>Ga0065721_10049029_pt1 | contig 50607 bp, 32 predicted proteins | sample Mesricmetagenome_FD_59108 | JGI IMG/M metagenome (GOLD analysis project Ga0065721, IMG submission 59108) | Mesophilic microbial community from rice straw/compost enrichment Sample: eDNA_1 v2 (version 2) | ecosystem: Engineered > Solid waste > Grass > Composting > Bioreactor | place: USA: Davis... | reverse complement strand
GACGCGGCGGGCTACACGATCACGGAGACGCAGCCCACGGCGTACCTGCCGGGCAAGGCCGGCGTCAACGGCCAGCCGGGCACGGCGCAGGCCGGGGGCAATGTGATCGGCGGCGTGACGGTGGCCACGGGCGTGACCACGCAGGGCGACTACCTGTTCGGGGAGTTGCGCCGTGCGGGCGCGACTGTGACCGCGCGCGTGTTCGAGGACCAGGACGACGACGGCGTGCTCGACGCGGGCGAGGCCGGCATCGGCAAGGTGGTGCTGCGCCTGAAAGGCACGAGCCTGTACGGCGAGGCGGTGGACATCACCGCTGAGGAGGCGGGCGACCTCGGCCGCTACAGCTTCGCCAACGTGCCGCCGTCCGACGCGGCGGGCTACACCATCACGGAGACCCAGCCGGTAACGTACCTGCCGGGCAAGGCCAACGTGAACGGGCAGCCGGGCAAGGCGCAGCCTGACGGCAACGTCATCACCGGCGTGCTGGTGAACACCGGTGACACGGTGGTGACGACGCTGGGCGACTACCACTTCGGCGAGAAGCGCATCGAGCGCTCCACGCTCAGTGGCCGCGTCTGGCGCGACTCCAACCACAACCGCGTGTTCGAACCGAACGAGCCGGCCATGGGCGGCTGGACGGTGCAGTTGGTAGCCTGCGACGACGGCAGCACGAGTTGCACGTCCACGGGCTTCCTGGTGAAGGCCTCGACCATCACCGCGGCCGACGGCACCTACCGCCTGACGGACATTCCGCCGGGCAAGTACCAGCTGCGCTTCCGCAACCCGGCCGGGCTGATCGTCGGCGGCGTGTGGCCCACCGACCCGTACCTCAACACCGGTGCCAACGCACCCAAGGCGGGCATGGCCTGGATCGACCTCGACCAGGGCCTGCCGGTGGAGGTGATCAACCAGGACCTGCCGCTGGACCCGAGTGGCATCGTGTACGACAGCCGCACCGTTGACCCGGTGGCCGGCGCCACCGTGCGCTTCAGCGGCCCCGGTGGCTTCAATGCGGCCGCGCACCTGCTCGCGGGCACGGACACGGTGGTCACGGACGCCACGGGCCTCTACCAGTTCTTCTTCCTGCCGGGCGCGCCCGCAGGCACCTACACGCTCAGCGTCACGCCGCCGGCGGATTACCGGAACTCGGTGGATTACCCGGCCGAGGACGGGGCGCTGAACATGAGCGACTGCACCAACGCCAGGGGCGAGGTGGTGGACGCCAACACCGCGACGCCTTGCGAGGTGTCGCCGCAGCAGCAGCCCACGTCGCCCTTGCCCAGGTACTTCCTGAGCTTCGCGTACCCGGGTGTCGATGCCCAGGGCCAGCACATGGGGCAGGCGGTGGTGAACAACCACATCCCGCTGGACCCGCTGGTGTTGAACGACACGCTCATCGTGTTGAACAAGACCACGCCCAAGCTGACGGTGAAGAAGGGCGAGCCGGTGCCTTACAGCATCAGCGCCCGCTACACCGGGCCGATGCCGCTGGGCAGCGTGACGCTGGTGGACACCCTGCCGCCGGGCTTCAAGTACCTGGAGGGTTCGCTCACCGTGCAGCCGGTGGTCAACGGCCAGCCCGTGGGCACGCCGCAGCCGGCGCGCGCGGTGGTCCAGGGACGCCAGCTGCAGCTGCAGGACCAGGGTTTCACGGTCAACGAAACCAAGAAGATCCAGATGGTCCTGGCCGTGGGCATGGGTGTGGGCGAAGGGGAGTACGTCAACAGCGTCGTGGCGCGCCGCGGCAGCACCGACGTCTCCAACACCGCCACCGCCAGCGTGCGCGTGGTGCCCGACGCGCTGCTGGACTGCACGGACGTCATCGGCAAGGTCTACGACGACCGCAACGCCAACGGCGTGCAGGACGACGGCGAGCCCGGGCTGCCCAACGTGCGCATCGCCACGGTCAACGGCCTGCTGGTGAGCACCGACGCGGAAGGCCGCTACCACATCGCCTGCGTGGCGGTGCCCAAGGAGGGCACGGGCTCCAACCTGGTGCTCAAGCTCGACGAGCGCACGCTGCCCTCGGGCTACCGCGTCACGTCGGAGAACCCGGCGTCCGAGCGCATCACCCGCGGCAAGGCGGTGAAGGTGAACTTCGGCGCCACGGTGCACCGCGTGGTGCGGCTGGCGCTGCAGTCGGCGGCCTTCGCCGAGGGCGCGGCCACGCTCAAGGCCGAGCACGAGGCGCGGCTGGCGCAGGTGATCGAGGCGCTGGAGGCCCGGCCCTCCATCGTGCGCGTGGCCTACGAGGCCGCCGCCGGCGAGGACGCCGCGCTGGGCGAGGCGCGTGTGGCGGCCGTGCGCCAGGCCTTGCTGGAGCGCTGGAAGGCGCACGGCCGGGCCAAGGGCCTGGCCTTGTTCAACCTGGATGTCGAGGTCGAGCGCGTGCCGGCCTCCACCACGCCCACGCGGCGCTGAGCGGTGGAGCACACGCGATGAAAACCTTCCCTGGCTTCCGTCCCGCCCCTGGCATGACGACTGTTCTCCTGCGCCAAGCGGCGCTGCCCCTGGCCGTGGCCGGCGCCTGCCTGGCCATCGGCCTGGCGGCCCGGGCCGCCGAGGCCACCGAGGCCGATAGCGACAAGGAAAACTGCTCCGCGCAGTCGCGCGGCCGTTTCGAGGACCGCTGCGCCGCCGATGCGCGCGCCGTCGAGATCGACGCCCTGGACCACGTGCCCGCCTCCAGCGAGCGCGAGCTGCCCCGGCTCACCGTGATCCTGGGCGACGAGCGCGCGCCGCGGGTGCAGCGCACCGAGCGCGAGCGCACCGAGCCCGGCGCGCCCGTGCAGCGCAGTGCCCAGCACACGCCGCGCTTCGCCAGCGGCGAGGACCTGCTGCGCGAGGAGGACCGCGCGCGGCTGGACGCGATCGTGGCGCAGTTGCGCGGCCGCCCGGGACTGCGCTTCGAGATCGTCGGCCACACCGACGTGCAGCGCATCTCGCGCGAGCTGCGCCCCCGGTTCCCGGACAACTACGCGCTGGGCCTGTCGCGGGCGCGCCAGGTGGGCCGCTACCTGACGCAGCAGCTGGGACTGCCCGAGAGCGCCTACCAGGCCGCTTCCAGGGGTCCCGACGAGCCCGTGGCCACGCCGGCCGAGGACCGCGCCAACTGGGCGGCCAACCGCCGCGTCGAGGTGCGCGTGTACTGGGAGGAGGCTGCCGCTCCGGTCACCGTGAAGGTGGTGGAGGAAAAGCGCGTCGATCCCACCGTGTGCGGCGCGCTCACGGCCCCCGACGCGGCCGACGTGCCGCTGCGCATCACCGTGGACGGCGAGCCGCTGGACGCCGCCGGCATGTCCAGCGCCGACCACCAGCGCTGCGTGGACGTGCGCCTGGAGCGCGACCACCTGCGCCTGCAGTACGACAACCTCTCCGCGCCGCGCCGGCTCAACGCCACCGCCTGGCCCGCGCCGGTGGTGCCGGGCGAGACGGTGCACTTCGCCGGCTACAGCAACTACCGGCTCCATTTCGAGAAGGCGGAGCTGCGCATCTTCAGCGCCGACAGCGCGCTGCAGCCGCAGCTGCTGGCCACCGTGCCGCTGGACGCCGACCTGCGCGCGCAGTGGCAGGCGCCGGCGGATCTGCTCACGGCCGGCCGCGCCGCGCCGCGGCTGTTCTACCGGCTGCGCGTCTACGACCGCGCCGGCCGCTTCGACGAGACCGACGACATCGCGCTGACGCTGGCCGAGCGCCACGTGCCCAGCACCGAGCCCGAGCCCACGCTGGAGCAGCGGCTGCTGGCCGCCTACGGCGACTCGCGCCTGGCGGTGACCAACATCCCCGTGCGCGGCGGCACCGTCACCGCCAGCGGCGAGGGCATCCGCAAGGACCAGCGCGTGCGCGCGCTGGGCTTCGACGTGCCCGTGGACCTCGACGGCAAGTTCGCGCTGCAGCAGCTGGTGCCGCGGCAGGTCAGCAGCGGCGAGATCGCCGTGATCGACGCCGATGGCCGCGAGCAGGTCTACCGCCGCGACTTCGAGCTGCCCAAGTCGGACTTCTTCTTCGTCGGCCAGGCCGACCTCACGCTGGGCCGCGACCGCACCAGCGGCCCGGCGGCGCTGGTCACGGGCGAGAAGAACCGCTACCAGAACGACGTCTGGAGCGAGGGCCGCATCGCCTTCTACGGCAAGGGCGCGCTCGACGAGCGCTGGAACCTCACGGCCAGCGTCGATACCGAGGAGCGCGCGCTCAAGGACCTGTTCAAGAACCTCGACCGCAAGGACCCCGCCTCGCTGTTCCGCCGCATCGACCCGGTGGACAGCTGGGGCACCTTCGGCGACGACTCCACCACCATCGAGGACGCGCCCACCCAGGGCCGCATGTACCTGCGCGTGGACGACGGCCGCTCGCACGCGATGTGGGGCAACTACAAGCTCGCGCTGGGCCAGGAAACCACGCTGGCGCAGGTCAACCGCGGGCTCTACGGCCTGCACGGGCGCTTCGTGGGCGAGGACTCCACGGTGTTCGGCGAGGCCCGGGTGCGCGTGGACCTCTACGCCGCCGAGCCCGGCACGCTGGCCGCGCGCGAGGAGTTCCGCGGCACGGGCGGCTCGCTGTACTACCTGCGCCACCAGGACCTGAGCCGCGGCGCGGAGAAGGCCTACGTCGAGATCCGCGACCGCGACTCCGGGCTGGTGCTGCAGCGCCGCGCGCTCATCCCCGGCACCGACTACGAGGTGGACTACCTGCAGGGCCGGCTGCTGCTGACCTCGCCGCTGGCGAGCACGGCCGAGGCCGGCGCGCTGCTGGCCAGCGTGGGCGGCTACGCCGGCCAGCCGGTGTACCTGGTGGTGGACTACGAGTACGCGCCGCTGACCTCGCTGGACACGATGGCCGTGGGCGGCCGCGTGTCCTGGTGGGCCAATGACCACCTGCGCCTGGGCGTCACGGCCTCGCGCCAGGACCAGACCGGCGGCGACCAGCGCCTGGCCGGCGTGGACCTGACGCTGCGCAAGACCGAGCTGAGCTACGTCAAGGTCGAGGGCGCGCGCAGCAAGGGCCCGGGCACCATGACGCTGGAGTCGCTGGACGGCGGCTTCAGCTTCGGCGGCGCGGTGCTGCCCGACGGCACCGTGGGCGCCAACGCCTGGCGCGTGGAAGGCCAGGCCGAGCTGCGCGACTTCGACCTGGCCGCCGGCGGCCGGGTCGCGGCCTACGCGCAGCAGCGCGGCGCGGGCTTCTCCGCGCCGGGGCAGATCGCCACCAACGAGACGCGCCAGGCCGGCGTCAGTGTCACGGCGCCGGTGGGCGAGCGCACCGAGGTGCGCGTGAAGGCCGACCACAAGGACGAGGTGCGCGGCTACGACACCGACGCCGCCGAGGCGCAGGTGAGCCACCGCCTGGACGAGCACTGGACGCTCAGCGGCGGCGCGCGGCTGGACCGCAAGAGCACCGACGCGCTCAACACCTCGCCGCTGCTGCCCACCGTGGGCGTGGTGGAGGGCGAGCGCACCGACGCAGTGGTCAAGGTGGACTACGCCAGCACCGAGGGCTGGAGCCTCTACGGTTTCGCGCAGAAGACGCTCAAGGCCACCGGCACGCGGCTGGACAACGACCGCCTGGGCGTGGGCGCGAGCTACCAGGTCAACGACCGGCTCGGCCTCAAGGGCGAGGTGTCGGGCGGCGACGGCGGCACCGGGGGCCGCGCGGGCGTGGACTACCGGCTCGACGACCGCACCAACCTCTACATGACCTACGTGCGCGACACGGGCCGCACCGACGAGACCCTGGCCGCGCGCGGCGGGGTGCTGGTGGGCGGCGTGAAGTCGCGCGTGGCCGACGGGCTCAACGTGTACTCCGAGCAGCGCCAGACCACCGGCGCGCAGGCCGGGCTGGTCAGCGCCTACGGGCTGCAGTGGGCGCCCGACGAGCGCTGGACGCTGGGCGTCACGGCGGAGAAGGGCCGCCTGGAGTTGGAGAACGCCGGCGAGCTCAAGCGCGAGGCGCTGGGCATGACGGTGGGCTACGTGCGCGACGGCCTGCGCTACACCGGCGGCGCCGAGACCCGGCGCGACGCCAGCGGGCTGGAGACGCGGCGCAGCTGGCTGCTCAAGAACGCCTTCACGCTCAGGAACGGCACCGACGGGCGCTGGCTGGGCAAGCTCAACTGGGCCGACAGCGACAGCAGCACCGGCGCGCTGGCCGCCGCCAAGTACACCGAGGCGATGCTGGGCTACGCCTGGCGCCCGGTGGCCAACGACCGGCTCAACGTGCTGGCCAAGTACACCTGGCTGCACGACCTGTCCTCGCCCGGGCAGCTCAGCCCGTCCAGCGCCACGGCCGCCGGCACCACCGGCCCCGTCACCAGCATCGGCACGCTGCCCGTGGCCACCGGCTACGGCGTGGACTACCAGCAGCGCAGCCAGGTGGTGGCGGTGGACCTGACCTACGACCTCAGCGCGCGCTGGAGCGTGGGTGGCAAGCTCGCGCGCCGCGTGGGCGAGTTGCGCTCCAGCCGCGACGACAGCGCCGCCTGGTTCAAGAGCACGGCGGACCTGGCCATCCTGCGGGTGGACTGGAAGGTGGTGCGCCAGTGGGACTGGCTGGTGGAGCTGCGCACGCTGCGCGCCGCGGAGCTGTCCGAGCGCAAGAGCGGTTTCCTGACCGCCGGCTACTACCACGTCAACGAGAACCTGAAGGTGGGCGTCGGCTACAACTTCACGGACTTCTCCGACAACCTCACCGACCTGAGCTACCGCAGCCGCGGCGTGTTCCTCAACGTGCTGGGCAAGTTCTGAGGCCGGGCCGGACTCCCGTTTCGCGGAACAAACGGCGCTGAGCCGGCGCGGCGCTTGCGGCGCCGGCGGGCATGATCCGCCCGCCGACCACCCCCGCGGCGGGGGTGCCGGTCCTGGGTGAAGCTGTCACGCCGGGACCGGCCTCCGGCATGGCGCCGGGCGGGCCGGCATATGGCATCGCTCAACCGTTGGAAGTCACTCATGGATCTTGGAATTAGCGGACGCTGGGCGCTGGTGTGCGCCGCCAGCAAGGGCCTGGGCAAGGGCTGCGCGCAAGCGCTGGCGCGGGAGGGCGTCAATGTCGTCATCACCGCGCGCGGCGCCGAGGCACTGGAGCGCACGGCCGCGGAGCTGCGCGCGCTGGCGCCGGGCGTGGAGGTGCGCGCGGTGGCCGGGGACATCACCACGGCCGAGGGCCGCGCGGCGGCGCTGGCGGCCTGCCCGCAGGTGGACATCCTGGTCAACAACGCCGGCGGGCCGCCGCCGGGAGATTTCCGCGACTGGGACCGCGAAGCCTGGATCCGCGCGCTGGACGCCAACATGCTCACGCCCATCGAGCTGATGAAGGCGGTGGTGGACCCGATGATGGGGCGCGGCTGGGGCCGCGTCGTCAACATCACCTCCGCAGCGGTGAAGGCGCCCATCGACATCCTGGGCCTGTCCAACGGCGCGCGCAGCGGGCTCACCGGCTTCGTGGCCGGGCTGGCGCGCAAGACCGTGGCGCGCGGCGTGACCGTCAACAACCTGCTGCCCGGCCCCTTCGACACCGACCGGCTGCGCCAGACCATGCAGGGCGCCGCGGCACAGAGCGGGCGCGGCATCGAGGAGATCGCCCAGGCCCGCCGCGCCCAGAACCCGGCCGGGCGCTTCGGCACGGCCGAGGAGTTCGGCGCCGCCTGCGCCTTCCTGTGCAGCGTGCACGCGGGCTACATCACGGGGCAGAACCTGCTCATCGACGGCGGGGCCTATCCGGGCACCTTCTGAGTGTCGCTAAGGGCCTGGCCGGGCCGCGCGGGTCCTGAGAGCCCGCGCGATACCCGGCGTGTGGAGTCCGTGGCAGCTTCCGATGATTTGTGGAGTTGTCTCAATTTTTTAGTAATTGTTAAGAACTACACTGCCGGCGCGTCGCTCGGCAGGGATGTCATTTGTCTCCTGCATGGGGGCAGAGAGGGGAACTTCCAATCCCGCGGCACTGCTCCGCGGCGGTCTGCGTGACCTGAACGCGCTCTTGTCCGGCCATTGGCTGCGTCAAGCAGCGGCCTGCGTGGCCGATGTCTGCTGCAGCGACGCTCATCCACACAAACAAATTGATAGGGGTGTTCATGGCCGTTTTCGATGCAAGGTCTTCCGCCTATGGCGTGCAGATGCAGGCGCAGTCGCTGGAGCAGTTCAATTACTGGCTGCCCAACCTGTTCGCGGGCGACACCGCCGTGGGTTACCACGGTGCGACGCAGCTCACGACCATGGACCTTGACACCCAGGCCCGGGCCGTGTTCCGCGGCACGGGCCTGACCTACGGCGATCTCCAGCTGAACGGCACGTCGGTCTGGCTGCGGCCCCTGACCGGCACGATCACCTCGCTGACGGTCTACGCGCCCACGGGCGAGCCGGTCTACAAGCTCAGCGGCATCAGCTTCGACGTGGCCGCCACGCCCGCGTCCAAGAGCCTGCTGGAGGTGTTCTTCAGCGGCAATGACAAGGTGTACGGCGGCGAGGGCAACGACCTGCTGGAGGGCTACAACGGCAACGACACGATCTCCGGCGGCGCGGGCAACGACACGCTCGTCGGCGGCAACGGGGCCGATCAGCTCGATGGTGGCGAGGGCATCGACACCGCCAGCTATGCCGAGCAGACCAATGCCCTGTCCGTGGCCTTCGCCGCGACGGGCGCCTCCAAGCTCACGATCAACGGTGTCATCGACACGCTGGTCAACATCGAGAACGTCATCGGCGGGTCGGGCAACGACAAGATCACGGGCCACGGTACCGCCGTGGTGGACAACTACTTCGAAGGGGGCGGCGGCAACGATTCGCTCAGTGGTGGCGCCGGCAACGACACCCTCAACGGCGGCCTGGGCAAGGATGTGCTCAACGGCGGCCTGGGCAACGACGTGCTCAACGGCGACGACGGCAACGACACGGTCGTGGGCGGCGACGGCGATGACTTCGTCTCGGGTGGCCTGGGCATCGATGTACTGTCGGGCGGCGCGGGCAACGACACGGTGAGCTTTTCCAGCGAGTACGGCGTGGTCGTCGATCTGACCAGCGGCAAGGTGACCATCGGCAAGGGCACGACGGCGTATTCCGAGACGGCCAAGGAGTTCGAGAACGCCATCGGCACCTACACCGGCGACACCCTGATCGGCACCGCGGGCAACAACTGGCTGCGCGGGCTCCAGGGGGCCGATTCGCTGGTCGGTGGCGCGGGCAACGACACGCTCGACGGGGGCGATGCCGTGGCTTCCTACATGTTGCAGGACGAGGTGGACACCCTGGAGGGTGGCACGGGCAACGACTACTACATCGTGCAGTGGTCCTCCTCCGGTTCGAAGTTCGACGTGGTGATCGAAGCGGCCAATGCCGGCACCGACACCGTGCAGGTGAGCTTCAACAACGCCTATGGCTCCACCGTCGGCCGCAGCTACCAGATGACGGCCAACGTCGAGAACGCCGTCGTCCTCGTCGACAACAACTACTACAGCTACGGCCGTGCGACGTTGGTGGGCAATGGCCTGAACAACGTGATCAGTGTCCAGAACGCCACGGCCTCCGGCTACTACTACAACCAGCCGGTGGCGCTGTACGGCGGTGCGGGCAACGACACGCTGCTCGGCAGCAACTGGGACGACATCCTGTCCGGCGGCACGGGCAACGACTCGATGAGCGGCGGCGCGGGCAACGACACCTACATGGTCGATGCCAGCGCCGACGTGGTGGTCGAGGCTGCGAGCGGCGGCACCGACACCGTGGTCTCCAGCCTGGCGACCTACACGCTGGGCGCCAACATCGAGAACCTGCGCCTGGAGGAGGCGCCGGGCGCGCTCAAGGGCTACGGCAACGACCTCGGCAACGTGCTCACCGGCAACAGCCTGAACAACGTGCTCAACGGCAAGGCCGGGGCCGACACGCTGTATGGCGGCGACGGCAACGACTCCCTCAGCGGCGGCGCCGGCAACGACGTGATCCAGGGCGGCAGCGGCAACGACGTGCTCGACGGCGGCGACCACGACGCGTACAGCTACTCCGGCTTCACCGGCGACACCGTTTCCTACGAGGGCGCGACGGTGAACCTCAAGGTGGACCTGAGCCTGACCACGACCCAGGTCACCGGCGCCGGCAGCGACAGGCTGCTCAACTTCGAGAGCCTCATCGGCGGCCTGAAGAACGATGCGCTCAAGGGCAACGCCGTCGCCAACGTGATCGCGGGCGGCAACGGTGCTGACTCCATCTGGGGGGGCGCAGGTGCGGACACGCTGCAGGGCGGTGCCGGCAATGACGTCCTGTACGGCGGCGCAGGCATCGACATTCTCACGGGCGGCGACGGCAACGACCGGTTCGTGTTCGACGCCAAGGAGGCCGTGTCCAGCGGCTCCTATTACTACAACGTGGACAACGTGACCGACTTCGCCAAGGGCGACAAGATCGCGATCTCGATGGCCGCGTTCGGCATCGGCGACAACGACCTGAGCATCGAGTCGGCCCCCGCGGCCGCGCAGACCGCGCCCGGTGGCTTTGCCGCCGCGGCGGAGGTGGTCGTGTTCAGCCCGGGAAGTTTCTATAGCAACGACACCTACTCGGCCGCCTCCATCATCGGCAGCGCCACCTCGAAGTACGCGGTGGGCGACCACCGGCTGTTCGTCGTGAACCACCCCACTTACTACGCCAGCAGCAGCACTGCGTCGCTGTACTACTTCACGTCCGGCGCGGCCGATGCCAGCGTGACGGGCAGCGAGCTGCAGCTCATCGGCACCGTGCAGCTGCAGTCCAGCGGGTCCTTGCCCGGTGGGGTGATCGTGGCGCCCACTCTGGGGGTTTCGGACCTGATGTTCGTGGCCTGAGCCCGCGGGCCGTCCTGCCACGGGACGGCCCGCAGCCGTGCGCGGCGTGTACGCGCACGGCGTGAACAGGCCTGGCGTATGGGCGCCGGGCCTCCTTCTTGTCGTCATTTCCCGAGCTGGCGTGCGTGCAGCAGTGGCCCGGCCTGATTCGAAATCCACTCCACATGAACCGACCCGCTTTGCCTGATGCCTCCGCTGCGGGCGAGATCACGCTGGTGCTGCGCACCCTGCGCGGCAGCATGCTGGCCACCGGCGCCTTCAGCTTCGTGCTGAGCATGCTGCTGCTGGTGCCTTCGATCTACATGATGCAGGTTTACGACCGCGTGCTGGGCAGCCGCAACGAGATGACGCTGCTGATGCTCACGCTGCTGGCCGCGGGGCTCTACGGCATCTACGCCGCGCTGGAGTACATCCGCTCGGCGGTGCTGCAGCAGGTCAGCCATGCGCTGGACATCAAGCTGTCCTCGCGCGTGTTCGAGGCCACCTTCAGCGACGCGGCGCGCTCGCGCGGCGGCAACCCCAGCCTGGCCATCGCCGACCTGACCACGCTGCGCCAGTTCGTCTCCGGCACCGGGCTGATCCTGCTGTTCGACGGGCCCTTCGCCGTGATCTTCATGGCCGCGGGCTTCATGATCGACGTGTGGCTGGGCGTGTTCCTCATCGGCGCCTGCGCCGTGCTGCTGGTGCTGCTGTGGTGGAGCGAGCGACGCACCCACGGCCCGCTGCAGGAGGCCAACCGCCTCAACGCCCGAGCCTCCAGCTACATGAACAACAGCTTCCGCAACGCGGAGGTGATCCAGGCCATGGGCATGCTGCCGGCGGTGCAGCGGCGCTGGCTCAAGCTCAGCGACGAGGCGCTGGACCTGCAGGCCGAAACCAGCGTGGCCGCGGCGCGCATCGGCGCGGTGACGAAGTTCGTGCGCATCCTCTCGCAGTCGCTGAGCCTGGGCCTGGGCGCGCTGCTGGTGCTCGAAGGGCGCATGTCGGGCGGGATGATGATCGCCGCCTCCATCCTGCTGGGCCGCGCGCTGTCGCCGCTGGAGATGCTCATCACGGGCTGGCGCCAGGTCGTGGCCGCGCGCGACGCGCACAAGCGGCTGGAGCAGCTGCTGGCGGTGGCGCCGGTGCCGCCGGAGCGCATGGAGCTGCCCGCGCCCACGGGCAAGCTGACGGTGGAGGGCGTGTCGGTGGCCGCGCCGGGCTCGCAGCAGGCGCTGCTGCGCCAGGTGAGCTTCAGCGCCGAGCCGGGCGAGCTGCTGGCCATCATCGGCCCCAGCGGGGCGGGCAAGTCCACCGCGGCGCGGGTGCTGGCCGGGGTGTGGGTGCCGCAGGCGGGCAAGGTGCGCCTGGACGGCGCCGACCTCGCCACCTGGCCGCGCGAACAGCTCGCGCCGCACATCGGCTTCCTGCCGCAGGACGTGGAGCTGTTCGAGGGCACGGTGGCGGAGAACATCGCGCGGCTGGCCGAGCCCGACAGCACCGAGGTGGTGGCCGCGGCGCAGGCCGCGGGCATCCACGAGCTGGTGTTGCGCCTGCCCCAGGGCTACGACACCCCGGTGGGCCCGGGCGGCGCGGCCCTCTCGGGCGGGCAGCGCCAGCGCGTGGGCCTGGCGCGCGCGCTCTACGGGCGCCCGCAGCTGCTGATCCTCGACGAGCCCAACGCCAATCTGGACGACGCGGGCGAGGCCGCGCTGGCGCAGGCGCTGGCCGGCTGCAAGGCGCGCGGCGCCACGGTGGTGGTGGTGTCGCACCGCACCTCGCTGCTGCGCATCACCGACAAGATGCTGCTGCTGCGTGACGGCCAGACCGCGGCCTTCGGCCCGCGCGACAAGGTGCTGCAGTCGTTGAACCCGCAGGCGGCCCAGGCGGCACCCGCCGCCGCGCCGGCGGCGCCGGCCCAGCAGGCCGCCGGGCCCCACTTCGCGGTCGTGGCCACTGCGCAGGGGCCCTCCGTCGTCCAGGCCGCGCCGGGCCTCACCGTGGCCCGTCCGGGCGCCACCGCTTGATCTGGGATCCGAGATGTTGAACCGATTCATCGACGCGCTGTCGCGCCACTCCCAAGTGCGCCGCGACGGCAATCCCTGGCCGGCGATCCGCATGGGCCTGGGCGTGGGCGTGCTCGGCTTTGGCGGTTTCCTGGCCTGGGCGGCCTGGGCGCCGCTGGACCAGGCCGTGCCCGGCATGGGCATGGTGGCCGTGGCCGACCAGCGCAAGGCGGTGCAGCACGTCAGTGGCGGGCGCATCGAGTCGCTGCAGGTGGCCGAGGGCGACAGCGTGCAGGCCGGGCAGCTGCTGCTCAAGCTGGATGCGCGCCAGCTGCAGGCCGAGCTCGATGCCGCGCAGGCGCAGCTGGCGCTGGCGCGTGCCGCGCTGGCGCGCGTGGACGCCGCGGCCGAGGGCCGCGACCGCCTGCCGGCCGCGACGGTGGCGCCGGCCGATGCGCGCTTCCAGTCCATCGGCCTGGCGCAGCAGGCGCTGCTGCGCGCGCAACTGGGCGCGCGCCAGGCCGAGCTGGAGCAGCTCCAGGCCGGCAAGGCGCAGCTCGAAGCCGAGCTCGAAAGCCACCGCCGCATGGCCGTGGGCTACCGCGAGCAGCTGGCCATCATGAAACAGCAGCACGAGGCGCTGGTGGAATTGGTGGCCGAGGGCAACTACCCCAAGCTGCGGCTGCTGGACCTGGAGCGCTCCATCGCCGAGCTGCGGACCAACATCGCGCGCAGCGAGTCCGATGCCGTGCGCACCTCGCGCGCCATCGAGGAGGCGGCGGCGAGCCTGCAGCGGCGCCGGCGCGAGCAGGTGCGCGACGTCGAGACCGAGCGCGCCACCCTCGTGCACGACGAGGCCACGCTGCAGGCGCGCGTGGCCACGCTGGTCACGGGGCTGCAGCAGACCGAGGTGCGCGCGCCCGTGGCCGGCCAGGTGGTGGGCCTGGCGGTGCACACCGTGGGCGGCGTGGCGGCGCCGGGCGAGAAGCTCATGGAGATCGTGCCGCAGGACAACGCGCTGCTGGTGGAGGCGCGGCTGCCGGTGAACATGGCCAACAAGCTCAAGCCGGGGCAGTCGGCGCAGCTGCACTTCTCCTCCAGCGACAGCGTGCGGCTGCCCGATCTGTCCGGCCACGTGCTGACGGTGTCGGCCGACGCGCTGGAGGACCCGCGCTCGGGCACGCCGTACCTGCTGGCGCGCATCACCATCCCCGACACCGAGCGCGCCAAGCTGCCCACGGTGAACTCGCCGCTGCGCGCGGGCATGCCCGTGGACGTGCTGGTGCGCGTGGGCGAGCGCAGCTTCCTGGCCTACGTGCTGGAGCCGCTGACCGCGCGGCTGCGGCAGTCGCTGACGGAGTGAGGCGCCGGGCCGGCGTGCCCGAAGGGGACACGCCGGCGCCCTCAGCCGCGCCGGCCCGACACCACGATGCCGGCCACGATCAGCGCGAAGGCCACGCCGTGGTACCAGCGCGGCGGCTCGCCCAGCACCGCGGCCGACATCAGCGCCGCGAACAGCGGCGTGAGGTTGCTGAAGAAGGCCGCCAGCGCCGGCCCGGCGGTGGCCACGCCCAGGCCCCAGCAGCGGTAGGCCACCAGCGCCGGGCCCACGGCCACGTACAGCAGCGCGGCCAGCGTCCAGGGGCTGTCCCAGCGCACGGCGTGGGTGCCCGCGGCCTGCTCCAGGCCGGCGGCCGCGCCCGCGCCCAGCAGCCCGAACAGCACCTGCAGCAGCAGCGCCTCGGCCCAGTGCCATTGCGGACGCAACTCGCCGCTCATGGAGCGTGGCGGGCGCGCCAGCAGCCAGCTGTAGAAGGCCCAGGCGATGATGGCCACGATCACGTACAGGTCGCCGCGCACGAAGCGCACCTGCAGCAGCGCGTGCGGGTCGCCGCGCGCGATGACGAACACCACGCCCGTGAGCGAGAACAGCGCGCCCAGCAGCTGCCGCGGCCCCGGGTGCTCGCGGTAGAAGAGGGCGCCCACCGCCAGCATCCACACCGGCATGCTGGAGGCGATGAGCGTGACGTTGATGGGCGTGGAGCTCACCAGGGCCAGGTACTGCAGCGCGTTGTACATGCCCACGCCCAGCGTGCCCGTGAGCAGCAGGTAGGGCCAGCGCCCGCGAAGCTGGCCCGGCGCGCGCAGCACGCGCCAGCCCAGCGGCAGCAGCAGCAGCGCGGCCAGCAGCCAGCGCAGGAAGTTCAGCGTCAGCGGCGGCACGCTGCCCACCATCAGCCGGCCCACCACCGCGTTGCCGGCCCACAGCAGCGGCGGCAGCGTCAGCAGCAGCGCGGTGCGCGGCGTCAGGCGCGTCATCGCGCGTCCTCCCGCGGGCGCAGCGCGCCGCAGTTCCAGCACTGGCCGAAGGGGCCGTCCACGTGCTCGCCGCAGGCGGGGCAGCGCCAGTGCTGCGCGGGCAGCTCGCGCTGCGCCTGCAGCAGCGCGCGCGCCTCCTCCAGCCGCTCGTCGTCGAGCACCCAGACCTCGGGCAGCGCCTGGTCCACCGGGATCTCGCCAGCAATGCTGCTGGCCCAGGCCCGCTGCACCTGCGCCGGCACGCCGGACTGGTTCAGGAGATCGGCCCACAGCGTGGCGATGGCGAGATTGGGAGCGGTGGTGAGGCGGCGCATGACGGGCGGGCCGGGGCGGGCGTGACTGCTGGACATGGCACCATAACCGGCTGCGGCGCCCGCTGCCGGCGCCTCCCACGGCCGAATCACCTGGAGACCCCGTGACTTCTTCCGAACAAGCCATTCGTTTCACCCGCACCGGCGGCCCCGAGGTGCTCGAGCTGCAGCCGGTCAGCGTCGGCCAGCCCGGCCCGGGCGAGGTGCGCATCCGCCACGAGGCGTGCGGGCTCAACTACATCGACGTCTACTTCCGCAACGGCACCTATGCCCAGCCGCTGCCCGGCGGCCTGGGCATGGAAGGCGCGGGCGTCGTCGAGGCCGTGGGCGCGGGCGTGCAGCACCTGCAGCCCGGCGACCGCGTCGCCTACGCCAGCCAGCCCCCGGGCGCGTACTGCACCGCGCGCGTGATGCCCGCGGCCCACGTGGTGCAACTGCCCGACGGCATCGACTTCGAGACCGGCGCGGCCATGATGCTCAAGGGCCTGACGGTGCAGTACCTGCTGCGCCGCACGCTGCCGGCGCAGGGCCTGCAGCCCGGCGACCACGTGCTGTTCCACGCAGCGGCCGGCGGGGTGGGGCTGATCGCCTGCCAGTGGGCGCGGGCGCTGGGGTTGCAGCTCATCGGCACGGCCGGCTCGGCCGCCAAGTGCGAGCTGGCGCTGGCCAACGGCGCGGCGCACGCCATCGACTACACGAAGGAGGATTTCGTTGCGCGCGTCAACGAGATCACCGGCGGCGCGGGCGTGAAGGTGGTGTACGACTCGGTGGGCCGCGACACCTTCGAGCGCTCGCTGCAGTGCCTGCGGCCCTTCGGGCTGATGGCGCTGTTCGGCGCCTCCTCCGGGCCGGTGCCGCCGGTGGACATCGGACTGCTGGCCAAGAAGTCGCTCTACCTGACGCGGCCGACGCTGTTCAGCCACCTGGCCAGCCGCGAGGCCACGCAGGCCATGGCCGACGAGCTGTTCGAGGTCGTCGCCTCGGGCGCGGTGACGATCCCGGTGGAGCGCCGCTACGCGCTGGCCGACGCGGCGCAGGCGCACCGCGACCTGGAGGCGCGCCTGACCACCGGCTGCAGCGTGCTGCTGCCATGAGTAGCGCTTCCGTCCGGGCCGAGCCCGCCGAAGCCCCGTCGCTCGATCAGGCTGCCAGCCCTTCGGCAAGCTCGGGGCGAACGGGGGTGGAATCAGGGCGAACGGGAGAGGGGCCGCAACTGCGCTGGCGCTGCGTGCCCTTCGCGGCCCTGGACGCCGCGACGCTCTACGCGCTGCTGCAGCTGCGCTCGCGGGTGTTCGTGGTGGAGCAGAACTGCGTCTACCTGGACCCCGACGGCGCCGACCCGCAGTGCCTGCACCTGCTGGGCTTCGACGCGGCGGGGACGCTGCAGGCGGCGTTGCGCCTGGTGCCGCCGGGGTTGAAGTACACGGAGGCCTCGATCGGCCGCGTGGTCACCTCACCCGAGACCCGGGGCACGGGGCTGGGCCACGAGCTGGTGGCCCAGGGCCTGCGCGAATGCGCGCTCATCCACCCGGGTCATGGCCTGCGCATCTCGGCGCAGGCGCATCTGCAGCGCTTCTACGAGGCGCACGGCTTCCGGGCGGAGGGCCAGACCTACCTGGAGGACGACATCCCTCACATCGAGATGTCGCGCGCCGCGCCGGCGCTCTGATCCGGCGCCGCCGCTGCCACCGCCGCGGCCTGGGGCTCAGGCTCCACGGCGCCGCGGTAGGCATGCCAGGAAGCGTGTCCCAGCCACGGGCCCACCACCAGCAGCCCGGCGAAGAAGGGCAGCATCGCGGCCACGACCAGCAGCGTGATCAGCGCGCCCCAGAAGATCATCACGCCCGGCTGGGTCAGGCACAGCCGCAGGCTGGTGAGGCCGGCAGTGACGGCGTCGGTCTGGCGGTCCAGGATCATCGGGATCGAGACCACGCTCACGCCGTAGATCAGCCCGGCGAAGACGGCGCCCACGGCCAGGTACGTGACGGTGAAGCCCAGGTGCTCCGGGTCGGCCAGCATCAGCAGCGAGCCCTTGAAATCGGGCATGCCGTCGAAGCTGACGGCGAACACCACCATCGCGGCGCGGCCCCAGATCATCTCCAGCACCAGCAGCACGCCGCCGAACAGGGCCAGCGTGCCGGTGCGGGTATCCCAGGCCAGCAGCGAGTCGCCCAGGTCGGGCCGCTCGCCGCGCTCCAGGTGGCGGCTGGCCTGGTACAGGCCCAGGCACAGGAAAGGGCCCACGAGCAGGAAGCCCGCCGACAGCGCCAGCACGTAGGCCGGCGCCTCCTCGAACACCTTCATGAGCGCGTAGCCCATGGCCACGAAGGCGGCGCCGTAGAACAGGCCCAGGCCGGGGCAGCGGGTGAAGTCGCGCCAGCCCAGGGCCAGCCAGTGCAGCGGATCGGACCAGCGCAGCGTGCGCAGCCGGGTCTGGGAACCCTCGGAAGGGGCGGCGGCCGGGGCCGTACCGGCCGGCGACGGCACGGAGCCCTGGTTGAACGGTTCGGATGCCATGGCGCTTCCTCCAGGTGAGCTGGTGCGAAGCAGGTTAGGGGCGACCCTGACCCGAGTCCATGGGGAGTCCCCTCACGCGCGAAGCACGCTCGCGCGCATCGATCCACGGCACAAGGCGGCGGCGCCCGTGCTCAGTCGCTGCTGGTGTAGGCCCGCTCGGTGGCCGGGAGGCCCGCCATGGGCCGTGCCGGGGGGGACGCGGACGGCCGGTCCGTGGGCTCGAAGCTCCGGGCGGGACGCGCCTCGGAGGTCCGGTGAGCCATGCGCCTGACGTGCGCCAGGTACGCGGTGCGGGCCTCGGCCATGCGCTGCAACTGCTCGAAGGCCGGGGTGTCGGCGTAGAAGCTGGCGTTGAGCTGGGTCTGGCGCACCAGGTGCGCGCGGAAGCGCAGGTACAGCTCATGGTCCACGCTGCCGGGCTGGTGCCAGAAGTCGGCCAGGGTGCCCTGATGCACCAGGCCCGGGATGTCGTAGAGGCAATCGCCCAGCGTGTGCACCGGCGTGCCGTGGTAGAGCGCCTGCAGCCCCGAGGTGCTGTTGACGGTGACCACGCCGCGCGCGTGCTTGAGCAGCGAGGGCAGGTGCACGTCGTGCACGTAATGCACGCGGTCTTCGACCTCCAGCTCCCGCGCCTTGTCGGCGATGAAGCGGCCGAAGTCGCAATAGGCGCGGTCCATGGGATGGTGCTTGAACACCAGGTGCTGGTGACGCGGCGCATGCAGCGCGAAGGAGTACATCACCTCCTCGATCACGGCCGGGATGCTGCGGTAGGGCGAGTGGTAATGGATCTGGCTGTCGTTGTGGACCTGCAGCGGCACCAGGAACCACTGCCGGTCCAGGGCCGGCGCGGACAGCCGCTGCAGCGCGTTGCGCTCGCTCCAGCCGTACCACAGCTTGCGCGCGCCGCCGCGGATCCAGCTCAGCGCCTGCGTCACCGGATGCAGCGGGCGGTGGTACTCATGGTGGGGAAAGCGGCTGCGCTGCAGCAGCATGGCCCAGGAGTACAGCGTGGCGTACAGCGCCATGAGGGGGAAGCGCTGCCGTGTGGGCGTGGGCCGTGCGGGCTGCGACGCCGCCTGCGCCAGGTAGAACTCGGCCTGGCGCGGCAGCGCCGACGCCGCATTGACGCCGCCGGGCTCCAGCGTCACGTAGTTCGGCCGCAGGTAGCCTTCCTCGAACACGTACACCGCCACGCACAGACGGCGCGCCACGGCAATGGCCTGCCGGTGGATGTCGCGGCTCTGCCCGAACAGCACGATGGCATCGATGCGCAGCTCGCGCAGCCGCTGCTCCAGCCACGCAGGCCAGTGCTCGCCGTCCTCACGGAACTGCAGCGCCTGGGGGCCGCGGAAAAAGAAGGCGTCGCCGCCGTTGAAGTTGACCTTCCAGACTTCCTGCCCCTGCTGGCGCAGCACGTCCGCCAACCGGCGGAAGAAGGGGCCCATGGGGCCCTGCAGCAGCATCGTCCTGGAGTAGCCCAGCAGGGAATCGAACGAGGCGGGCAGGGACGGCGCCGCGGCAGCGGAAACGGCTTCCACTGCCGAGGCTCCCAGCGGCAGCGTGCTCGCTGCATCTCCCCCCTTCGATCCCGTTCGATTCATTTACTTTTCCACGGTGATCTGCAACCAAATGCAGAAATCTGGCTGATAAGTAACTGCAATCTTTACATGATAACCCTAAGTTTTGCCCTGAAAAGTGCAAAATTTGCAGCCGCTTCTGCCTATACAGAGGGTTACTTTTCGTGCAAGGCGTTTATTATTTTTTCTTGATCAGCGAGGCAATTTGCAGTAGCGGGCGCAATGCCCAGTGCGTGCGTCGCCGAGTTCCAGTGTCCTGGACGCGCCACCGCGCCAATGCATCTAGGGCCTGCTCAGGCGTGACAAAGTGGCGTGTTTGCCGGTCGATGTAGCTGGGATACAGGATCAGCGCCCCGGCCACCAGCGCATCCAGCGTGAGGCGGCGCGTGCGGCGCGCAACGGGCGCCATGTCCTCGGTCAGGCCCCAGCCGGCATAGAAGGGGCAGCCGTAGGTCCGCACGTGGCGGCCACGCAACAGGGCTTCGAAGCCCGTCAGCGAGGTCATCACATGCACCTCGTCCACGGCTTCCAGCAGCGACTGCATCGGCACGTCGGTGACCACCTCGTTGCAATGCTGGCGGGCCTCGTGCTCGTCCACGCCGGCGCGGCGCAGTTGCGCCAGCACATCGGGATGTGGCTTGTAGACCACCCATGCGTCCGGCGCCGAGCGGCGCACGGCCTGCAGCAGCGCCATGTTGGTGCGCAGCATGGGCGCGCCGTAGGTGATGGAGGCGTCGCTCTCGACCTGCCCGGGCACGAGGATCACGCGGGCCTGTCCCGCGGGACGGCGCCACTGCCCCGTGCCGACGTTGTACTTGGTCAAGCCCAGCGCGAGGACGCGTTCGCGCAGCGCGGCAGCCCGCGCCAGCAGCGCGGGGGTGAATTCGGTGGTGGCCAGCAACCGCTCCAGTCCCGAGGGGGCGGAAGCGTCGTAGTACAGGCCCTGGGCATCCACCACCCAGGACAGGGGCCAGACCAGGTCCGCGCCCAGGCCCACGGAGCGCAGGAAGCCGTCCTCCAGCCGCAACACCTGCGCCGGTGCATGCGGCTGGTCCGCCGAGGGCACCGCGCGCCGGCCCCAGACGGCCAGCGTCGCTCCGGCGGGGACCTGCGACAGCTCTTTCACGAAGCGCACCCGGCTGCCGGCCAGGAAGGCCTCCACGATGGGGCGCTTCCAGCGCGAGAAGCCCAGCGCATGGATCTCCGGGGCGAAGCGCGAGCGCATGCGGCGCTGCAAGGCCATCCATTCCAGCAGGCGCTCGACCTCGCAGCGCCGGCCGGTGTCGGGGTCGATGTAGCGCGGGTACTCAATCAGTGCCGCGTGCACCAGGTCTTCCAGGGTGCGCGGCGGCGCGGCGGCGCGGCGCGCGGGCGCGGGCAGCTCGTCCCGCGTCAGGCCCCAGCCGGCATAGAAGGGCATGCCGAAGCAGCGCACGGGCTTGCCCCACAGCAGCGCCTCGAAGCCCAGTTGCGAGGTGACGGTGTAGACGGCCGCGCAGGCCTCCAGCAGCGCGCAAGGATGGGCCGCGTCGGCCAGGACCGTCACGCGCGCGGCCTGCGCCGGCGTCAGCGATGGGAAGTGCCCCTGCTTGCGCCCGGCCGCCACGTCCGGGTGCACCTTGAGCAGCACCGGCCGTTGCGGATGCTCCCGCAGCGCCGCTTCCAGCATGCGCGCGAAGCTGCCGGCGTCGGCCTGGCCGTGCCGGATGGAGGCGTCCCCGGCGGTCTGGTCCACCACCAGCACGAAGGGGCCGTCCACGGGCGGTGCCGACTCGCGCGCGTGGTTGTACTTGGACACGCGCGCCTGCCGCCATTGCCGTGCCAGGGCCGCCGCGCGCTCGAGCTCGGCAGCGGAGTGCACGCGTTGCGCCAACTGCTCCAGGCGCGAGGGCCTGGCGGCGTCGTAGTAGATGCCCAGGTCATCGACCACCACCGACAGCGGCGGCTCGTCGGCTCCCAGCCCCAGCGAGCGCAGGAAACCATCCTCGACCCGCAGCAGCGGCCGCTTGTGCCAAGCCGCCCAGGCCTCGGCACGGGCGGCTGCGCGCTTGTGGCCCCAGGCCAGCACCGCGTCCACGTCGTGGCTGCGCCACAGCGGCACCACCTCGGCATCGTCCAGCAACAACGCCAGCGTGCGCAGCCGACGCATGCCCAGGGACAGCACGGCACAGCGCAGGGGCTGTGCGCCCGACGGGCCACTGCTCACCAGCGCCATATGCTTGCCGCTGCGGCCATCACGGCCCTGAAATTGCGAGTCAACCCGCTGCGGGGCGCTGTAATGGACACGGTTCAACGAACTTTCAAGACTGCCGGAGCAGTATCTTCACTTTCCATGCTGCCTGGCCAATGCCCATCCTGCAGTAGGCTTCGCCTCGGTGGCAAATTTGTGATGCATTTCACGAAATTTGATTTGGAATTGCGACTTTTTATAGCCCCTACGGTAACAATTCAATTTTGGAAGCGTAATTGCAGGCCTTGTCAAGAACCACCGCCAAGCGGCCGAATTCGACATCATGTTGCAGCCGGCTTGCGAGTGCTCCCTCACCGTACATTGATTGGAAGAAGACATGGTTTTTGGAATTTTCAAGAAAAATCGAAAGAAAGCGTCTTCTGAGGTTGTATTAAAAGTATCTGACGCCTCTGTATCTCCACTCCAGCCCAAAATCAAGGCTAGACCCCAATCCCAATCCCAATCCCAAATTCAAGCCCAGCCCAAAATCAGAGCCAAACTCCGGTCCCAGCCTCAAGGTCCGGCCCAACCCCAGTCTTGCGTTGAAGGTCAGCGAAACGAAATCGATACCGCCGAGGCGGACCTGAAGCGAACCACTATTGCCATCAAAGGTGACGGTAATATTGTCAAGTTTGGAAAATCGAGTTCGGCCAATGATCTCAAAATAAAGATTGACGGGAACGACAACACCGTGATCGTGGGGAAGAAATGCAGAATCCGTGGCATGATTCGCGTATCAGGCAATGCCCAAACGGTTTCCATAGGCAATTTCACCACGTTCACGGAATGCTATCTCCTGGCGGCCGAGAATTGCGACATCAGAATTGGCGAGCATTGCATGTTTTCTCGCGGCATTGAAATCCGCACAACCGACGCTCATTCCGTCATCGATGTGAAGACCGGCCGGAGAACCAATACGCCGAAATCGGTAACCATTGGAAATCACGTGTGGATTGCAGCCAACGTGTTCGTCTCCAAAGGGGTCGTGATCGCTGACGACTGCATCATCGGCGCCGGATCGGTGGTTTTGAAGAGTATTGAGGAAAGCCAGTGTGTGGTCGCTGGAAGTCCTGCCGTACCGATTCGTCGGGGCGTCACCTGGAATCGCGCCGTGAAACCGGAGTTCTCCCAGGCCGAGCTTTACATGTGGCGCGACCAGAGCGCCGCCGGCGCCCAGGCCGAGCTGGAAGACCCGCCGGACCGCGCCAGCACCGGCGCCACGAATGACTCAAGTGCCTGAGTTCGGAGAGGCATCGGGCGCTTCGGTTGACGGCGCATCTTCCGTTGCCTTTGCCTGTGCCGCGGAAGCGCTCGGAGACAATATCTCCTGCACACTGTCGTGGGTGACCAGGAAGCGCCTGGGAGCGATGCGCCTCAGCGTCCTGTTCGCGATTCGTTTTTCGACTTCGTCCATCGCCTTTTCGATGTTGTCGAACGGTACGCCCAGCAGGCTTTCGGCCTCGTAGTTCCACCAGGCCAGCTTTTTCAGCCGCTCGATGATGGGCTCGGGAAACCTGTACTTGATGATTCGCGCCGGCACGCCACCCACGACCGCATAAGGCGGCACGTCCTTGGTGACCACCGCGCCGGCCGCGACCACGGCGCCGTCGCCGACGGTGACGCCCTTGAGCACGATGCATCCGGCGCCCAGCCACACGTCGTTGCCGATCACGACGCGGTCCTTTTGGTTATTGGGCGCCAGGAAATCAGTCGATAACCGGACCTGCCTGGGCAGCACCAGGGTATCGCCCCACTGGAAAGGATGGGTGGAGAGCCAGTCCAGGGGATGCGGACCGTCGCCCGCCACGACGCCGGGCGCGAACGAACAATAGCGGCCGATCTGTTTGACGCCGGCCAGGCGCCCGTCGCCCCGAATGTAGGTGTAGGCCCCGATCCTGCCGCGCATCAGGATTTTTCCGCCCAGCGCCACGGGCGCTTCACAAATGATTTGCGCCTTGCGGTCAATGTCGATGTTCTTGTAGAACCTCACCAGCTCATTGGTGGACGGGGTAGCGGTTTTCACGGGCATCCTTGCTTTTTTCTGCATCACGATCAACTTGCGGGATAAATCCTGCTTCTGTTCAAGCGTATCCTTTGGTAGCAGGCGGGCCAAATAGGCCGCCATGCTGCGGAGGGTCCGGTTTTTCAAGAACTTCATTCAGATCAACAGCTTGCCGGCCATCGCCGGCATTCATGAATGGCGGGCCCTGATGGTTCTACGCGCTATTTTCCTGGCCCCGGCCGTGCCAGGGCAGGTTGCAATATCGGCTGCAAAAGGCTCCAGAGCCGTTCATAACCGGTGGGTGTCAGGTGCAGCATGTCGTCCAGGTAGTACCCGCAGTCATTGCTCCGATTGCAAAGAAAGGCCTCCGTCGGATCCACGAAAGTGAAATTTTCGCGGCGTGCGGCTGCAGCCAAACCGTCGTTGACCAGTCGGCGGCTGGCCTCGTGGACTCGCAGCGATTTTCCGCGAGGGAGAATGCCGACCACCGTCAGGTGCATCCGCGGCCAGGCCTGGCGCAGCGTGGCCACCAGCTTTTCAATGCCCGCCAGCACGTCGCAGGCGGGCAGGCGATGGCTGAGGTTGTTGGTGCCGGCCAGCAGAACCACCTCGCGCGGCTCGATGCTGCCGAGCGGCAGGTGTTCGAGGCGCCAGAGCATGTTCTGGGTCTGGTCGCCGCCGACGGCGATATTCAGCAGCGCGCTTTGCCTCAATGGCTGTGGCAATTGCTCCGCACGGAAGCGGGCCAGCAGGCTGTCGCCAACGAGTACCAGTTCAGCCTTGGGCGAACCGACCATGCGCTTGTTGATGGCCTGGTGCTCGCTGAGCCATTTGTCCGTCAGCGATGCACGCATGGCGGGCTGGGCGGAAATTGCCGCTTCCGTCGGAACGGGGCAATCGGCCGCCATGGCTGCGGCGTGCATGGCCATAGCCATCGCCATACAGGTGAGCAGGCACTGCAAACGCTTCATGTGGGACGACGGAGACGGCTTGTGTCGGTTGACCAAGGGCGTGAATCTGCCATCAGATCTGACCTCCCGCCTGCATTGGTAGAGAAAAACATGGAAAAGGTAGACCTAATCGTGGTGGATTGCACCCTTGTCACTCCGTAGTAACGGGTGGCTTCCCGAACTGCGGACTTTGCATCAGCTGCTCCAAGCGCGAGGGCCCGGCGTCGTCGTAGATGCCTAGTCATCGACCACCACCACCACCACCAACAGCGGCGGCTCGTCGGCTCCCAGCTCCAGCGGGCGCAGGGAGCACGGTTTACTAAGGATTCTGCTGTGTTTTCTCTTTAAAAATGGTTTGCATTAAGCGAAATCTCGGCGCCACGGCGCTTGTAACTGCTTGGGCTGTAAGGATGTCACTGTTGAAAAACGCTTTATGCAGAGGATCCTAAATGGCGCTCAAATCTAGATTCAAGCAAAATTCAGAACTATGTACGGCAGCCATCAATCCAATCCCATTGGGAAGTATCCAACATTCAATCTAATGTTGCGCAGGCGTACCATTTTCGGTTTGCCGTCAGATGCAAAATTGGCCCTGACGAACACCGCGTCTTTATGATCTGAATCTATCGACAAGAACTGCTCACAGACAAACATGCTCTTCCACACGCCTGGTTCGCATTTACCAGAGTTTCTATGGTGATACCCGGAATCCCCATACCCGCCAAGGGTCAGGTAAGCCTCCCCGATGCTCACGAACATCTCGGCAGAAAGCGTCATGTATTTTCCGTGCAACGATCTGCAGCACTCCGCGCTCAGACTCAAAGACGAATTAATAAAAATATTCCTAGAATTAACCAGTCGAAGATTCAAAGTAAATTCACTATTTGAGCCTTCCACATCAATCTCCGACTCCTTATCATTTCTGATCCACCATTTATCATTGATAAGACCATTATTTCCAATTTGAGACAAGACGCCTCTCGTTTCACAGTGGCTTTGAGCCATTAAATTATCATTTATCGTCGGACGGGGAGATACCAGTCTCCAGCGCTCGCCATCATAGAAACAATAGGCTCCCGTGAGGGAGCCATTGGCGTAAAAACCAACATTAGAAAAAAAGACTTGCCTGCCTGGTGCTTCGTGCAAATATCTGTATTGCCAAAGCACCTCCTCACCGGTTGATTTCAATGAATGAAACGGGTCAGCAATGTTGACCAATGCTCTTTCCATTCTTCTTTGTCGTTTATTGGTTTTATCTTCTGGCATCAATTCGCTGATTACTTTCTTAAGATCGAGTCGATCTCGGAACCTCCCTAAGAGATCCATTGCCTCATATACATAGGTCACTTTCTTTCCAAAAAACATAACGTGAGTATCCAGATCCAGCGTCTGAATAATTATTTTCTTGTTTGGTGGGGCTGACCTCAAGAACAGGTCCGCATTAATTGTGTCAATATCGTCGTGACCATGGATCAAATAAATTGCAGAATCGCGCCACAATTTGGCGGCAACTTCATCAAGGTTGACATGGCGCCTACCCAGCTCCTCAATATGCAATCTCAACTCATCCCAGGCATAATCCTTGCTAATGTTCAGGTTAATTTGAGGGTTGGAAGCTATTGCATTAGCATTGATTTGCAACGCATGATAAATGGCGCCATATCCTGACATTGACGATCCAAAAAAACATACGGAACCTTCTTCATATCGAGAAGAGAAGTGCTTAATCACTTTTTGATATGTTTCGCCAAAATCATCATCAAGATACCAAGAATTATTGGGGTCGGTGATAAACAACAAATCGCATATTTGGTTCTCCAGGAAAGAGCGGAGTGCCATATATTTACCGCCTTGATTGTGTGCGCTCATTACAATCAAAAGCTGTCGCGAACTATTATCTCTGTCAAATGGCACATAAAGCACCGTTTTTCCAAAAACTACCTGTTCATTGTTGGCTACAATACCTTTGACATCGTCGAGAACTGTTTCCATAAATTCAAGAGTATTGATTGATTGTTAATGTCAGCCAGCAAATAACAAATGCCCACAAGCATGAGGGTCGGCTCTGCTGCTCATTTGCGTTGCTGCTGATTAAATTGGGTGGTCGCAACATTTCCAGGTTCTATTGCCGAATTTGTTGCGACCACTGCTTTGATGTTGTTTCGCGAAACCTACGCCGAAGGCGTTATGGCTTCTTTGATATTGTTTTTTGCTTTGACGGCGTCATTTAAGAGTGCAGTTGTGGCTTTCTTTGCCTTGGCTTTGGATTCTGTTTTTGCAGGGGCGCTGATGCCATTTGCAGCGTTCGCTGCCGCCTGCTTGGGTTTGCCTTTCACAAGCCCAATGTGGGCGGGCAGTGAGAATAATTCCGTTAATCGAGATACACCGGAGTCGTGTACGGAGACAAGCTGACGCTGCAATAGTCGGGTTGAGAATTCCTCAAAGCGACGGAACTCGCTAAGTGTTAAAGTGCCTTGAATATTTCCTGCGCTAATATCGCTGACGAATCTACTGATGTCGTGCAGTAGGTAGTCATGCGTGAAGCCTTTTTGGCCAAAGAACGCGTTTCCGAACTGCACAGGCTTCAGTCCCTCGAAAGCCGCTTCCAACAGGCCTTGAGAGTTTAGTCCCGTGACGAATGTGCACTCTTCAAACAAGGCCTTGAGCGGGTAGTGATCGACAATTGCGATGCGATTTTGTAAGGTTTCAGGCAGAGACCTCACATAATCGGCAATAACGTCACGAGTCAACGAATGACGGATGTTGATTTTTTTCTCTTCCCAGGGATGGGCCTTGAAGACAACATTAAGCCCCGCGCGCGTTAGCTCAAGAATTAGATTCTTGTAGAAAGCGATGGAAGCAAGGCCAAGCTGCTTGTATTCAAGTAAAGAAAAATCGTTTACAACCTGTCCCAGAATGGCAACGACTGGCGCATTGGGATCTGTGAACTTAATTGGCGCAGCTTGTTCCGGTTGCTGAACGTTCTTATTTTCTCTCAACAATATTTTGTTGATGGCTTTGGTGCGTTCGCGTTCATGTACATCCTCAGAATCGTACCCTCCCAAGGAATTGAAAACCGCTTTGTGGCGAATACTGCAATTGTTTGCGATCGGTTCGTATTTTTCTTCGCAATAGTAATCATTGCCTGTGAAGAAGCTTTCCATGACCAATACTTTGGTCGGTGTGAGTCGCAAATATTCCATCAGCGATCGCTGATAGATTAACGAGCCAGAGAAGATACAGGCGTGTGTGTGAACGGGTTGGCTTGCGAGGCGGGAGGACCAAAAGTCCAGCCAGTCCCAGGCGGCTGCCATGTTTTGCAATAAGATTGCTCTGTTGTTTTGATATAGTTTTTCAAAAATGGCTTTGGCGGAGTCAGGGTAAGCATTGTCATACCAAGTACTGCTGGTGGAGACAAGTGCGAGCGTCTCAGCTCGGGCAGCTTTGAAGAGGTTTACACCTTTGACGGTGTATTTGAATAACACCGGGGAACTCAGGTGTGACAGTACGCGGTAGCGCTCATAAAGAACAGACGCCTTTGACTCATAGTTGCCATACAAGGCAATCCAGTCTTTGCGCTCTGTTTCGAAATGAGCGCTTGCTCCGCTTTTTTCCAGAAACTTGTGGAAGGAAGTAAAATTTTTCTGGTTAATGTGCAGATTGTCGGGAATAAAAATGGAAATTTTGCTGGTCATGCCGCCACCATTGCTTCGGGTTCAAGAGCGCTGCTTTCATTTTTTATAGATATTTCCCTGTCGAAGTTTTCAGATTCGATTGTGGGCGGCTTTAGCAAGTCTGTGCCAAGAATGTTGGAGTAGGCGCGCAAATTGCCTTCAACGGATTGACGCCAAGTTAGCGCACTGCTGGCTTTCGATAGGCTGCGCCGCTTTAATGCATTTAAACTGGCTCGATTGTCCTCACAAAGAGAGTTAATCATGTCCGCATCCGTCTGCGGATCCAGTGTCAAGAACATTCCGTTATGCCCGTGGCGAATAAGATCTTTAGCCATTCCGATAGGAGATGAGAGCACGGGTGTTCCGGTAGCAATTGCTTCAGGAATGTTGGCTGGGCCTCCTTCATGGCTGCTACACATCAGCAGCGCATCGATGGCCTCGTAATAGCTTTGAAAAACGCGATAAGGAAGGCGCTCAAATACAGTGACTTCAAAACCCAAGCGCCGAAACGCAATTGCGTCAATGCTCCTGTCTTGTCCTACGAAGGTGAAGCTGAAAAGATCCGGGTCGAGCCGCTTGACCAGTTCAGAAAGATATGCTTCTCCCTTGACCCGTCTTGCATATCTGCGGGAAGCGATGCCTAGGTTGACTTTGTCTGAAGCAGCGCCCGTGTTGATATTGCTGCGCAGTCGAAGCACCTTATCGTTGTAGCCATGAGGCACCACGTACAGTTGATCCTCAGCAATTCCATCGGCGTATAGGATTTGCTTCTGAGTCTGATTCAGGCATATGACGCCAGCGGCTTCCATGTAGCGCGGCAGGAATCGTGGCTTGCTGTGCCATACGTCCGGATCATCCAAATCATGGTGTACCGTGCAGACGCTATTGCTCACTAATTTTTTTTCAAGGTGCGGTCTATGGTAGTGATGAATGGCAGCGCCTTCTATTGGCAGTATGGACACCTCATGTCTGACCCAGTTCGGACTGTATTCCTTGAAGTATTTCATGATTGCGGAAAATATTCCGCTTTCGACGTCTTTCGACATCACATGGTTGATCAAGTAGCCGTCACTTTTCATGTTGAATATCTGGTTTATGCGCTTGGTAAGAACGTGGTTGACTGCCAGCCTATTTTGTGACAACCGCATCAAACTCGCGCGGACAAGAAGACCGAGAAAGTATTGCAAGACTCGTGTCGATCTATCCGTGGTGTCGAGTATTTAAGGACGTGGGCCAAGCCGACAAGGAGAGCGGTAAGGCTGTATTGCGTTCATGCCTGTACCGCTAGTTCATACCGGATTGGTATATATCTGGTTCAGATTGATATGCAGTCCTATAAATGTTGATGTCAACGACCGTTGCTTATTGTAGCCTGCCCTTAGGCAATGTCGTAAATCTGCAGCACGCCCACCACGTGTCCCTCGGGTTCGCAGACGACCAGCGAATTGATCTTGAGCTCGCGCATGCGCTCCTCGGCCACGCCGAAGCGCTCGTCCGGGCCGATCCATGCCGGGTGCATCGTCATCATGTCGTGCGCCTGCAGGCCCATCGGGTTGTCGTGGCGGTCGAAGGCGCGGCGGATGTCGCCGTCCGTGATCACGCCGCGCAGCCCGTCGTCGTCCACCACCAGCGCCAGGCCCAGCCGGCCCGTCGTGATCAGGTGCACCACGTCACGGAAACCCATGTTCGGCGAGCACAGCGGCAGGTTGTCCTTGTGCATCACGTCGCGCACGCGCGTGAGCAGTCGCCGCCCCAGGCTGCCGCCCGGGTGGAAGCGCGCGAAGTCCTCGGGCTGAAAGCCGCGCACCGTGGACAGCGCCACCGCCAGCGCGTCGCCCATCACCAGCGTCGCCGTGGTGGAGCTCGTGGGCGCAAGGTTGTTGTTGCAGGCCTCGCGCGACACCGACACGTCCAGCACCACGTCGGCGTGGCGCGCCAGCGTCGAGTTGGCCTTGCCCGTCATGGCGATGACCTTGTTCTGCTGGTGCTGCATGAAGGGCAGCAGCCGCACCAGCTCCTCGGTCTCGCCGCTGTTGGAGATCATCAGCACCACGTCCATCGGCCGGATCATCCCCAGGTCACCGTGGAAGGCCTCGCCCGGATGCACCGAGAACGACACCGTTCCCGTGGAGGCCAGCGTGGCGGCGATCTTCTTGCCGATGATCCCGGACTTGCCCATGCCCACCACGACCACCCGGCCGCGCGTGCTCATCACGATGTCCACCGCCTTGGCGAACTCCGTGTCGAGCCGCTGTGCCATGTCGGCCAGTGCCTGGCGCTCGATGTCGATCACCTGACGGGCGATCTCGGTCACATTCGTTGTCATTGCTACTTCTCCAGACTGATTTCGGATGGAGTCACTGCGCCATGCGGTGCATGAGCTCGGCGTACCCGCTCGCCGAAGTCGCCACACGTTCCTTGCCCTGCGCCTGCAGGATCGCGTCGGCCAGCTCGCGCAGCGCGCCCTGGCCGCCGCCGAGCTTGAGCACCCCGGTGGCCGCGCGTTGCACGTAAGCCGGGGCATCGGCCACGGCGAACGACAGCCCGCACGCGGCAAAGGCCGGCAGGTCGATGCTGTCGTCACCAATGCACGCCGTCTGCTGTGCCGTCACGCCGGCCTGGTCCATCAGCGCCGCGCAGGCCGCGGCCTTGTCCTTCACGCCGAACTGGTGCAGCGACACGCCCAGGTCCGCCACGCGCTTGCGCAGCACCGGCGAGTCACGCCCGGACAGCACCGCCACGCGCACGCCGCTTTCCTCCAGCAACCGCATGCCCAGGCCGTCGCGCACGTGGAAGCGCTTGAGCGCCTCGCCGTGCGCGTCGTAGAACAGCCCGCCGTCGGTGAGCACGCCGTCCACGTCCGTGATCAGCAGCCGCACCTGCGCCAGGCGCTGCTCCAGGGTTTGCGGCTCGGGCTGGCCGGCCATGAGCGCACGCACGCGCTCCAGGCACGCTGGCGTGTCCACGCCCGGCCCGGTGGGCTCCACCACCCAGGCCCGAATGCGCAGTCCGGCGGCCAGCAGCCGCAGCTGCTCCAGTTGCTCGGCGCGCTCCATCATCGGCTGGCGCAGCGTCGCGTAGCTGGCCAGCACCTCGCGCCGGTAGGCGTACACGCCCACGTGCTTGAGATAGCGTGCCGTGTCGCCGCCGTCGCGCGGGTAGGGAATGGGGGCGCGGCTGAAGTACAGCGCGTCGCCGTTGTCCGCCAGCACCACCTTGACGGTGTTGGGGTTGGTGGCTTCCGCCGCGGGCAGCGGATGGCACAGCGTGCCCACCTGTACCGCGGCATCGGCGCGCAGCCCCGCGATGAGCTTGGCCACGTCGCCCGGACGCACCAGGGGCTCGTCGCCCTGCACGTTGACGAACACGTCGCCGTCCACGCGCTGCATCACTTCCACCAGGCGGTCCGTGCCGGTGGGATGCCCGCTGGAGGTCATCTCCACCCGGCCGCCAAAGTCCCGCACCGCCGCGGCCACGCGCTCGTCGTCGGTGGCCACCAGCACGTCGCTGGCGCCCTCGATCTCCAGGCAGCGTTCCCAGACGTGCTGGATCATCGGCTTGCCCCACAGGTCCGCCAGCGGCTTGCCGGGCAGGCGCGAGGAGCCGTAGCGCGCCGGAATGACGATGACCGCGCGCATCAGGCCTGCACCGCCGAGTGGATGGTGGTGAGTTGCTTGAGCAACTTGGGCAGGTCGCTGAAGGGCAGCATGTTCGGGCCGTCGCACGGGGCCTTCTCGGGCTCCGGGTGGGCTTCCATGAACAGGCCCGAGACGGCACCGGTGGCCACCGCCGCGCGCGCCAGGTGCGGCACGTACTTGCGCTCGCCGCCGCTGGACGTGCCTTGCGCACCGGGCAGCTGCACCGAGTGCGTGGCGTCGAAGATCACCGGCGCGCCGGCGGTCTCGGCCATCACCTGCAGGCCGCGCATGTCCACCACCAGGTTGCCGTAGCCGAACGAGGTGCCGCGCTCGCACACCATGAAGTGGTCGTCAGGCACGCCGGCCTCGCGCGCGGCCGCGCGCGCCTTGGCCACCACGTTCTTCATGTCCCAGGGCGCGAGGAACTGGCCCTTCTTGAAGTTCACCGGCTTGCCCGCGCGCGCCACCGCCGCGATGAAGTCGGTCTGGCGGCACAGGAAGGCGGGCGTCTGCAGGATGTCCACCACCTCCGCCACCGGCTTGGCCTGTTCGGCCTCGTGCACGTCGGTCAGCACCGGGACGCCGAACTTCTCGCGCACCTCGGCCAGGATCGACAGGCCCTGGTCCATGCCCACGCCGCGGAAGCTCGACGCCGAGCTGCGGTTGGCCTTGTCGAACGAGGATTTGTAAACAAAAGGCAAACCGGCCTTGTCAAAAATGCCCTTGAGTTCCTCCGCGGTTTCCAGTGCGAAAGAGCGGGATTCGATGGCGCAAGGACCGACGATGAACAGCAGCCCGCCGGGCGGAAGAATGGACTTGGTCATGAACGTGTTCCAGGATCAGTTGGCCCCGGTCGCCGCGGAAGGTTTTGTCGCGGACTTAACCTGTGGGCATGGAGCCGCCAGCCCGGGTATGAGCCCAGGGGTGAACGGCACGGACTTATGGACCAGGCGGATTTTCCCTCAATGACAAGTGCAGGGAAGAGCGGCCTGGAAATGATTTCAGGAGCGCGGGAGTTGTTGGCAGTTATCGGTGAGTTCGGTCGAGCGAGCCCTGTGCCGCACGGCAATAAGGGCTTTGTCGTGATATCGCAAAACAGCCAAGGGAATTTTTCACGCTTTTGGCGACTGCTTGTCGAATCGAGGTTCAGGCTTCACGCCAATTCCGGCTCCCGCACACTCTTGCGGAGCTGGCCGATGTCATGGCTGAGCTGCCTGAGATTCTCGCGAAGCTGGGGCACCTCGCTGTTGAGCGCTTGCTGGCTGAGCTGGAAACGCAGGTTGGCCAGTTCCAGCCGCAGCGAGCTCAATTCCTCGCGCAGCGCCGGTTCCAGCAGTTGCGTCGCAGCCTCGGCGGCTGGCACCCCCATTTCGTCGCCCGTGGGTTCGGCCTGGGCCTCGGATACCACGGTGGCGTCCTCCACCGCCGCCTCGGGCGTCGGGGCCGGCTTGGCCATGCGCTTGAGCGCCAGCAGCCGCTCCACGGCCTGCTCGGAGGTAATGGGCAGCTTGTAAAGCGGATCGAAATACTTCGGATACAGCAGGTAGGCGGCGGCCAGAACCTGCTGAACCGTAAGCTTGCGCTGGCGCCGGGGATTGGGTTGACGGTCGTCGGTCAGGCCCCAGCCGGCATAGAAGGGGCAGCCCAGCGTCGTGACGTGAATACCGCGCAGCAGCGCCTCGAAACCCGCCTGCGAGGTGATGGTGTAGACGTGGTCCACCGTCTCGAAAGCCTGAGCCAGCGGCACGTCCTGTTCCAGCACCATGCACAAATGCCGTACGTCGTCGGGATTCGACACCATTTCCCGGTGCTTGTTGAGCACGTCCGGGTGCGGCTTGTAAATGATCTGGGCGTCCGGATTCTCCAGCGCGGCGATCATCACGGCATCGTTGTTGGTGTAGGGGCGCGCACTGCCGAATTGGATCGACGCGTCGCCTTCGACCTGGCCCACCACCAGCACCCGCTTGCGTGTCTTGGGCCCATAAATGGCCTCGATATCCACCGGCTGGGCGTGGTTGTACTTGCTCAGACCGGTGTTGAGCAGGATGTCCTGCAATTTCCGGGCACGCTCCATCAAGGCTGGGTCGGCTTCGAAGTCATGGCTGTTGAGCAGATCCTCCAGGTCAGAGGGCTGCCGGGCATCGAAGTACGGCGTCTGGCTGTCCAGCGACAGCGAGAAAGGCGGCGTGTGAGCCGCGCCCAGCGCGATGGAGCGGATGAAACCATCCTCCATGAAATAGCGCTTGATGCCGCGCTCGCGGGCGAAACTCGTGACGAATTCCGGCACCTTGAAGCCCCAGACGAAGAATTCCGCCCCCGGGCTTTGCAGAATCTGGGGTTTCCACTTCTTCTCGAAATCCTCGCGCTTGAGCGCGATGGGCAGGAAGTGCATTTCCCGATCAGGGAACCACGAGGTCAGGAATTGCTTCCACTGGTTGAAGCCGAACATGAAGGTCGGGATGCGCCCGGGTGCTGCGGCGACGTCGGCAGCGACCACGGCTGGGGCTTGAGCCGGCTCAGGCACCACCTCGATGCGCTTCATGTCCAGCAGGCGGGGGATGGCCTGCTCGATGCTGATCTGTTTCTTGTAGACCGGATCGAAATACTTGGGGTAAAGCAGATACGCCGCCGCAAAGAGCTGTTGCACCGTCAGTTTGCGCGTGCGCCGAGGGATTTCCTGCCGGTCATCCGTCAACCCCCAGCCGGCATAGAAGGGGCAGCCCAGCGTGGTGACGTGAATGCCACGCAACAGCGCCTCGAAACCCGCCTGCGAAGTGTTGGTGTAGACGTGGTCCACCGTTTCCAGGGCCTGGGCCAGCGGCAGGTCTTGCGTCAGAACCGTGCACAGATGCTGCACCTTGCGCAGGTCCGAACTCCTGGTCTTGAGTTTCTTGTCCAGCACCGCCGGGTGCGGCTTGAAAATGATCTGTGCCCCCGGGTTCTCCAGGGCGGCCATGATCACCAAATCGTTGTTGGTATAGCTTCGGATGCTGCCGTACTTGACGGAAGGGGCATTCTCATCTTGCCCCAGCACCAGCACGCGCTTGGTCGTCTTCGGTCCGTAAACGGTTTCCAGGTCTGCTGCCGGTGCCGCATGGTTGAATTTGCTCAACCCGCTGTCCAGGAATACATGCATGACCCGGTCGGCCTGCTCCATGAGAGCGGAATCGGCGTCGAAATCGTAGGTCGCCATCAGGGTTTCCAGAGCCGAAGGCCGGGCCGCATCGATATGGGGTGCCTGTGCGTCGAGTACCAGCGACAGCGGTGGAGCTTTGCTGGGGTCGAGCGCGATGGAGCGGATGAAGCCGTCCGCCATGAAATAGCGCTTGATGCCGCTGGCATCTGCGAAACGCGCGATGAAGTCCTTCAGCTCACAGCCATACACCAGGATCTCGGAGCGCGGATCCTTGAGGATGCGGGTTTTCCACTTCTTGTTGAATTCTTCGGCCGTGAGCTCGGGCGGGAGAAAAAAGAAGGTGCGCTCGGGAAACCAGGAGCTGATGAACTGCTTCCAGGCGCCGAACCCGATGACATAAGTCGGCACTGGGCCGGAGGTCGCCAAGGTATTTTCCAGGAACGAGCCGGTGGACGGCGCGCCGGGTTTTTGAGGCGACAGCGACCGGCCACCGGCCGGCGCGGACAGTTGCTTCAAACCGTTGAGACGATCAACGGCCTGCTCGGCCGAGATTGGCGTCTTGTAGACCGGGTCGAAATACTTGGGATACAGCAGGTAGGCCGCCGCGAACACCTGTTCCACGCTGAGCTTGCGCGTACGCCGTTCGTTGGCCTGCCGGTCGTCGGTGAGGCCCCACCCGGCATAGAAGGGGCAGCCCAGCGTCGTCACATGAATACCGCGCATCAGGGCTTCGAAACCCGCCTGCGAGGTGATGGTGTAGACGTGGTCCACGGTTTCGAAAGCCTGTGCCAGCGGAATATCCTGCGTCAGCACCTGGCACAGGTGGCTCACGTCGGCCGGATTGGAAACCATTTCCCGGTGCTTGTTCAGCACATCGGGATGCGGTTTATAGATGATTTGCGCGCCCGGGTTCTCGAGCGCGGCGATCATGACCGCATCATTGTTGGTGTAGGGCCGCGCGCAGCCATGGATGATGGAGGCGTCGGTTTCCACCTGTCCCACCACCAGGATACGCTTGGCCGTTTTCGGGCCATAGACCCGCTCGATATCGATGGGCTTGGCGTGGTTGTACTTGCTCAGGCCCGTTTCGACCAGCATGCGCATCAGCGTCCTGGCGCGTTCCAGGAGTTGCGGGTCCGCATCGAAATCATAGGTGTTGAGCAGCACCTCCAGATCCGACGCCTTGTTGGAATCGAAATAAGGCGTGCGGCTGTCGAGCGTCAGCGAGAACGGCGGCGTGTGCGCCGCGCCCAGCGCGATGGAACGGATGAAGCCATCCTCCATGAAATAGCGCTTGATGCCATGCTGCTCGGCAAAGCGGGTCACGAAGGGCTCGACCTTGAAACCCCAGATGAACATCTCGGAACGCGCGTCCTTGAGGATGCGCGGCTTCCATTTCTTTTCGAAAGTGTCGGCCTTGAGCGCGATCGGCAGGAAATACATCTCGCGCTCGGGGAACCAGGAAGTCAGGAAATGCTTCCAGCTGTTGAAGCCGAACATGTAGGTCGGAATCCGGTCCGTGCGGCCTTCGGTCGCCACGTCCGAAACCCTGCCGAGCGTCGCCAGGTGGCGGCGCTGCCGATTAAGGGCCGCGTCCTTGAAGAACAGGACGGGATTCTTCATCAGCTTGGTAAGCTTGCTCATGGCGATATTTAATATTTTGAACAAAGATTGTCGCCGTCACGGCCGGCATCGTATTGGTTGCCCATCGGAGGGCGGCCGAGCAGTTCGCCGCGCTTGGTGCGCGGAATCTCGACCCGTTGGCGGGTTTTATTGTCGAATTGATTTTCCCGGACCTGGTTGTTGTCGCCTTCAATCCGGATGCCGACCCGGGCGGCGCAGAACAGGTTTCGTTCCACGGTATTGTGGTTGGCAAAATCCTCGAAATACTGACCCCGTCCGTCCATCGAGCGGTCGGAACAATCAATTCTTTGCAGGTTGCGGCTCTGGCGGGAAGCGATCCAGACACCGACGTTTTCACGGATGAAGCGGTTCCTGGCGATGACGTTGTCGTCGCTGTGCTGCGTGCGCTTCACGGAGCGCCCGGACGAGACATGCTCACCGCAGTTCTTGTACAGAAAGATGCCACCCAGGCGGTTGTCCATGAAGGTGTTGTCCACGATCGTGTTCCGGGACGAGGAGTCCACGGCCAGTGCTTCCCGGTTCAACAAGTGGCCGTTGTGTCGGAACTCGTTCTGGCTGATCACGTTGTTTTGGCTGTCGAATTCCAGGTACAGCCCGACGCCGCCCGAGTCCTCAATGACGGAATTCTCAAGGATGGAGCCGCTGACGAAATCGTCGAAATAGACCCCAACTCGCCCTGTGTTGAAGACTTTCAGGTTGCTCAGCCGCACTTGGCGGGGCGTGCGCCGGCGCCGTTCGGCCGGATCCGTGGGCTTGTCGATGTCCTCGCCGGACCAGGCGATGCGCACGGCATTGCCGGTGAAGTTGCGGATCACGCAGTTGCGCACCGTGACCTGGCTCAACGGCCGGCCCTCGGAGTTGATCGTGATGCCGACGTTGAGCCGGTTTTCGCCGTCGATGGTCGCGCCCTGGCAGTCCAGCGTGGTGCCGCTGGCGGTCAGCATGAACTGCTGCCGGTAGGTGCACGACGCATCGAGCGTGATATCTCCGGACAGGCGCTTGGGCAGCGTGCAGGCGGCTTCGTTGCCGGCCATGACTTGCTGCGTGCCCAGCAGCGCCAGCCCGGCCAGTGCCGCCCGCATGGCGCGGCGCGCGGCGCCTGCCAAGCGAGGGACGGGGCTCATAAGCCGAACACGACCTTCGCCGCCACGGCAATCTGGTAAATGATCTGCGTGATGCCGCGCGTGATCTCGACTTTCTTGGTGTCGATGCGCGGCAGCACCATGATCTCGTCGCCGGGTTGCAGCGATTCGCGCGTGGCGTCGCCCACGCTGCCGTCCTGGTGCAGCACGACGAGCTTGGAGGCGTCGGCGTTCTGGGTGTAGCCGCCGACGCGGTTCACGTAGTCCTCGGCGGCGGCGCGCGGGTCGTGCACCAGCGCATTGGGAAACAGCACCTCGCCGCTGACCAGCACCAGGTTGCTTTGCTCGGGCAGGCGCAGCACGTCGCCGTCCTCCAGCAGCGTCGCTTGCGCGGTCGCGGCGTTGGCGAGCACGACCTGTCCCTTGGGCTGCACGTTCTTCGCGCGCTCGATGAACTGCAGCAGCAGTTCGGCTTCGCGGGTGCGCAGCGCGGCCTCCTCGCTGGTGGCCGAGCGCGCGGTGAGCGCATAGGTTTCCAGGCTGCGCAGCGACGTGTCGAGCATCTCCTTCTGCCGCACCGCCACGGACTTGCGGTAGAGCTGCAGCGCCGCCAGGTTGGCCTGCGGAGCGGGTTGCAACCGCGCCATGGCGTCCTTGAGCCGCGAGCCGTAGGGCAGCACCAGCGTGCGCTCGCCCAGGTTGGCGCCTTCCACGCGCACGAGGATGGTGCCGGGGTACTTGTCCGCGGTGAAGGTCACCTCGTCGCCGTCTTGCAGCTGCACCTGGTCGGCGGCGGACAGCGGGAAGTACTCGCTGCGCCGTTCGGTGCCGATCTTGCGCACGATGCTCAGATGCGTGGCATTGGGCGTGGGGCGCGCCATGGCCAGCAGTTGCGAGGCGGGCAGGGCCGGGGTGTCAAACTCGAACACGTAGGGATTGAAAGCTTCGCCGCCGACTTGCACGCTGTGCCGGCGCGGGCCCACCACCACGGTGTCGCCCTGCTGCAACTGCAGCGGCGCGATGTGCCCGTTGAGCAGGAAATCGTAGAGATTGAACTGGGCACGCGGCCGGCCGGCGCGCAGCACCTGCACGCTGAGGTAGCTGCCGCGATCGGGATCGATGCCGCCGGCGCGGTCGAGGTAGCTCAGCACCGAGTCCGACGACAAGCCGCCGTAGAGTCCTGGCGCGCGCACGAAGCCCGTGACGTACACCTTCACCGGCTGCGCCGCCTCCAGGGTGGCGTACACGCCGACGTTGGCCCGAAACACGCGCTTGACCTGTGCCTCCACCTGCGCATTGAGGTCGCCATTGCGCACTCCCGCGACCTTCACCGCGCCCACGTTGGGCACAAAGATGTTGCCTTGCGCATCCACCGGCTGCACGCCGTCGAACGTGAACGCGCCCCACAGTCGCACGTTCACGCGGTCGCCCACGGCGAGCTGGTAGTCGCTGTTGAAGCCGCTGAAGCCTTCGGCGGCGAAACGGCCGCTGAAGATCTGCGAGCCAAACACCACCGGCTGCGCGGCGGTGGCGGGATTGGGCGGCAACGGCGCGGACACCGTCGCGGCCGGCGCTCCTGGTGCGGCCTGCACGGCCAGCCCGGTTGCGGGCGCAGCGGTGCCGGGTGCCGCGGTGGCGGCGCTCGTGCCGCGCAGCGGTGCCAGCTCGGTGGCGCCGCGCACGGCGCCCGTGCTGAACAGGCTGCTTGGGGTGGCCGGGTCTTGGCGCTGCGTCGCGGTCTGCGCATGGGCGGGCAGGCCCAGCGCCAGCGCCAGCGCCGGGGCCACCGAGCGCAGGAGAAAGGATCGATGCTTCATGGCTCAGTCCTGGTGGTCGCGGATGGTGGCCACCACGAGGCGGGCCACGCCGTACAGCAGCACGCACAGCGCAGCCAGCGTGAGAAGGTTGTAAATGCGTCGCGGGTACTCGGCGATCTCGGGCTTCGAGGGCGCGGCAATCACGGACACGACCTTGATCTTGCGGCTGGCCTCGATGCGCGCGTTCTCCATCGACGTCAGCGCCACCTTGTAGGCGTCCTCGGCGAAGCCGGACTCGAACTTGAGTTCCTGGAAGCGCGCGGCCTGGGCGTTGAGCTGCTGGCCGTTGGCCGGACCGTTGGTGGCGCGGCGCTGCTCCAGTTCGGCCTGGCTGCGCAGTGCCCCGATCTGGCCGCGCAAGGCCTTGATTTGATAGGAATCCTCGTTGAGGAAGGTCTGCGCCTGCTTGAGCTCGGCTTCCTTCATGCTCAGCTGTGCCTGCAGTTCCGCCGCCAGCGTGCCCGTGGCCTGCGCCTGGGCCAGCGGGTCGAGTTGCTTGTACTTGTTCTGGAAGGCCAGCAGGTTGCGCCTGGCCGCTTGCAGCCGCTCGCTGGCGCGGTCGAGCTCGGTCTGGGCGAAGTTCATCTGCTCGCGCGCCATGTTCTGCGACATCGCGTTGATGAAGCGCTCGCTCTGCTCCAGGATCGCGAAGTTGAGCTTTTGCGCGAACTCCGGATCGAAGCCTTGCACCCTCACCGTGAGCACGCCCGAGTTGTCGTCCATCAACAGCTCGACACGGTTGCGGTAGTAATCGAGGAAACGTTCCTGCGAAAAGAATCCGTAGAGGCGGTACAGGGGGTCGCGCCCGGCCTGCGTGGCGAAGTGTTCGCGCACGTGCAGCTTCTCGTCGAGCAGCTTGAGCAGGTCCAGCGACTGGATGTACTGGCGCAGGTACAGCGTGTCCTCGCGCGAGCTCGGCGTGACCCCGGCCAGCAGCAGCGCGGCGCCTGGAACGGTGCCGGAGGACTGGTTGGCCTGGCGCACCACCACGGTCGCCTCGCTCACGTAGCGGTTTGCGGCCAATCCGACGAGGTACGCCAGCGCCAGCACCAGCGGCAGCACCAGCAGCGTCAGCCGCAGCCGCCGGTCGTTCATCCAGTGGATAAGCCTCATGAGGCCTCCACGTTGGCTTTGCCTTGGTAGGCGGAAATACCGGCGCGCACGTCTTCGTAAAGCGTGGCCGTGCCGCGTTCGAGAAGCACCACGACGTCGCAGTACTCCTTGATGTCATTCATGTTGTGGGAGACGAGGATCATGTTGGACTTTCGCAGGCGGTGCCTGAACATGGCTTTGCACTTGACCCGGAATTCCGCGTCGCCCACGGCCATGACTTCATCGATGAGGTAGTAATCAAAGTTGAATGCCATGCTCAGGCCAAACGCTACGCGCGAGCGCATGCCCGAGGAATAGGATTTGAGCGGCAGGTCGAAGTACTCGCCGATATCAGCAAACTTCTCCACGAACCTCACCCTGCGCCGCAATGCCTCGCCCTGTGCGCCGTGGACGTGGCAGACGAAGCGCACGTTGTCGCGCGCGCTGAGCGAGCCTTGGAAACCGCCGGCGAGCCCCACGGGCCACGAGATGCGGGCGTCGGTGTGCACGCTGCCGCTGTCGGGCGTGTCGATGCCGCCGAGCAGCCGCATCAGCGTGGATTTGCCCGCGCCGTTGCGTCCGATGAGTCCGATGTTGACACCATCGGGAAAGTGGAAGTTGAGGTCACGAAACACGTAGCGCCGCCCATGGGCGGTGCGGTACGACTTGGTGAGGTGGCGCAGCTCAAGCATTGAAGGCTCAGGCCAGGGTGATCAGTTGTTGCCGCCGCACCCGGTACAGGCACAGTCCCAATACCAGGAAGATCAATGTGAAGGCGGTCACGTAGCCTGTATTGACCTCTGGCAGCACCGGGTAGGTCGGGAAGAAGCAGCCGCGCGTAAGCTCCAGCAGGTGCAGCACCGGATTCCACAGCAGCCACTTGCGCAACTCCTCGGGCAGCGCGTGCACCGCGAATATCACCCCCGAGAGGAAATACAGCGGTGCGCGGCAGACGCGGATGAAGGCACGCACGCGCGGCACGCCGTGGGTGGCCACGGCGAAGAACAGGCCCATCGAAAAGCCCAGCAGCACCAGCAGCGCGCTCACGCCCATGAGCTCCAGCGGCCGGGCCGGCAGCACGTCGTAGCCCAGCGCCATCAGCACCAGCAGTGTCAGCGCATAGACGACGCTCAGCAGCACCACTTCCAGCATTGCCCGGGACACGATCGCGTCCATGGGCTTGACCTGGCGGTATACGAACAACCCGAGGTTGGCGTCGACGGCATCCATCAACCGGAAGGCCAGATTGCGGAACAGGAAAAAGGGCAACATGCCCGTGACCAGGAACACTGGGTACGCGATGCTTGGAGAGAATGTGTGGTGCAACGACCCCAGGAGCAGGCTCATGACCAGCACGTAGCCCAGGGGCTCCAGCAGCACCCACACGAAGCCTGTCCAACTGCCTTCGAAACGGGTTTTGAGCTCCCGCACGAACAGCGCGAACAGCACGGCACGCTGGATTTCCAGCGGCGAACGCTTGCCTCGGCTCAATGCAGACATGGACGTGGGAATACTCCAGCTCCTCACATGACGTGTCTGATGCAGGAGGCAGGTAATTGATTAGGGAAACTACGATCTTATCAGCGGGCCCCAGGTGTTCCCGTGAAGCGGATCACGTTGACCGAAGCAACCAGAATGCTCCGTGCCTGGCGGCGCTGAATCGTGAATAGATCACGAATATCGGCCTAAAGATTGGCCGGCGGTGGTAATTGCGTGGGCGGCGCCTGGCGTGCAGGCGGCATGTCCCACGCCGCCACGAACCTAAGGGTTCGAGCGCACCCTTCTCAATTCGTCCACGATCAGGCAGATCGCGCCCAGCGTGATGGCGCTGTCGGCCAGATTGAAGGCGGGGAAGTGGCGCCCGCCGAGGTGGAAGTCCAGCATGTCCACCACGTAGCCGTGCAGCAGCCGGTCGATGACGTTGCCCACCGCGCCGCCCAGGATCATGCTGATGGCGAAGCAGAAGAGCTTCTGCGCCGGGTGCTTCTTGAGCATCCACACGATGAAGGCCGAGGCCACCACGCCCAGGGCGGTGAAGAACCAGCGCTGCCAGCCGCCGGCGTTGGCCAGGAACGAGAAGGCCGCGCCCGTGTTGTGCGCGCGCACGAGGTTGAAGAAACTCGTGATCTCGCGCCCCTCGCCGTACTGGAACCAGCCCAGGATCAGCGTCTTGCTGAACTGGTCCAGCACGATCACTAGCAGCGCCAGTCCCAGCCACAGCAGCAGCGAGGGCGCCCTGGCGGAGGCGCCGGCGCCCGCCGCCGCGGGCTGCTTGACGGGCTTGACCGGCTTCACGCTTGCCTTGCCGCCCGCCATGCTCAGGCCACCGTGCGCGGCTCGCCCGCGCCGAAGAGGTTGCTCACGCAGCGGCCGCACAGCGTCGGGTGCGCCGCGTCGGCACCCACGTCCGCGCGCCAGTGCCAGCAGCGCTCGCACTTGGTGTCGCCCGACGGCGTGACCTCGATGGCCAGCTCCTCGCCGCGCGCCAGCTCCACCACCGAGACGATCAGCACGAACTTCAGATCGTCGCCCAGCGAGGCGAGCAGCCCGTGGTCCTCTTCATTCACCGTGAGCCGGACGTTGGCCTGCAGTGAAGAACCCACGCCGCCGGCGCTGCGCACCGCCTCGATGGCCTTGTTCACCGCGTCGCGGATCTCGTGCACGCGCTCCCAGCGCGCCAGCAGCGCCTCGTTGGCCTGGGTGAAGGGCCAGTAGGTTTCGGTGAAGATGGTCTGGCCACCGTCGAAGACCTTCCAGGCCTCCTCGGCCGTGAAGCTGAGGAACGGCGCCATCCAGCGCAGCATGGCCTGCGTGATGTGCCACAGCGCGGTCTGCGCGCTGCGCCGCGCGTGCGACTTGGGCGCGGTGGTGTAGAGCCGGTCCTTGAGCACGTCCAGGTAGAACGCGCCCAGGTCCTCCGAGCAGTAGACCTGCAGCTTGGACACCACCGGGTGGAACTCGTAGCGGTCGTAGTGCGCCAGGATTTCGCTTTGCAGCTGCGAGGCGCGGGAGAGGGCGTAACGGTCCACCTCCAGCAGTTCCTCCAGCGGCACGGCGTCGGCCTTGGCGTCGAAGTCCGAGACGTTGGCCAGCAGGAAGCGCAGCGTGTTGCGGATGCGGCGGTAGGCATCGACCACGCGCGCGAGGATCTTGTCGTCGATGTTGAGGTCGCCCGAGTAGTCGGTGGAGGCGCACCACAGCCGGATGATCTCGGCGCCGAGCTTGTTGCTCACCGACTGCGGCTCGACGATGTTGCCCAGGCTCTTGGACATCTTGCGGCCCTGGCCGTCGGTGGCGAAGCCGTGCGTGAGCAGCCCCTTGTAGGGCGCGCGGCCCTCCAGCGCGCAGGCGATCAGCAGCGAGCTGTGGAACCAGCCGCGGTGCTGGTCGTGGCCTTCCAGGTACAGGTCGGCCTCCGGGCCGCTGCCGTGGCACTGGCCGGCGTGGCTGCCGCGCAGCACGTGGAAGAAGGTCGAGCCCGAGTCGAACCACACGTCCAGGATGTCGGTGCTCTTGGCGTACTCCTCGGCTTCCGCGCCCAGCCACTCGGCCGGGTCGAGCTTGCTCCAGGCCTCGATGTTGCCTTGCTCAACGAGCTGCGCCGCGCGCTCCACGAACTCCAGCGTGCGCGGGTGCAGCTCGCCCGTGACCTTGTGCAGGAAGAAGGGCAGCGGCACGCCCCAGCTGCGCTGGCGGCTGATGCACCAGTCGGGGCGGTTGGCGATCATGTCGCGCAGCCGCGCGCGGCCGTTCTCGGGGTAGAAGCTGGTGGCGTCGATGGCCGCCAGCGCCGTCTGGCGCAGCGTGCCCGGCGCCTTGTTGACCGTGCACACGCCATCGCCCTCGTCCATGCGAACGAACCACTGCGCCGCGGCGCGGTAGATCACCGGCGTCTTGTGGCGCCAGCAGTGCGGGTAGCTGTGCGGCAGCTGCGAGGTGGCCAGCAGGCGGCCGGCGTCCTGCAGCGCCTGGACGATGTTCGGGTTGGCCTTCCAGATGAACTGGCCGCCGAACAGCGGCAGCTCCGCGGCGTACACGCCGTTGCCCTGTACGGGGTTGAGGATGTCGGTGGACTTCATCCCGTGCGCGAGGCAGGAGTTGAAGTCGTCCACGCCGTAGGCCGGCGCGGAGTGCACGATGCCGGTGCCGTCCTCGGCGGTGGCGTAGTCGGCCAGGATCACGGGCGACAGCCGCGCGTAGCCCGGGTCCACGTCCGCGAAGGGATGGTGGAACTGCAGGCCCGCCAGGTTTTTGCCGGCGGTGGTGGCGGCGACTTCGCCTTCCAGGCCGTAGCGCGCCAGGCACTTCTCCACCAGCGCCTCGGCCAGGACCAGCAGCCCGCGCGGCGTGCGCACCAGCGCGTAGGGCAGCTCGGGGTTGAGGTTCAGCGCCTGGTTGGCGGGAATCGTCCAGGGCGTGGTGGTCCAGATGACGATGAAGGCGTCCTGCTCCAGCGCGGGCAGGTCGGGATCGCTCAGGCCGAAGGCGGCGGCGAGCCGGGCCGGGTCGGCGGCCTTGAAGGCCACGTCGATGGTGGGCGAGGTCTTGTCGGCGTACTCGATCTCGAACTCGGCCAGCGAGCTGCCGCAGTCGAAGCACCAGTACACGGGCTTCAGGCCGCGGTAGACGTAGCCGCGCTCCATGAGTTTGCCCAGCACGCGGATCTCGCCGGCCTCGTTGCCGCGGTCCATGGTGCGGTAGGGGTGCTCCCAGTCGCCGATGACGCCCAGGCGCTTGAAGTCGGCCATCTGCTGCGCGATCTGCTCGCCGGCGTAGGCACGGCTCTTGGCCTGCACCTCGTCGCGCGGCAGGCCGCGGCCGTGGGTCTTCTCGATCTGGTTCTCGATGGGCAGGCCGTGGCAGTCCCAGCCCGGCACGTACAGCGCGTCGAAGCCGGCGAGCTGCTTCGACTTGACGATCATGTCCTTGAGGATCTTGTTGACCGCATGCCCGATGTGCAGCTTGCCGTTGGCGTAGGGCGGGCCGTCGTGCAGCACGAAGCGCGGGGCGCCGCAGCGCGCCTCGCGCAGCCGCTTGTAGATGCCCTGGCTTTCCCATTCCTTGACCCAGCCCGGCTCGCGCTTGGGCAGGTCGCCGCGCATGGGGAACTTGGTGTCGGGCAGGTTGAGGGTGGCGCGGTAGTCGGTGGCAGCAGCGGTGGAGTCGTTCATGGCGGTGGCGCCGTCGCGGCCGGCGCTAGGAGGTTGGGGCGGCGGCAGTGCCGCCGCGGCTCGGTCGGGGAGGGGGACGGTGCGGGGCGGGCGGCTCCTTCGGCGCAGCCGCCCGGCGCGCGTCAAGCGGCCGAGCTTTGAATTCGATCGCGCGTGGCCTGGCGCCGGGTGCAGGCATGCCAGCGGCGCAGCGGCGTCAGGAAGAGGCAAGAGGGCATCCCCTGATTTTAAGGGGCGGCTTTACCGCCCCGCCCGGCGCGCGGTCGCCGCGCTTCAGAAGAAGTCGAAGCCCATGGGCCCGCTGCGCAGGCGCCGGCGCTCGGCCTTGAGCCAGCGCTTGGTGACGGCCTTGTCCTCCAGCATGCGGGCGTCGAGCGCCGCCTGCGCCAGGTCCGCGCGCAGCTCCCGCAGCTGCCGCTCCAGCAACGGGCCCAGCTGCCGCGGATGGCTCACCGCGCCGGGCATCAGCCCGAACTCCATGCCGAACGCCGCCTCGGCATGCAGCAGTTCGTCCTTGAGCTCTTCGAGCTGCTCGGCCAGCACCTTGTTGTAGTGCTTCAGGCGCTGCGGGTCGGCCCGGGCGGCGTGGTCGGCGTCGATCTGCTCGATCTGCAGTTGCAGCTCCAGCAGCGTGAGCAGGTCGCCGGCCTCGTGGGCCTGGTTCACCTTCTGCATCAACGCGGTCTTGGCCTCGCGCTGGGCGGGGTCGGTCTCGCGGTCCGGGTGCAGCGCGCTGGCGAGCTTGCGGTAGATCTCGCGCACCGATTGCGTGGCCTGCTGCGCCTCGGCCTCGCGCTTGCGCTGCGCGGCGCTCTGGCGGCGCGCGGGGCGGACCGGTTCGACGTCCTCGGCGGCCTGCTGCGCGGCGGCCTGCTGCTGGAAGCCCTGGCGCACGCGTTCGAACAGGTCTTCCTGGCTGCGGATGTCGTCGTCCTGGCCCAGGTCCAGGCCCGTCATCAGCTCGGCCATGTCCTTCATGGCGCGCATCGACTCCTGCTGCTCGGTATCGAAGTCCACCTCGGCGTAGCGGTCGAACAGCGCCTTGAGCTCCGCGTCCTCCACACCCATGTCGAGCAGTCCGCCGGCGGCCTCGCACAGCAGCTCGGCCAGCGTCTCGCGCTCGGTCTTGGTCCAGCCGCGCTGTTCCAGCAGGTCTTCCAGCGCGAAAGCCCAGGCCCGCTGCGCGGCATCGCGCGATTCCAGCAGCGGCTGCAGCAGCTGCGCATGCGATTGCCGGTACGCGGCGACGGCGGCGGGCCAGGCCGCCAGGGTCTGCCGGGCCTGCTCGATCTGGCGGATCAGGCTGTTGAAGCGCTTCTGCTGCGGCGACAGTGCCGCGCCGGCTTGGTTGGGGGACATCTGCAGGGCACGGGCAGCGGACACGGATCGCCTCCGGGGTATTCGTGTTGAAAGGAGCGCAGGCTCAGACGGAGGGGTGCGCCGCGAGCCAGGCCCGCGCGTCGGCCTCGTCCTGCGCGATGGCCTCGCGCAGCGCCTCCAGCGAGGGGTAGCGGCGCTCGTCGTGCAGCTTGTGCAGCAGCTCCACCCGGATGCAGCGGCCGTAGCCGGCGTCCAGCGCCAGCGGCCACTCCAGGCAGTGCGTTTCCAGCAGCACGCGCCCGGCGTCCTCCACCGTGGGGCGCACGCCCAGGCTGGCCACGCCGGGCAGGGGCCGCTCGGTCAGGCCATGGACCCGCACCACGAAGATGCCCATGACGGCCGGCTTGGGATGGTCGAAGCGCAGGTTGAGCGTCCTGAAGCCCAGGTCGCGGCCGAGCTTGCGCCCGTGCATCACGTGGCCGCTGACGCTGTAGGGACGGCCCAGCAGCACGGCGGCTTGCTCCAGGTTGCCCTGCGCCAGCGCCTCGCGCACGGCCGAGCTGGACACGCGCAGCCCGTGCACCTCGTAGCTGAGCATGCGCGCCACGTCGAAGCCGGCAACGTCGCCCGCGGCGTCGAGCGTGGCGTAGTCGCCGGCGCGGCGCGCGCCATAGCAGAAGTCGTCGCCCACGAGCACGTAGCGCGCGCGCAGGCCCTGCACCAGCACCTCGTCCACGAAGGCCTGCGGCGACAGCGCGGCGAAGCGCTGGTCGAAGCGCAGCACCACCGTTTGGTCGATGCCGCAGCGCTCCAGCTCGGTGAGCTTGTCGCGCAGGTTGGCGATGCGCGCCGGCGCGAGCTGCGGCTGCCCCGTGCGCTTGGCGAAGAAGTCGCGCGGGTGGGGCTCGAAGGTGAGCACGCAGCTGGGCAGCCCGCGATGGCGGGCCTCGTTGGTGAGCAGCGCCAGCATCGCCTGGTGGCCGCGATGGACGCCGTCGAAGTTGCCGATGGTGAGCGCACAGGCGCTCGCAATGCCGGGATGGTTGAAACCGCGGAAGACGCGCATGGGCCGATTATCGCGGTCCAGGCAAACCCGCTCCCGCACCGGCAGGGCCATGGTGCCGCGCCGCGCCCGGATCGCGGTACGGCGCCCGGTACGCGGTGCTCATGCATTTCCCGCATAAGCTGCCGCGCCATGGCCTCGACTCCCGCTTCGACCCCGCTTGTCCTGGACGCGCCCGTGCCGCGCCGCATCCTGCCCGTGATCACCGTGTCGCAGTTCGCCGGCACCTCGCTGTGGTTCGCCGTCAACGCGGTGATGCCGGAGCTGCAGCGCGAGCTGGACCTGCCGGCCTCGGCGGTGGGCAGCCTGACCTCCGTGGTGCAACTGGGCTTCATCGCCGGCACGCTGGTGTTCGCGCTGCTGGCCATCGCCGACCGCTGGTCGGCGCGGCTGGTGTTCCTGTTGTGCGCGCTGGCTGGCGCGGCCTGCACGGTACTGGCCGCGGTGCTGCCGCCGTCGTGGACGGGGCTGCTGGTGCTGCGGGGCCTGACCGGCTTCTGCCTGGCCGGCATCTACCCGGTGGGCATGAAGATCGCGGCCAGCTGGTGGACGCGCGGCCTGGGCAACGCGCTGGGCCTGATGGTGGGCGCGCTGATGCTGGGCACCGCCGCGCCACACGCGCTGCGCGCGCTGGGCACGCACTGGCCGTGGCAGCAGGTCATGCTTTGCGTGGCCGCGCTGGCGGCCGGGGGTGGACTTCTGCTGTACACGCTGGTGCCCGATGGTCCGGGGGTACGCAAGCCCGCCGGGCTGCATTTCACCGGCCTGTCCTGCATCTGGCGTGACGTGAAGGTGCGCGCCTCGGCCGGCGGCTACTTCGGCCACATGTGGGAGCTCTACACCTTCTGGGTGCTGGTGCCGGCCATCGTGGGCGCGCGCTGGGCGGGGGCGGCGCAGTCGTGGCGTTCCTTCGCGGTGATCGCGCTGGGCGCGCTGGGTTCGGTGCTGGGCGGGCTGGTGGTGCGGCGCTTTGGCAGCGCGCGGGTGGCGGGCTTCTTCATCGCGGGCAGTGGCGCGTGCTGCTTCCTGGCGCCCTGGGCGCTGCACGCGGGCGATGCGGTGTTCATGCTGTGGCTGCTGGCCTGGGGCTTCACCGTCTCGCCGGACTCGCCGCAGTTCTCCGCGCTCACCGCCATGAACGCCCCGCGCGAGGCCGTGGGCAGCGTGCTGACGCTGGTGAACTGCATCGGCTTTTCCATCTCGGTGCTGAGCATCGAGCTGTTCGTGCGGCTGGCGCAGAGCTTCCCGCTGGAGCAACTGCTGCCGTGGCTGGGGTTGGGGCCGGTGGTGGGGCTGGTGTTGCTGCGGCCGCTGGTGAGGGCCGGCAGTTGACGGCGACCGGCACGGCTTCGTGAGCCGGCCGCGGCCTACTGCGGCGGCGCTTGGAAACACTCCTCCGGCCACTGCCAGCCCGCCCGCGCCAGCCGCTCCAGCCAAGTCCACACACTTTGCAGATGGTCGCGCCCGGGCGCGCGCAGCTCGTGGTCGGCGTCCGGGAAGGTGAGGGCGCAGTAACCGCCGGCGCGATGCCGGGCCGCGTCGGCGAACTCGGCATAGGCCCGCGCCGGCATGAGCGCGTCGCGCCCGCCCCAGGCGTGCAGCAGCGGTCGCGGATCGGCCAGCAGCGGCTGGCGCAGCGGCCAGTGGCGCAGGTCTCGCCAATAGCGCCAGTGCCGGCCATGCAGCACCGCATCCGGCGTGTCGGGCACCTCGGCCGCGGCCATCAGCGCGCCCCAGGCGGCGCCGGCGTCCAGGCGCTCGGCCTGCAGCCGGCCGGCCACGGCCGGGTCCAGGCCGGCATGGCCCACCATCACCAGCAGCTTCACTGGCGGCAATGCCGCCGCCAGCCCGGGCAGCAGCTCGGCGCCTTCCGAAAGGCCCATCAGCACCAGTGGCAGCGGCTCGGGGCGCCGTTGCAGCGCCTGCGTGGCGAGTTGGCGCGCCCGTTCCAGCCACGCGCTCAGGCGGTCGGCCTGCACGAAAGCCACGGGGCAGGGCGACTCGGGCAGGCCCGGGTCCGGCGCGGGTGGGAGATGGGGTTTCTGCAGCAGCAGCACCTCGGCATGCAGCAGCCCGGCCGCCAGCCGGTCGGCCGAGGGGGCGAGCGAATGGCAGCCCGAGCCCGGCACCAGCAGCACCCGGTAGCGCGCGGGCGGCAACAGGGCCGGCCGCAGCAGCACCTGGCCGAGGGCCGGGTGCGCCAGCAGCTCGGTGAAGCGCGGCGCCTGGTCGGCGGTCGCCGGGCCCCACGGCAGCGCGGCCAGTGCCAGCGCCGCCAGCA
>Ga0065721_10003971_pt1 | contig 50622 bp, 48 predicted proteins | sample Mesricmetagenome_FD_59108 | JGI IMG/M metagenome (GOLD analysis project Ga0065721, IMG submission 59108) | Mesophilic microbial community from rice straw/compost enrichment Sample: eDNA_1 v2 (version 2) | ecosystem: Engineered > Solid waste > Grass > Composting > Bioreactor | place: USA: Davis... | reverse complement strand
GACGGGCAGGGCGACGGCATGGCGCGGCTGAAGACGGCGCTTCGTGTTGCCAAGGCCGTGCAGGAAAAGGAAAAGGCGGACCTCGTCCAGGTGGCCATGCTCGACAAGAGCGGCCCGACGACGCGCGCGCAGATGCGCGGTCGTATGATCGGCGCGCAGGTGATCTACATCCCTGATACGTCCAAGGCGCCCGATGGCGTCACGGCGCAGACCTATTCCGCTTATTATGTCGATGGCGCTGCGGCGCCATCCGGCGAGTTCTACGGCATGCGCATCGACTTGCCGCTCGAAGACGTGGAAGGCATGACCGCACGCCTTACCGACACTGCAGATTGCGTCGATCCGCCGTCCGCCATTCCCGCGGATGGTCATGGCGCCGCGTCCGGCCACGGCGACAAGCCAAAGGGCGATGCGCACGGCGAAGCCAAGGACCACGGCAAGACGGAAGGCCATGGCGAAGCGTCCGGACATGATGGGGCTCCCACCGCGGAAAGCCATGACGCGCCGGCCGAAGGTCATGGCGGAGAGGTGGCTGCCAAGCAGAGCGGCGGTTTCCTGAGTTCGATCACCGGCATGTTCTTTGGCGGCACGCAAGAAGCGCCCGCGGAGGATCATGCTGTGGAAGGCGCCGAGCATTCCGCACCGGAAGACGGACCTGCCGAGGCCGCGCATGCACCCGAGCCTGCGCCGGAACCCCGCACGTCTGCCGAGGGCGGAAAACGCTGGTCGAAACAGACGGCGGCTGATGCCGTGCAGTCCGACACGCCAAAGCCGGAAGTAGAACACGCCGAAGCTGCACCCAAGCCGGTGGACGGGTCAACGGAGGCGGATGCCGCCGGTGCCGCCTGGCTTGCGAAGCTGCGCGGTGAAGCCGCCGCAGAACATCCCGCAGAGCCTGCACCCACGCATTGAGAGACAAACGAAAAAGGCGGCCCTTGAGCCGCCTTTTCTTGTTTCACTTGTCGGACAGTTAGTCCGCCTTGGCCCGGCGCGCCGGGAAGAGGATGACGTCGCGGATCGACGGCGCGTCGGTCAAGAGCATCACCAGCCGGTCGACGCCGATGCCGAGGCCGCCTGCCGGCGGCATGCCCTGGTCGATCGCGTCCAGGAACTCGTCGTCCAGCTGCTTGTCCTTTTCGCCGCGTGCATGCGCCTGCTCGAGCTGTTCGACCATGCGCTTGCGCTGCTCTTCCGGGTCATTGAGCTCGGAGAATGCGTTGCCCAGTTCCCAGGCGTTGCAGTAGGTCTCGAAGCGCTCAACGAGGCGCGGCTCGCCCGGTACTTCCTTGGCGAAGGGCGAGATGTCCTTCGGGAAATGCGTGACGTGGCTCGGCTGGATCAGCGTCGGCTCGACCTTTTCCTCAAAGATGAAGGCAAGGCATTCGCCCCAGGTCCAGTCCTTCTCGACCTCGAAGCCGGCAGCCTTGGCGGCAGCGCGGGCTTCCTCGTCGGTCTTGATCGCCAGGAAGTCGATGCCCGTCGCTTCCTTGACGGCATCCGGCATTGGCACGCGCTTGAACGGGCCCTTGAAGGACAGTTCCTTGTCGCCGAACTTGAACTCGGTAGTACCGTGGATGGTCATCGCAAGCCGGGCAAACAGGCGCTCCACGAGGTCCATGATGTCCTCGTAGTCGGCGTAGGCCCAGTAGCATTCCATCATGGTGAACTCGGGATTGTGCCGGGTCGACACGCCCTCGTTGCGGAAGTTGCGGTTGATCTCGAACACCTTGTCGGTGAGACCAGATACCAGCGTGCGCTTCAGGAACAGTTCCGGCGCGATGCGCAGGTACATGTCGAGCTTCAGCGTGTTGTGGTGCGTCTTGAACGGCTCGGCGGTCGCGCCGCCATAAACCGAATGCAGCATCGGCGTTTCGACTTCCATGAAGCCGTCGTCTTCCATGAAGCGGCGGATGCCGGAGACAATGCGCGAGCGCTGCTGGAAGCGGAGCTTGGACTCCTCGTTCGTCATGATGTCGAGGTGCCGCTTGCGGTAGCGCAGCTCGATGTCGGAGAGACCATGCCACTTTTCCGGCATCGGCAGCAGCGACTTCGTCAGCATGATGATCGACTGCGCGTTGATCGTCAGCTCGCCACGCTTGGTGCGGCGCACGACGCCGGTGACGCCGATGATGTCGCCGAGATCGATCAGCGGCAGCATAGCGCGCGCCTCTTCCGGCGTGGTGTCCTTGTGGGAGAAGATCTGCACCTTGCCGGAAGCATCATGGATATCCATGAACATGCCGGAGTTGCGCGAGGAATAAACACGGCCGGCAACGGTCACGACATCCTGCGTTTCGACGTCCGCGTCGAGGTTCTTGTACTTCTCGGCCAGCTCCGCGTTGGTCATGGTGCGGTGGAAATGCGCCGGATAAACGTCACCGATCTTCTCGCGCAGGATCGCAAGCTTCTGGGCGCGCACCTGGGTGGCATCGGAGGAGAGGGCGGTTTCGGTCGTGGTGTTCTCGGTCATCGTTCAAATCCTGTTGCGGCGGTGCCGCGCGGCCAACGTCTCCGTATCCGTCATTCCCGTGCTTGTCACAGGAACTCAGTGCGCCCAAGTCCTTGGGCGCGAGAGACCTTATGCATTTCTTACGGCGCCGACGCGCCGTAGCTGGGTTCCTGTGACAAGCACAGGAATGACGGAGGAAAGGGAGCGCCTTGCCTCCGCAGGCATTATTTCCCGTCGCCGACCATCGAGGCGACGACCGTCGCGGCAACCTTCAGCCGCTGGCGCACGACCGAGCGGCCGAGGATCGCCATCGAATCGAACAGCGGCAGCGACCGCGACGAACCGGACATGGCAACAAACAGCGGTGGGGTCACCACGCGCAGCTTCTTGCCGAGCTTGTCGGCGACGTTGCGCAGTTCCGCGTCGATCGACTCGACGTTCCACTCGACCATCTTTTCGAAATCGGCCTGGACCGTGTTAATGATCTCCAGCGTTTCCGCCGGGCTGGTCTTCAGGCCCGCGAAGGAAGCCGGCGTCAGCCCGACATCGCTCGAAAGGAGGAAGCCTGCCAGGTTCGGCAGTTCGCCAAGCTTGGAAATGCGGCTCTGCGAATGCTTCAGGCCTTCCGTCAGGCGGCTGTTTTCCATCGCCCATTCGAGCGTGCGGGACACGAACTCTTCCGGCGAAAGCTTTTCGCGGATCCAGCGACCGTTCAGCCAGTCGAGCTTCTGGATGTCGAAGATCGCACCGGCCTTGGACAGGTTGTCGGCATCGAACTTCTCGATCAGTTCTTCCATGGTGAGCAGTTCCTCGCCTTCCGCCATCTGGATGAAGAAAAGGCCGAGGAAGTTCATCAGCGCTTCCGGCAGGTAGCCGAGAGCCGAGTAGTAGGAGATCGAGGTCGGGTTCTTGCGCTTCGACAGCTTCGACTTGTCGGCATTGCGCATCAGCGACAGGTGCATGAAGACCGGCCGTTCCCAGCCGAAATAACGGTAAAGCAGGATGTGCTTTGGCACGGATGCCAGCCATTCCTCGCCGCGCGCCACATGGGTGATCTTCATCAGGTGGTCGTCGATGACGTTCGCCATGTGGTAGGTCGGCATGCCGTCGCCCTTGATGAGCACCTGCATGTCCACCGAGTCCCACGGGATCGACACGTCGCCGTAGACGCCGTCGGTGAAGTCGCACGAACCTTCGGTCGGGATCTTCATGCGAATGACCGAGGTCTCGCCGGCTTCCATCTTGGCCGTCACTTCCTCAGCCGTCAGGTTGAGGCAGAGGCCATCGTATTTCGGCGGCTTGCCGGCGGCGCGCTGGCCTTCGCGCATCTGTTCGAGACGTTCCGGCGTGCAGAAGCAGCGGAAGGCATGGCCCTTGTCGAGCAGTTCCTGCGCGTAGGGCTGGTACATGTCCTTGCGGTCGGACTGCCGGTAGGGGCCGTAGGGCCCGCCGATATCCGGGCCTTCCGCCCAGGACAGGCCGGTCCAGCGCAGCGCGTCGAGGACCTTTTCCTCGAACTCGCGCGTCGAACGCGTCGCGTCGGTGTCTTCGATGCGCAGGATGAACTCGCCGCCATGCTTCTTGGCGAAGAGGTAGTTGAACAGTGCGATATAGGCCGTCCCGACATGCGGCTCGCCGGTGGGCGACGGTGCGATACGGACGCGGGGTTTCGTGGCAATCATGGAAAATGCTCTATCTGCGGCGCAAAGGCGCCAGCCTGTCTTCAACAATGCGGATTGGCGCAGGCTTAGGCCATAATAAGGCGCAAGCGTCAAGATTATGTGGGAAAAGTCGTCCCAGGGCGGGTGGTGAAGCCCTCCCTCAAATCACGCCGTCAGTTCACGGGCCACACATACAGCAACGCGGGGATGCTGACGAGCACGATCAGGCAGGACAGCGGCAGGCCGAGCCTCGGATAGTCCGAGAACTTGTAGCCGCCGGGGCCAAAGACCAGCGTATTGCACTGGTGGCCGACGGGGGTGAGGAAGTCGCAGCCGGCACCGATCGCAACGGCCATGAGGAAGGCTTCCGGCCTGAAGCCAAGATTGGTCGCAAAGCTTGCAGCAATCGGCGCCATGACCAGCACGGTCGCGGCATTGTTGAGGAACGGGGTCACGGCCATGGCGGTGACGAGGATCAGGCCGAGAGCGCCCCAGGCCGGCATGCTCGCAGCCGCCTCGCCGAGCCAGCCGGCGATCAGATCGCTGCCGCCGGTCGTCCTCAGCGAGTCCGACACCGGGATCAGCGCCGCCAGCATCACCAGGATCGGCCCGTCGACAGACTTGTAGATATCGGCCAGCGGGATCACCCGGAACACCACCATTCCCAATGCCGCGGCAAAGAAGGCGACGGCAACCGGGGCCAGGCCGACCGCGGTCGTTGCCATGGCCAGCGCCAGGATGATGAGCGGAATGAAGGCGCGGCGCTTCGTGCCAAGCATGATTTCCTGCTGGGCGAGCGGCAGCAGGGCAAAATCCTGCATGACCCGCGGAAGGTTTTCACGCGTTCCCTGCAGCACCAGCACGTCGCCGCCGGAAAGGGTCAGCGAACCGAGGCGTTCCTTGACGCGTTCGCCGCGGCGGCTCACCGCCAGGATGTTGACGCCGCGGGTGTAGGAAAGCGCCATCTCCTTCGCCGACAGACCTTTAAGCGGCGAGTCCTGGCTGATGATCGCCTCGATCGAGATCAGGTCCTCGGCAAGCTGGCCGTTGTGCTTGAGCGGCTTGCCGGAAAGCTTCAGCTTGCCGGACGAGATGATGCGGTCGAGCGCCGAGGACGGGCCTTCGAGCAGCACGATGTCGTTCTCCCGCAAGGTGAGGTCCGGGAAGGGCGACATGCGCACAGTTCCGCGTAGCACGGCGGTCGCGATCGCCTCGCCGTCGCCGAGCTTCAGGAGCTCGCTGACCGGGCCATTCAGCACCGTGGAGTCGGCCTGCACCATGGCTTCCGAGGTGTAGTTCTTGATCTCGATCGCATCCTCGATCGAGGAATTCTGCTTGGTGCGGCTCGGGACGAGCCAGTGGAAGAAAATCAGGAAGGTGACGCCGACAAGGGTCAGGATCACGCCCATCGGCGTGAAGTCGAACATGGTGAAGGAGGTGCCGGTCATCTCTTCGCGAAGCCGCGACACGACGATGTTGGGCGAGGTGCCGATCTGCGTCATCAGGCCGCCAAGCAGCGCCGAAAACGACATCGGCATCAGGTATTTCGAAGGTGACACGCCGGACTTCTTGGCGAACTGGAAAGCGACCGGCATCATGATCGCCAGCGCACCGATATTCTTGATGAAGGCGGAGAAGACCGCGACCACGATCATCAGCAGCGCCAGCTGCATGTGGACCGAGCCAAGGTTCGGGAAGAACTTCTTGATTGCGGTGTTGACGATGCCGGAGCGCGCCACGCCGGCGCTCACCACGAGCGCGCTGCCGACGATGATGACGATATCGTCCGAAAAGCCGGAAAATGCCTTGTCTGCCGGCACGACGCCAAGCAACACCGCCACGATCAGGGCGCAACAGGCGACGACGTCATAACGGAAGCGATCCCAGATGAAGACGACCATCATCGCAGCGATGACGGCGAAGGCGAAAATCTGCGGCTGGGTCATGCGGCTCCGGGCAGGCAGGATCGGCAAGAACTGCCGAACGTGTTGAAGTGCTCTTCAACTTCCATCTGCCCGTGAAGTTCCGCTGTTGATAGGCTTGCCCGATGAATGTCCGGAAACGGACGTTGCTGGCATCAAAAAGCGGTGGAGGCCGTCACGCAACGGCCGCCACCGTCTCACTATCTCAGTGCAGCGTCTTTGCCGCCTGCGCGGCCTTCTTCTTCGCCCGGGCGTTGCGCGCAAACATGTTGAGCGCTTCGACGCCGGCGGAAAACGCCATGGCCGCGTAGATGTAGCCCTTCGGCACATGCACGCCGAACCCTTCGGCAATAAGCGTGCCGCCAATCATCAGCAGGAAGGCGAGCGCCAGCATGACGATGGTCGGGTTGCGCTCGATGAAGTTGGCAAGCGGTGTTGCGGCCACCAGCATCACCGTGACGGCAGCCACGACGGCGACGATCATGATCGGCAGGTGAGGGGTCATGCCGACGGCGGTGATGATGCTGTCGATCGAGAAAACGAGGTCGAGGACCAGGATCTGGCCGATCGCCGAGGTGAACGTCATCTGCGCGACATCCTTGCCGGCGCCGACCAGGTCTTCCTTATGGTCGACCACGTCCACCGAGTGGTGGATTTCCTTGGTCGCCTTGTAGACGAGGAACAGGCCTCCGGCGATCAGGATCAGGTCCTTCCAGGAGAAGGCATGGCCGAAGGCCTCGAAGATCGGGTTGGTCAGCTTGACGATCCAGGCGACGGTGCCCAGCAGGCCCAGGCGCATGATCAGCGCCAGTCCGATGCCGATCTTGCGTGCCCGTTCCCGGTGCTCGGGAGGCAGCTTGTTCGTCAGGATGGAAATGAAGATCAGGTTGTCGATGCCAAGCACGACTTCCATGACCACGAGTGTAACGAGCGCTACCCAGGCCGCCGGGTCTGCTACGAGCGCCGCAATGTCCATCCATATCTCCTGTCTCAATCAGAGCGCGTAAATGCGGCCCCGATCTAGGAAGCGGAGGATGAAAAACAAGATGAAGTTGTACCTGTGCCGCCTGAATTCAGGCGGGTTCGGGTACTTTCGCGATCACGGATGCGTCATGCGTGCCATATGCTGCCATAAAGACGCGTATCGCACCCTTCACTGCTCGTGAAAGTTCGTGTTCCGGCGGCACGTCCAGCAGGTCGCCAAACAGGCGCGCCTTGAAGAAGGTCGCGCTCGACATGTCGATGAACTGGCGTGCTGCAAGCTCCTTGTCATCCACCTTCAGGTTCCCGAGTTCGATATGGCGCTCGATGAATTCCTCCAGAACGGTTCGCACGTTCTGAGAAGGCGAATTGAAGAAGTGCTGACAGAGGCGCGGCAGCCGGTCGACGACGCCGATCACGGTGCGCATCGCATCGATCACCTGCGGAGCCGTGATGTGGCTCGTGAAGCCCATGCCGAACCGGTATAGACCATCCTCGACTTCCTCACTGCCCGCGAGGATGTCGCGCATCTGGTGGGTGATGCGTTCCTTTTCCTGCGCGACGATCGCGCCGAACAGGGCTTCCTTGTTTTCGAAGTAGACGTAGATGGTGCCCTTGGAGACACCTGCTTCGCGTGTAATGTCGTTCATGCTGGCGGCATCGAAGCCGAGACGCATGAAGACAGCCTTGGCGCCTTCTATGATCTGCTCACGTTTGGCCGGATCCGCACCCGCGGCGAAACGCCCCGCTGGAACGGGATCGGCTTTTTCTTGTTTCCTTTTCTGGCTGGCCATGTTGCGCCCTTTTTAACCTTTTCGAACCGCGTGGTTCGATTGGACTTGATATGTGGCATCGAAAGGTCTATGTCAAGGTCACTGAACCGATCGGTTCGATTTGATCACGCTCCCAAACACGGTATCGAGACGATGACGGCCTCTCATAATTCCAGCGCCCTTCGCGCTGTAAAGACGGAAAATGCTGGTCCGGAGACCGAGGCACGGCAGGAGCCGGCGCAAGAGCAGCCGGCGGCAGCCGACGCCGTTGCGGCTCCCGCTGCGCATCAGGCCCCTGAAAAGAAGAAGCGTCGCGGCTTCATCCTGCCCATTATCGCTCTTGCTGTTCTGGGTGCCGGCGGCTGGTATGGCTATGGCTGGTGGACCGACGGTCGTTTCATGGTTTCCACCGACGACGCTTATGTGGAAGGTGACATTGCGGTCATTTCTCCCAAGGTTTCCGGTTACGTCGCCAAGGTGAACGTGGTGGAGAACCAGGCGGTGAAGGCAGGCGATCCGCTGGTCACGCTGGATGACGAAGATTACCAGCTGGCGCTGCGCAAGGCGCTGACCGCAATCGAATCCGCCAAGCTTGCGGTGTCGCGCATCGATGCACAGATCGCCGGCGCCGAAGCCGCACTCGCCCAGGCGAAGGCGCAGGAAGGTGCCCTTCAGGCCGCCGTTCGTGGCGCCGAGATCAATGAAAAGCGTGCCACCAGCCTGCAGCAGAGCTCGGTCGGTACCGCCGCCTCGCTTGACAACGCGCAGGTCGCATTGGAGCAGGCGCGCGCCAACCTCGTTGCCGGCCAGGCCGGCGTCAGCTCGGCGGAAGCCAATATCGGCCTCCTCAAGGCCCAGCGCGCCGAAGCGATCAATACGATCCGCATCCAGGAACTGGCACGTGACCAGGCGCAGCGCGACCTCGGCTTTACTGTGCTGAAGGCGCCTTATGACGGCGTGATCGGCAACCTGTCGGTCCAGACCGGCGATCTGGTGTCTGCGGGCAAGCGTCTCGCATCACTGGTTCCGCTGAGCGAGCTTTATATCGAGGCCAATTTCAAGGAAACGCAGATCGGCAATCTGCAGCCGGGTTCCAAGGTTCGCGTCCATGTCGACGCCTACGAGGAACACACGATCACCGGCACGGTGGAGTCGATCGCTCCGGCCTCCGGCGCTGTGTTCTCCATGCTGCCGCCGGAAAATGCGACCGGCAACTTCACCAAGGTGGTGCAGCGCGTCCCGGTGCGGATCTCGATCCCGAAGGAAGACCTGGAACGTCAGCACCTGCGTGCAGGGCTCTCGGTTGTCGTTGATGTCGATACGCGCACCGCGCCCGGCAACACGGCCGTGGCCCAGAACTAACACCCAAGGAGAACGGCCATGGCAGGAGCAACGGCCGTAGCGGGCGCGCCTCAGGCGATGCCCGACGATCAACCTATGGACCGCCGCAAGCTCATCGCGTTCTTCGCGATGGTCTTCGGCATGTTCATGTCGATCCTCGACATCCAGATCGTGTCGGCATCGCTGGCCGAGATCCAGGCTGGCTTGTCGGCCGGCTCGGATGAGATCGCCTGGGTCCAGACCTCGTACCTGATCGCCGAGGTCATCATGATCCCCCTGTCGGGGACCCTGGCGCGCATCATCTCGACGCGCTACCTGTTTGCGATCTGTGCCGCCGGCTTCACGATCGCCAGCGCGCTCTGCGCCACCGCCTCGAACATCGAGGAAATGATCGTCTACCGCGCGCTGCAGGGCTTTATCGGCGGTGGCATGATCCCTTCGGTCTTCGCGGCAGCCTTCACCATTTTCCCGCCATCCAAGCGCAGCATCGTTTCGCCGCTGATCGGTCTCGTGGCAACGCTTGCGCCCACCATCGGCCCGACGGTCGGCGGTTATCTCAGCCACGCCTTTTCCTGGCACTGGCTATTCCTGGTCAACATCATCCCCGGCGTCATCGTCACCGCTGTCACCTTCACGATGATCAACTTCGACAAGCCGCAGCTGCAGCTCATCAAGAAGTTCGACTGGTGGGGGCTGGCCTCCATGGCGGTCTTCCTCGGCTCGCTCGAATACGTGCTGGAGGAAGGCAACAACAAGGACTGGTTCAGCGACGAGCATATCGTCATGGGCACGGTCTTCGTTGTGCTCGGCGCGGTCGTCTTCTTCTGGCGGGCGTTCAAGGTCGAGTTCCCGGTGGTGGAACTGCGCGCCTTCGGCAATGCCAACTTTGCCTTCGGCTCGCTGTTTTCCTTCATCATGGGCGTCGGGCTTTACGGCCTCACCTACCTCTACCCGCTCTATCTCGGGCGCATCCGGGGATATGACTCGCTGATGATCGGCGAGACGATGTTCGTCTCCGGTATTGCCATGTTCGTGTCGGCGCCAATCGTCGGCAAGCTGTCGAACGATATGGACCTGCGCGTGATGATGGCGATTGGCTTTGCGGCGTTTGCAGCCGGCACCTGGCTGATGACCGGGATCACCGCAGACTGGGACTTTTATGAACTGCTGCTGCCGCAGGTGTTGCGTGGCTTCGGCATGATGATGTGTATGGTGCCGATCAGCAATATTGCGCTTGGCACGCTTGCGCCGCATCGCATCCAGGGTGCATCGGGCCTGTTCAACCTGACCCGTAACCTTGGCGGCGCCGTCGGTCTTGCCATCATCAACACGGCGCTCACCCAGCGTTCCGACCAGCATTATGCGCGGCTTTCAGAACACGTGAACTACGGCAACCCCGCCGCCATGAACTGGCTGGACAGCGTCGGAGCGAACTACGATTCCTTCGGGCTCGATGGCGCGGCCGTGGCGCTTCAGAAGCTTTCCGGCATCCTCACCCAGCAGGCCTGGCTCCTGTCCTTCATGGACGTGTTCCTGGTGCTGACGGTGCTGTTTGCCAGCCTCATCCTGTTTGTCTTCATGATCGCCAAGCCTGCGCGCCCCGCCGGTGCGGGCGGCGGCGGCCACTGACCGCCAGAACACATTCCACCGCCGGAGAAGGGCCGTCACGCAAGTGACGGCCCTTTTTCTTTGTAAACGTTCCAACCGGCCAATTTTCTGATTTACGTACCTCAAATTCTGCGCTACCACCTCCTGCGGAGGAACGCATGAAGCCTACAGTCCACGACATCGCGCGATCCGCAGGCGTCAGCCTTGCCACCGTCGATCGCGTGCTGAACGGACGTCCGGGGGTGCGGGCGGTGACGCGCAGCAAGGTGGAGGAGGCCATCGCCGCACTCGGTTTCGTGCGCGACCTGGCGGCCGCAAACCTTGCCAAGAGCCGCACCTATTCCTTTGTTTTCATCCTGCCGGACTACGACAACTCCTTCATGAAGGGGTTGCGCCGCGAGGTGGTGGCGGCGAGCGAACGCGCCTCGACCGAGCGCACCGAAATCCGCATTGTCGCCGTGCCACATTTTGATCCGCATGCACTCGTGGCAGCGCTGGAAGAGGTTCTGGCGGACAAGCCGAACGGCGTCGCTTTCGTGGCGATCGACGCCCCGGAAGTGAGGGAAATTGCCGCCAAGCTGAACGAGGCGGGCGTGCCGATGGTAACGCTGGTCTCCGACCTGCCGGCCTCGTCGCGTGATCATTATGCCGGCATCGACAACATTGCCGCCGGACGCACCGCCGGCAGCCTGCTGGGGCGCTTCCTGAGCGGCCGCGAGGCGCAGGTCGCGGTGCTGGCAGGCTCGATGCTGGTGCGTGACCACCGCGAGCGCGTTGAAGGGTTCCTTGCGGTCATGGCGGAAGCCTATCCCAATCTCCGCGTCCTGCCGGTGATCGAAGGCCGCGACGACAGCGCGCTCGTCGAGGAAAAGGTCTCCGAAGCATTCGAAGTGACGCCGGGTATCGCCGGTATCTACAGTCTCGGCGGCGGTAACCGTGGCTTGCTACGCGTGCTGCGCAAGGTCGCTGTGGAGGCGCGGCCGGTTGTGGTTGCCCATGACCTGACGGACGCGACCCGCGCTGCGCTAGGCGAAGGCATCATCGATGCCGTTCTCAACCAGGATGCGGGCCATGAGGTGCGCAGCGCCGTGCGGGTGCTGAAGGCGAAGGCCGACGGGCTGCCGGTGATCGAGGCCCAGGAGCGTATCCGCATCGACATATTCTTGAAGGACAATCTGCCGTGAAGGCGGAGGATTAGGAGAAGCACCATGTATCTTGGTCTCGATCTCGGCACGTCCGGTGTCAAAGCCATGCTCATCGACGGCGATCAGAAGATCATCGGCTCGGCCAGCGGTTCGCTCGACGTCTCGCGCCCGCATTCCGGCTGGTCGGAGCAGGATCCGGCACACTGGATCCGGGCGACGGAAGAGGCAGTCGCCGGGCTGAAGGCGAAGTTTCCGCAGCAGCTCGCTGCCGTGAAGGGCATCGGCCTGTCGGGACAGATGCATGGCGCCACCCTGCTCGATGCCGATGACAAGGTCCTGCGGCCGTGCATTTTGTGGAACGACACGCGTTCCTTCCGCGAGGCGGCGGAACTCGATGCTAACCCGATCTTCCGCAATCTCACCGGCAATATCGTGTTTCCCGGCTTCACCGCGCCGAAGCTTGCCTGGGTGAAGAACAACGAGCCGGAGATTTTTGCCAAGGTGGCCAAGGTGCTGCTGCCGAAAGATTACCTGCGCCTTTGGCTGACGGGCGAGCACATTTCCGAAATGTCGGATTCGGCCGGCACTTCCTGGCTCGATACCGGCGCNCGCAAATGGTCGAGCGAACTCCTCGCCGCAACCGATCTTTCCGAAGACCAGATGCCGAAGCTCGTGGAAGGTACCGAGCAGGCGGGCATGCTGCGTGGTGAGCTGAAGTCCGCCTGGGGTATCCCGGGCGATGTCGTCGTGGCCGGTGGGGCAGGGGACAATGCCGCATCCGCCTGCGGCATGGGCACGGTTGCCGAAGGGAATGCCTTCGTGTCGCTCGGCACCTCGGGCGTGCTGTTTGCCGCCAACGCCTCGTACCTGCCGAAGCCGGAGAGCGCGGTCCACGCCTTCTGCCATGCGCTGCCGAAGACCTGGCACCAGATGGGCGTCATCCTGTCCGCGACCGACGCGCTCAACTGGTATTCGCATATCGCCGGCAAATCCGCCGCCGAGCTGACGCAGGAACTGGGCGATACGCTGAAGGCGCCGACGGGCGTCACCTTCCTGCCGTATCTTTCCGGCGAACGGACCCCGCACAACGACGCCGTCATCCGCGGCTCGTTCATCGGGCTGGGGCATGAAAGCAGCCGCGTGGCGCTGACCCAGGCGGTGCTCGAAGGCGTCACCTTCGCCATCCGCGACAACCTCGAAGCGCTGAAGTCTGCGGGTACGTCGATTTCCCGCGTCACCGCCATCGGCGGCGGCTCGCGGTCGCGCTACTGGCTGGCGTCGATTGCGACGGCGCTCGGCGTGCCGGTCGATATTCCGGCCGACGGTGATTTCGGTGCAGCCTTCGGGGCGGCGCGCCTTGGACTGATTGCGGCGACGGCCGCCGATCCGGTTGCCGTCTGCTCGGCTCCGAAAACGGAAGAAACCATCGATCCGGTGACAAGCCATGGCGAGGCATACGAGGCTGCCTATGCCCGCTACCGTGCCGCCTATCCCGCGATCCGTACGATTGGACATTGAGTTAGGGGGCCACCCCCGCGACCAACTACTTCAGATATCTAAGGAGGAATATCATGAGCACTGGCTTTTTTGGCGATATCCAGAAGATCAAATACGAAGGCCCNGACAGCACCAATCCGCTCGCCTTCCGCTTCTACAATCCGGACGAANTCGTCGCGGGCAAGCGGATGGAAGACCATCTGCGTTTTGCGGTTGCCTACTGGCACACGTTCACCTGGCCGGGCGGCGACCCCTTCGGTGGCCAGACTTTCCAGCGCCCGTGGTTCGAGGACAGCATGGCGGCGGCGAAGATGAAGGCAGATGTCGCCTTCGAATTCTACCAGCTGCTCGGCGCACCCTTCTATTGCTTCCATGACGCCGACGTTCGCCCTGAAGGCAAGACATTTGCCGAGAACACCAAGAACCTCAACGAGATCGTCGACTACTTCGAACAGAAGCAGGCCGAGACGGGCGTGAAGCTTCTCTGGGGTACGGCGAACCTCTTCTCGCATCGCCGCTTCATGGCTGGCGCTTCCACCAATCCGGATCCGGATGTATTCGCCTTCTCCGCGGCGACGGTGAAGACCTGCATGGACGCCACCAAGCGCCTCGGCGGTTCCAACTACGTGTTGTGGGGTGGTCGCGAAGGCTACGAGACGCTTCTCAATACCGACCTGTCGCGCGAGCTCGACCAGATGGGCCGCTTCCTNAACCTCGTCGTCGANTACAAGTACAAGATCGGCTTNGNNGGCACGATCCTGATCGAGCCGAAGCCGCAGGAGCCGACCAAGCACCAGTANGACTACGACGTCGCGACCGTTTANGCCTTCCTGCAGAAGCACGGGCTGGACAAGGAAGTGAAGGTCAANATCGAGCAGGGCCACGCCATCCTTGCCGGCCATTCCTTTGAGCACGAGATCGCGATGGCCAATGCCTTTGGCATCTTCGGGTCGATCGACATGAACCGCAACGACTACCAGTCCGGCTGGGATACCGACCAGTTCCCCAACAATGTGCCGGAAATGGCGCTCGCCTATTACCACCTCCTGCAGGGCTGGCGGCTTCAAGCAACGGCGGCACAAACTTCGACGCCAAGCTGCGTCGCCAATCGCTCGATCCGCAGGACCTGCTGATCGGCCATATCGGCGGCATGGATTGCTGCGCCCGCGGCCTGAAGGCTGCGGCCCGCATGGTCGAGGAAGGCGCGCTCTCGAAGCCGCTCGAAGAGCGTTACGCCGGCTGGAACAGCCCGGAAGCCCAGAAGATGCTGCGTGGCGAATACAAGCTGGACGACATCGCCGCCATGGTGGAACGGGAAAACATCAATCCCGAGCCGCGCTCCGGCCGCCAGGAATACCTGGAGAACGTCGTCAACCGCTACGTCTAGGCGGTTCAGGAAACGGAGGCTGCGGGAGAACCCGCAGTCTCCCCATCCCGCCTGCGGATAAGTGAGGGTTTGCGGGGAGGGACGACCAGTTGTTGCTTTACGTACCTCAAAAACTGCGCTAGCTTTTTGGCCGGGAGGAGTTTGCGTGCGTTTTCATATGCCAGAGTCTGTCCGTGACGTTTGCGCGGGGCGAGCCGTCGCGCGCGCCTTCCCTGTTGCGGGTGAGCCACGATGAAAAACGTTCCTGCTCCCGCCGGGTCTCCGCTCCTGGAGGCGATGGGCCTTTCCAAGACGTTCGGCGTGGTCGAGGTCCTGAAGGACATCAACATCACCGTGCGCGCCGGCGAAGTGCATGCCATCATCGGCGAAAACGGCGCCGGCAAATCNACGCTGATGAAGATCCTTGCCGGCAACCANCCGCCGACCCGCGGCGAGATGCGCATGGATGGCGAGGTNGTCAGCTTCTCCGGGCCGGTCGACGCCGAGAACCANGGCATCGTCCTGGTGCACCAGGANATCCTGCTCGCGCCNGACCTGACGGTGGCGCAGAACATCTATCTCGGGCGCGAGATCCGGAAGGGGCTTTCGCTCGATGATCGCGCCATGAACGAGGGTGCGGAAAAGGCAATCCGCGACCTTGGCGGCGACCTCGACCCCCGCACCATCGTGTCCAGCCTTTCCATTGCCCAGCGCCAGCTGGTGCAGATTGCCCGCGTGCTTCTCGTGCCGCATCGCCTCGTCATCTTCGACGAGCCGACCGCCTCGCTGACGCCGCACGAGACCGAGGCGCTGCTGAAGGTGATCAACGACATCCGCGCCAAGGGCGTCGGTGTCCTGTACATTTCCCACCGCCTGCCGGAGGTGAAGGAAATCGCCGACCGCGTGACGGTGCTGCGCGATGGCCGGCTCGTCGCCTCGCATGAAGCGAGCGAACTGCAGCCGTCCGACATGGCGCGGCTGATGGTCGGGCGCGATGTCGCCAAGCTTTATCCCGATCGCCAGGCGGCGACGGTGCGCGAAACCGTGCTGGAGGTCGAGCATTTCGATGTGCCGGGCTTTGCGCATGACGCGTCGTTCCAGCTTCGCCGCGGCGAAATCCTCGGCTTTGCCGGCCTGGTGGGCGCCGGCCGCACGGAACTGATGGAAGGGATCGTAGGCCTGCGCTCCGGGCGCGGCAGCGTGCGCTTCAACGGGCACTCCGTCAGCTTCACCGATGTCCATACAAGCCTCAAGGCTGGCGTTGCCTATCTGTCGGAAGACCGCAAGGGCAAAGGCCTGCTTCTCGCCAAGGACCTGCTCGTCAACCTGACGCTCGCCTCGCTCAACAAGTTCAGCGGGATGTTCCAGATCGATGCGAAGAAGGAAGCCCAGGCGCTCGACCAGGCGATCCGCGATTTCGACATCCGCACCGGCAACAAGTCCATCCTCGCCGGGCAGCTTTCGGGCGGCAACCAGCAGAAACTGCTGCTTGCCAAGATGATGCTGCTCGATCCGAAGGTCGTCATCATCGACGAGCCGACCCGCGGCATCGACATCGGCAACAAGGAACAGATCTACAAATTCATCGCCAAGCTGGCAGAGGAGGGCCGCTCGATCATCGTCGTCTCCTCCGAAATGCCGGAACTGATCGGCATCTGCGACCGCATCCTGGTGATGCGGTCCGGCCAGATCGTTGGCGAGGTCACGGGGGAGCACATGAACGAGAACGAAATCGTCCAGCTGGCGACGGGCGTGAAGATCGGGGAGGCTGCGTAGGCATGTCATCCGCTGCAACCGATACGCCGAGCAATCCGACCAAGGCGCCGAAAACCTCGCGTGACTGGGACATGGCGGCGATCGCGCCCTTCATTGCGCTCGCCCTGCTGCTGGTGCTGGGCTATTTCGCCAACCCGAATTTCGTGACCGTTGCCAACCTCAGCAACGTCGTCACCCGCAGTGCCTTCATCGCCATCATCGCGCTTGGCGCGACCTATGTGATGACCGCTGGCGGGCTCGACCTTTCGGTCGGCTCCATGCTCGCCTTCGTGGCGAGCCTGATGATTATGTTCATGAATTCAGGGCAGATCGCCGACCCGATGCTGATGCTGCTGGCAGCGATGGGCTTGGCCCTGCTGCTCGGCGCAGCCTGCGGCCTGTTCAACGGCATCATCACGACTGTCGGCCGGATCGAGCCGTTCATCGCCACGCTCGGCACGATGGGGATCTATCGCGGCCTGACCTACTGGCTGAGCCAGGGCGGCGCCATTACCGTGCGNGACCGCGAGCTCATNACGCTCTACCGGCCCTTCTATTCCGGCTCGNTGTTCGGCGTGCCGGTGCCGATCATCGTCATNCTCGTCACGGCTGCGATCTGCGCCTTCGTGCTNTACCGCACCCGTTACGGGCGGCATGTGACGGCAGTTGGTTCGAACGAGGATGTGGCGCGCTACTCCGGCATCTCCATCAACCGGGTGCGCACGATCACCTATGTGATCCAGGGCCTTTGCGTTGGCGTGGCGGTGCTGCTTTACGTGCCGCGTCTCGGCTCTACCTCGGCGACCACGGGAAGCTTCTGGGAACTGCAGGCGATCACGGCGGTCGTTGTCGGCGGCACGGCCTTGCGGGGCGGCGTCGGGCGCATCTGGGGGACGGTGTGCGGCGCGATCATCCTGGAGGTCGTCGGCAATATCCTGCTCCTGTCCAACTTCATCAGCGAATACCTGATTGGCGCCATGCAGGGTGCGATCATCATCATCGCCATGCTCGTCCAAAGGTCGCTGATGCGCAAATAGCCTGAAATCGACCGGGCCTAGGGGTCGCGTCCGGTCCTCATCTAGAAGACCTCGTTTTAATGGGAGAGAGAAAATGCGTAGAAGAACATTCGGTCTGGCTGCTGCGGCGCTCGCCGCAACGGTTGCCATCGGGCCGAGCTTCGCCATGGCACAGGACAAGAAGGTCACCATCGGTGTATCCATTCCGGCCGCCGACCATGGCTGGACCGCCGGCGTCGTTTACCACGCCGAGCGCGTCGCCAAGCTTCTGATGCAGGAGCACCCGGGCCTCAACGTCATCGTCAAGACCTCGCCGGATGCCGCAAGCCAAGCCAACGCCGTGCAGGACCTTTCGGTACAGGGCCTTGACGCCCTCGTCATCCTGCCGACCGATCCGGACCAGCTCGTCAACTCCATCAAGGACGTGAAGGACGCGGGCACGTTCGTGGCTCTCGTCGACCGCGCGCCTTCGGTCAACGACAACTCCATCCGCGACCTCTACGTCGCCGGCAACAACCCGGCGCTCGGCGAAGTCGCCGGCAAGTACATTGCCGAAACCACGCCGGACGCACAGGTCGTCGTCATCCGCGGCCTGCCGATCCCGATCGACCAGCAGCGCCAGGACGGCTTCGACAAGGGCATCGAAGGCTCCAATGTCAAGGTTCTCGATCGCCAGTTCGGCAACTGGAGCCGCGACGACGCCTTCAAGGTGATGCAGGACTTCCTGACCAAGCACCCGAAGATCGACGTTGTCTGGTGCCAGGACGACGACATGGCTGTCGGCGTGCTGGAAGCCATCGAGCAGGCCAAGCGCACCGACATCCAGTATGTCGTGGGCGGCGCCGGCTCCAAGGACATGGTCAAGCGCGTCATGGACGGCGACAAGATGATCCCGGTCGACGTACTGTATCCGCCGGCAATGGTGGCGACTGCCATGCAGCTCACCGCGGGCAACTTCTATGATCAGGTTCCGGTCAGCGGAAACTACATCCTGGACGCAACCCTGGTGACCAAGGACAACGCCAAGGACTTCTACTTCCCCGACTCNCCGTTCTGATCTNCAGAACCGGNTCGCTTATCACTTGAAACCCTTTCCCCGCGTCATGCGGGGGAGGGGACGTGCCCTGCGCGGCGCATATGGTCGAAAACCGCAGGGTGCCACATCGTGCCTCTCCCCCGTGGGGGAAAAGGTACCGGCAGGCGGATGAGGGGCAGGCCCCCGTCCGAGCGACAATATCACGGAGGTTTTCATGAAGACGATCAAGGGCCCTGCCATCTTCCTCGGCCAATTCGCGGGAGATGCCGCGCCGTTCAACTCCTGGGACGCCATCACCAAATGGGCAGCCGACAAGGGTTACGAAGGCGTCCAGGTGCCGACCTGGGCCGGCCAGCTGATCGACCTGAAGAAGGCGGCCGAATCCAAGGATTATTGCGACGAGTTTGCCGGCGTGGCGCGCCAGAACGGCATCGAGGTCACGGAACTTTCCACCCACCTGCAAGGCCAACTGGTCGCCGTCCACCCGGCCTATGACGAAGCCTTCGATGGCTTTGCCGTTCCGGAAGTGCGTGGCAACCCGAAGGCTCGCCAGGAATGGGCCGTCAACCAGGTGAAGATGGCGCTGTCGGCCTCCAAGAACCTCGGCATCAAGGCGCATGCGACCTTCTCCGGCGCGCTCGCCTGGCCCTTCATCTATCCCTGGCCCCAGCGCCCGGCAGGTCTTATCGAGACTGCGTTTGACGAGCTCGCCCGCCGCTGGACGCCGATCCTCGACCATGCGGAAGAGTGCGGCGTCGACGTCTGCTACGAGATCCATCCGGGCGAAGACCTGCACGATGGCGTGACCTTCGAGATGTTCCTCGAGCGGGTGAAGAACCACAGCCGCGCCAACATGCTCTACGATCCGTCGCACTACGTGCTGCAGTGCCTGGATTACCTGGACAACATCGACATCTACAAGGACCGGATCAAGATGTTCCACGTCAAGGACGCGGAATTCAACCCGACCGGCCGGCAGGGCGTTTATGGCGGCTACCAGGGCTGGGTGAACCGCGCCGGCCGCTTCCGGTCGCCGGGCGATGGCCAGGTCGATTTCGGTGCGATCTTCTCCAAGATGGCCGCCAATGACTTCGACGGTTGGGCCGTGGTGGAATGGGAATGCGCACTGAAGAACTCCGAGGACGGAGCCCGCGAAGGCGCCGAATTCGTCCGCGCGCATATCATCCGCGTGACCGAGAAGGCGTTCGACGACTTCGCATCAGGCGGCACGGACGAGGCCGCAAACCGCCGGATGCTGGGTCTGTGACAGGCTCAGCCGGCTTTCAGGGCGGCAAGATCGCCGCCCTCGATTGCCGGCTGCGCGGCCTCGATCCGGTCGATCGGCCAGTCCCACCAGGCGATCGCGAGAAGCTCATCGATCACATCCTCGGTGAACCGCCGGCGGATCAGTTTGGCCGGGTTGCCGCCAACGATGCTGTAGGGCGCGACATCACCGGTGACGACCGAACCGGCCGCGATGATCGAGCCGGCGCCGATCGTGGCGCCGGGCATCACCAGGCTGCCGTAGCCGATCCACACATCCGGGCCGACCACCGTGTCCTTGGCCGGAAGGTCGGCATAATCGGCCATGGTATGCGGCTTGAAGATCCGGAAGGGGTAGCAACTGAAGCCCTGCATCGGGTGGTTGGCCGAGCTCGTGATGAACTTCACCCCATGCGCCAGTTGTACGAAGGGACCGATCACCAGCTTCTCGCGGCTGAAGGGGTAAAGATAGGGCGCGATCGCGCCGGCGACGTCCGCCGGCTCGTCGAAGCTCGAATAATAACTGTAGTCGCCGACGGTGATGCGCGGATGCTTGATCACCCGGTTGAGGTGGACGGCGCCTTTGACGGTGGTGCCGTCGGCGAGCGTGATGGGATGGACGGCGTCCGCATAGAGCAAAGGCATGATGGGACCTTTCAACGGAGGAGTGTCCGCGGCGCTTGAGGCGCGACGGCAAGGGCTTGCTGTTGAAGCCTCCTCGGTGGAGGCGGGTCCTAGATGTTCACTGCCAGGGCATCCTTCTGTGGGCGAGGTCGAAGATTAATACGCCGATGAGGCAAAGTTAAGAGCAACTTCGGTTGCGCAGCGAAAGGGAGAAGACGATGGCTATCGAAGGCAAGGACGAACAGGCACGCGAGCCGCGCATCCGGCTTGGAATGGTTGGCGGCGGACAGGGTGCCTTTATCGGTGCGGTGCACCGCATGGCGGCACGGCTGGACGATCAGTTTGATCTCGTTGCCGGCGCATTGTCCTCCACACCGGAAAAGGCAATCGCCTCGGGCCGCGACCTCGGGCTTCATCCGTCGCGCACCTATGGCTCCTACAAGGAGATGGCGATCCGCGAAGCGCGGCTGAAGGACGGCATCGAGGCCGTGTCCATCGTCACGCCGAACCACGTGCATTACGAAGCGGCCAAGGAGTTCCTGCGCCGCGGCATCCACGTCATCTGCGACAAGCCGCTGACCTCGAACCTCGCGGACGCCAAGAAGCTGAAGAAGGTGGCCGACGAGAGCAAGGCGCTCTTCATCCTCACCCATAACTACACCGGTTACCCGATGGTGCGGCAGGCGCGCGAAATGGTCGCCAACGGCGATCTCGGCAAGATCCGCGTCGTGCAGGTGGAATATCCGCAGGACTGGCTGACGGAAGCCGCCGAGCAAACGGGCGCCAAGCAGGCCGTTTGGCGCACCGATCCGGCGCAGTCGGGTGCGGGTGGCTCCACGGGCGATATCGGCACGCATGCCTATAACCTTGCCTGCTTCGTGACTGGCCTGACGCTGACGAGCCTCGCGGCGGATCTCGACAGCTTCGTTCCCGGCCGCCGGCTGGACGATAACGCACATGTCATGCTGCGCTTCGATAGTGGAGCCAAGGGCATGCTGTGGTGCAGCCAGGTGGCGCCGGGCAACGAAAACGGCCTGAAGCTTCGGATCTATGGCGAAAAGGGCGGCATCGAGTGGTGCCAGGAAAACCCGAACTACCTGTGGTTCACGCCGTTCGGCGAGCCGAAGCGGCTCATCACCCGCAACGGCGCCGGCGCCGGTGCCGCCGCAGGACGCGTGTCGCGCATCCCCTCCGGTCACCCGGAAGGTTATCTCGAGGCCTTTGCGACGATCTACACGGAAGCTGCGCGCGCCATCAACGCCGCCAAGAAGGGCGCCAAGCTCGACAAGGACGTCATCTATCCGACGGTGGATGATGGCGTGAAGGGCGTGGCCTTCGTCGAGGCCTGCGTTGCCTCCTCAAAGAAGAATGGCGCCTGGGTCAAGCTCTAGACCCCGGCCTTGGTCCACGGGTTTTGCACGCGCAGGGTCGCTGAAGATCCTGCGCGACCCGCGCCCCGTGGGCAAGCCAGCATTGCGCCTCTTGCGCTGTACAACCACTGGCGCCTCGGCTACATCGCCGTCGCAAGAGGCCCCCATTGGGCGAAATCCTGAAAGGCTGGCCAGGTCATGACCAAGACACCCGATCCCAAGCAGTTTGCAACCCGCTTCCCCGGCGACTTTTTGTGGGGCGTGGCGACGGCCTCCTTCCAGATCGAGGGGGCGACGAAGGCGGATGGCCGCAAGCCCTCCATCTGGGATGCATTTTCCAACATGCCGGGCCGTGTCTTCCAGGGCCATAACGGCGATGTCGCCTGCGACCACTACAATCGCTGGGAAGAGGATCTCGACCTCATCAAGGACATGGGCGTCGAAGCCTATCGTTTTTCGATCGCCTGGCCGCGCATCGTTCCGGAAGGCACCGGCCGCATCAACGAAAAGGGCCTGGATTTCTACGACCGGCTGATCGACGGCTGCAAGGCGCGCGGCATCAAGACCTATGCAACGCTCTACCACTGGGACCTGCCGCTTTCGCTGATGGGTGATGGTGGCTGGACGGCACGCTCCACCGCGCATGCCTTCGAACGTTACACTAAGGTGGTGATGGAGCGACTTGGCGACCGGCTCGATACGGTCGCGACCTTCAACGAACCCTGGTGCATCGTGTGGCTCAGCCACCTCTACGGCATCCATGCCCCGGGCGAACGCAACATGCAGGCGGCCCTTGCGGCCATGCACCACGTCAACCTGGCGCATGGCCTCGGCGTGGCGCAGATCCGTGACATCGCGCCGGACGTGCCGGTCGGCCTGGTGCTGAATGCCCATTCGGTCATCGCGGCTTCCGAAAAGCCCGAAGACCAGGCGGCGGCCGAACGCGCCCACCAGTTCCACAACGGCGCCTTCTTCGATCCGGTCTTCAAGGGCCAGTATCCCGACCAGTTCCACGAGGCCTTGGGGGCTCGCATGCCCGCCGTGGAAGAGGATGACCTGAAGATCATCAGCCAGAAGCTCGATTGGTGGGGCCTCAACTATTACACGCCGATGCGCATCGCCGACGATTACGCCCGTCCCGGCGACTTCCCCTGGACGGTGGATGCCAAGCCGGTCAGCGACGTGAAGACCGATATCGGCTGGGAAGTCTACTCGCCGGGCCTGAAGCTTCTCGTCGAAGACCTTTACCGCCGCTACGATCTGCCGGACTGCTACATCACGGAAAACGGCGCCTGCTACAACATGGAGGTGGTCGACGGGGAGGTGGATGACCAGCCGCGCCTCGACTATTATGTCGAGCACCTGTCCGTCGTTGCCGACCTTATCGTCGACAACTACCCGATGAAGGGCTACTTCGCCTGGAGCCTGATGGACAATTTTGAATGGGCAGAAGGGTATCGCATGCGCTTCGGCCTCGTTCATGTTGACTATGAGACGCAGGAGCGGACGGTGAAGAACAGCGGCAAGTGGTACCGCCAGCTGGCCGCTGAATTCCCGCGGGGGAACCACAAGCCGGGCTGACCGCGAAGAACTTGGAACGTTTTTCTCGTTCTGCCCGATAATTGAAATACTGTCCCTGTCAAAACCGATTGGGGCGGGGCATCTATGCGGCCGTTAAACTTCTTGTTCTTTAGTGAAAGCCGAATTAGATGCTCCGGAAAGTCAACTGTCATCGAATGTGCTGCCTGGCTGCATGACATGCCCGGCGCCTGTGCCGTGATGACCAGACTGAAAACGTGAGCCTTACATGACGATCCCTTTAGCTGCGACACCAGTCGCGCCTGCCCCTGTGGGCGAACAAGTGGCTGACCGAGCGCCCAGCCAGGCGCCCATGGTCGACTTCCAATCCGTAACCAAGCGCTTCGGCAGCAGCCGCGACGAGAACCAGTTCACCGCACTCGATGGCGTTGATCTCTTCGTGGCGCGCGGTGCCATCACCGGCATCATCGGCCGCTCCGGCGCCGGCAAGTCGACCCTCATCCGCCTCGTCAACGGGCTGGAGAAGGCAACGTCGGGCCGCGTCGTCGTCGACGGCGTCGAGGTCGGCAGCCTGTCGGAAACGGGCCTGCGGGACCTGCGCCGCCAGGTCGGCATGATCTTCCAGCACTTCAACCTGCTTTCCTCGCGCACGGCGTTCGACAATGTCGCGCTGCCGCTCGAGATCGCCGGCGTCGACAGAAACGAGATCCGCGCCAAGGTCGGGCCGCTGCTCGATCTCGTCGGGCTCGGCGACAAGGCCGACCGCTATCCCTCGGAACTGTCGGGTGGCCAGAAGCAGCGCATCGGCATTGCCCGCGCGCTCGCCACTTCGCCCAAGCTGCTGCTTTCCGACGAGGCCACCTCGGCGCTTGACCCGGAAACCACCCAGTCGATCCTGGCGCTCCTCAAGCAGATCAACGCCGAGCTCGGGCTCACCGTTCTGCTCATCACCCATGAGATGGAAGTGGTGAAGACCATTGCCTCGCATGTCGCGGTGATCGATCGCGGCAAAATCGTCGAACAGGGCCGGACCTTTGACGTCTTCACTGGCGCCAAGCATGAAACGACGCGCTCGCTGCTTTCGGCTTCGCTCGGCACGCAGCTGCCGGAATGGATCCGCGGCAACATGAAGCCGCAGCTCGGCGCCGGCGACCGGATCCTCGTGCGGCTCATCTTCTTCGGCGACACGGCGTTCCAGCCGCTTACCGGCCGCCTGGTGGCTGAGCTTGGCGCGGATGTGAACATCCTGGCCGGCAGCATCGAAGAGATTGCCGGCGAACCTTATGGCTCGCTCGTGGTGGCCTACCCCGCCGAACCTGCGGTGGTGGAGCGCGCCAACCGTTTTTATGCCGAAAGCGGCCTTTCCACGGAGGTGCTCGGTTATGTCGCTTGATATGCTCATCGGCCTGCTCACCAAGTCGCTCGGCCAGACGCTGCAGATGGTGGTGATCGCCGGCCTGATCGGATCGCTGATCGGCCTGCCGATCGGCATCTTCCTTGCCACCAGCGGCAAGGGCGAACTCTTTCCGGCCCCGATTGCCAACCGCATCCTCGGCGCGATCGTCAACGCAACGCGCTCGACGCCGTTCATCATCCTCGTGGTGGCGATCATCCCGTTCACCCGTTTTGTCACCGGCACGTCGATCGGCACCTATGCCGCCATCGTGCCGCTGACCATCGCAACCATCCCCTTCTTTGCGCGCCTGGTCGAAGCGGCAATCCGCGAAGTCGACAAGGGGCTGATCGAGGCTGCCCGCGCCATGGGCGCCACCCCGATGCAGATCGTCTTCAAGGTTCTGCTTGCAGAAGCACGCCCCAGCATCACGCTTGCCATCACCATGACCCTCGTGAGCCTCATCGGCTACTCGGCCATGGTCGGCGCGGTCGGCGGCGGTGGCTTGGGCGACCTCGGCATCCGTTACGGCTACCAGCGCTTCATGCCGGAAGTCATGCTTGCCGTCGTCGTCGTGCTGATCGTGCTCGTGCAGATCGTGCAAAGCGCCGGCGATGCACTGGCCCGCCGTTTCGACAAGCGCAACCGCAAGACCTGAGTTTTCGAAATCCCGAATACCAGCCTCCCAAGACTGGCCTGACAACCAAACGACAAGGAAGCATCCCATGAAAAAGCTTATCGTTGCTGCGGCACTCGCCGCATTTGCTGCCGGTTCGGCGCTTGCTGAAGACATCAAGGTCGGCGTCACGCCCGGCGAACACGCCCAGATCATGGAAAAGGTGAAGGACGTTGCGGCCAAGAAGGGCCTCAACATCGAGATCCTCGAGTTCTCCGACTACGTCGTGCCGAACCAGGCGCTCGCCGATGGCGACCTCAACGCCAACTCCTTCCAGCACCAGCCCTACCTCGACAACCAGATCGCTGACCGCGGCTTCAAGATTGTCAGCGTCGGCACGACCATCACCACCCCGATGGGCGTTTACTCCAAGAAGGTGAAGAGCCTCGACGAACTGAAAGAAGGCGCCACCGTCGCCATCCCGAACGACCCGACCAACGGCGGCCGCGCGCTTCTCGTTCTGGCCAGCAAGGGCCTGATCAAGTTCAAGGAAAACCCGGGCCTCAAGGTGACCTCGGCTGATATCGTCGAGAACCCGAAGAAGATCGAGTTCGCCGAGATCGACGCCGCCCAGCTGCCGCGTTCGCTCGATGACGTCGACGCTGCCGTCATCAACACCAACTACGCAATGGAAGCCGGCCTGCACCCGAAGACCGATGCAATCGCCATCGAAGGTGAAAAGTCGCCTTACGCAAACGTCATTGCCGTTCGCGAAGAAGACAAGGACGCTCCGTGGGTCAAGACGCTGGTTGAAGCCTACCATGACGATAGCATCCGCACCTTCATCAACGAAGAGTTCAAGGGCGCGCTGATCCCGTCCTTCTAAGACGCTCTCGTCTAAACTCTTGAAAGTGGCCGGTTCTCTTGCGGGAGAGCCGGCCATTTCTGCTTTAACGGCTTCTGAAGGAATCCCGGAGTAGGGTTTTATTGCTCCACGAGGTACTCCATGCGGCTTCTTCCGCCACGAATTCGCCGGTCCAGTGCAATCGGCCGCCGCCTGGCTGTAACATGCATGTTGCTGGCCTTCGCGGTGGTGGTTCTCCTCGTGACGACCTTCATCCTGACAGCGCTGAACCGCATCGCCGACTACGCCAATCGGCTCGACGACGGGCGCTCATGGGAAACCACGACCGGTGCGGTGAAGACCTTCGAACGCCAGCTGCACGCGACGCTCAACGACTACGCTGCCTGGGACGATGCAGCGCGTTATGTCTACGACAACGATGCCGACTGGATGGTCAGCAATCTCGGGATCATGACCGCCAACAGTAACCTGTTTGATGTCGCGGTCGTCATGGACAGCCAGCAGAACGTCATCATGACGTATGAGAACGGCCAGCCGGCTGCCTGGTCGCCAAACCAGTATTTCGATGAATCGCTGTCGACGCTGTTCGACAAGGCAAGCTCGGCCGGCAAGGACCAGCTTCCGGAAGCTTCCGGCTTCATCCAAACTTCGCGCGGCATGGCGGCTGTTGCGATCGGCCTCGTGCGCGAAAAGTCGGGCCGCCTGACGGTGGCGCCGGACGCGCGCCGCTTCCTCGTCTTCGCCCGTCATCTCGACGCGGAGACGATCGAGGATCTCGGCCGCACCTACATCATCGATGGGCTGCGTCTCGCCGGTGAAGACGACGTCACCTCGAAGGCCGTCGAGATTCGCAACCGGCACGGCCAGATGCTGGCGCGGCTGACCTGGGATTCCAGGCTGCCCGGCAACCTCGGTTACGTGGAGGTGAAGCCGCTCGTCTATTATGCGCTCGCGATGGTCGGGCTGTTCTTCCTGCTGCTGGTGGTGGGCGGCAGCAATACGCTGAAGAAGCTCAAGGCAGACGAGGCGGCGGCGCGGCATCTGGCGATGCGCGATCGCCTCAGCGGTCTCCTCAACCGCACCGGTTTCTTCCTGTCGCTCGACGAATTGGTCACTGAGGCGCAAAGCCGCGGCACCAATGTCGCGTTGCTTTATCTCGATCTCGACGGCTTCAAGGAAGTCAACGACGCCTATGGCCATGGCACCGGCGACCAGCTGATCCGTGGCGTGGCAGCGGGCCTGAGGGCACTCGTCGGTGAACGGGACGTGCTGGCGCGCGTCGGTGGCGATGAATTCGCCATCGCCATCCAGGGCATCGAGGTCGGGCGCCTGGCGGATGAACTCAGCGATCGCATCCTCGGCTTCTTCGATGAACCTTTCATCATCGGCGAGCGGGTTGCGACGATCGGCACCTCGATCGGCATTGCGGTCTCGATCCGCGGCAAGGTCTCGGGCGAGGAACTCGTGCGCCGCGCCGACATGGCGATGTACCGCGCCAAGGAAACCGGCCGTGGCCGCGCCGAATATTACCGCAAGGAAATGGATGCCGAGCGCGAGGAGCGCAACAAGCTCGAGATCGACCTGCGGATCGCCATCGAACGGCGCGAGCTCACGGTTCTCTACCAGCCGGTCGTCGAGGCTGGCACGTGGCGGCTGGTCGGGCTGGAAGCGCTTTGCCGCTGGGATCGCCCAGGTTACGGCTACGTCTCCCCCGACGTCTTCATTCCAATCGCGGAATCCACCGGGCTGATCGACCAGCTCGGCCTCTTCGTCCTGCACCGGGCCTGCGAGACGATCGCCGCCTGGCCGGAGCTGAAGCTTGCGGTCAACATCTCGCCCGGTCAGTTCCGCGATCCGGCCTTCGCCGTGCATGTCGGTTCCGTGTTCCGCAAGACCGGGACCAAGCCTTCGCGTGTGACTTTGGAAATGACCGAAGGTTATTTCATCCAGAACCCGGAGCGTGCCCGCGGCGCGCTCGCCAAGCTGCGGCAGCTCGGCGTGAAGATCGCGCTCGACGATTTCGGCGCCGGCTTCTCAAGCGTCGGTTACCTTCGCCAGTTCGGCTTCGACCGAATGAAGATCGACAAGTCGCTGGTGCATGCGCTCGCCGAGGGAAGCCGCGCGGTCGACATGCTGCATGCCACCGTTTCACTTGCCCGCTCGCTCGACATCCCGGTCACTGCCGAAGGTGTCGAAACCAAGGACCAGGCGGTTGCGCTGAAGCTCAGCGGCTGCGATGAACTGCAGGGTTACCTCTTCGGCAAGCCGATGACGGCGCAGGAAGTCGACGCGCTGTACCGCAAGCGCTCCGAGGGAGAAGCGGGCGCAGCCTAACCAGGCCCGCCCGGCTCAGTTTCAGCCAATCAGCTGCCGATATGCTTTTCGCCGCGCTTCTTGGCGAGCGCGATCTGGTGCTGGCGCTGGCGGTAGCGCAGCCGGTCTTCTTCGGTGCGCGTGTGGTAGCACTTCGAGCAGGACACGCCTTCCTCATAGAGCGGTGAGGTGACTTCTTCGGCCGTAATCGGGTTGCGGCAGGCGTGGCAGAGCTTGTGGTTGCCTTCCTTCAGGCCATGCTCGACAGACACGCGCTCGTCGAACACGAAACACGCGCCTTCCCACAGGCTTTCTTCGGCCGGCACTTCCTCCAGATATTTCAGGATGCCGCCCTTGAGGTGGTAGACCTCGTCGAAGCCCTGCTCCTTCATGAAGGCAGTGGCCTTTTCGCAGCGAATGCCGCCGGTGCAATACATAGCGATCTTCGGCTTGTTGTGCAGGCCGGGGTTGTTGCGCACCCAGTCGGGAAACTCGCGGAAGGTCTTGGTCTGCGGATCGACCGCGCCCTTGAAGATGCCGATCGCCGTCTCGTAATCGTTGCGCGTGTCGATGACGATCGTCTCGGGATCGGAAATCAGCGAATTCCAGTCCTTGGGGTCGACATAGGTGCCGACGATGCGGTTGGGGTCGATGTTGTCGACGCCCATGGTGACGATTTCCTTCTTGAGGCGCACCTTCATGCGCAGGAAGGGCATCTTCGAAGCGCGGCTTTCCTTGTGCTCCAGATGCGCGAACTCCGGCTGGGCGCGCAGGTAAGCGAGCAGCCTGGCGATTGCCTCGTCGGTTCCGGCCACCGTGCCGTTGATGCCCTCGCGGGCGAGCAGCAGCGTGCCCTTGATGCCGTTCTCGTCGCAAAGCGCCTGCAGCGGCTCACGGAAGCTTTCGCAGCGTTCGAAACGGGCAAAATGATAAAGCGCGGCCACGAGGAAAGGGCCGGCAGCTTCCGGTCTGGCGAGTGTCTGGTTTTCGGTCATGCGGGCTGAAATACAGCCAGATGCGCCGTGGCGCAACGGATTGCTTAAGCGGCGGGGGCGCTTTCTTTTGCCGCAGGCTGGGTCGTCTTGTGCTTTTTCTTCGCCTTGCGTTGCTTGCGCGCGTTGATGATTGCCTCGTGCCACAGCGTGGCAATGAGATCGCTTTCCCGCTCGGCCGTCTCGGAAAACACCTCGTGCGCCCGTTCCAGCGCTTCCTGGCGCAGGGCCTGCTGGCGGGCGATGATCGCGCCCAGCACCCGCGCCAGCGTATCGCTGTCGCCAAAGAGGTCGGGGCTTTCGTTGACGAGCCCGGTCAGCACCGACAGGTCGTGTTCGTGGCCGAGGATGTCGACCAGTTCCTTCGTCTTCTGTTGCTTGGCGAGCATCGCCGACGGCCAGGCGTCGCGCAGCAGCGACAGATGCATCCAGTAGACTTGGCCGGCTTTTCGCAGTTCGTGATAGTGCTCGGCATCCGACTGGCTATCGCAGGCGGCAAGGGCGGCGTCTGCCTTCTCGCGCTGCTTCCTCCAGGCCTTGGCCAGCCGTTTCGCGGTCGGCCCCGGCCGGTCATCGAGATCGAGCTCTTCCAGCGCTGCAATCGCCTCGCGGCAGGCCGCACTTGCGGCGGTCATCTTTGCAGGTAAGTCCTGTTCTTCCTCGGCAATGCGGTTGCGCCGCTCGGTCAGCGCTTCGGACGCGAGCTTCAGGGCGGCGAGCTCGTCGTCGGAACCTGCATGGGTGGCCAGGTAATCGACCGTCTCGATGAGTGCGGTGGCATCCCGCACGGCCGACAGTGTCTTTGCGACATCGCGGATGCGGGCGTTTTCCCGATGCCGGAAGGTTTTGGCATCCGGTGCGACAAGGCGATAAAGCGCCCGCAGCCGCTTGAACCGCTTGCGGGCGGCGTGCACCGCCTCATGCGGTGTTTCGGGCTGGTCTTCCAGAAGCCGGATGGCACGGGAAAGCTGGCTTTCGGCAACGGCGCGGAATTCCGCGGTGAACGGCTTAGAGGCTCGCAGACGATACGCCATGGACCAACTCCGAACTCATGTCCTCTGTCGCCATAACCAGGTTGGAAAAGCGCCGGTCGCCGGTCACTTCCTCGCCAATCCAGTCCGGCAGGTCAGGCTGGGCGGCCTCATCCTCCATCTCCACCTCGGCAATGACCAGCCCCTGGTAGGCGCCGCCATAAACGTCGATCTCCCAGGTGTAGCCGTGGTGCTCCACCTCGTACCGGGTTTTTTCCAGTACCACGCCCACGGCGCAATCGGCCAGTTGTTCGGCATCCGCCAAGGGGATCTCGTATTCGAACTCGTCGCGCGACATGAACTGGCGGCCGACCTTGATCGTCAGCTTGGCGCGCTCGCCGTCCATGACCCGCACCCGCACCGACCGATCCTCGCCGGAGGCGATATAGGCCTGGCGAAAGCTCGACGACGACACCGTCTGCGACCGCCACCCGTCGCCCACCACCTTGAACTTGCGCTCGATTTCCTTGGCCATGCACCCGCCTGCGTTACGCTCGCGCTTCGACGCGCAGCCTAAAGCAAAGGTTCCGATCCGCAACCACCGCAAATGTCGCAGATCCGGTTTTTTCTCGACAAGGGGAGCCCGCGGCGATATTCCCGCAAGCAGAATTTCAATCGTTTTAGCGGGAGAAGCGCCATGGCTGGCCAGATCGAAACACGGACCGAGAAGCTGCTTTCCATCCTCAAGCTCCAGCCCGTCGTGCCGGTGCTCATCGTCGAGGACGCAAAGTCGGCCGTGGGCCTTGCAAAGGCGCTCGTCGCGGGCGGCCTGAAGGCGATCGAGATCACCATGCGCACGCCGGCGGCCCTCGATGCCGTCAAGGCCGTAGCGGCCGAAGTCGAAGGCGCGCATGTCGGCGCCGGTACGATCCTGAACGGCCGCGACTGGGACGCCGCGGTCAAGGCTGGCTCCACCTTCATCGTTTCCCCGGGCGTCACCCCGGGCGTGCTCGCCGCCGCCAAGAATGCCGCCGTGCCGCTGCTTCCGGGTGCGGCAACCGCCAGCGAAGTCATGACGCTGCGTGAAGCAGGCTTTGACGTGATGAAGTTCTTCCCGGCCGAGCAGGCCGGAGGCGCCGCCTACCTGAAGGCGCTGTCCTCGCCGCTCGCAGGCACGCTGTTTTGCCCGACCGGCGGCATCTCGCTCAAGAATGCAAAGGACTACCTGTCCCTGCCGAACGTCGTCTGTGTTGGCGGCTCGTGGGTTGCGCCGAAGGAACTGATTGCCGCAGGCGACTGGGCGGGCATCACCAAGCTTGCTGCCGAGGCAGCCGGCCTCAAGGCCTGATCCAACGAGCGGCTGCGCCTCAAGCCCATGCACCATCCAGCGCGGAAAAATTGTTTTCCGCGCTTGGGCTTCCTATCTCCACCGGACGTTCAAACGGTGAGGAGATAGCCATGTTCGATGCCAAGAAACTGCTGGACCAGTTCCTCGGTTCGCAGATACCCGGAATGTCGGGCGGAAACCTGAAGGATCGGGCAGGGCAGCTCGGCGAGTATGCCCGCAACAATCCGTGGAAGGCAGCGGGGCTGGCAGCCGCCATGCTCGGCACCAAGACGGGCCGCAAGCTCGCGGGCAATGTCGCGTCCGCCGGCGGCCTCGCTGCAATTGCCGGCCTTGGCTACCTCGCCTACAAGAACTACCAGTCCGGCCAGTCGCCGCAGTCGGTGCCGCAACCGCAACCGGCCACCAGTGAGCCGATCAGCCTGCCGCCGCCGGATTCGCCGTTCAGCCCGCAGTCCTCGCACCTGTCGAACGACTTTGCGCTGACGCTGGTGAGGGCCATGATTGCCGCCGCCAAGGCAGACGGCCATATCGATGCCTCCGAACGTGCCAGCATCATGGAAAAGGTGCATGCGGTGGATCTTGGCTCGGAAGCCGAAGCCTTCATCCAGAACGAGCTCGCCAACCCGGTCGATATCGATGATCTCGTCGCCGCTGCCCGCACGGAAGAACAGAAGGTCGAGCTTTATACCGCGACCCGCATGACGATCGATCCGGACACCCGCGCCGAACGCGGTTACCTCGATCTGCTGGCGGGCCGCCTGGGGCTGCCGGACGCGCTGATCGATCACATCGACGCCACCGTTTCGGCTGCCAAGGTGCACGTCTAGCGGCAGCGACAACTGGCCGGTTGCCTTTCCGGAGGCGCTGGCCTAAGCCTCTTGCCTCCTGGGAAAGAGGCCTTCATGCGCGACCTGACGAATTATAAAGTTTCCGCTCCGGGCCCGGTCACCCTGACCGGCCGTTTCGTGACGCTCGAGCCCTATGATCGCGACACGCATCTGGCGGGGCTCTGGGAGGCGCTGAGCGGTGCAGGGGCGATCAACGATCTCCTGAAATATTTCCCGAGCGAGGACTATCACCAGCCCGAGGACCTCGACCGCTGGCTGCAATCGGTTCGGCCGTCCGGTTACGTCACGCTGATCGCCCGCGAGAACGCCAGCGGCAAGATCGTCGGCATGGCAAGCTACATGCGCCCGGACCCGAAGAACGGCGTCGTGGAAGTGGGTTCGGTGGCGCATGGCGCCGCCATGAAGCGCTCTCCGATGGCGACCGAACTGCACTACCTCATGGCGCGCCACGTTTTCGATGACCTCGGCTATCGCCGCTACGAGTGGAAGTGTCACAACGAAAACGAGGCGAGCAAGACCACGGCTCGCCGCTACGGCTTCACCTTCGAGGGCGTCTTCCGCCAGCATGTGATCTCGCGCGGCCGCAACCGCGACACCGCCTGGTTCTCGATGATCGATAGCGAATGGCCGCTCCTGAAGGCGGCCTTCGAGGCATGGCTGGCACCGGAGAACTTTGACGGCGAGGGGCGGCAGAAGCGCCGTCTTGAAGAGATCCGTGCCGAGATTACGAAGGAGATGGCATGACGCCGGAAGCCAAGTCACAGGCCATCGCGGCAGGGGTCATTCTCGTCGCCGCGATCCTGGTCATTTATTTCCTGCCGACCATCGTGATCGGCATCGGCCAGTATTCGCCGATCCTCGGCTTCGTGGTCGGTGCGCTCTTGCTGCTCGGCTTCTTCGCCGTCTTCTGGCTGCGGGCGCGTTACCAGAAAAACAGACGCGGCGAGTAACGCCGCGCCTTTTCTTTGACCATCAGGCAGCGGCTGCGGCCGAACCGATCTGGTTGAGTTCGGAGATCGCATCGGCCGGCAGCTCGAGATCTGCCACGGCGAGGTTTTCGCGAAGATGACCGCGGGACGAGGTGCCCGGGATCAGCAGGATGTTCGGCGAGCGGGCAAGCAGCCAGGCGAGCGCCACCTGCAGCGGCGTGGCGCCAAGGCGCGATGCCACGTTCGACAGCGTTTCCGACTGCAAGGGCGAGAAGCCACCGAGCGGGAAGAAGGGCACATAGGCCGTACCTTCCTTCGCCAGTTGGTCGATCAGCGCGTCATCCTCGCGGTGGGCGAGATTGTACTGGTTCTGCACGCCGACGATCCGGGTGATCTTGCGGCCGTCCTCCACCTGCTTGCGGGTCACGTTCGACAGGCCGATATGCTTGATGAGGCCCTTCTGCTGCAGTTCGGCCAGCACCGTCAGCGGTTCTTCGAGCGACCCTTCGGCCGGGCCATGGACGTCGAACATGGCGCGCAGGTTGACCACCTCGATCACGTCGAGCCCGAGATTGCGCAGGTTGTCGTGAACCGCAGCTTCGAGATCCTGCCTGGAGAACGCCGGGTTCCAGGAGGCATCGGGGCCGCGTCGTGCGCCGATCTTGGTGACGATCACCAGGTCGTCGCGGTAAGGGTGCAGCGCCTCGCGGATGATCTGGTTGGTGATATGCGGCCCGTAGAAGTCGCTGGTGTCGATGTGGTTGACGCCGCTTTCCACCGCCTCACGCAGCACGGCGACAGCTTCGGCGCGATCCTTCGGCGGGCCGAAGACGCCCTTGCCGGCGAGCTGCATGGCACCATAACCAAGCCGCTTCACGCTGCGATCACCAAGNGTGTAGGTTCCGGATTTTTCGATGTTGGTCATGTCTGTGCTCCTTNTTTCAGCTTCCGAAACAAAGATAGAGGCAGAACATCCTCAGGATAATCAGCTATAATCCGAACGGGTTGTACGGAGATTCGGACAATGACAATCGAGTTGGGAGACCTTGAAGCCTTTGTCGCGGTGGCGCGTGCCGGCGGCTTTCGCGAAGCGGCGCGCCTGACCGACCGCAGCGCCTCCAGCCTCAGCGACGCGATCCGCCGCCTTGAGGCGAGTGTCGGCGCGCGGCTCCTCAACCGCACCACCCGCTCGGTGCAGCCGACGGAGGTGGGCCGCGGCCTGCTCGACCGGCTGAGCCCGGTGTTGAGCGAGATGGAGGCGGCGCTGGATTTCGCCCGAGGCTCGGGCGACAGGCCCGCCGGTACCTTGCGGATCAATGTGCCGGTGAGTGCAGCACGGCTCGTCTTGCCGCAGATCGTGCCGGGCTTCCTCAAGGCCTATCCCGACATCCAGCTGCAGATCTTCACGGATGAAAGCTTCGTCGACGTGATCGCCGCCGGCTGCGATGCCGGCATCCGCTACGAGGAGCGGCTGGAGCAGGACATGATCGCGGTGCCGATCGGGCCGCGCGAACAGCGGTTTGCGGCGGCAGCCTCGCCCGAATACCTTGAGGCCAACGGACGGCCGGAGCATCCGCGCGATCTCCTGTCCCACACTTGCATCCGCGCCCGGTTTGCGAGCGGCGCCATGGCGGTCTGGGAGTTCGAGCGCGACGCGGAGGAGGTCACGGTCGATCCCTCGGCGCAGTTCGTGGTGCAGGCCGGCGGCGGCACCCAGCTTTCTGTCGATGTGGCGGTGGCCGGCGGCGGCATCGTTTACCTGTTCGAGGACTGGCTGCGGCCGCATCTCGACAGCGGTGCGCTGCAGCCGGTGCTGGAGGAGTGGTGGCCACGGTTTTCCGGACCGTTCCTGTATTATCCCGGCCGGCGGCTCGTGCCGGCGCCGCTGCGCGCCTTCATCGATTTCGTCAAGGAGAACCGATCGCGGGCGTGAGGCTTCAGCCGCCCAGCCCCGGCGCCTGCAGCGAAGCCCCAAGCAGCGAGAGCCCGATCAGCAGCACGAACAGCGCGCCGCCAATCTCGATGGCATGCCCCAGCCACCCCGCCTTGCGCGATCCCGGTCCGGCGAGCTTCAGCGCCATGTCCTTGGCGCCGACGGCGAGGATGGCGAGCAGGGCCACGGTGATCGCGGTGCCGATCGACATCGCCAACACGGAGAGCAAGCCGCCGAGGTAGAGGCTGTTCAGCAATGAAAAGCTCATCACGAGGATCGCGCCGGAGCAGGGGCGAAGGCCGACCGCGATGATCGCCGACCATGCCTCCCGGAGGCTGAACTCTCTGGCGCGCAGCATGGCGGGATCGGGCATGTGGCTGACGCCGCAGGTCTCGCAGTATTCCGTCTCGCCCTTGTGGGCATGGTCATCGACCGCGACCGCCTGAAACTTGAGGCCGGTGGAGGTCCGCGCGCTGCCGGCGCTGTTGAACAGCATCGCCGTTGTTGGCGCGCGCGCCACCCGAAACCGCAGTGCCCGTAGTTTCCTGACGAGCAACCAGGCGCCGAACAGCGCCACCATGGCAAAACTTGCGATCTCCATCGCCCGCGTCGCGGCCGTCATGGTGATGCCGGAGCCGCGCAGCAGGAAATAGGCGGCGCCAACGAGGCCGGTCGCAACAGCACCCTGCAGCAGCGCCGAAACAAAGGAGATGACGATGCCGCGCTTCAGCTGCACTTCGTTGGCGATCATGTAGGACGAGATCACCGCCTTGCCGTGGCCGGGACCCGCTGCGTGGAAGACGCCATAGGCAAAGGACAGGCCGACAAGACCCGACAGCGCCCATGGATCATCGCGCATGGCCTTGAGCGCCGCCGTCAGCGACCTGTAGAAGGCCTGCTGGTGGGTGTTGATCCAGGCGAGGAAGGGGCCGAAAAGGCCCCCGGTCGAAAACGAGGGTTCGGCCGAGCCAACGCCCAGCGGAGACTGGGCAAGCGCGATGTTGGTCATGGCAAAGGCAGTCAGAACGGCAAGGGCAAGCCCGTGTCGTCGTGTCAGCATGTCAGTTCCAGTCTCGTGGCGAACAGTTTTGTCATGTCGGTGCCGGTCGGGTCGTTGAAGAACGCGTCCGTCAGCGTGGCGCTGTTTTGCTCGATGATCTCGTCAGGGTCCGGCCGCACCACCTTGTGCTGGCAGTGCCCGAAACCGTCTCCCTTGACCGCCAGGTCCTCATCGGTCGGGAAATCGATCGAGGTGTACATCGTCGGGTCATAGATGCCGAAGGTAAGCCTTCCCTTCACCGGCACCGGCTTCACCGGCTTGATCGCGAAGATCACCAGCAACTGGTTGTCCTGCAGCGTCACATGCAGCACGTCGGGCTTGGTGACGTCGACCGTCTCGCCATTCATGGTGATGGTGGTGAAATAGCTGTAGTCGGCAAGCGAGGTGCGCATCGTCTCGCCAAGTTCGGCAAGTTCGGCCTCGTCGAGCTTCAGGTCGGTGTTCTTGTCGAAGTCGAGGATGACGCTCGAGGAGAACATCTCGTCGAACCGCCAGACGTTGTGGAGTTCGGCGACATTGCCGTCAGCACCGGCCACCACTTCCAGGCGGGCTTCGGCGAAGACATGTGGATGCGCCAGTGCGGGCAACGGCGCCAAGGCAAAAAGACCGACTGCCGCCGCTCGAAGATAGGTCATGAAGGAAGGCCGCCCCGCTTCTTGTTTTCCGATTGGGTGATCTGACGCGCAAATGAGACGGAATTTCGGCTTCGGTCAATGCGGGCTCAGTGGTTCTGGCGCCGGAACCAGGCCGACAGGAAATCCACGAAACTGCGGACCTTTGCCGGAAGATAACGGCGATGCGGGTAGACCGCATAGATGCCGCGATCCTTGGTGATGTAGTCATCAAACAGTGTCACCAGTTCGCCCGACTGGATGGAACTGCCGGCAATGAAATCCGGAATGATGGCAACGCCGATGCCGGCACGCGCGGCGCGCAAGGTTGCCTGCGGGCTGTTTACTTCAATCGGGCCGCTCACGGCCACCGAGATCGTCGCGCCGTCGGTGTCGGAGAACCGCACGTTGTTATGCCAGCGGGAGTTGGTGTCGATGATGAACGGCACCCGGTTCAGGTCCTGGGGATGCTCCAGCGGGCCATATTTGGCAACGAAGTCCGCCGTCGCCACCGCATAGACCCGGAAGTCGGAGAGCTTGCGGGCAATCAGTCCCGAATCCTCAAGCTTGGTGATTCGAATCGCCAGGTCGAAATTTTCCTCGATGAGGTCAACGAATCGGTCCTCAGCGACGATCTCGAGCGAGACTTCGGGATGATCCTTGGCGAAATCGATCAGCGACTGGCCAACCTCGGCATCCACGAAGGTGCGCGGTACGGAAACCCGCAGGCGACCCTTCAGGTCGGCGTTATTTTCCCGCACCAGGTCCGCTAAGTTGTCGATTTCCTTGAGGATATCGGCGGCCGTCCGATAATAGGTATGACCTGCCTCGGTCATCGAGAACTGGCGGGTGGTGCGATTGAGCAGCAGCGCGCCCAGATCGTCCTCAAGCTCGCGGACATATTTCGAAAGCAGCGCCTTCGAGCGTCCCGTGCGACGTGCGGCGGCGGAAAACCCTTCCGCTTCAACCACATCGATGAAAGCGCGCATACGCGTCAAAGTATCCAAACGTCACCCCAATTCTCCGGCGGTTACTAGTTGGGAACTCGCTGGAAATTGTGCAATGCGAATTTTAGGCGAAAGCAAAAAATCTCTTGATTATGACCCCGTTTATTCTTATTTCCCGTGCTGCCCAAAGTCGCACGTGCCTGTGGGTGTCCGCCGACCCTCGAANTGGGATCNAAGTCCCTAAGGTGAGGTCATCGGTAAGGTACCTGGAACTAACCGCTCCAGTCGCTATTCCGGCCAACCGGGAAATGCGAGGACATCTTGAAGCAACGACGGTGCGGGCCTTTCTGGTCTCTGNAGGCTTTCCATCAGCCTGCAATNCTGAAGAGGCACACCATCATTGCCGGAAGTGCGGTAGGGACNACCCTCCAATCCAAGGCAGACAAAGCCGGATCAATGCNCGTGGCAGGGNNTTGGTCTACATATCGCGCGTATGGGCGTGTTTAGGTTCCGGGATCTCCATCGGCCGGGGCCTTGCGCATACTCATCCGTCCTTTGTCCTCCGGTTTGACCGCCGGAGCTTTGAGATTTCGAAGGGACTGACCGATGACCACAGCTCGCATCCTCGACTTTCTGCAGACCCGACGTCCTGAAGGCCCGTGCCTCGTCGTTGATCTCGATGTCGTCCGCGACAACTTCACCGCCTTCCGTCATGCCCTGCCGGACAGCGCGATCTATTATGCCGTCAAGGCAAACCCGGAGCCGGAGATCCTGAAGCTGCTCGCTTCCATGGGTTCGAGCTTCGATTGCGCCTCCGTGGCCGAAATCCAGATGGCTCTCGATGCCGGCGCCACGGCCGACCGCATCTCCTTCGGCAACACGATCAAGAAGGAGCGCGACGTTGCGCGCGCCTTCGAGCTCGGCGTTGGCCTTTATGCCGTCGACAGCCACGAGGAAGTCGAGAAGGTTGCCCGTGCAGCCCCCGGCGCCAAGGTATTCTGCCGCGTGCTGACCGATGGCGAAGGCGCCGAATGGCCGCTGTCGCGCAAGTTCGGCTGCGTGCCGCAGATGGCCGTCGACGTACTCGTCTACGCACACCAGCTGGGTCTTGAGTCCTATGGCGTGTCGTTCCATGTCGGTTCGCAGATGACCAAGCTCGACGCTTGGGATGCCGCCCTTGCCGATGCCAAGCGCGTCTTCGCGCAGCTCGCCAAGCAGGGCATCTTCCTGCAGATGGTCAACATGGGTGGCGGTTTCCCGACCAAGTACCTGCGCGACGTGCCGACGGCGGAAGCCTACGGCCAGGCGATCTTTGCTGCGCTGACCAAGCATTTCGGCAACAACCTGCCGAAGACGATCATCGAGCCGGGCCGCGGCATGGTCGGCAATGCCGGTGTCATCAAGGCTGAAGTCGTCCTCGTGTCGAAGAAGTCGGACAACGACAACCATCGCTGGGTCTTCCTCGACATCGGCAAGTTCGGTGGTCTCGCTGAGACCATGGACGAGGCAATCCGCTATCCGATCCGCACCGTGCGCGATGCGGACCAGATGGAGCCTTGCGTGCTGGCCGGCCCGACCTGCGACAGTGCTGACGTGCTCTACGAGAAGAACATGTATCCGCTGCCGATCTCGCTGACGATCGGCGACGAAGTTCTGATCGAAGGCACCGGCGCCTATACGACGACCTATTCGGCAGTCGCCTTCAACGGCTTCGAGCCACTCAAGGCCTACGTCATCTAGGGCGTTCATCCTCGCCGGCCCCGTAACCAGTCGGGGCGGCAAACCCACCATTTTCGCTGATGCCGTCTGAAACGGTTTTGGGTTCGGGAGGCCACGATGGCCACTGTTCTTGATTCTGTCCGCGCGACCCTTGCGCCGAACGCCACCTTCACGATCGACGCCGAAACGGCGGACGATGTCCTTGCGCGCGAGAGCCTGCTTGACCGTGCCATGGGGGCGGACCGCCGCACCAAGCCGTCTGAGAAGATCCGCCGCGGCCGCCTGCCGGCCGAGGGCCTCGCGCTTGTTGCGCGTGATGCCGACGCCCAGGTGGTCGGCACCGTTCGCCTGTGGGACATCCAGGCTGGTATTTCGCCCGAAGGTACGCCGATCCCGGCCCTGCTGCTTGGGCCGCTGGCGGTCGATCCTGACCATGAAGGCAAGGGCATCGGCGGCGCGCTGATGCGGGCTGCGATCGTTGAGGCGGCGAGCCGCGACCATGGCGCCATCCTGCTGGTCGGCGATGCCGCCTATTACGAGCGCTTCGGTTTCCTGGCGGAAAAGGCCCAGCATCTCGTGATGCCGGGCCCGTTTGCCCGCGACCGGTTCCTCGGCCTCGAATTGAAGGCCGGCTGGCTGGATGGTGCGGCCGGCATGGTGGTCGCCAGCGGCCGCAGCCAGTCCTGATCCTTTTTCCTCAGGCCTTGCCGCGCGCCTTGGCGTAGGCGTATTCGCCGCCCTTGCTGAGGGCCGCCTGGTAGGCCGGGCGCGCATGGATCCTCTCGAGCCAGCCGATCGTCGCCGGCCGGCTTTCACCAAGTCCTGCACGGCTTCGCGCTGCCTCCAGCGGAAAACTCATCATGATGTCGGCGGCGGTCATCTCGCCGCCGGCAAACCATGGCCGCCGGCTCAACTCCCGTTCCACGAACTCGAGATGCACGTCCACCATCGGCTGGATGCGCTGGGCTGCCTTCTTGCCGAGGAAGGGCACGCGGCTCACCACCAGCTTGGCAAATAGCGGCGGCATCAACGAGCCTTCCGCGTAATGCATGAACTGGCGGTAGAGCAGGTGGCCCTCGCCGCTCGGGGGAGGGCCGAGCCTGCCGCCCGCCTTGTCGACCAGGTATTCGCAGATCGCACCGGTCTCGACGAGCGTCACCCCCATGCCGCCGGGGCCATCGGTGTCCTCCAGGATCGGCGACTTGCCGAGCGGGTGCACCTGGCGCATCTCCCGCGGGGCCAGCATGGTTTTCGGGTCCCGCTTGTAGAAGCGGATCTCGTAGGTCATGTCGAGTTCCTCAAGCATCCAGAGGATGCGCTGGGAACGGCTGTTGTTGAGATGATGGACGATGATCACAACGCAGCTCCGAGGTTGGGCGCATACCGGCGCCGCAACCTATTACGCATAAAAACCGCATCCGGACCAACCGGTAAAAGCAAAATCCAAGTCCGGCGGCTGTGCCGAAGGATCAGATCATGCCGCCATTGGCGCGCAGGATCTGGCCATTCACCCAGCCACTGTCCGGGCTTGCGAGGAACGACACGACCGGGGCGATGTCGGTCGGCTGGCCAAGACGGCCAAGCGGGATCGAGCCGACGATGCGCTGGAGCAGGTCGTCCGACTTGCCGTTCATGAAGAGCTCCGTTTCCACCGGGCCGGGCGCCACGGTATTGACGGTGATCTTGCGGGCGCCGAACTCCTTGGAAGCAACATGTGTCAAGGCTTCAACGCCGGCCTTGCTGGCCGCATAGGCGCCATAGGTCGGGCCATAGACGCCGACGACACTGGACGACAGGTTGATGATCCGGCCGCCTTCGCGCAGCCGCTTGCCACCCTCGCGGATGCCGCGGAACGTACCGGTGAGGTTCACCGCCAGATGCTGTTCGAAGGCTTCGTCGCTGGTCTCAGCCACCGGCGAGAGCGCCATCATTGCGGCATTGTTGACGAGGACATCGACGCCGCCGAAGGCTTGTTCCGCGGCATCGAAAAGCCGTGCCATGGCATCGGTCGCACCGACATCGGCCTGCACGGCAATGGCCTTGCCGCCGGCAGCCTCGATCTCCGCCACGGCCTCGTCGGCTGCTGCGCGGCTCGATGCATAGTTGACGACCACGGCAAGCCCGTCCTGCGCGAGTCTCAGGGCAATGGCCTTGCCGATCCCCTTGGAAGCGCCGGTAACGATGGCAACACGTTGAACTGGATTGGTCATGGATTTTCTCCTGTTGTTGTGGTCACCAGGAGATATGACTGTCGCGAAGGCAGAACAATTGGCGCCAACTTGACATCAAAATTCGGCTGTGGTGAACAACGGACATGGATCGTCTCGGCCGAATGCAGCTATTTACGCGGATCGTCGAACGGGGAAGCTTTGCTGCCGCCGCGGCCGACCTGGGGCTGGCGCGCTCCACCGTCACCGCCGCCATCAAGCAGCTTGAAGACGATATCGGCGTGCGCCTCCTGGAGCGGACGACGCGGCATGTGACGCCGACGCTCGACGGTCGCGGTTTCTACGAGCGTTGCCTGTCGATCCTCGCCGATGTGGACGAGGCGGAAAACATCTTCCGCGATGCGCAGCCGCGCGGGCTCCTCAGGGTCGACGCCCATCCGCATCTCACCCGCACGCTGCTTGTGCCGCGGCTGCACGAGTTCCTCGATCGTTATCCGCTCATCGACCTGCAGATCGGCCAGGGTGACCGGCTCGTCGATCTCGTGCGCGAGGGGGTCGATTGCGCCATCCGAGCCGGAGAACTCGAAGACACCGGGCTCATCATGCGCCGGCTCGGCCAACTCACCGAAATCACCTGCGCCAGCCCCGCCTATATCGAAAAGCACGGCATGCCGCGCTCGCCGGACGAGCTTGAAGGCCACCAGGCGGTCGGCTTCATCTCATCGCGCACCGGGCAGATCATGCCGCTCGAATTCACCGTGGACGGCGAACTGCGGCACGTCACCTTGCCGTGCCGGCTCACCGTCAACAACTCCGACACGATGGTGGATCTGGCGCGCCAGGGTTACGGCCTGATGCAGGCACCGCGCTACCGCTTCCGTGACGACCTGGAGGCGGGCCGCCTCGTGGAGGTGCTGGCAGATTTCCCGCCATCGCCCACGCCGCTTTCGGCACTTTACCCGCAGAACCGCCAGCTTTCGCCGCGCGTGCGGGTGTTCATCGATTGGATCGCAAAGGTCTTCGCAGAAGCCGAGCTATAGGGCAGGGCGCCTCACGGCTGGTAGATCGCCTGCAGTTTTGCCAGGTCCGCCGCCTTCTGCTCTACCGGATCGGCATCGTCGCGCAGCGGCTTGAACCATGATGCCGCCTCCTGGACGCGCTTTCCATGCGGCTCCGGATAACTGCCGAGCCCCAGCACCCATTGGCGAACAATATCGCGTTCCATGCGGCCGGCGGCATAACGGTCATGCATCGTTCGGGCGGACGTAATCAGGTCTTCGACCTTCTTCATCAGTGCACCATCGGCTCCGGGTCCGGTTCGCCGAAGAAGGAGCGGATGCCGTCGCGCTCCACGGTCGCCAGGAACTCGTCGAAGGCCTCGCGATCCGTGGCGAAGGGTTCCTCCCAGGAGGTCACATCCTCATCCGGGGTGATGACTTCGAGGATCCAGTCGCCATTCGTCCCGGCTTCGCGATAGATATCGACGAGAACGGTAATGTCGTCCTGCGTGAACTCGCCCGCAAGTTCGGAATGTTCGGTCTTGGGTGCCTTGGCCATGGAGTGTCCGATCATTGAACCGATGCCGGCTGCTTGCCCCGAAGGCTGGCAACCGATGCCCTTCATCGCCCTGTTTGGCGATTCCGGCAAGAGTTATTCCGCCACCTGCTTTGGCAGGGCAAGTGCTCACGGTGCGTCACCATGGTGTGAATCCGGCTGATGATGGTACAAGAGCAGCCCACATCACCCTATCTGCCGCGCATGTTGACCCGACGCCACACCCTCCTTGCCCTGCCGGCGCTGCTTGCCACGCGTCCCGGCCTTGCCCAAGACACAAGGCAACTGCCGGTGCCACAACCTCCGACGTCCGTCGATGCGGTGCTGACCGGAGCGGGTGAACTCGAGCCGCTCAAGGTGGTGATGGTATCGCGGGAAGGGCGGATCGTGGCACAGCGCGCCTTCAACGGCCATTCGATCGATGCCTCGACCAACATCAAGTCCGCCTCGAAGTCGATCATCTCCTGCCTCGTCGGCATTGCCATTGACCGCAAGCTCCTGGAGGGCACGGAGCAGAAGATCGCGCCGATCCTCCAATCCGAGCTGCCGCGCAACCCGGATCCGCGCATCCACGAGATCACCATCGGCAATCTCCTGTCCATGCAGGCGGGGCTGGCGCGCATGTCGGGCCCGAACTACGGCCGCTGGGTCTCGAGCCGCGACTGGGTGCGCTTTGCGCTGTCCGAACCCTTCGATGGCGAGCCCGGCGGTGCGATGCTGTATTCCACGGCCTCCACGCATCTCCTGTCGGCGATCCTCACCCGGGTCAGCCGCAAGCCGACGCTGACACTAGCGCGCGAATGGCTGGCACCGCTGGATGGCTTCCGCATCGGCTCGTGGGAGCGCGATCCGCAGGGCATCTATCTTGGCGGCAACCAGATGGCGATGACGGCGCGCTCGCTCCTGGCCTTCGGCGAGCTCTACCGCAACGGCGGCAAGGCCCCGAACGGCACGCAGGTCGTGTCGCAGAGCTGGATCGAACAAAGCTGGACGCCGCGCACCAACTCCCGCTTCTCCGGCGATGGATATGGCTACGGCTGGTTCCTGCGCTCGATCGGCGGCGAAGACGTGAAGTTCGGCTGGGGTTACGGCGGCCAGATGGTCTATGTCGTGCCGTCGCTGGCGCTCACCGTCGTCATGACTTCCAGCGACAGCGGACCGTCGGCGCGAAGCGGTTATCGCGACGACCTGCACGACCTACTTGCCGAGATCATCGGCGCAGTGCGCCAGGCTTGATCAAACGTGGAAAATTTCGGGATGCTGCCCGAGCAATGTCAACGGCATAGCTGAAAAACAGGGGCCGTTTTTCCACGGGGTCCGGCCCGCGCTTATTCTGGTCTCGTCATCGGACAGGAAGTCGGGTCGCGAACCGGCTTTTCCTCTTGGGGAAACATCCGTCGTCCGATGATGGCTGTGGATGCAGGAAGGCGCCGTCAGGGCGCCGACCACCGAAAGGAACCGGTTTCGTAATTTGGACCCTCCGGAACCAGCCTCTCGGAAAATGCAAAAGCAGTCGGGCAGGCGGCCAGCCTGACATACTACCTCTAGCGTACCAGCTGCCTGCCCATGTCACATGGATCCGGCCGCGGCGGAGTTATCTCCGCTGCGGTTATCCGTGCTGCTCGGTTTTCTTAAGCCGAAATGTCGACCACGCCGCAATCGCCAGCTTCGGATGAGAAGGCCAGAAGCCTGCCATTGGCGCTCCAGCTCATGCCGGTGATCGCGCCCTTGCCGGGGCGGCGCAGCAGCGCCTCCTTCTGGTCGGCGATGCGAACGCCAAGGATCATCCCATCGACAAAGCCGATCGCAAGAACCTCTTCGGCCGGGTGGAAGGCAACCTGCGTGACCAGGATATTGGCGCGGGTGCCAAGTTCCAGCGGCGCCTTGCCCATCGGGCCGTCCTTCGACGAGAAGGGCCAGACGATCGCCGCCGGCGCACCGGAGGAGGCAAGCCACTTGCCCTTCGGCGACCACGACAGCGACTTCACCTTGGCCGGGTAACCGGTCATCCGCATGTGGCGGTTTTCGCCGGGCTTGCCGTCGAGCTTCCAGCCGTGCAGCGCGTTTTCCTGCATGGTGGTGACCAGGAAGCGTCCATCCGGCGAGAAGGTGACGCCGGTATGGGCGCCCTTCCATTCAAGATCGACCGGTGCGCCTGCGGTCGCGACCCAATGCAGCGTCACGCCATTGTAGCGGGCGGCGGCAATGCGCAGCCCCTTGGTGGCGAAGGCCAGCCCTTCGACACTGCGCTCTTCCTTGAATTCCTTGATGGTGCCGTCATTCTGGCGAACGAAGCTCGACTTGCCATGCGCATAAGCGACCGCGCCCTGCGGACCGCCAGCCACCACGGAGATCCACTTGCGCGGCGCTTCGGCGAGCACCGTCGCGGTCCCGTCCGCGGCAATCCGCACCACCTTGCCGTCCTCGCCGCCACTGATGAGCGACGCGCTGTGCGGATCGCGGATGCAGGTGAGCAGCCCCTCGTGGGCCTCTGTTACCTTTTCGCCGCCATCCAGCCGGTGGATCGTGCCCGACGCATTGGCGAAGAAGGGCGTGTCGCCGAGGAAATGAGCCGCGACGACATGGCCTTCGATATCAAACGGTGCAACTGTCGGCATCAGGCGGCGGTCGTTACGGCAGCCTGGCAGGCGAGGAAGCTCTTCTCGATCTTGTCGAAGTCAAGCTCGCGGCCGATGAAGACGAGGCGGCTTTCGCGCTTTTCGCCATCCTTCCACGGACGCTGGTGATCGCCTTCAACGATCATGTGCACGCCCTGTACCACGTACCGTTCCTCGTCGCCCTTGAAGGCGATGATGCCCTTGAGGCGCAGGATGTTCGGACCTTCCGTCTGGGTGATCTTCTGGATCCAGGGGAAGAAGCGCTCCGGGTTCATCTCGCCGCCACGCAGCGAAATCGACTTCACCGTCACGTCATGGATCGGCGACATGGCGCCATGCTCATGGTGGTGGTGGTGATGGTCGTGATCATGATGATGGTGGTCATGATCGTGGTCGTGGTGATGATGGTGGTGCCCGTGGTCATGATCGCAGTCGGGGCCGCAGACATGGTCCTCGTGGTCGTGGTCCAGGAAGTGCGGATCGTTTTCCAGCGCCCGTTCCAGGTTGAAAGCGCCCTGGTCCAGCACGCGGGCGAGATCGACGCCCGAACGGCTTGTCTTGTAGACGCGCGCGGTCGGGTTGATGGCGCGCACGACATCCTCGACCACCGCCAGTTCTTCCGGCGAAACAAGGTCGGTCTTGTTGATCACGACGACATCGGCAAAAGCGATCTGGTCTTCGGCTTCGCGACTGTCCTTCAGGCGCAGCGGCAGGTGCTTGGCGTCGACCAGCGCTACCACGGCGTCGAGTTCCGTCTTGGCGCGCACGTCGTCGTCCATGAAGAAGGTCTGCGCAACCGGCACCGGATCAGCCAGGCCGGTGGTCTCGACGATGATGCCGTCGAAGCGGCCCGGGCGGCGCATCAGGCCTTCCACGACGCGGATCAGGTCGCCGCGCACGGTGCAGCAGACGCAGCCGTTGTTCATCTCGTAGATTTCTTCATCCGACTCGACGATCAGGTCGTTGTCGATGCCGATCTCGCCGAATTCGTTGACGATGACGGCATATTTCTTGCCGTGGCTTTCCGACAGGATGCGGTTCAGGAGCGTCGTCTTGCCGGCGCCGAGATAGCCGGTCAGCACGGTCACGGGTACGGGCTTCGGAGCGGCTGCTTCGGATGTGTTTTCGGCCATGGGAAACCTCGAATTCTTTGGGAGTTCGTCCGGCATCGCGGACAGGTTGGCCTCATATAAGGCTAAGCCCGGAGGAGTTCAAAGGGTTTCGATGTTATATAATCACATCAGCTGGAGGAGGGAGGAAGGGCGGAGCGGACGTCGGTTTTTGCAAAGTCATTGCCGATGTAAAGCAGCGGGCAGTCGAACTCTTGGGCGGTCGCATAGGCGAAGCAATCACCGAAGTTGAGGCCGGCGCGGTGAAAGCCCTTGCCCCATCGCCGATAAACATCCGACACCAAACGCGCCCGTTCATCCGTCACTGGTATGACTTCCGCAATCGAGCCCGCGATGATCTCGTCCAGAGTTGAGAGACGACGTGCACCGAGAGCGACGATCCTCGCCTCAACTAGCGTGCCTGCAGACATGATGATGCGCGGCTCTCTCGCCATGATGTTGGAACACGCCCAACCCATCTCTTCATCTTTGATGATTGCGATGAGAGCGGACGTGTCGACGACGATCATTTAGGCAAGCCAAACTCGTCGTAAAGAAAATCCTGGCTCCTTGCCGCGTCCGTACCAAAATCCGGTGGATCGTCCTTGGCACTTTCTCGGATCTTTTCAAAGAGCTTCAAGCGTTCTTCCGTAGGCAGCGGGGAGCGCGAGATCGGCTCCAGGCGTACCGATGCCCCGCCGTCCTGCGTCAGGACGACCTCCTCGCCTTGGGTGGCGAGCTTCACCAGTTCCGTCAATTGGCCTTCCGCTTCCGCAATGGAAATGCGCATGGGCGCCTCCTTCGGGCGTTTCATCCAGACATAATATGCGGCACGCGATGAGGGCTTACAAGCCGGCTCAACGCAGGCGTGTCAGGTCGAACCCGGCCACGTCTTCGAAGAGTTCAATGATCCCCTGCACCGCATGGGCAACCAACTGTTCCCCGCGTTCGGCGGTGGCGGCGGAGGCATCCCCCGCCACGCCTTCGTCGTTGAGGTCCGACATCTTCCAGCCGAAGGCATGCGGACCATAGGCGCGCAGGTGTTTGAAGCCTCGGGCGAATTCGGATTGTCGCGAACCAAATTTCTTCGCCTTCGTCATGTCGACGCGGTCCGGCCGCAGCGCCAGCATCACGGAAGTCTCGATGTCGCCGCCGTGGATGTCGACGGCCTTCTTCTCCGGCGTGATCCAGCCTGGTGGTTGGCCGAAGCGCGTCCAGCTGGTCGCCACGACAAGCATGTTGAACCGCACCCGCGCCTCCGTCGCGACGATTGTCATGAGCGGGGAATTGCCGCCGTGGGCGTTCAAAAGCACGAGCTTGCGGATTCCTTGCGCGTACAGATCGGCAGCAATGCCGAGCCAGCGGTTCACCGCTTCGTCAAAACCGAGCGTCCTGGTGCCGGCAACGTCCATGTGCTCGATCGAATAACCCACCGGCTCCACAGGCAGGAAGGTGACAGGCAGATCTTCGGGAAGCGCGGCGATCAGCCGGCACACCAGCCCTTCGGCGATCAGCGTATCCGTTTCGAAGGGAAGATGCGGTCCGTGCTGTTCATGCGCGCCAAGCGGCAGGACGGCGATCCAGTCCTGCCTTTCTGTGGATGCAATCTTCGTATCGTTGTCGTGATAACGTCGCTTTGGGCCTGGCATCTGGCGATGGTTTCCCGGTTTGGTTATGGATGTCGCGACACAGGTAGTTCAGTTTCTTCTTGAGGGCAAAGCAGGCGGTTGGCAATGAGCAAGAAGAAGGGCGACAAGAAGGGCAAGTCCGGCAAGAAGAAGGCCGCGGAGGCGAGTTCGGTTGCCGATCTTGCGCCGGCCATCACTCAAGCCGCCCGATCGATGCGCACCCTGCTCAGCCGCAGCCTTGGCGAAACCGGGCTCTATGCCGGCCAGGACGGCGTGATCCTGACGCTCGCGGAAGAGGATGGGCTGACGCCGGGCCAGCTTGCAGCGCGGCTTGGCGTCAAGGCGCCGACCATGACGCGCACGATCGGTCGCATGGAAGCGCAAGGGTTTCTTGAACGGCGCGCCGACGGCACGGATGGCCGGCTGACCAAGGTGCACCTTACCGAGACGGGGCTGAAGACGGTGGACCAGATCGGCCGCTCGGTTGCCGATTGCGGCGCGCTCGCCGCCAAGGGCCTCACCGACAAGGAGGTGCGCACGCTCCTCAAGCTGTTGAAGGCAATCGAGAACAACGTCCAGCCGGCGCTTGGTAACGATGACAGTTGAAACCTGAAGCACCATATTGTCGGGCCGAATTAAATTGTTTATTTAAACTTTAATTCGGCGCCGGACCTTCGGCGCCTGCCGCTGCGGGTGGGGGACATGGCGCAAAAGGTCAAACTGTCGACGATTGCCGAAAGCCTCGGCCTTTCCACTGCGACAATTTCCCTGGCGTTGCGCGACAGCCCTCTGGTGGCGGTCGATACGCGCGAAAAGATCAAGGAACAGGCGCGGGCGCTGGGCTATATCTACAATCGCCGCGCCGCCAGCCTCAGGACCTCACGCTCCGGCATCATCGGGGTCGTGGTGCACGACATCATGAACCCGTTCTACGGCGAAATCCTCAAGGCGATCGAAACCGAACTTGATCGCAGCCGCCACACGTTCATCCTCTCGAACCACTATGATTCGGTCGAGAAGCAGCGGATGTTCATCGAAACGCTGCTGCAGCTTGGCGGGGATGGCGTCATCATGTCGCCGGCGATCGGCACGCCGGTTGAAGACATGCGGCTCACCGAGGACAATGGTATGCCGGCTGTGCTCATCGCGCGTTCGATCGACGGCGTCGACATGCCGACCTATCGCGGCGATGACAGCTATGGCATTTCGCTTGCCACCAACCACCTGATCGGGCTCGGGCACCGGACGATCGCCATGATCGGCGGCACCGACCAGACCTCGACTGGCCGCGACCGTTACCAGGGTTACGTCAACGCCTTGCGCAAGGCCAATATCGAAGTCGATCCGGACCTGCGCATTCCCGGGCCACGCACCATGCAGGGTGGGTTCGAGGCGGCGGTGCATTTCCTGTCGCTGCCGCAAAAGCCGACGGCCGCCGTCTGCTGGAACGACCTTGTCGCCATCGGCCTGATGAACGGTATCGGCCGCGCCGGTCTTGTTGTCGGGCAGGATATTTCGGTGACGGGCTATGACGACCTGGAGCAGGCGTCGATCGCGACGCCATCGCTCACCACCGTGTCGAACGGGCAGGCGGAAGTTGGGCGGCTTGCGGCACGCGCTCTTCTGGACCGGCTGGCCGGCAGCCATGAGCCGG
>Ga0065721_10049028_pt1 | contig 50739 bp, 34 predicted proteins | sample Mesricmetagenome_FD_59108 | JGI IMG/M metagenome (GOLD analysis project Ga0065721, IMG submission 59108) | Mesophilic microbial community from rice straw/compost enrichment Sample: eDNA_1 v2 (version 2) | ecosystem: Engineered > Solid waste > Grass > Composting > Bioreactor | place: USA: Davis... | reverse complement strand
GGCGGGGCTCTGTCCCCCACCGACCACTTCGTCAGAACATTCAAACACAACTCTTATCCATCGTCCCGATGGATATTCCTACCGCCTTACACAAACTTCTTGACGCTACCAACAAATCTGTTATTGAAATAGTTGATCCAATGGAGAAGAGATAGAAATCTGATTTTGCAAACTAAAAAGAGTCAAATTCTAAGTAATTTTGCTAAGAACCACGAGCAAAAAATTCATAAATTTATACAGGAATATACATTTAGAAAATGGTATGATTAATGATTAATAAGTCTTTGCCAATAATAATCGTCAATGAAAAAAATATTGGATTATGTCGAAATAGAGGGGATTTCCTATTGGGAATCGAATTTACTTATTGTCAAATAATTGGTCGATATCAGCAGAGTAACCGAAAATACTTGTTATGTTAATAGTCCAAAGATGAGGGTAAACGAAAGAGGTGGAGAATAGTGGACGAAAAAATAAAACCAATATATATGGATTATTCCTCTACAACCCCTACTGATATTAGAGTGCTTGATGCTATGATTCCGTATTTTGTTAATAATTTTGGAAATCCACATTCATCCCATATCTATGGTGCTAAGGCGATGGAGGCTGTAAAACAAGCTAGAGAGAGAGTAGCGGAACTTATTGGTGCTACTTCAGAAGAAATAATTTTTACTTCTGGGGCAACTGAAGCAAATAATATATCCCTTAGAAGCTGTGCTGAACTATTATTGCGTCAAGGTAGGAATCATCTCATTACAACAGAAATTGAACATAAAAGTGTACTGGAAACCTTCAATTATTTGTCATCCAATGGATTTGAAGTTACGTACTTAAAAGTAAACAAGGAAGGACTTATAGATCTTACTGAATTAAAAAAAATAATAAAACCTAACACAGGACTCGTTAGTATCATTACTGCTAACAATGAAATTGGAGTCATTCAATCCATAGAACATATTGCAGCAATTTGTAAAGCAAACAATACCTTGTTCCATACAGATGCTGTACAAGCTGTGGGGAAAATACCTGTTAATGTTAAAAAACTTGGGGTTGATCTCCTTACATTATCTGGGCATAAATTTTATGGTCCGAAAGGTATCGGCGCACTATATGTTAGTAGGAAATTGATTTATAAACTTAAACCCATAAGTTTTGGTGGGGATCAAGAGTTTGGAATACGGCCTGGGACTGTACCTACCCCTCTTTGTGTTGGTTTAGGAGAGGCATGTAAAATATCAATAGATGAAATGGAAGAAGAATCGAAACGATTATATATTTTTAGGGATTTGTTTATTAGTAGACTAAAAATGTCTTGTAATGACTTTAGAATTAATGGATCGCTAAAGCAGAGGCTTCCCGGAAGTCTAAGCATTAGCTTTTTCGGAGTAGACGCCGAAGCTTTATTGATTTCTACAAAAAGTAAACTTTCGATTTCGACAGGTTCCGCATGTACTTCTAATACTATTCAACCTTCGCATGTATTATTGGCGATTGGATTGGAAGATACTGAAGCGGAAAGCACAGTGAGGATTACGTTTGGGAGATACACTACGCAGGCTGAGATATTAGAGGCTGTGAATGTTCTAAGTTCAGCAGTTACAAATATGCGTAAATTAAATCGATAACTTTAAATGAGAAATGACTTTGGAGGGTTTCAAAATGAACTCAGATTATGTTAATACCGATAACATATCTTTTGAAGAAATTGAAAATAAACTTGAGCATATAAGGCTGGATTTGTTAGACGAGTACAAACAGCCTCATTCTTACCCATGGGTGGTTGGTTATTCTGGGGGAAAGGATTCAACTTTAGTACTTCAGCTAGTTTATGAAATGCTACTGGACTTGGCACCGGGAGATAGGAAGCGCGATATTCATATAGTGGCAAATGATACATTAGTTGAATCGCCATTAATTATAAAATATCTGGATAAGATGATAGATAAATTGAAAGTTTCAGTGGACACATTGCAACTTCCCATAAAATTAAAAAAAACAACTCCTTCCATTGATCAAACTTTTTGGGTTAATTTGATTGGTAGAGGATATCCCGCACCAAATCGAAACTTTCGTTGGTGTACAGACAGAATGAAGATAAATCCGACATCGGAATATATAAAGACAACGATTTCGGAACATGAACAAGTAATTCTTCTTTTAGGTGTTCGTCGAGAAGAGTCTGCTAAGCGCGCAGAATCAGTTAATCGATATTCTAATGGTGCAAGATTAAATAAACATAATGACTTGAAAGGCTGTATGGTATATAGGCCTATAGTTGATATTACAACGGATGAAGTATGGCAGATTCTGCTGCAGCGTAGGCCACCATGGGGAGGGACTCATCGAGAGTTAATTACCCTTTATAAAAATGCGCAAGGCGGAGAATGTCCTTTGGTAATTGACAAATCTCAGGCACCATCATGTGGAACGTCTTCATCTAGATTTGGCTGTTGGACCTGTACAGTAGTAGCTAAAGATAAAAGTATGGAAGGGTTTATTGATTCAGGATATGGTCATTTAACACCTCTTTTAGATTTCCGTGATTGGCTAAGCGAGATTCGTGATGATCCGACAAAACGAATGGCCCGTAGGCGTGGGGGAACGTTAACATTTATGACTAATGGCAAACTAATACCAGGCCCATTTACTTTTGAAACAAGAAAAGAGATATTAGATAAATTACTTGCTATCCAAAATGAACTTGGGGAACCATTAATAACTGAAGAAGAAATAGTAATTATTAATCAAATATGGGCTGAAGATGCGTTGGTTGTCGGGGGTGAAAATATTGGCTGACACAGGAGTTGTTTTATTTGACACAAGAGTTGGTAGAAAGATCTTAAAAGATGCTTGTATAAAAGAAAGAATACGAGTCACAACGGTAGAAGATTTGATTATTGCTGAATTAGAACAGACTGGGAAACTACGGAAGCGTGGATTGTATGAAAGATTTGATGAAATTCTTGATAATGAAATATTAGAAGAAGAGGATAGTGAGTAAAGGTCATGTATATCAGTTCAATACATCTTCGCGATTGGAAAGCATATTCAGATGCCTCATTCAATTTCCCCCCACCATTAAATGGGAAGAATGTGGTTCTAATTGGTGGGAAAAATGGGTTTGGTAAAACATCCTTACTGGAAGCCATAATTTTGTGTCTCTTTGGTCGTTTTGGAATGCCTTTGATTGGCCGTGCAACTGTTGGAGATAGTGAGAAAATGGAGTTTTCTTATAATGATTTTCTGGAACGGGCACTTCATGGACATGCACTTCAACAAGGACGTTCTAGTTCATCTGTTACTGTTTCATTTGAAGGTGTAAATGAAGAAAAAATTATGATTCAAAGAAAATGGTATTTTACTGGTTCAGGTAGGCACAGGGCTGACCAAGAGGAAGTGCTGATTCGTGAAGGCTACGATGAAAACTTTAAAATGATCCCTCGACTTGAAGATAGGGAAGACTTTATAAGAAGCTATATATCGCAAAAGTTTCTTGTGCCTAGTTTAGCTCAATTTTTCTTGTTTGATGGTGAACAAGTTCGAAAGCTTGCTCAAAAAGATATGGCAGTTCAAGTTAGACAAGGTATTGAAGGTATACTTGGAGTACCTGTGATCAAGGAATTGTCTGCTGATTTGAGAGAATATGCAAAATCAAAACGAAACGGCACTGGAAATATTGGTGATGAAAAGATTGATAATCTGAGAAAAGAGATACAAGAATTTGAAAAACAGGAGGAGGACGTTGGAGAAGAATTAAATAGTTTAATCCCAAAACTAGAATTACTCACAAAGCAATTTGAACATTACTTTACTGAAATGGCAATGATTCAAGGAGGAACATATGCAACATTAAAGGAACACTTCGAAACAAAAGAAGCATACAGAAGAAAGTGTGATCAATTAAAGGATGAATTTTATGACTTATTAACAAAGCATATTGCTTTATCACTAGCTGGTTCGGGGTTAAGGGCAGAGACACGTAATCGCATTCGGGCTGAGGGACTTAGAGAACAATGGGAAATTGGTAAGAAACAAGGTGATAAGAATCTTTCGAAGTTTATTTCAACACTTGACGATTCTACAGGTGATTTTAACCCGCCATTGACAGAAGACCAAAAAAATGTTCTAAAACAACGCATTGTAAATTCGTGGCAGAGTATTTGGTTCCCACCGCCAGATAATTGTGCCCCAGATTATCGGCATAGTTATCTAACAGAAAATATGAGGTTATTAATAACTGAAAGATTAGACAAATTAGATGAATTAGCAATTAATCAAGTCAATTACATGTTAGAAGATATTAAGGATTTAGAAGTAAAAATTAAACAGATAGATGCACAAATTGCTCAACAAAGTGGGACAGAATTTGAATTGGAAATAATAAGGGAAAAATTGAAGAAGATCGATGATGACAGGGGTACATTAAGGAATAAACAAAAAGAACTAGAAAATCAACTTACTGGAATTAGAGGTCAATTAAATCCCAAACGTCAGGAACTAGGAAGACTTCAAGATAAATTGCACTCAGTTGGCCCCAACTTAAAAAGGTCTAGTATTGCAGATAAAGTGGCCAGTTTATTGAGTTTAATTATTGAAGAAGCCATTCCAAGTCATATCGATGCTTTATCGAAAGAAATGACTAAAGCATATAAAGCAATGGCACATAAGAATATTGTTAAGAGAATTGAAATTATGCAAGATTGTTCTGTAAAATTAATTGGGGAATCTGGGAGAGATATTCGTGACATGGATTCATCAGCCGGAGAAAGCCAAATTTTTGCTCTATCTCTCATAGCTGCAATTACACATGTCTCAAAACGAAATTTTCCCATCATCATTGACACACCGCTTGCAAGATTGGATTCGGATCATCGGAAAAATGTTCTGGAATATTTTACTCAGATGGACTCACAAGTTATCATTCTGTCTCAGCCGGAAGAAGTCTACGGGGAGTACTTGGAAATAATAAGGTCGAGAGTAAACACAGAGATGACAATTGAATTCCAAGTAATTTCAAATGATATTGGTAGAGCTCGAGTTAAAGCTGGTTATTTCGAGGGGGCAACAACTTGAATACCGATCTTTTAGAATTAGCACGAACTGGCTTTAGGACTACTAAACAAGCGGATAATCTAAATTCACAATTTCAAAGCTTATTAGGAATGCAGTATAAATATGGGCCTGCTAGAATGGCCATAGGTTTGTCTTTATCTCTTGCGACTCAACCAGATATCCATATTACTGAACACGATGAGTTGGGTAAAGCCATCAATGGAGAAAACTTGTTCGGATCAGGTGCTGAGTTGGCTACCTGGGTAGCATTGATTGTTGAAAGAGAAAAGATGGAAAGTTTGCGAAAAAAGGACTTTGTGAATGCTGTTGCTGCTCACTGGCATAGAGGGATAAATTTATTATGGGAGTCCTGGAAGAACTGTGGAAATGATTTTGATAGGTTTCTTGTACACGTTATGGAACAGGCTGGCGTAAATAGAAATGGTGATGCATTCAATGCACATATTACTAGTCAAACGGGAGAATTTTATCCTAATGCTGTCCCAATAAATCTAATACTAGGAGATCCCGGTATAAATATTGCAACAAATGATAGAGTTATGTGGCGTATGAATGGAAGGGGAGTATCACCTCATATTGCAATAATGGGGACTTTAGGGACTGGAAAAACCAGATTAGCCAATAATATGCTTTATCAAATTAAAAATGCTATGAATGACTGTGGATTTATTATATTCGATATGGGAAAAGGGGATCTAGCAAATGACGAGGGTTTGATAAATGAATTGGGTGCTAAGGTTATTAAAGTGCCATCGGAACCCGTTCCACTAGACGTTTTTTACGTAGACGAAAAGAGTAACAATGCAATTCTTGATGCAGCAAGAAGATTTAGAGATTCTTTCATGAGAGCTAATACAAGCAGGTTGGGAGGTAAGCAATCAGAAGCTGTGAGAGAAGCAGGTATCAGGGCTCTGAAAAAAAATTCTCCTATTACTCTCAACCACCTTAAGGATGCTCTTGAGGATGTATATAATGAAAAAAATAAAAAGACAGATGATATAGTTTTTTCCACTTTAAAAGAAATGTGCGATTACAACTTATTTGAACCTAGTATAAGTCCTAATGAATTTTTTAAAAAAAGTTGGATTATAGATGTTCATGAGGCAGATGAGATGACACAGCGTTTTGTCGTGTTTCTTATCATTGATGCTATAGATACTTATCTCGCACGACTACGGGACTCTGCATTGGATGATGAATTTAACAGAGCACTAAGATTAATGGTTGTAATTGACGAGGCCAGGAAAGTCCTTGGATTCGGCCAGCCATCATTGGTGAATATAGTAAGAACTAGCAGATCTAAAGGAGGGGCAGTTCTCTTTATAACACAATCACCAGACGATTTTGCGCAAGATGATGAGAATTATCTTGAAAATATCGGTTTACCAATATGCTTTAGAACAAATGCGAAAAATACCTCCTTAAAGTCTGTTTTAGGGGGGAATATTGACCTTGCGGGACTTGGAAATGGGGTTTGCGTGACAAGATTGCCAGATAACCCTTCATTAGTTAGAATTCAGGCGTGGCAATGAAACTAATTTAAAAAAGTTAATTGTTGAAAAGGTATTTGCGAACAGATGCATATATATTGGTAAAGTATATTGAAATATACTGATTTAGAACTAAAGATTAGATGCTGGCTAAGTTTTTTTATAAAGTTTATTAATTCCATGCGAGGCCAAGTTTATACTAATTTCATCTAAAGAAATAGAAATTCACCCAAATCTGGGTGTTTTTTTCTTTTCAAAAAGGATATTATTAAATCTGTTGAAAACTATTAAAAATATTAATGTTAATAGTAGAAATGAGGGACAACATGATAACTCAAAATAGAAGTTGGACTCATGACGATTCAATTCCGGGATTGATTGGAAGAAAAAAAGTGGATTGGTCCATTTTTGAATACGGCAGTACGATTCCTAACGATTTTAAGACCTATTTCAATAAAGCTAATGGTGGAGAAGAAATTGAAGTTGGTAGTGGTAAGCAGCTCACGCTAATTTGGAATGGTAATAAATATCAGGCTTCGATAAGAAATGTTGATCAAAAAAGTGCGGATAGAGAAACATTACAAATACGATATCATTCTAACGAAATAAAAGAGTTAATGACGTCAATATTTAAATCATCGTATGAATATATACTGGCACGGAAACCACAAGATCCCGGCAATAAAAAGCAAGTGCACACGCCAGATGATTTAGCAGAGTACATTGAATTTTACTCGACAGATACTCCATTTACATACGAGCTAAAGATGATTCCTTTAAATAGAATAAAGCAGTTTCAAGCTCCGAGTATCTGGTGGGTTAACCAAGGCTCGACAATGGCTGAGGAAAAAGCGGAAGGTATTATGTGGGCCCCTCTATCTGGAAAAGGTGGACGCACCCAGTATCATTGGGACACAATGGATGAAGTCAAACAAGGAGACATCGTTTTGCATTATGCAAACGGGGCATTACACTATGTAAGTAGGGTGATTGAAGCCCCTATACTTGCAAAGAAACCACGTTCAATGTCTGAATCGAGTTGGGAGGAACAAGGGAGGCTTGTTCGTGTTGAGTATTTTCCTATTCATCCCAACATTCCATTACTCAATTTTGTTCAGGATATTTTGGAACAAAAAATCAACCAGGGTCCTATTCATTCTTCAGCAGGGGTAAAGCAAGGATATTTATTTCGTTTTACAATTGAAGGATTGCAAGCCATTCAAAAGAAGTCTTCTGAAGTTACTTGGCCAAAGTTTACTTTATTTGATCAAGCACAGCCAAATCGTGAATCCGAGGTAATTCCAGTGTCAGAAATAGATGATTTTGAGGTTACTGACATACTAGAAAGCATCAAATCATTTATTCGACAACGCGGTTTTAATTTTCCTTCTCACCTAATAAACAATTTCTATCTCTCACTAAAAACAAAGCCCTTCGTCATTCTGGCCGGAGTATCCGGAACTGGGAAAACCAAGCTCGTTCAACTCTTCGCCGAAGCGATAGGAGCAACAAGCGAGAACAGGCAATATACCTTGATCCCGGTTAGACCGGATTGGAGCGATTCGTCTGACCTTATCGGTTACAAAGACCTTAGCGATCGTTTTCGGCCGGGTCCTCTTACGGACGTTCTGTTGAAGGCATCCGAACCGGCCAATCGGGACAAGCCGTACTTCGTCTGTCTGGACGAGATGAATTTGGCGCGGGTCGAGCATTATTTTAGCGATATTCTTTGTATCCTGGAGACCCAAAAACGGAAAGAAGATGGCATCGTTACGGATGAACTGATTCGTCCTTCCGCGCTCGCCAATGAAGAGGATCGCTCCAAATATGGCGGACTCCACATTCCGGACAACGTGTATTTGATCGGAACCGTCAACATGGACGAAACCACGCATCCGTTCAGCAAAAAGGTGTTGGATCGCGCCAATACGATCGAGTTTAACGAGATTAAATTGGACGAGTACCCCTCGTTAAGCGCGAATGAAGCAACGGGGTATACGGCTCCGAACGCCTTCTTGCGCGCGGATTACTTGCAATTGGTCGATGCTTACCAGGGCGAAACGATCGCTACTATTGAAAAAGCAACGAACGAATTGGTTCGCATCAATGAAATTCTCGAATCGATTCATTCTCACGTCGGCTTTCGCATTCGAGATGCCATTTGCTTCTACCTGATTTACAACGAGCAAGCCGGACTGCTCGCCAACGACGAAGCCTTCGATTTCCAACTGCTGCAGAAAATTCTGCCTCGAATTCAAGGAAGCAATCGCTCGGTAAAACGAGTCTTGCTTCAGTTGCTGGAGATCGCGCTGGATAAGAGGCTTCCGAAAGGCGAACTGGAAGACGACGCCTCCGAATTGTGGAGCAACGTGGCCAAGACGGTCGAGTTGGCCAAGTATCGGCACAGCGCCCAGAAAATCGTATATATGCTACGGAGGTTAGACGAGGATGGCTTCACCTCCTACTGGCTCTCCTAATCGAACCGTCGAGTTGCTTCGGATCGAATCGAACTGGTTTCGTCTTTACTTGCAAGGGAAGCCCTATCACCCGACCGTCGAGACTTTGCAGCTTCATCGTCAAGAGTCTTCTTGGGTAGAGGCAAGGATGCTGCCGCAATCTCTGACTCCGGATCTGACGATCCAAGCCGTTGAACGATTTTCGCCGGAAGCTGGACGGCTCACGGAGTGGGAACTCGGGGAGACCTGTCCGCCGCTTTTCTACGAATCGCAAACGTACGAGCTGGTCATCGAACTGGAAGAGGATATTCCGCTCACCTTTTACCATGACCATGTGTCGCTACGGGATTCGGTGTTGCCGAAGGGGAAAAGGCTGCTCACGGGATTGTTGAACTTCCAAAACGAGGTCGGATATACCGAGCTCGAACTCAGGCTGTACGGGGAGCCGGTCTTTCGGCTGCAGCTGGAGATTTTCCCTTCGAAAATGGACTACAGATACGATTACGAGGCGATCCTTCGCGACGTGAACGAGCAGATCTATAACCTGTCGTTCGATTTTCTGCGCAAGACTTACCATTTAACGGGGCTAAAAGAAACCTCCAATCAGAGTCTGACCGAATTTTTCGTGATTCTGCAAACCCAGTTCCAACAGCTCGCACATCACATCGAGCGAATAGAGCAAGCGCCGCATCATCGCCTTCGCGTGGAGAACCGATTGGTCGATTCGTCGCGGGTAAAGAAGGCAGGACGTTCTAACATCGCCTATCTCTCGAAGCATCCGCACCTGCTTGCCCCGACCGGCGGACAGGGGATCATTCGGATACACGATCAAAGTTACATGCCAACGCGAGTGCTGGAAACGAAAAGACAGGTGGACTACGATACGCCGGAAAATCGCTTCGTTCGCTGGGTCCTTGTTCGAATTCAGCAACGCTTGAAAAGCATGAGGCAACTCCTCAACAAGAAAGAACGCGCGGCGGATCCTGTTTTGCTGACTAAAATCAATCGGATGCAAACGGAGTTGCAGCGGCTGTTGAAGTTTGATTTTCTGCGCGTAGGGGACATGAGCCAGCTCACGATCTCGCTCGTCTTGCAGATGGCCCCGGGTTATCGCGAGGTGTATCGGAGCTACTTGATACTGATGAAAGGCCTGTCCATTCAAGACGACCTGTTTAAGCTGTCGCTGAAAGATGTAGCCCAGCTTTACGAGTACTGGTGCTTCTTGAAAATTCACGACCTGTTAAACCGAAAATACGAGCTCGTAAAGCAAAATGCGATCAAGCTAAACCGAGGGGGACTCTTCGTAACGTTGGATCGGTCGCAGAGCGCGAGGATGGTTTATCGGAATCCGAGCAACGGCGAAGAGTTCACGTTATACTACAACGCTCTGCCATCCGGAGATCGTAGCCAGACGGTATCTCAGAGACCGGACAACGTCCTTACGCTCAAGAAGCAGGAATCCCGCTTGGAATATAAGTATATATTCGATGCAAAGTACCGGATCAATCCCGCTTATGAGGGAACATCCTACAAAAGAGACTACGGCACACCTGGGCCACAAGAGGACGACATCAACACGATGCATCGCTATAGAGACGCCATTGTCTATGAATCGGGTGGCGATCGTCAGCAATTCGAACGGACCATGTTCGGGGCGTACGTTCTTTTCCCGTATTCGAACGAGGAAGAGTATCGGGAGCATCCTTTTTACCGGAGCATAGAGCTTGTGAACGTCGGGGCGCTTCCGTTCTTGCCTAGCGCGACTTCTCTTGTCGAGAAGTTTCTGGACGATCTGATTCTGGACAGCCCGGAAAAGGCGTTCGAACGCGCCACTCAGCCGAGCGGAACCAAGGAATATTACGTGGAGCAGATGGCGGGGAAAACGGTTCTCGTTGGTCCGTTAAGCCACAAGGATCAATTGAGTGAGCTTCTGGAGCATCGATTCTACCATGTTCCTCTGGCTCGTTTTGCAAGTCATGCTGATCTGGCGAAGCTGGAGATTGTGGCGATTTATCAATCGATTGATAAATTCGGGCGGCAGAACGCAGGAGTATACCTGTATGGCCGAATTAAAGCGTGGAGCGTCCTTCCTCGAAATCAGATCGTTGAAATTCCGTCTCGGAGAAAAGCGACAACCGAGCTTTACGTTAAGTTCGACGTGGAGGAGTGGTTGCCTAGAAGCAAGCCGATTCTCCCCGGTGGGCATGGGATAAAAAATATTCTGCTCACGTCGGAGCACATCTTTAACCGGGCCGAGGAAATCGCCGAGCTACGGCTGGATTCGGATGATGAGCTTCGCGAGTGGAGAGAAAAGCGCCGCCGGGGGAGGGTTAAGCTGACCTGGGACGACTACCATTTGGATCAGGCCAATCGATTAAATGGGATAATCATAAAGGGTGAACAGCATAATTGAAGTGGCCGAGGCAATCAAAAGTTACGGGAGGTTTCTCGCTGAAATGAAAAGCAATCAATCAATTAACAAGATACTATATGGACCGCCGGGAACCGGCAAGACCTACAAAGTCATTAATGAAGCGCTGTCCATTTTGAATCCGGATATCGACGTGGAGTTGTTGACAAACCCGCAACGGCGTAACGAAGCGGTCGGACTATTTAACCGGTACGTGGATAGCAACCATGTCGTGTTCTGTACCTTTCATCAATCGTTCAGCTACGAAGAATTCGTTGAGGGAATTCGGTTCAGCGACGAGAAAAATCGATATGAAGTTCAGGACGGTGTCTTCAAAAGAATATGCGATGCGGCAAGGGCAGCTTCCTCCGATCGAAAAGATACCTATGACTTCGATCCCGAACAAACCAGATTGTTCAAAATGTCCCTCGGTTACACGAGGAACAGCGATGACGACGAGATCTACGATTACTGTATAGCCAACAACGAGATCGCGCTGGGCTGGGGGGAGGACGTCGATTTCTCCGATTGTCAGAACAAGCAGGCAATTCGCGAGTTATACGAAGCTCGCCTGCCGGATGAAAACCCGTATGGCTTAGAATTCGTTGAAAGATTTAAACATTGGATGCGGATCGGCGATATCGTCGTTATCTCTCATGGCAATAGGAAGGTGAGAGCCATCGGCAAAATTATCGGAGATTACGCCTACAAAGCGGACTCCCCTATCGCCTATCATCAATTCCGCAAAGTTCAGTGGCTGTACGAAAATAATGATGCTATGCTCCCTGTACAAAGCGTGTTGAGAGAAAAGTCCTTCTCGCAGCAAACGGTCTATATGCTGAAGAAGAGCGACCTTAACATGGAAAGCATCAAGGAATTAATCTCGGGCGAACGCGAGCTGCGAAGTGGGCAGGATCAACCCTATGTCCTCATTATCGACGAGATCAATCGGGGGAATATCTCGAAGATTTTCGGAGAACTGATTACGCTCATCGAGCCTGACAAGAGAATGGGCCGCCAAAATGAACTTTCGGTTACGCTCCCCTACTCGGGCGATCGTCTTCGCGTGCCCTCCAATGTACATATCATCGGGACGATGAACACGGCGGATCGCTCGATCGCGCTGCTTGATACCGCCTTGCGCAGACGATTCGAATTCGTCGAAATGATGCCGGATTACGGCTTGCTCCCGACGGACGTGCAGGGGGTGAATATTCGGCTGCTGCTAGAGACGATGAACAAACGGATCGAATACTTATACGACCGGGATCATGTGATCGGACATGCCTATTTCATTATGGATAATCCCCGGATCGAGGATTACGCTTTGGTGATGCGGAGCAAGGTCATTCCGTTGCTGCAGGAATACTTCTATGACGATTGGGAGCGAATCGAGCTTGTGTTGGGAGGGGCCGGAAAGCCCGGGGACAGAACCTATTTCCTGAACCGTCACGAGATGCGGTCCAATCTTCTGTTCCCTAAGAAGTCAGGGTCCCTGGAGCCGACCAAAGCTCGCTACGTCATTCAACCCGAACCGGCCTTGGAGGCGTTTAAACGGATTTACGAGACGACTCCGGACTATCCGGAACAGGACGAGGAAGAATGAAACATCTTATCGTTACCGAGTGCTTCGATTCGATTCCGATCTCGGATTCGCAATTCCAGGGATGCCTTACGTCGGCCGAAGCCAATGAACTGGAATCGTACGTTAGAAAGCAAGGGCTGGACGAGGACGGCGTACGGATCTCCCGTCATGAGGTTACCTTTATCAATTATGTCGGATTCATCCAATTGAGATCGTGTTCCATTGAAATATTGCCTAAGGTATCCGGGGATGATCCGCGCCGGTCGAGGCTTGTGCTGCTCCGAATGCTTCAGCGTTCCGGATTCTTGAACATCCATGAAAGCCAAGTCAGCCAGCTCTTGATCGAGAAGATGAATTTGTTCGAAATCATCGCTTATCTATTTACGGAGAAGCTGGCGCTCGAACTGAGGAAAGGGATCTTCAAGTCTTATCAGAGAGAATCCGGAGAACTTCAGCTCGTGAGGGGTCGAATCGATATGAATCGCCAGCTTCGCCGGGAAGCTCTTAAGCAGCCGGGGATCAGCTGCGAGTATGACGAATTTCAAATCGATAATCCGTTGAATCAAGCCTTCAAAGCGGCGCTGCAGATCGTCATGTCCCGTTGTAAAGCTTCTTCGACGAAGAAGCGTGCCGCAAGCAGCATGGTTTGGTTAGACGAAGTGAAGGCGACCGGCATGACTCACGATCGGTTGGAAAGAATCCGATTCGACCGAACGAATCGACGTTATCTGGAGAGCTTCCGGCTCGCCAAACTTCTTCTCAGTAGATCGACCTCGGTATCTTCGCCCGGAGGAACCTCTAACAGTTCGATCCTGTTCAAGATGAACGATTTATTCGAGGCGTATATCGCTTATTTGGTCTGCACAATCACGGATAAGGTAACCGTTAAAGATAGAAGCCATAAGCTACTTGTCAGAACGGGAGATAACAGAGGCGTTTTCCGGCTAGAACCCGATCTTCTAGTCACAAACCCAGCCGGCAAACGGATCATTCTAGACACGAAGTGGAAAATGATCCATTCGCATCGCTCCCGGCATGGCGTTAAACGCGAAGATTTTTACCAAATGTATGCCTATTTAACGCGTTATAAGGAAGTGAAAGACGTCATCCTGCTTTACCCGCATCATGATGGAATTGTATCCAGCGGCGGTTGTTTGGAAGATTGGCATCTGGAAGGCGAACCGGAGAAGAAATTAAAGGTGTACTCCATCCAATACGAGGACGAACAGATCGCCGGGAGAGAGCTTCGAGACATTTTGGAGAGTGATGCGGTTGAACGGCAGGATTGAAGTGGCCGCCGCTATTATCGAGAATGAGCATGGGCAGATCCTGATTGCACGGCGCGGGAAAGGGAAAGCCCAAGAAGGCCTATGGGAGTTCCCGGGAGGCAAGCTGGAGCTGGGTGAATCGCCGGAGGCATGCTTGATCCGGGAGCTGAAGGAAGAGATGAACGTCGTGATCGAGCCATACGAGCGATTCGGAGCGAACGAACACGACTACGGTACCGTACAGATTCGATTGATCGCCTACAAGGCTAGATACGTTCAAGGCGGCATTCGCTTAGTCGATCACGACGAATATCGGTGGGTGGGTAAGGCGGAGTTAGAGAAATTCGAGTGGGCTCCGGCGGATGTTCCTTTTATCGAAAAACTAAAACCGGAGGAGACAACGCATGAGACTCGAGGCTATCTCATTTGATGGCTGGAATTTCCTATTCCTCCCGCGTTTATATGGTTTTTAATTGGCATAATCGTACTCGGTGCCATAGCAGGCATACTGCAACCTGCGAAGAAACGGAAAAAAAGAAAACGTAAGCCTGCAGCCAACAAAAGCGTTTCGAAAAGCGGACGGCGGTATCAAAAGGTACGGGTGAGATCGGCAAAGGATTATTTAATAGGATATTAAAGCAGCAACTGCGCATAGATAAAGATACTTCAATTCAAAAAAATGATTTTGAGTCAAATCTGTCACTACACTCGTAGAAGCATATATGGCGTTGTCTTCGGACAGGGGTTCGACTCCCCTCGCCTCCACAAAAAAACTCTGACCGGCATGAGGTCAGAGTTTTTTTTGTGGGGCGAAGGCGGTCGATAGACCCCGATTCCGGATTCGGGCGCTTTTGGTTCGACGAATACTAAAGGATCATTTCATTTCCCAAATGTTCAAATCCGAGACAGTTCCGCTCGCGTCTTCGGAATAAAATCCAATGCTGGAGAGGTTCAGCGGCTGATCCAGGCGATAAGAGACGGCATAGTCGTTATCGATGAACAGCTCAACGCATTCGTTGCGGGCGAAAATCTTGAGCCGGAGTTCGGCGTCGTAAGCCAACGTCCAAGGCTTATGAGCCGTGATTTCGAGGACGTTGGGCAGCGCCCACCCGTTCTTGACATCTCCTAATTCCAGACGGTTGTGCCTGAAATTCAGAAACAGGCAGAAACGGCGTTCCCCCAGAAAGACCCCGACACCCGTTCCCTCCTTGACCGATACCGTACATTCGATAACGCGGCCGTCGCTCCAGTCCGCGTAGCTTGCCGTCGGGGACGGCCTATGGTCAAGCTCGCGCTCGATTCCTCCGGTACTCCCCTGGTTATCGAAGATCAGTGTTTGATCGTCCGGCGAATGCCAGACAACGGACGGCAGCCGACCGGGCTGCCGGAGCACGCGGTACGAGGAATAAGAGAACCCGCTGCTTACCAGCTTCCCTTTAACGGCTTCGCAACCTTCCCAATATTCCAGCTTCAGCACCCAAGGCTCCCGCTCGACGATCCGCTTGGGCAAACCGATTCGGCCGTCGATATGATCGTTCCCCCAGAAGTGATAGAAAAGGTAGCCGGATTGAAAAGGGATAACACGGCCGACGTACGCCATGACGACGTTGGCATGATCGCGACTTCCGACCAGCATCGGATCTTCGGGCGGCAGGCGGTAGGGACCATGAAGATTTTCGGATACGACATAATATGTCCCGCCGGACCGGGCCAACGCCCGGTCGTCATACCTCCAGCCGTGCTGCGTCACGGTCGAGAACATCACGTAATGCCGGCCGTTGAAGCTAAGGTGCTCGGGGACCTCGAAATTGGGAAACAGGTCCGCGGAAGTGCCCGGCGGCAGCGCCTCCCAATGAATGCCGTCCATGGAAGTCATGACGCCAAGCACGCCCGCTTTCGCCTTCAGCTTGCGGTCGGCGGCATGGGCGGTCAGAAATCCGGTGTAGGGAGGCGGAGCATCCTGCAAAGCGTTGACGATGCCCAGAGAATCCCAACGCGGCAATTCCTCGCAGCAATCCTCGGGATCGTCCAGGTAATAAGCAGGGTCCGGTCTTAACACAACCTCTTCGATGCGCTCCCAATTGTACAGGTCTTGGCTACGGGCGAAGCGGATTTGCTGATGGCCGGGGACGAGCTCTTCGGAGTAATTCATGATGAAGGTGTCCCCGATCCGTTGCACCATGCCTGTTCCGAGCCAGGCGGCGTCCGGATGCTTCTCGAGAATGGGGCCGTGTTCCTCCCAATGCAGCAGATCGGAGGAGACGGCCATGCTGATCCCGTTCCAGCGAGCGGCGTCGGGCGTGATGCGGATATAGAACAGGTGGTATTGATCTTTGAAGGGAACGATCCAGCAATCCCAAAGGCGGTCCTCGCGCGGTTTATAGAGCATTCTCTAAACAAGCCTCCCTTAACGCATATCTTAATACCAATATACCTATGACACAAACAAGTATAGATTAAGTTATTTTCGCTGTAAAGCGGGAATAGCGGGATTGGCTTGAAAAAGCAAAAGGAGCTGCCCCATTGGGTCTGTGGCAAGACCCGATGGGACAGCTCCGACGATTGCTAATGCCGGTCAAGAGTGCGGATCCGGCGGAGGGGCGGTGGATTGCCGCAGCACAAGCTGGGTGGGCAGCGTCAGTTTCTTTCTTTCCTGGAGCGGGTTGTCGATGATGGACAGAAGCAACTTGGCGGCTTCGATACCCAGACTGCTTTCCTGCTGGACGACGCAAGTCGGGGGAATCCGGGACAGGGCGGAATGCTCAAAATCGTCGCAGAGGACGACCGACAACTGTTCGGGCACCCGAATGCCCAAGTTCGCCGCCGCCTGCAGGGTGGCCAAGCCGCTGTAAGTCGTGGCGGCGAATACGGCCGTGACGGAAGGATTTTGCTCCAGGAAAGCCTGAATGCGAACCGTCATCCGTTCGAGCTGATCGCCTTGTTTCTCGCTGAGCTCGGGCGTCGGCTCTTGATGCTCCGACTCGAAGTAAGCCAGCCGCGGACCGTACGGGTAGCGGTTCGCGGACAGCGCCCGCTCGTAGCCGACGATCCGCTCCTCCAGACTGGTTGTCGTCCGGTCGTGAACGACGACGAAGGCGATATTTTGGTGCCCGAGCCCGATCAAATGGGACGTGGCGTCGAATGCGCCGCCGATATTGTCCGAGCAGACGCAGTTGGTGTCCACGCCGCGCAAATAACGGTCGATGACGACCACCGGAAACTTGTTCAGCGTTAACCTCAGGATTTCTTCGTTGTAGGTCTCTCCGTCGACCGGAAAAATCAGGACGCCCCGCACGCCCGTCCGGACGGAGTCCACCAGCAACCGGCGCTCTAGCTCCTGCTCGTTGCGCGTCGATCGCACGATCAACTGGTAGCCCTGTTCGGCAAGATAATATTCCGCTCCCGTCAGAATGCTCGCGGATAGGCTGCTCTGCATATGGGGGATGAGCAGCACGATCAGCTTCATCGTGGACACGCCAGCATCGGCGGCGGGAGCGGAGACCGGCCGATGCTCGTCGCCGACCACCTGCGCGATGAAGGAGCCCTTGCCCTGAATGCGGTAAATGAGTCCTTCCTTAACCAACTCCGCCATCGCTTTCTTCACGGTGAACCGGCTGACGTTGAATTTACTGGCCAGCTCCTGTTCCGTCGGCAGTTGATCGTTGGCTTGCCAGTGCGACTGCTGAATGTTCGCGAGGATGTAATCCCGGATTTGGGAATAGAGGGGCGTGCGTTTAATGCTCGTCGTCATCCCGATCTTTCAACTCCACTTCATTGACATTATGTTTTATTTTAACACAGTTACGCGAAATAAACACATAAATATACCTATATACCAATCTAAAACCTTATACCCTGAAGAACAAGTTCAGCCTAAAGGAATCGAAATTTTAGCTTTACATCGCTTATGAATTGTAATATATTTTACTTGAGAAAAAGGTATCTAAATATGAATAAATGGTATATAGGTATCTTTATGGATGGGAGTGAATAGAATGTCAGCTACCTTGGAGCGGCGACTGAGAGAGCTGCTCGGGCCGGAACCGAAGAGCTACTGGGAAGAGAAAATCACGGAAAGATACGGCTACTGGGGAGGAAGAATTTTAGCGGAGCTGTTCTTTGCCTACGAATTGTCGAAGGTGAACGGCGGGAAATACGACGGGGCGATCGAGAAAGCGCTTACCCATATCGAAAATCGACTAGCCGAAGAAGGCGTCATCGGCAAATCAACCGCGATCGCCGCCGAGGAGTTGCTCCGGGAGCTTGCCGCAGAAGCGAAAACCTACGAAATTCTCGGCGTGGCGCACGCGCATATCGACATGAACTGGATGTGGTCATGGGACGAAACGGTTGCCGTTACGTTGGATACGTTCCGAACGATGCTTAATCTGATGGAAGAATATCCTTCGTTCACGTTCTCGCAATCGCAAGCATCGATCTACCGGATTGTCGAGCAATACGCGCCGGACATGCTGGCGGAAATCAAGCGGAGAGTCCGGGAAGGGCGCTGGGAAGTCACGGCCTCCCACTGGGTCGAAGCGGACAAGAACATGCCGAACGGCGAAAGCCTGTCCCGCCATTTGCTCTACGCCAAGCGTTACCTGGCCGAGCTGTTCGAGCTGGACATCGACAGTCTGAACCTGGATTTCGAGCCGGATACGTTCGGTCACAGCCTTAACGTTCCCGAAATATTGGCGAACGGCGGCGTCAAGTATTTCTACCATTGCCGGGGGAACGAGGCTCCGATCTTCTACCGATGGGAGGCGCCTTCAGGAAAATCCGTCCTCGTCTACCGGGAACCGACGTGGTACAACGACAACATTCAATCGTCGCTTGGCTCATACGTGCCGGAGATTTGTCGTCAAACCGGACTCAAAACGTATTTGAAGGTCTACGGCGTAGGCGATCACGGCGGCGGTCCGACGAGGCGCGATCTGGAGCGGTTGCAGGATATGAACGACTGGCCGATCTATCCGCGGCTGAGGTTTGGGACGTACCGCGAGTTTTTCGCTATGGCGGATGCGGCAGCGGACCGATTCCCGGTCGTCAGAGGGGAGCAGAACTTCGTGTTCACCGGCTGCTACACCTCGCAGACGCGGATCAAGACGGCGAACCGGATGGGCGAAGCGGCGCTGAACGAAGCGGAAGCGATCAACGCCGTGGCCGGCGTCGAGGCGAACGCGGCTTATCCGACCGAAGCGTTCGAAGAAGCCTGGCGCAATGTGTTGTTTAATCAGTTCCATGATATTTTGCCGGGTTCGGGCGTAATCGAGACGCGTGAACATGCGCTCGGCTTGTTCCAGAATACGATGGCGACCGCCAATACGTACCGAAAGCTGGCCATGGAGAAAATCGCCGCCGAGATTGACACGTCCGGTCTGGCCGGCAATGAGGATCGGCATACCTTGTCGGAGGGAGCGGGAGTCGGCTACGGATCGCGGGCGTTCCGGATTACGCAGGTGGAGCGCGGGCGAGGCAATACCAGGATCGTGCATCTGTTCAATCCGTCCGTGCACGAGCGCGAGGAAGTGGTCGAGATCGTGCTCTGGGATTGGAAGAGTCCGATTGCGGCGCTGGCCGTCAAGGACAGCGCGGGGAATTCGGCTCCGCATCAGGTGATCGACCAAGGGTTCAACGTGTACTGGGGGCACGATTATATCCGGATTCTGGCGTTCGTCAAGGCGCCGCCGTTCGGCTATGCCACGTACACCGTATCGGAGGGTGCGGCGACGGTCGGTCCGCTGCAAGCTTCCGAACCACGCATCGACCTGGCGGATACGTTCGTGCTCGACAACGGGCTGCTGCAAGCGACGTTCGACTCCCGCGACGGCACCGTCCGATCATTCCTCCATAAGGTGACGGGCGAGCAATTGGTCGATCCGGCGAAGCCAGCCGGCGTGTTCAGACTCATTCAGGAGGATCCCGAACGGGCGATGACCGCCTGGAGAGTCGGCCGCTACATGGAGGTCACGAACCTGCACCGCAGGGTGAAAATCAAAAAAGGCGTATGGGGACCTCTGAGGCAAAGCGTGCACCTGGAATTGAGATTCGGCCAAACGTTGCTGCGAGCTGCCGTGTCGCTCGACATGAACAGTTCCTTCCTTAAATACGAGCTGGAATGCGATTGGCACGAGATCGGTCAACCGGGCCATAGCGTTCCGCAGTTGAACTTTCATTGGCCGCTGGCCGACGAAATCAAGGCCTATCAATACGATGTCCCTTATGGATTGATCGAGCGCGCACCGCTTGAGCACGACGTGCCGGGCAACAGCTTCATGGTCGCCGTGCCGGCCGACGAGGCCGCGCAATCGTCCGTCATGCTGATGACGAACAACAAGTACGGTTTCCGCGGCACGGACGATTCGCTCGCCGTTTCCCTGATCCGCAGCTCCTATGATCCCGATCTGCATCCGGAGCTGGGCAATCATCATCGTTCTTCCTTTGCGATCGGTGTACTGCAATCGGATCAGGCATGCGACCGGATAGAGACGGCTTATCGGTTCAACCATCCGCTTAACGTGCTCTCGGGCACGGCCCATCCCGGCAAGCGGGCGCTCGATGCCGGTTTCCTCCGGCTGGCGGAAGGAACGGCGGCGGTTTCCGCCGTGAAGATGCCGGAAGACAAAGACGGCAAGGAATGGATCGTGCGCGTGTACGAAACCGAAGGGACGCATACGACGGTCAGGCTTCAGGTGGCCGGCCCGGTGTCGGAAGCATTCTTCGTGGATGCTCTCGAGCGCAGACTGCCGGATGGCGGTGAAGTTCGGCTGGAGGAGGCCGGTTTCGTGGCCTTCGACGTTCCGGCGCAAGCGACGGCTGCGATTCGCCTGAAGTTTGTTTGAAATCGGCGTTATCTATAATGAAAGAAGGAGGTGATTCATCTGAGCGCACGGGTTCAAGAAGCGAACGGATGGAAGCTGCGGAATTCGAAGAAGAAGCTTTCCAAGCGGATATGGGAAGCCCGGTTTATTTACTTGCTGATCGTTCCGACTATCGTGTACTTCGTCATTTTTGCCTATCTTCCGTTTGTGGGTTTGCAGATCGCGTTCAAGGATTTTCAAATCTTTAAAGGCATGTGGGAAAGTCCGTGGGTCGGCTGGAAAAACTTCGAGGACGTGTTCCATTCGGCGAAGCTGCCGCAGGTCACGATCAATACGGTCACCATCAGCTTGTACCGCCTGCTGTTCGGATTTCCGGTGCCCATTCTGTTCGCGTTGCTGCTGAACGAAGTCAGAGTGCTGTGGTTCAAAAGAACGATTCAAACTGTCACTTACTTTCCCCACTTCCTGTCGTGGGTCGTCTTCTCGGGCATCGTCTTCAACCTGCTCGGACCGCTGGGGATCGTCAACCTGGTTCTGAAGAATCTGGGCTTCGAACCCATCAACTTCTTGACGATGCCGGAGTATTTCCGATCCATTCTTGTCGTGACCGGCATTGTCAAGGAATTCGGCTGGGGGGCGATCATCTACCTGGCCGCGCTGTCGGGTCTCGATCCGCGGCAGTTCGAAGCGGCCAAGATCGACGGAGCCGGCAAGTTGCGGCAAATCTGGCACGTGACGCTGCCGGGCATCCGCTCGATGATCGTGCTGATGCTGATTTTGTCGCTGGGAGGCATTCTGGATGCCGGCTTCGATCAGGTGTTCATGTTGTATAACGGCGCGGTTATGGGCGTCGGGGATATTATCGACACCTACGTGTACCGGTTGGGGCTCATGGAAGCGCAGTACGAGATGGCCACCGTGTTCGGATTGTTAAAGGGGATCATCGGGTTCGCGTTAATCGTAACGGCCAACGCTATCATTCGCAGACTGGGGGAGAAGTCATTGTGGTAAACGATCAATCTAACGCCAATGCGCCATTCGACGACGATCTCCGGGTGTCGCTGGCCGGAACGGGGCATCTGGACCGCAATCCGCTGTGGGCGCAAACCCTCATTTATTTGATCTTGATCGCGCTCGGACTCATCACGTTGCTGCCGATGGTCAACGTACTGGCGGTTTCCTTGAGCGAGGGTTATGCGATTACGCAAAATCCGCTTATGCTGCTTCCTCACGACTTCACCGTCGAAGCTTACAAATACATTTTCGGTACCCAGGTGCTGCTGAAATCTTTCGGCATTACAGTGTATGTCACCGTTTTCGGCACGTTCCTGAATCTGGTGTTCACGATCACGGGCGCCTACGGCCTGTCGAAAACGTACATTCCCGGCTACAAATTCCTGATGTGGCTGATCGTCGTTCCGATGCTGTTCGGGGCGGGTCTGATTCCCTACTATTTGCTGCTCAAGAACCTGCACCTGCTAAACACGCTTTGGGTGCTGATCATTCCCGGGCTGGTGGCGCCGTTCAATCTGATTCTGATGCGCAATTTCTTCTGGAATATTCCGGAGAGCCTGGAGGAATCGGCAAGACTGGATGGCGCGTCCGAGCTGCAGGTGCTGTGGAAGCTGATGATCCCGTTGTCCAAGCCCGTGATCGCGACAGTCGGATTGTTTTACGCCGTGGGGCACTGGAACGATTTCTTCTCCGGCCTGTTCTTCATCAGCGACAATTCGAAGTGGCCGCTGCAGGTGGTCATGCGGTCTATCATTATCGATCAAAATATGATGAACATGGGCAGCGGACCCGCGCAATCGGGCGACGTCACCAAGATTGTGGTCACCCAGCAGAATATCAAGGCGGCGACCATTATTTTCGCCATCTTGCCCATCCTGCTCGTGTATCCGTTTCTTCAGAAATATTTTGTCAAAGGCATTATGCTCGGCTCCGTGAAAGGCTGAACGCGTTGAGACTTCCCTTGCGGGAATTTTCATAAAATCAAACAAAGACGGGGTGTTGCAATCCATGAGAAAAATCAAAGCGGCAACAGGCGCATTGGCGCTGCTGCTGACGGCATCGTCGGTGCTAGGCTGCTCCAGCAAGGACAATACGAACGAAGGAACGCTGACGGGCGCCGGCGAAACGGCTCCGGTCGGAAGTGCGGCGGGCAACGCCAACCAGGAAGTCGTCAAATTCTCTTACTTGCGCCCGACATGGGGGCCGGCGACTTACGCCAAAGGCGGCGCTTACGAGAAAGAGCTGTTCAAGCAAGCGAACGTGGAAATCGACGTGCAGATCATTCCCGTCATCGACTTCGACGCCAAGATCAACACGATTCTGGCCGGCGGCGATCTTCCGGACGTCCTGTGGGCGAACGGGCCGCTGATGGAGCGCGACCGGGATTTGCAGGAGCAAGGGGCGTTCCTGCCGATCAACGAATATTTGGAGAAATATCCGGCGGTCAAGGACGCGGTTCCGGACGGCATCTGGGAGCAACTGAAGGCCAAAGACGGCAATAATTATTTTATTCCGAACCTGATTTACCCGATCACCCCGGCTCCGATCATGTACCGCCAGGATTGGTTCGAGAAGCTGGGCATCGCCGAACCGAAGACGGTGGACGAGCTGGTGGCGGCGCTGGAAATCATCAAGAACAGCGATCCGGACAACAACGGCAAGAACGACACGATTCCGCTGACGGCCGGCTACGAATGGTCGTTCAAGGACCTGGCGACCGCGTGGGAGGTTTCGTTCAACGGGTGGACGCCCGACCCGAACGACGCGAACCGGATCATACCGTCCATCGCCAACGAGAAGAATATCGACTTTTATTACTGGCTGCAGAATCTGTACAATCAAGGGCTGCTCGATCCGGAATTCAAGCTGAACAAGGAGCCGAACTTCGCCGAAGACAAATTCAACGCCGGAATGGCCGCCGTCATTGCCACGCCTTGGGTCAGTTATATCGAGAAGGCGACCAAGCTGCTGAAGATCGATCCGAACGCCAAGGTCGGCATCATGTCTCCGTTGGCCGGTCCGGACGGCACGCCGGGCGGCACGCGCTCGGTATTCCCGGTGGACCGCGGCTTCTACGTTTCCGCCAAGGCCAAAGATCCGGACGGCATCTTCCGCTTCCTGAATTGGACGTTGACGGAAGGTTCGGACTTACGCCGGTACGGAGTGGAAGGCAAAACCTACAACGCGGTGGACGGCAAGAAGGTAGTCATTCCGAACGAGCAGCGCGAACAGGATTATAAAGGCGAGCAGATCGAGCCGTTGCGCTTCCTGGATCCGATCGGCGAGAAGCTGGATTGGGACAGCCTGCAGCTGGATTACGAAGGCGCGGGCATCGGGGACAAATTCGAATACGTGAAGGGGAAATTCGAAGAGTACGCGAAGATCGACTATCCGGACTGGCGGGATTATACGGTCGCTTCGCCGGCCGACGCCGAGTTGGGCGCCCGACTGTGGAACGATTACATGCAGCAGGTCGTGGACAGCGCCATTATCAACAAATCTTCGAACAAGCAGCAATGGCTGGATGCACTGAAAAAATGGAGCGACGCCGGCGGGCAGAAAATTATCGACGAAGTCAACGAGCTGCAGACGAACAAAAACAAACCGGACTACGTGAACTAGTCCGCCATAAGGATTGCCGCTACGATCGAAAGAGAGGCGGCAGCGAAGGTAGAGCAGGTCGGAACGGAATCCGCGAAGACCTGCTCTTTCTGTGCGTTCCGCTTGTTTTGCGCTGTTCATAATCGGGAATGGAAAGGATGAATCGATGGAATTATCGCGCCGCCCGGTAAGGCTGAGGCAGCGGGCGATCCCGATCACGTGATTTAGTCAAGTTGACACGAATTGAGAGAAATCTTTATGCTACGGCTTCCCGGATTTAGTATCGGAAGATACCTTACAATGAAATAGGGAGAATCAATGAAACAAAGAATTCTAATTCTATTAATGACTTTTGCTATTGTATTCACGATAATTACACCGGGGTTGGCACCAAGAGCTGAAGCAGCAGGAGGCACAGTTAAAAGGACCTATATAATGACGGCTTCGTCATCACACTCTGTACATGGAGGCAAGGGGCTCTGCCGCGAATAGTTTGGACCATAGTTTTACTGGTATCTTCCCCTTGATAGATAAGCACTTCGGAAGTGCCGATGGGCACTTATCTTCGGGATCAAACGATTACGCTCAACGTTAAGAGCAATGCCGAATCTCTTCTCCCAATCCTGCTTGAAGTTTGTGGTGTTGAACAGGGATTCACACCTCAGTAGCGAGCCCAAATGAACGAAACGGCACTGCAGCATGCACGGGATCTTCAGTTATTGGACAGCTTGAAACCGGAGTTAACATCCTTCTGTTATAGAATGCTAGGATCGATCGATGACGCAGACGATGCCGTTCAGGAAGCCTTTATTCGTGTTTGGCATAGTCGGAGCTCGTTCAAACAAGAATCCGCATACAAAACATGGGTTTATCGGATTGCTTCGAATATATGTCTGGATAAGCTAAGACAAGCTAAACGGCGAACTCGTCCCGTTGACTTTTCCGCCCCCGCGGCATCCATTATCGCACCTACAGCACCTGCACCATTTCCGTCCTTGTAGTCGTGCTTGCAGGGGTGAGCTTTTGCTATAATGCTCACATACCTATAATGAATTGGCGGGAGAGAAAAAAATATGATGTCTCACTTACCGAATTGCCCGAAATGTAATTCCGAATACACGTACGAAAATGGAGGTCTATTGATTTGCCCTGAATGCGGCCATGAGTGGTCGGTAGAAGAGGAAAACGAAGGCCATGATCTAAACAAGGTGATCAAAGATGCGAATGGAAATGTTCTGAGCGATGGCGATACAGTAACGGTTATCAAGGATCTCAAAGTAAAAGGAAGCTCATCGGTTCTTAAAATAGGAACAAAAGTAAAAAATATACGCCTGGTCGAGGGAGATCACGATATCGATTGCAAAATCGATGGTTTCGGGGCAATGAAATTAAAATCGGAATTCGTTAAAAAGGTGTAAATGCGGAACGATGACGCGCTTCTAATTGCCAAAGAATATAGTAGGTTCAATGAAATATCCATACACGAAACCTCTTCGCTATACGGTAAGAGAGGCAAATATCGAACGTTAAGGTTTTCGGATGCGGCGATACAAGGCGCAATGGATATGAACGATCCCGGTCGGGTTGTTCTGGAGTACCAATTGCCATGATTCACTTGATGGAGGTTAACGACCCGTCGTTCGAGAGCGTATTCGTCATTGGCCACGGAATCGGGACGATCGCCAGCCATTATTCCGATAAGCTGTTTAAAATCGCGGAAATCGACGAGAGAGTCGTCGAGCTGAGCAGGCAATATTTTAGCTATCGCCTTAGTAATGTAATCATTGGGGACGGCCGCCGGATCCTTGAGGAAGAAGAACCGGATACTTACGATTACATCCTCCTGGATGCGTTTAGCTTCAAGGGTACTCCCCTTCACTTGATCACGCGGGAGTTTTTTGACCTAACAGCAACAAAGCTACGCAATCGCGGAGCGGTCATCTTGAATTGTATGGGTAAAATCAAGAATGACAGGTTAATCGCGGCTATCCATACGACGTTAAGGGAAGTGTACGCCTACACCAAAGCGTTTTTTCTACCGGAAGCGGATGGGGCAGCCGCCGGGAATGTAATCATCGTAGGAAGCTTCCAACCGATCGACTTCCAGGCGCGGAATATGGCAGAGTTTAAGGAATGCGAGATAGAGGAAGGGCATCTTATCAGAGATTCGGTCTATTGACGGTTACGGGGAGTGCATTGTGCCAATGGCGCAGCTCCTTTCTTTTGGTGTAAAATTGGAAGATATTCCAAATGAGGAGAGATCCTGTGAATCTGCTTAAAGGGCAAAAGATAGATGTTACTAAAGGCAGAAAGCTATCCGCTCTTAGCTTTCAGTTTGGTTGGACGATGAAGAAAGCGACGATGAGCATCGATGCGGCATGTTTTATTTTATCGGACAAAAGCCGATGCGAGCGGGACGAGGATTTTATTTTTTACGGCAATCCTTCGGATCGATACGGTGCGATCACGCATGGCGCTTCTACGCAAGGAGTTCAAGAGACGATTCAGCTGCAGCTTTCGAAACTACCGGCAAGTGCTGCAAAAGTAGCTTTTTCCGTGACTATCCACGCTGGGGACGAGCAGGGGCATACGATTCAGGATACGTCGGACTTTTATTTGCGGGTTATAGATACGACTACAGGAGAAGAATTATTCCGTTTTGAATACGGAGATGATCTGTCCCAGGAAACGGCGATCGTGGTGGGCGAGCTGTATCGCTATAACGAAGAATGGAAATTTAACGCCGTCGGCAGTGGGTTCTATGGCGGGTTGGCCGCGCTCTGCACGAATTATGGGCTTGAGGTCGAGCCGTCGGAAGAATTCGTCGAAGCTGCCGCAGCCAAGGAAGAGATCGTTTTGTCCAAAATAGATTTGCGTAAGAAAATCGTGCAGATCACGTTGGAAAAGAAGAAAATCGCCCATATATCGGCCAGGGTGGGCATCGTTCTTGATGTTACAGGCTCTATGCAGGGCTTGTATAAGAACGGGACGGTCCAAGAGGTTGTTGAGCGGATATTGGCCGTGGCTAGCAAATTCGATGATAACGGCGCTTTGGATGTGTGGGTCTATGATCATGAATTCAGCCGATTGCCCTCTGTGACCGAACGGGATTTCAATGACTATGTAACGAATCAAATTCTAAGCAATTCGAAAATCCATAAGTTTGGCCGCAACAATGAGCCGCAGGTTATGGAGGATGTCATCCGGAAATATACCGTCGAAGAACAATCGAGCCTACCTGTATTCATTATCTTTATTAATGATGGAGGCGTAGTGAAGTCAACTAAAAAGGTAATCGTAGACTCCGCGATTCAACCTATATTTTGGCAGTTCGTGGGCATTGGGGATTCTGATTTCGAAGTGCTGAAGAAGTTGGATTCGATGGAAGGGCGAATGGTCGATAATGCGAACTTCATTCATTTAGAGGATATTTCAGCGGTATCCGATGAAATGCTGTACGACCAGCTCTTGAATGAATTTCCGCAGTGGATTAAGTCTGCGACGGAGAAAAGGATTATCCGGTGAATAGGCGTTAGGGGCTCTACCCGTCGGTTTTTGTTCGCGCTCACCCAAAAACGCTGACCTCAAAATGGTCAGCGTTTTTGGATGGGTTAAGAATGCTCGGCCGATAAATCCTAAGCCTCATGACTTAGAATATTGACCAGCTTGCCGAAAGGGTCGCGGACATAGAATCGCCGAACGCCCCAAGGCTCGACGACAGGCCCGTATACTATCGGAAAGCCGGCTCTCTTCATGCCTTCGAATGCGGCATCGACATCATCGACTTCGATCGATAGATCGGGCGTAGGCGTGTCGGAGCCGCCCTGCAGGGCGAAACTGATTTGAATGCGCATCTCCTCGCTTGAACCGTAAGTTCTAATCCAACCGTGGTCCATCATTATATCCAGGCCGAGCACATCCTGGTAAAAGGTTTTAGCGGCATCGATATCCGTCGTATGGACATTGGCGACGATTCGGTTGACCTTCATCTCAAACCCTCCAGTCTTTCATGAGCTTAGTTCGGTTGCTTATGACCATCATATCACCGGTTGAATACCGGCGACAGCCGCGATTATCAATCATATTCCAGGGGGAAGCTTTTATCGAGTCTTTCATATTGTGACTACAGGGAATATTTTGTATTCTGATGTAGGGCGTGAGCCACATTTAGGAGGATACAAGAACGGTTATCGCCGAACGATAGTGAACGAGAAAGCGGAGATGATGATTTGAACGGTGTAGCTCTTGTATTAGCGGGCGGTGGAGGAAAGGGAGCCTATCATATCGGGGTCTGGAAAGCCCTCCGGGAATATGGCGTGGATAGGAACGTTTCTGCCGTAGCCGGAACTTCGGTCGGAGCATTAAATGCGGCATTGTTCCTGCAAGGAGATTATCCTCTTGCCGAAAAAATATGGCTTTCCTTATCGCATGACAAGCTGCTGACGCCAAACCCGAATAGAATGGTATCCGTATTGGTTAGTCTGGGACTAAGCCGATTCTTTTCCATGTCTCAATTGCTCGGATTCGCGACGGCGTTCTCGCAGCATGGCGTTTTTTCCCGAGAAGGGATGATACAAATCATCCATGAGAGCCTCGATTTGGAGTACATCGGGAATTCGAATATCCTAGGAATTGCGACCTGCTGCAAGCTGCCCTTATTGAGCCCATCCTATTTCAGACTCAACGGTTGTCCTTCCGATCGTCTGCAATCGATTCTACTCGCTTCCTCGGCGCTTCCTCTGATCTACGGAGCGGAAGAAATCGATGGCAGTAAATACGTAGACGGAGGGCTTCGGGATAATGTGCCGATAAAACCATTGTATGACGAAGGATACAGGCAAATCCTGGTGGTCCATCTGAATCGGGAAACCGCGATCGAGCGTTCCGGATTTCCGGATGCGAATATCATCGAGATCTTGCCGCAAAACCATCAAGGCGATTTTATTAACGGGACACTCGACTTCTCTCCCGAAGGCGCCGCCAGACGCATTCAAGAAGGCTATGCGGATACGGTGAAAATCCTCAAACCCATTTACGAAATGGGCGTGGTTCAACATAAGATCCAATCTGCCTTGCATTCGATGAAAGCTCAAGAATTGCAATTTTCTACGAGTCGACAACATCTCTTGGATGAACGCGCATCGTTAAAAGCTGCCAGTCAAGATCTGTTAGCCAATTGGGGGAGAAAAAATGACGCTCGACATCCAGCTCGGAACGACTGAAGAGCTTTCCGTAACCGAAAAACGAGAAATCGATCATTTCATCGAACAAACGATCTCCATGCATAGAAATAATCGTTCGGAGATTAATAAGTTAACCATGGAAAGCGTGACCTGTCTCGCGGCAAGCGAGTCCAGAGCAGGCGAACTAGCCAGTCAGGGGTTCTTCAGAAGAGGATGGAATCATCTTACCGGTAAAAATCAAAAAATCCGCGCGGATCTCGATCGCAATATCGCCAAGTCGCAGTATGCGGCTCAGCAAACGATTCAAAAATTAGCCGAGCAAAATTTACTCGCATTCGATCTAGTCATGGCAGTAAACAATAAATTAAACACGCTGGTTCTGGATATCGACCAAGAAATCAATCAAGTATATCGAACGCTAGTGGCCTTCTTTAAACATGCTCGTTCGGAGATGGTACAGATTGAAGCAAGGTTAGATAAAATCGAACGGAATGTGAATCTCCTTCAGTGGAATACGACCGTTGAATATCTGTTGTACGAAGGAACGGAGTATTCGGAATTAAACGATATCGAAAAATTGATCTGTATCGTGAACGATTTCTTCTCGATTTCCAATGGGGAATGGAGTACAGCCGATGTTTTGCTCCTTAAGAAGACTCTTTCGGATATGGGCCTCAATGTAAAAGGGAAAATCGGCTATCAAGATTTTTTCCTCTATCTCATTGAAAAACCGAACGTAATCGACCGCTTGTTTAAGGATATCCGTCTGGAGGCTATAGCGGATATTCAACCCATTCAAGCTTCGCTAGTCAAAGGAATCGAGAAAGCCATCAAACTCCATACGGATGAAAAATATATCGTTGAAACGATTGCCGAGCAACTGGAGCAAGCAAACGTTTCCGTGGACGATCGTCAGTTAAAGTTGTCTATCATCAGGCAATACCTTAAAAACGTTGCTCTCATGGCGACCGATAGAGAAGTCAATGTCTTTGATTTCTCCTTGGAGCTGCTAGTTAATCTTCATATGATTTCGCAAGGATCTTCGCAGCTCTTGACTCCACGATCTGAGATTGAAATGAACGAAGTTCCGGCGATTGAAGTAGGCGACTACGTTGAATTCGGCAGGTACAAAGGGAAGAAGATTACATGGAGAGTCATTCATAACGAAAGCGATACGTTCATGCTGTTTTCGCACAAATTCATAGACAAAATGCCATTCGAAGGGTCGGGGGATTGGGAGCAATCCGGAATCCGAAAGTTTCTGAATGAGGAGCATCAATTCCTTAAAGAGTTTTCAATGAATGAAAGAGATTCGATTATTGAAGCGGAGAACGAGTACATCGGTTGGCATGGGGCAGCTATGCTGCTCAAATACGATGAAAACGTATTGAATTGTTGCTCCAATTATGATGAAGCCTTCAAGAAAACGACGGGTGACAAAGTTTTCTTGCTTTCGTTGCTTGAGGTGACTCGATATTTACGAAATCAACGTCTCGATTATCGTCCATCGTCCAAGGAAAAGAATAGCTTCTATTGGCTGAGGGATATGTCGACGAATCAGAAGCACATCGCCAATTCCCCTTTCGGGTCTGTACGCTCGTTAGCCTTTAAAATGGGAGAGAGAATCTCCAACGGATTGCATAACCATAAAGTTCGCGGTATTTTCGAAGATGGAAAAGTCGGAGAAAACCACTACGTCGATTATCATTACGTCAGACCTGCGCTCTATATGAAACCCTGCTCCCCGATTCGCGGAAAGGGGACGATCGAAGAACCGTATTCGTTTGAGGGGGAAACGCGTGATTGATCGTATACAAACTCTGTCCGGACGAGGTCAGAGTTTTTTTCATGGTTCGAAGGGGCGGCAGGCCCGTCCACGAAAACCTTAAGAAGTTCTTCATAAATATCCTGAACGGATATTCATTTTTTCCGCTTACGATTAAGATGTTGAAAGACGACTTTGGGAAAGTGGAGGGTAAGATGGATAATTTCTTCGTGCTCGTCGTGGATGACGAGAAGGAAATACGGGACGCCATCGAAATTTATTTGAAAAACGAAGGCGTTACGGTGTTGAAAGCGAAGGATGGGGCTGAAGCGCTGGAGGTCGTGAACGAGCATCCCATTCATCTGATTATTATGGATATTATGATGCCCCGTCTCGACGGAATCGCCGCTACGTCCAAAATTCGCGAGAAGAAAAACATTCCTATCCTGATGTTAAGCGCCAAAAGCGAGGATAGCGACAAAATATTGGGCCTCCACGTCGGCGCGGACGACTACGTGACCAAACCGTTTAATCCGATGGAGCTCGTGGCCCGCGTGAAATCCCAGTTGAGAAGGTATGTGACCCTGGGCTCTTACGAAGGCATGAATAAAGTGATCGATCTTAAGGGGCTTACCTTAGACCGGTCGGCCAAAGAAGTAACCGTCCTTGGAGAGCCGGTGAAGCTTACGCCTATCGAATATAAAATCGTTGAAATGCTGATGACGAACGCCGGCCGAGTGTTCTCGATCAATGAGATCTATGAGCGGGTATGGAAGGAGCCCGGCTTTAACGCGGAAAACACGGTAGCCGTCCACATTAGAAAGATTCGGGAGAAAATCGAGATCAATCCGAAAAATCCAAAGTACTTAAAGGTGGTGTGGGGAATTGGCTACAAGATGGAGAAATAGATGGAGCATCGGCGTATGCGCGTTTCTGTTTGCTTTCGGCCTGAGCGGGCTCTTGATCGTAACCGCTTTCGGCCCTAGCTACGTTCACCGCGATTATTATCACACGCCTCAATTCCGCGACGAGCTCGACCTGTTTGCCCAGCAATTAAACCTGTTCGAGCTAAACCATATTCCCTTGGAGAAAGCGAAACAAGCGATAACGGTTTCCCAGGATGAAATCGAGGAGTATCGGAATAGGTTCGGAAATATAACGAATCAAATTACAATCCTTAAAGAGGAATATGAACCTCTAATTAATGAAGCGGTATCGGCGAACAACCAAGAGGCGGCGGAAATCTACCTTGCGGAGAGAGACAGAAAGATAGAGGATATCTCTGAAATCTTCAAAAGCGATGATTACGCTAGAGCCAAAATCAGAACTGAAAAGGAAAAGAGCGTAGAAGAGTACTATAAAGGAAGAGAGCCCTATTATTTGGATTTTTTAAGCTACAAAGGGCAGCTCCAGTATTATTTTACTAGCGACGTATCCGATCGGGTCTATACGAATATGATGGTGGCCGACGGCGAATCGGCTATTAACAAGATGAATTCCCAAGACATGAGATATAGAGCGAACTATTCGATCCCGACGGAAAATTCGGAAGCTTATTATTGGCTTCGCCCCTACGAGCAACGGGCAGACTCGCTCATTCCGTTCAAAGGAGAGATCGCGGTCTCCAAAGCTTTATCTTCGTCCAGTTCGATTTATATCAAGTACAAGAAATACGAACGGGAGCAATTCACGCTATGGGCCTATGCCTTGGCAAGCCTGGTTTCTCTTATTCTATGTTTCCTCTTCGTGAAAAAGGCGAAGCTTGCGCCGGCCTCGGTCGAAAGATGGGCGCCCTATTTCAATAAGCTTCCCATCGACGTAAGGTCTGTATTGATCCTTCTTACAGGTTGGGCAACTCTTAGCCTCCTTTTTTTAACCAAGGATCAATTCCCGTATCTGTTTGAAAATCCTTTCGCTTCCGGCTGGAGTATGTTTATCTGTATGGCAATGGCTTCGATTGGTTTAGGGCTTACTCTTGTCCAGGGGAGACTGATTGCGGCACGATTGCGGGATTGGCAGGGGATAAAAGAAGAATGGCGAAATGGACTATTCAGCAAGGCCGGGCAGAGCATAAAGGCGCAATTCAATCTAGCGAAGCGCAGCTTAAAAGACGCTTTTCTCAAGACGAGTACGGGGACGCAGTTGTTTATCGTGTTAATTATCGTATTCGGTTTAGGATTAGCGGCGTTAATGACGGTCGTGGATCCCAGATTTATGGTTGTCTATGTGGGGCTGCTTGCGGTGATAGGAATTCCTCTCGCGATGGCCTTGATCAAGAGGATCGGATATTTTAACCGGATCGTAGTAAAGACCGATGAGCTGGCCGTCGGAAAGCTGGGCCCAGAGCTGCGCGTCTCGGGAAAATCCGTTCTGTCGACGCTCGCCGGAAATATCAACGTATTCATGCAAGGGTTAACCGCGTTGCAGAACGAGCAAGCCAAGAGCGAACGCCTGAAAACCGAACTCGTTACCAATGTCAGCCATGACCTTCGAACGCCGCTCACCTCCATCATTACGTATACCGAGCTGCTGAAGAAGGAAGAGATATCTAACGAGGACAGGATCGCCTATGTGGAAATTATCGATCAAAAGTCTCAGCGGTTAAAGGTTCTCATCGACGATCTGTTCGAGGTTTCGAAAATGGCCAGCGGGAACGTGGAATTGAATAAGGAAAAAGTCGATCTTGTCCAGCTTTTGCAACAGACACTCGCGGAATACGATAACGCGATCCGGGATTCCAGTCTTCAATTCCGGCTGCCGAACATGGAATTGCCGGTATATGCCTTTGTGGACGGGCAAAAGCTATTTCGCGTATTCGATAATTTAATCGGGAACGTCCTGAAATATTCGCTGGAAAATTCACGCGTATATATTACGATACAGTCGTCGGGCCATCATGCGACGATCTCGTTCAAGAATGTATCCAAATATGAAATCAGCGAAAATAGGGAGGAGCTGTTTGAAAGGTTCAAACGCGGAGACTCTTCGCGTCATACGGAAGGCTCCGGTCTTGGGCTGGCCATAGCGAAATCGATCGTGGATCTTCATGAAGGCCATCTTGCTATTGAAGTGGACGGCGATCTATTTAAAGTCACGATTACTCTGAAGGTACAGGAATAGCGCGGGGAAATGTATGACGTCCTCCGATGATAAAGGTGCAAGGGGGATGTACCTCCTTCCGATGCTATACGCTCTTGAAATTTGAATGGGTAATCCCGTTATAATGTGATTTCAGGAGCGTATGAGGCAGTCTACAGAAGTTACATACCCCTTGCTTTATCTATCGATCATTTCAAGCGAGCAGGAGCCGCCGTTGCCCCCGCATGTTCCTGCACATTCTTGGCTGCTTCATCCTCTGTCAGCGGCTTAACAGGCGCCCCTACGGAGAAGCTGTCGATGATTTTCCCAAGCGTGACATTGTCGAAATCCTCTCGAGCGTACATTTCCACAGTAAAGCCCTGCGACTCCCACATCACAATGCCGTTAGCCTTGTACACTTCCGTTCCGCCGATCCGTTCCGTTGTAACCTCGTCGGTTGTAAGGATTTCATTTTCTCCGCCTTTGGAGATCAGGAAGTTTACGCTTTGGTCGCCCGACGCATACTGAACCTCGGCCATCGTAGTGCCATGAAGGACACTGTTAACATATTCGTAGCTCCCAATCCAGGTCGGAGCCGGGAAGTTCAGGCCGAGCGCAGCGCGCGCTTCATCCACGCTTAATGAGGCTGGCGTCTGCACTTCAACAGGCTGCCCGCTTTCCTTCTCGGCGTCGGCTGACGGACTGTTGAATGAGGCGGGGATCTCCCCCTCGTATTTCGTGATCGTCATATTGCCGACCTGAAATTTCGCCGCAATAGATTGGAATAGGTCGTGGGCGTAGGAGGTTGTGGAGAATGCGCCTCCAAGACAAAGTACAAGGCTGGATGCGATCAGGCCTTTGCGCCATTTTGCATGTTTCATAGAAATCCCGTCCTTATTTTGAATTGGAGGTTCGATTGTTCGGTTGTTCATTTTGTCGATCAGGCGGTTGTAAACCCGCTCCTTGATGAATGGGCTGCCGGGATCAAAAGATTCCAGCCGCTGTACGGTCTTATGAAATGCTGCAGGATCGTGCTTTTTATTCATTTCTGAACCCTCCCGCTTCTAAAGTGGCGTGCAGCTTCTTCAAGCTTCTGTACAAGACAACGCCGATGTTGGACTCGCTGACTTCCAGGAGCTGCGCGATTTCCGAGTTTTTCAGTCCCGCTCCGTATTTCATCGCAATGATGTTGCGCTCTTTCTCGCGCAAACGGGCCAAAGCTTCGAACAACGCCCGGTTATTGTCGTCGCGAATCGCCAGCTCTTCGGGAGAAGGCTTGGGAAAGACTCTATCCAGAAGCGAATCCAACGAGAAATGACGGCGTTTGTTCTGCATCCGGAAATAGTCGGCGACAGCATTGCGAACAAGTAACGGTCGTATAGCTGCGCAAATTCCTCTTTGGATACCGTTGCCCCATACAGCGCTGTGACATAGTTGCGGCGGTCCGCCTTTCCTTGGACAACTTCCATTCGCCCACCTCCTTGGCCCCGTGTTCCCTCTTAGCGAAGCTATACAAATTGCGCAATTTGTTTTGGGAATTCACATAAGTTAATACGCAAAATGATCAAAAACATTAACAAATCGTCAAATCAACCCGAATGTCATACAATTGTCACCGCTACAATAACCTTCCGTCCCTCGATGCGACTCTTCATCCTATTTACGACACCAGAGGTTGAAGATTTGACGCCGATGCAATATGATGCCGATATATGGAAGTCGTTGAAGAGGGGCGTGGCGGAGATGCATAAGGTACTTATTGTCGACGACGAGAAGGAAATACGCGAGGGGCTGAAGACGGTCTTCCCGTGGGCGGAGTGCGGAGTGGCTGAGGTACATACTGCGGAAGACGGCGAAGAGGCCTTACTGCTAGCCGAACGGCTCGATCCCGACGTGATCGTAACGGACATTAAGATGAATCGAATGTCTGGACTTGAACTCATCGACAGGCTGCAGGAAAAGGGGCGTTTCACGGGAAAGACGATCGTGATCAGCGGATATGACGACTTTGACCTGGTGAAGCAAGCGATGAAGCTCGGCGCGGCGGATTACATTCTGAAGCCGATCCAGATCGCTGAACTGAAGCAGGTGGTCCATCATGCTGTTGCTGAAATTCGTGAAGAAAGGGCTCTGGAACAGAGTCAACGGATGCTCGAGAATCAGCTGCGGCAAGCCGTTCCGCGCATGAAGGAAGAGCTGTTGCGGGAATTAATCGACAGAGCGCATGATCCATACGGAGCAACGCGGATAAAACATCGGTTGAAAACGTTGGATCTGGAATGGATGCTTGGGGATTCAATGGTTCTGATGGTGGTGGAAGTGGATGATGCGGCGGCCTTGGAACAGAACAAACGATATAAGCGGGAGAAAGAACTGATTTCTTTCGCCATCGGCAACGTGGCGGAGATGATCGTACGCGAAGAATGCGGCTATACGGCCGAGTTGTTTCAGGATAGGGAGGAACGTTGGGTTATTGCGATCAGTCGGCTCCCCCATGTTGCACAGAGCGAATACTCGGGGCTCGCCAAGCTGCTGATCGATAAAATCAACGCCTATGTTAAAGTGAATGTGACGATCGCGCTCGCTTCATCGGTCAGCGAGTGGAATCAATTGTTCAATCTTTATCGGGAAGCGATCGATACGTTAGAGTTGAAAGCGCTGTATGGCGGCAATCAATTGTTTATCACGGATGAGAAGGGAAACGATTCGGTCGATTCGGAAGTCTCGCTAAGCAACATGAAAGAAGTGCTGGATCTGATCAAATATGGTTCGGAGTCGGACATCTGCGAGGCTATGAGCTCTTTCCCTGTATTCGTGCGGGCCTGGTCCTTGTCGAGCTTGCGAGAAATTCAGGGACGCTTGTTCGACTGGTTGTTCGAATTGGTGAAGGAAGCGTCGGCGGCGGGTTGTAAGGATCCATGGTGGGAGAGGAACCTGCTCGCGATCTGGGATCAGATCGAGCAGTTCGATACGCTAGAGTCCCTTCAGAATCAGATGACCGCCTATCTGCTGAGGCTTGCGGGCGGCTTCGACCAGCGCAAACCTTCGCAAAATTTGATTTTGACGGAAGCGGAGAAATACATACAAACGCATTATCGGGACAATCTGACGTTGCAGACGGTGGCTCGGCAAATCTGCGTCACTCCGGTGTGGCTTAGCAAACTGTTTAAAAAGGAGAAACAGATCACATTCCTCGAATACTTAACCCGGGTGCGGATCGAACATGCGAAGATCCTACTGGCGGATGCCCGGTTCCGAATTTATCAGGTCGGTCTGGAGGTCGGGTACGGCAATCCGGAGCATTTCACCAAAACGTTCAAAAAAGCGGTAGGGTGTACGCCGAAAGAGTATCGCAATCAGCGAGGAATCGCGGATGAATAGGCTGATCTTGGACAAGGGGCCTTCGTTCCGCCGTAAAATTATTGTGTTGATCCTGCTGGTTCTCGTTGCCCCGTTTTTGTTCATTTCCATCTATGCCTACCGCCAATCGGTCGAAGGCATCTCGAATGCCAATGCTCTATTCTGGTCGGAATATATGATCCAGACGGCCCGTAACCTCGATGAACAGCTCGAGAAGCTGAATGACCAGATCAACGACGTGATCGGCAACCGTCATCTGCAGGAGCTGCTGCGGGAGGAAACGAAGGATAGCCAGGAGGAAAGAGCTTTTATTTCCGCAATGTCCGAACTGACCTATCAGAAGAAAAACGAAATGGGCATATACCGCATTCGCGTCTATCCGATCCATGCTGAGGCCTATCCGGAGTATATGAAGATGCTCCGTTACGAGGAGGATGATTCCGTACGGCGCGGATTCGAAGAAATCTCGCGGACCGGAGATCCGCGATGGCAGCTGATGTGGCCCGGGCATACCAGCCCGGTATATCCCGTCCCGATGATCTCGCGAATGAAACAATTTACCGGTCTCAACGACAACAAGCCTCGGGGAATGATCGTGGCGGATCTGGAAGTCTCCTCCTTCCAGCGGATGATCTCGCCCCCTAAGAACTTGCAGGGGCAGCAATCGTTTTTGGTGGACGAGAGCGGTGTCGTTCTGTCGGATTCACGTCCGGAGCGGTTAGGCAAGCCTTATGCATACGAGGCCCTTCTTGCTCTGATCCGTACGAACAGCCACGGTACGTCGACTCTGTCGATCGACAATGTCCGAACGCTCGTCTCTTACGTGCATCTGAAAGATCAGCCCTGGACGCTGGTCAGTACCATCCCGCTCGACACGCTGATCGGTCCGCTGGAGAAAATCGGCCATCTGACGGCATTTCTGCTCGGGATCTATTTTATTTGCGGAGTCGGCATTGTCATATACATCACTCTTTACTTCACCAATCCGATTGTTCGGCTCGTTCGCGCCATGCGGAAGCTGGAGACGGGCAGTTTCTTGCTGCCTTCCCTCGATTCGCGGCGTCGCGATGAGATCGGGTGGCTTTACCGGGGATTCGATCAAATGGTTAAGAGAATCCAAGGGCTGGTCGAGGAAGTCTATCGGTCGGAGAAGTTGAAGAAAGAGCTGGAGTTCCAGGTGCTTAGCCATCAGATCAATCCGCACTTCTTGTACAACACGCTCGAGTCGATCCGCTGGAAAGCCGAGCAATACCGAATGAGAGACATCAGCGAAATGGTCGCGTCGCTCGGCAATCTGTTTAGGCTTAGCCTGAACGAGGGTAGAGAGTTGACGACGGTCGCGCGCGAAATCGAACAGGCGAGAGCCTACGTGGATATCGAACGCGCCCGCTTGGACAAGCCGTTCCAGGTCAAGTTCATGATCGAGGAAGAAATTCTGGGCAAACCGATGCTGCGTCTGCTGCTGCAGCCTTTGATGGAAAACGCGATTCATCACGGCATTCGCGATAATCCGGAGCGAGGGAAAATCATCGTGCTTGGGAGGAAGGTAGGCGCGGACCTGCATTTCGAATTGCACGATAACGGTAAAGGCATTCCTGCTGATGTTCTGCCCCGGCTGCTATCCCCTGAACCGCATGCAGAGAAGGGCAAGCGCAGAGGGGTAGGGCTTCGTAACATTCATCAACGATTGCAGCTTTACTACGGAGACGACTACGGCCTGCAGATCGAATCCGTGTCCGGCCAAGGTACGAAGATTACGATACGACATCCGATATTGCCGGAATAACGACTGAACTCTAGCATTCCAGCTGCTCCTTGCTTAGACGGGGGGCGGCTTTTTGGCGTTAAGGCCAGCGAAGGCCAATCTGAATCCACAAAGTTTAATTTTGAGGGGTAGTGGGGGCGGGGGGGATTTTACTAGAATAGCAGTAGTCAACGAGGGGAGGTGTCAACATGGGATTTTTGCGGGAAATCAAGCTTAACGGTTCGGTGTATGCGATGTTCGTTCCCGTTGCCGTTCTGCTGTTCTTGTTCAGCTATATGCCGATGGCGGGCGTCATTATCGCCTTCAAAGATTTCGACTTTACGAAAGGTATCTTCGGTAGCGAATGGGCGAATCCGATTTGGAACAACTTCGATTATTTGCTCACTTCATCGCAAGCGCTGCGGGCGATTCGCAACACGATTTTGCTTAACCTTCTGTTCATTGCAGTCGGATTGGGTTTTGAAGTCGGCTTGGCGTTGCTGCTTCATGAGATTCGCTCCAAAGCGTTCAAACGGACGGCGCAGTCGATCACGTTTCTGCCGTTCTTTATCTCCTGGATCGTCGTCGGCGTATTCCTCTACAATCTGCTGCAGTATGATCACGGTGCCTTTAACGAGCTGCTGAAGTGGTTAGGGGCGGATAAGATCGACTTCTACAATTCTCCGGGTTGGTGGCCGCTCATTCTTGTCCTGATCATGCGTTGGAAATTCACGGGGTATGGGACGATCCTTTATTTGGCCGGGCTGGTGAGCATAGATTCTTCTTATTACGAGGCGGCCGCGATCGACGGGGCTTCGCGCTGGAAGCAAATCCGCTATATTAGCTTGCCGATGCTGAAGCCGACGATGATCATTCTGACGCTGCTAGCGATCGGACGGATCTTGAATGCGGATTTCGGGATGTTCTACGCGCTCGTCGGCGACGCGCCTATGCTGTTCGCCACCACGGACGTGGTTGATACTTTCGTCTATCGCAGCTTGCGGGAAACCGGGGACATTAGCATGGCTTCCGCGAGCGGGTTCCTGCAATCGATCGTGGCGTTCCTCCTCGTTCTGGGCAGCAACGCGGTCGCTCGCAAAGTCGATCGGGATTCGGCATTGTTTTAACACGTAAAGGCGGTGGGATCGGATGGCTTCGAAAAAAATGGATGTTACGCAGGCGTGTCTCCTTGCGATCGTGTCCATCTTGTGTATCTTGTGTATCATTCCCTTTCTCATGGTTATAAGCGGATCCTTAAGTACGGAAAAAGATATTGTGGATTACGGGTATACGCTTATCCCCAAGCATCTCACGCTGCTATCCTACAAGGTGCTTCTATTGGGTTCGGACCGCATTCTGGATGCGTACGGGGTCACCGTCCTCGTAACGGCAATCGGAACGGTGCTGGCGCTACTGGTGAATAGCATGGGAGCCTACGTCTTGACGAGAAAGGCGCTGAAATATCGCAACATTCTGTCCGTCTATGCCTTGATCACCCTTCTATTCAACGGGGGGATGGTTCCTTGGTATTTCGTCTGCGTCAACTACCTGCATTTGCAAGATTCGTTGCTCGCGCTTATTCTGCCTGCGTTAGGAAACGCGTTCAACATGTATTTGGTTCGCAATTACATGCTGTCGGTTCCGGAAGAGATCTACGAGTCGGCGAAAATGGACGGCGCGGGGGATCTGAAGTACTTCTTCCAGTTTATGCTGCCCTTGTCGAAGCCGGTGCTTGCTACCATAGGTTTGTTCACGGCGCTAGCGTACTGGAACGATTGGTTTATTGCGCTGATGCTCGTCAACAAACAGGAGCTGCAGCCGTTACAGTTGATTCTTCGCACGATCGTATCCAATATCGAGTTCGTCAAAAATTCGGGCAACGCGATGGACATTCAGCGGTTAACCGCGCAGCTTCCGTCGGAAGGGATCAAGATGGCGGCGACGGTCATTACGATCGGGCCGATCGTATTCCTCTACCCGTTCGTTCAGAAGTATTTCGTGAAAGGCATTATGATTGGCGCGGTGAAGGGTTGACTATTTCAGCTTGGGGCTGTGATAGGATAAAGATGACGAGGAGAGATAGAGATGAAGAAGACAGGTTCGAGAAGAAGGGTCTGGCAAGCGGTCATGCTGCTTGCGGTGGTTATGCTAGCGGGGTGCGGCAACAACCAGAAGCAGGAAAATTCGTCGGGCAATCCATCGCCCGCGGCTTCCTCTTCCTCAGCGCAGCAAGCAAACGAGAAGGAGGCGGAACTGAAGCTGATTTTCCCAGGGGACAAGCCGACGGCTATGGACGAAGTGTGGGGCGCAGTCAGCGATTACGTGAAGCAGAAGGGGATCAATGTCACGTTCGATATTCAATACATTCCCTTCAACGACTATAAGGACAAGCTGCTGGTCATGTCCGCTGCCGGAGATATGTGGGATTTGAACTTCGACGGAGATTGGCTCGCGTATCAGCAGATGGCTGGCAAAGGGGCGTACATGGCGCTTAATGAACTGCTCCCGGAATACGCTCCTAATCTATATAAGAAATACGAGGGACAAGGGTCGTTGCAGGCCGCTTCGGTCAACGGGCAGATCGTGAGCCTTCCTTGGACGATGAAGCAGAATACGCGTCCTTTCGGACAATGGCGTTCAGATGTAACGGATAAGCTGGGCATCGGCGCGGCCAAGGATTCGGTTCAAACGATCGAAGCGATAGACGAGCTGCTTCGTCGGATTAAGCAAGCGGATCCGACGGCCAAGATTACGCGGAAAGGCCCGCTCGATCTCTTCAAATTGAAGCATGAGCTGATGGACATCGGATTCAGCGGTTATGTGGTGGATCTGAATGATCCGCAGCTGCGCGCGGTTCCGATCGAACAGACGGCTGCCTACCGCGAGAGCGCGCAGCTGGCGAAAACCTGGTACGACGATGGGATCATTAGCAGCGATGCCATGGTGGACAAGGAAGGAATAGACGTACAGTGGAGAAACGGCAAGCTCGTCTTCGATCTGTCGACGCACGAATGGACCAATGCGGATCCGGGTTTTAGCGATCCTTCTTTCAAGCGGGAATCGTCGATTCTGTACCCGGACAAGAAATATGCGAATCGTTCGCCTCTCGCGAATGTGGTGGCGATCAACAAAAAGTCGAAAAATCCGGATAAAGTGCTGAGATTTCTGGATCTCCTCGAGACGGATAAGCAGTTGTACGATCTTGTCCAGTACGGAATCGACGGCAAGACGTACAAGCTGGACGGCCAAGCGGCGGCGTTCCCGGACGGCATGGATTCTTCGACCAGCAGCTATATGGGATGGACGGGCCAATGGGCGCTGTGGAAGCCGCAATTCATGAGACCTACGGGAACGTATAGCGACGGGTTCTGGTTGAAGGAAGGAGAGTTCGCAAGCCAGCCGATGAATGTCAACTCCCCGCTCGACGGCTTGTTCATATCGCAAGACGACATCAAGAACGAAGTCGCGAAGCGGGAAAGCATCAAGAGCGAATTCGGTCTCCCGATCGAATTCGGAACGGTGAAGAATGCCGATAAAGCGGTGGACGACTACATAGCCAAGCAGCAAGCGGCAGGCGTGGACAAGATCACCGCGGAAGTCCAGAAGCAGATCGATCAATTCCTTGCCGGCAAGAAGCAGTAAGGAGCGATAAGCGAGTCGAATCCGGAAGTCTGACTGTACCAGGCAGGTGTAGACTTCCGGATTATTTTGTATACCTTCATGAAGACAGGGGCGAATCGCAGGATGAGAAAGATCATTATTGTGCTGCTGCTTTGCTGTTTGGCGTTCTCGGGATCGGGTTGGGTTGCGGGCGGAGGGAATCCAGTATACGCTGCAACGACGGTATACGAGGCGGAAGACGGAACGCTCGGAGGCAGCCCTCTGCCGCAGATTAACAGCGATCACCCCGGCTACTCGGGCACGGGGTTTGTGGCGTATTTCAATCAAGACGGGCAATTCTTCACGATAACCGCCAATGTGGCCACGGCGGGGATTTATAAAGTCATTATGCGCTATGCGTCCGACTACGGTGCCGTTCGCAGCATTTTGGTCAACGGGAGCGCGCAATTCGGAGCAATCTCTTTTCCGGCTCCGGGGAACGGCGGTTCATGGGACGCATGGGCGGACTCCGAACCGGTGTACGTTCATTTAAACGCAGGCAGCAACACGATTACGGTAAAACACGACAGCGCGAAAGGCAGTACCGGGTCCGCTAATTTCGATTATTTTAAGATCGAGGAGACAGGGGAACCGTATGCACCATACAACGGAACGTCCGTATCGCTCCCCGGCACGGTTCAGGCAGAAGATTACAATACGGGCGGAAGCGGAATCGCCTATTCGGATACGACTTCCGGCAATACCGGAGGAACCTACCGGACGGATGACGTGGATATTCAAACGACGAGCGATTCCGGGAACGGTTACAATGTGGCTTGGACGGATGACGGCGAATGGCTGAAGTACAATGTGAGAACGGATACGACGGCGAATTTCAATATGGATATTCGAGTCGCGAATGCATTCGAAGCGAACGCGGCCGTCAAAGTCTATATCGACGGGCAGTACAAGGGGAAGTTCGCGGTGCCGGTCACGGGAGATTACCAAACCTGGACAACAATACAGGGGCCGCGGGGCATTCGGCTGCATGCCGGCGTACACGCGGTTAAACTTGAAATCGTGACCGGCAACTTCAATGTCAATTGGATGGAGTTCACAACCTTCGGTTCCCGATTGGAAGCGGAGGAGGGAACGCTCGGAGGCAGTCCGCGGCCGCAGATCAACGGCGATCATTCGGGCTATACCGGAACCGGTTTCGTCAGTTACTTCGAATCCGACACCCAATACGTGCAAGTACAGGCGAATGTCCCCGCCGACGATTATTACGCGGTGACGTTAAGGTACTCGGCGGCCTTCAGCGCAGGCAAAATCTATCGGACGATCGAGCTTAACGACAAGCCGCTCTACGAGCGATTCGAGTTCGCCCCTACCGCGAGCTGGGACTCGTGGAGGACGTTGACGTTCATCACGAAGCTTCAGGCAGGCGCGAACAAGATTACGGTACGGTACAACAAAGAGAACGAGTCGCGGGGAACGGTCAATCTCGATCATATCCTCGTTGCGACGCCCGATTTCTCCTCGGTTTCCTATACGGGAGCAAGCTTCGCGCCGGGCAGGGTGGAGGCCGAACATTACGACATCGGCGGCGAGGGCGATGCGTATCACGACACGACGGCTTCCAACCTTGGGGGAGCCGCCCGGCCTGACGAAGCGGTGGATCTATCGGCTAACGATGAGGGCGGTCATACGGTAAGTTCTATCGAAGCGGGCGAGTGGCTGAAGTACAAGGTTGTCGCGCTTGCTTCCGGCACGTATAATCTGAAGCTCAGAACTTCGGCCGTATACGATAACCAGCAGATCCGGATCTTTATCGACGAGGTCGATTACGGGAGCTATACGGTTCCTAATACGGGAAGCTACTCGGAGTATCGCGAGTTTACGATACCGGCCGGCATAGAGCTGACGCAGGGCACGCATGTCGTTAAGCTCTATAGCGCGGACGCGAATAGCTGGGGCGCCTATAACCTTGACTGGTTCCAGTTCGACTCGTTCCGAACGGGGCAGCAGGCGGAGTCCGGGACTCTCGGCGGTTCGCCTGCGCCGGTCGCGAATGCCGATCATCCCGGTTATCGGGGAACCGGCTTCGTCGCCTCGTTCTTGAGCGACGGTCAGTACGTCCGGAATACGGTAAACGTGCCCACGGCGGGAGTCTATCGCATCTCGTATCGGTATTCCGCCGATCAATCGGCCTCAAGAAACCTAGCGGTGAATGGGATAAGCGTGGCGGATAACCTGACGTTTCCGAGTACGATTAACTGGTCATCGTGGAGTACAGCCGCTTTCGAAGCCGATTTGAATGCAGGGGAGAACGTTATTGAAGTGAAATATAATGCTTCTCTGGGTTCTCTTCAAGCGCTTAATCTGGATGAAATGACGGTAGAGTTCCTAAACGGCGGAAATGCGCCGTACAACGGTCCTCATACGGTTCCCGGGACGATAGAAGCGGAGGATTACGACGCAGGAGGACCCGGCGTGGCGTATGCGGACACGACGGCGAGCAATGAAGGGGGCGTGTATCGGACGGGCGCCACGGAAGGCGTGGACGTGCAGGCATCCCCGGATGGCGGCTATGAAATCTATAACATCGCGAACGGGGAATGGGTGAAGTACACGGTTCAAGTAGCGGAGACGGGGAACTACGATGTCCGGGTTCGGGTGCAAAGCCCGGATGGCGGAGATAAGATCCGAGTGTACATCGACGATGTGGATGCGGGGATCGTTCCGCTAGGGTCGCTGAACGCCTATTCGACGATCTCCCTGTTGTCCAAGAAGCTGTTGACCAAAGGGACCCACGAAGTGACCCTCAAGTTCGTGACTTCCGGAACAGCGCTCCGCTTGAACTGGCTTAAGCTGGAGCCAAGCTTCGCCATCGTGCCCGGCATTCAAACGCCTTCTTTGGCCACGGAAGACGTTATCGTGTCGACCGTTGCGGTAACGGATTACGGAGTCGTCCCGAACGGTAACGCGGACGCGACCTCGGCGTTTCAGAATGCGCTGGATACGGTTGGCGCGATGGGCGGGGGCGTCGTATTCGTTCCGGCTGGTACGTACCGGATCGACGGTACGCTGAGCATCCCGCAGAGTGTGACGTTGCGCGGGGAATGGCTCAGCCCGGACGATGGCGGCCTCGGCGTCGGTACGATTCTGAAGGCGTACAGCGGCAAGGATAAGGAGAACGGGACGCCGTTCATTACGATGAATCGCAGCACATCCGTGCGGAACTTGAGTATCTGGTATCCGGAACAGGATTATAACAACGTTCATGCCTATCCTTTCACCATTGCAGGCGGAGAGAAGCAGGACACGATCTCGGTCATGAACGTGACCTTGTATAATTCGTACAAAGGAATTCAACTCGGACAGAACGGTTACGCGAACGGGGTTAACGTCTTCCGCAATCTGTACGCGACGATCTTAAAAGCGGGCGTGATCCAGGACAATACGTTCGACGTCGCGCGTAACGAGAACGTCTATTTCAAAGCCGATTACTGGATTCATTCGGGGCTGGCCGGCGCGCCGTCGTCTTCCGCCGCGCAATCGGCGCTTAAGGCTTATATGGCGGCTAACGCCGTCGGGTTCGAGTTCCGCAGGGTGGATTGGATCTATATGCACAACATCAACATTAGAGATATGAAAACCGGGATCTATACGAACGGCAACTGCAACGGCCAGATTTACGGTTTGAATATTGACGATGTGAATGTGGGCCTGCATTTCGAGCGGTTATACATTCCGGGCTTCGAAATTACGAACAGTACGATCAACGCCACCAAAGGAAGCAGACCGATCGGCATTCTGTACAACGCCGACAGCGACAACATCGTGCAGCTTAATCATGTGGCGATCGGCGGAACTCCGTATGCGGGAATTCAAGTGAACGGGAATTCGGTGCTCAATCTGACGGACGTTACTTTCACCGATTGGGGATACAACGGCGGAACGTATGCGATAGAGATGCAGAAGGGTTCCGTATTAGTCGAGAGCAGCAAATTTCAGCAGGCCAAAAAAGCGATTTCGCTGTCCGCCGCGGTGACGGCGGCAGCTATTCTGGGCAATACGTTCGTAGGCGCACCGCAAATCGATAATGCCAGCGGCGGCGACGTGAAGATCGATCATACCGCGCTAGCGACTTATCCGTTGCCGAATTGGAGCTATTCGTATGCGCCCGAGCGGCAACCGGCGGTCGGGACCAACTTCTACAATGTCAAAAGTGCCCCGTACCAGGCAGCGGGAGACGGGACTTCGGACGATACGAACGCGATCCAAAGCGCCCTGACGGACGCAGGCAATGCCGGGGGAGGAACCGTCTATTTGCCGGCGGGCGATTATCGGGTGAGCACTCATCTGCAAGTACCGGCCGGGGTAGAGCTAAGAGGTTCGTTCGACAACCCGCATCACGGGATGGTCATGAACGGAACGGTGTTACTTGCATACGAGAACCAAGGCAATGAAGCGGGGACGGCGTTCATCACATTGGCTCAGAACTCAGGGGTTAGGGGATTGACGATTTTCTATCCGGAGCAGGATTTTACGGATATTCAGGCATACCCTTGGACGATCCAGGCGCAAGGCGACGGCAGTTGGGTGAAATACCTGGCTTTCGTTAACTCGTATAAGGCGATCGATATGGATACGCATAGTCCCGATCAATATCAAGTCGTGCTGAACAATGGGACGACGCTTAGAGAAGGGTTGCGCGTCGGCAAAGGAAGCGCGCTGGATCTAGGAGGCTGGGTGGAAGATAACCATTGGAATCCGACGAACTGGTTGTTCACGTCGTATAACGGTACGCCAAGCGCGGACTCTGACACGTTATTTGAGGATCTGCTTGCGAGTTCGACGGGATTCGTTATCGGTTCGGCCAACAATGCGCAGGTGTTCCAGAACTTTACGATTCTGAACCATGTCGGGATGAACCTGATTGGTCAAACCGAAGGGAACTGCCGGAATTGTGTCGTATTCAGCAATGGCGTGGATGCTTCCAAATACGGCGTCGTAATCGATTCGTCGGATGACATTGTGTTCATCAACCCGCAGACGGCGACCGAGCTGTCGGATTTTGTGACGAGCTCGACGTTCAGCGGTACGTTAAAAGTGTTTAACGGCGGCAAATGGTCTACCCATCCGATTGCAACGTTAAACGGCGGAACGACGATATTCCAAACGTTCGACATGACGACGGCGTACCCGATTACGGTGAATGGCGGAACGTTCTACGGATACGGGATGGTGTTCCACACGCCGGGAGTCCCCCATGTGGTGGCGGGACCTCATGTGACAAGCGTCGTTCTTAAAGGGAATACGGGCAAAGGCGGCTTCACCGTTACGAATCAGGCGGGAACTAAGCTGGTTAACGGGAACAATACGGGGTATTGACCGAAGGAACGCTGACAAGGCAGGATAAACGGTCGATTCATTACGTTAAAGAAAAGGGGCTTCATACAATGAAAACGGTTCGTGGTGCAGTCATCGGCTATGGCGGAGCTTTTAACATGGGCAAAATCCATGCCAATCAAATGAAGGATTCCGGGATCGCGTTTGTCGCGGCTTGCGACTTGGATAAGGCTCGGGCGGAACAGGCGGCAGTAGATTTCCCCGGTATCCGCACGTATACGAAGGTCGAGGATTTACTGTCCCAGGAAGATATCGACCTCGTTACCATCATCACCCCGCATAACACGCATGCTCAGCTAGCCAAGCAAGTGCTGGAAAGCGGGAAAAACTGCATTCTCGAAAAACCGATGTGCATTCGCGCCGACGATGCTTTCGAGTTGACGCGATTGGCGAATGAACGGAGTTTGATGCTGTCCGTATTCCATAACCGAAGATGGGACGCTTGGTATTTGACGCTCATGGATTTGATTAAACGGGACTTGCTGGGGGAAATCTTTCACGTTGAAATCTTTACGGGCGGCTACCAACACCCAGGTCACTGGTGGCGTTCCGATAAAGCGATTTCCGGGGGTACATTCTACGATTGGGGCGCTCATCTCATCGATTACCTCTTAGGTTTCATTCCCGGTAAAATCAAATCCGTACGCGGGTTCGTCCACAACAAAATATGGCATGAAATCACGAACGAGGATCAAATCGACAGCGTCATCGAGTTCGAGAGCGGCGCGGTGGCCTATATTTCGACTTCGAATATCGCAAGGGCGGGGAAAGCGCCGATACGCATTTTAGGTACGAAAGGCGCTGTCGTCGATGCCGATCTGTGGGACGATCACCTGACCCTGTATACGGAAGTAGGCGGATTGCCGGTCGAAACGAAAATCATGAACTTGAAGGAAAACTGGTCGGCTTATTATAGAAACGTTGCCGATCACTTGATGAACGATGCCGAGCTAGTCGTAAAACCGGAGCAAGCGGCTCGCAACATCGCGGTAATCGAAGCGACGGAGAAATCTGCTGCCATTGGCGCAGCGGTGCCGGTAGCCTACGAGAATTAATAACATAGAACAAAGCCCGAGAGCTTCGACTCTCGGGCATTTCTGCGTTTTAGGGTGCTGACAGAAATCTGTCCTTGCGTTCGTTCGTAGGATCACATCCACTACGTATCAGATAGATAAGGGAGGCGTGCGCTTAAATGATAGATGCCATTGCATGGATCGTTGGAGGAATTTTATCTCTACTTAGCGGAATTCATTTGTATTGGGCGGCGGGAGGAAGTTGGGGAGGGGAGGCTGCGGTTCCAAGCAACGGTATGGCTCCATTGTTCCGGTCATCCAAAACGAATACAATCCTCGTTGCTGTGGCCTTGGCTTTGTCGGGATGGTTTGTTCTGGAGTTTAGCGGAGCCGTAAAATCGTTTCTTTTCTCGGAGTGGCTGCTGCTGTATGGAGGCTGGGCGTTATCTGTCGTATTCCTATTGCGAGCAGTCGGAGACTTTCGCTGGCTCGGTTTTTTTAAGAAACAAACGAACACGTTATTCGCCAAATGGGATACACGGTTGCATAGTCCGCTATGTCTCTTCCTTGGAGTGGAGTTGTCAAAAAAAGTGCAGTTTGAAAACACCCTCATACAGAACTCCCGTTACTAAGCTGCTTTTGAAAGCATTCTTTCGCGATAAATAGCTGGCGGCCATCCTCCTGGATTTGAAGTGTAGATCCGCCGCCTGTTGTAATAGACCATGATGTATCTGAAGATGATTGATTTAATATAAGCCATCGGATAGTGCTCGGTTCGGATCTTGTACAGCTTTTCTTTCTTTAGCGTAGCAAAAAAACTCTCCATCCTTGCGTTATCATAGCAACGCCCTGTGCCGCTC
>Ga0065721_10004464_pt1 | contig 50744 bp, 47 predicted proteins | sample Mesricmetagenome_FD_59108 | JGI IMG/M metagenome (GOLD analysis project Ga0065721, IMG submission 59108) | Mesophilic microbial community from rice straw/compost enrichment Sample: eDNA_1 v2 (version 2) | ecosystem: Engineered > Solid waste > Grass > Composting > Bioreactor | place: USA: Davis... | reverse complement strand
CCGGCCAGCTGTGGCGACACAGCGACAAGATGGCGGCGGAGTTGAAACGGATGGAGCCGCGCTTTTCTGATTCCATGCGAGACACCAGCTCGTTGATCAGCAGCGGAATATCTTCCGCCCGCTCTTTCAGCGAGGGCATTTCGATAGGGAATACATTCAAGCGGTAATAGAGATCCTCGCGGAAATCGCCTTTCTCGATCATGGCTTCGAGATTGCGGTGGGTCGCCGCGATGATGCGCACATCGGTCTGGAAAGTTTTATTGCCGCCGACGCGCTCGTAAGATTTTTCCTGCAATACGCGCAAAATCTTCACCTGCATATGCAGCGGCATATCGCCGATTTCGTCGAGAAACAGGGTGCCGCCTTCCGCCATTTCGAAGCGGCCGGCGCGGGAGTTGATGGCACCGGTAAAAGCACCCTTTTCGTGGCCGAATAATTCGCTTTCCAGCAGCTCGGCAGGGATCGCGCCACAGTTGACCGGCACAAAGGGTTTGTCGCGGCGCGGAGAATGGTAGTGAAGATTGCGCGCCACCACTTCTTTACCGGTGCCGGATTCACCGGCGATCAACACGGTCACGTCTTTATCTGCCACCTGGGACATCATGGCGCGCACCGCCTGAATTGAACGGCTGGTGCCAACCAGACTGCGGAACAGGTGAATCGGGCGTTTTTCGTGAGACTTTTCCGCCAGGGCGAGAGCCTCGCGAAAGCGTTGCGCGCGATGGAGCGCATCCACCAGAGAGTTGTATTCCAGGGGCAGATTCAAGCGCGCAATAACCCGCTGGCGCAGCGAGCTGTCGCGGTCGGAATTCGCCTCGGGGTAGCCGTCCCCCAGGGTGATAACTGGTGTGGTGCCGAAGCGGTCCCGCACGGTCTTGAGTTCGTTGGCCAGATCTCCACCTTTATGATCGTGACCCAAAATAACCACGGCCACCTCACCGGTTTGCTGCCGTACATTCTCTGGAAACAGCCGCCACTCGGTAAAATCCAGAGCCAAAGCGCTTTTACTGAGAAAATTCAAGATCACCAAAAGATCGTGTCGAACTGCAGAATTGTCTTCCACCAGCAGAATGCGCATGTCATCCAGCATTGTTTAATTGCCTCATAGAATCGAAGCGGAAAGCGGGCCACCAGCCAACATTTTCACGTTCATTTTTATATTGCGAAGCGCGCCTGGTTTTTGACCTTTTCGGCAGCGCAGATCAGCCACCCTAAGTAATAGTCAACGCCTCGCCAACGGTCAAATTTTTGGCGATCGATGGTGACGACAGGTGAACAGGACGGATTGAGCGGGGGCAATTTGACGCCGACTGGACAAGCCGGCGCTGGTGAACTACGAAAAAATTAAGTGATGACTAACGACCCAGCCAAGCTTGCATGGTGGCGTCGGGCAGTTCGCGTACCATTTCAGAATAAAGAGCCAGTACTTTTTCCAACTCCCCTACCAGCATTTTGTGATCGCGAGCCGGATCGTCGAATGCGCGATTTAATTGAAGCGTCAGCAGTTGATCCCAATCCTTTACCGCTTCCCAATTTGAAGCCATAAACGCTTTTTCCATTTCACGTCGGGCGCGCACCAGGGAAAGATGGGAAACGGGGACTAGGCTCATATTTAACTCCTGACGATCAGAAACTCTATGTCCTGGTTAGCGGCAGTGAGTGTCAAAACTTGAATATTTTTTACTTGATTTTAAAAAAACAAAAGCGGAAAAAATTTTCCGCTTTTTATAGGCAAGGCAGGAATATTTATTCAGCAGAAGCTTCTGCCACAGACGGAAGCGCAGAAAAATCCATTTGATCCCACCCGGTTTTTATTTCACCGATCAAGCCGCGCACTTCCACCAGTGCCGCCGGCAATTCATCCTGAGATGCGCCGGTGATTTTTTCCACCATATATTCATAGAGCGCGTCGAGATTCAGCGCAATTTCACCGGCATTCATATTCAGGCTGTTGCGCAGACCGTTGATGATGGCGATGAGTTTGTTAGTGAGAATTTCCAAATCCGCCTGATTGTTTTTCAGATGCGCCTGCAATGCTTGACCGATGCGCTCGAGCGCACCGTCCATTAACAGTGAAATGATTTGATGAGACGAAATTTCTTCAGTGCGCTCTTGAATAAAAGCGGCAGCTTTGGTTTGCGCGACAGCCATAGGTATCTCCTGAGATTTCTGTGCGGCAAAATATTGCCGCTATATGGAAGTTCACAGGGGATAATGCAGGGATGGTGCCAATGAGCGGCGGACGGTACCGCCGCAGGCTAAGAGGAGTAATTAACCGATTTGTTTCCAGGCAGAACGCAGGTCGCCGAGCAAGCTCAAAGCTTCATCCAGTTTGCTTGCGTCGTTTTTGCTGTGGGCCGCAGCCAGCAGGCTTTGGATATAGACGTACAAGCTGTCCAGGTTCATTGCCAACTCGCCACCGACATCAGTATTGAGCGCTTCGCGAAGGCCGCCAACGATGCTGAGCGCGCTGTTGATCTTGTTGCCTTTCAGCTCAACGTTGCCGAACTCCATTGCCCCCTTGGCCTGGACAATGCGCTCCATAGCGCCCTCGTACAACATATCGATCAACCGATGCGGTGACGCGATTTCGACGTTGGCACGGTACTGAACTTTTGCGTAGGACTTCAGGGCTGCTTGTGGATTCACGGGAAGCCTCTCTCCGTTGGTGATATGGGTCGGACTTCAAGGTTATCGACCCACCCCCGACAAACTTTAGTCAAAAGATGCACAGCCAAATAAATGCGAAAACGCCGGTCATCCGCCGGCCGGAACCGACACAGCACGGGGCGGCATAAGCCGGCACAGCAGCGGATAGAGCAGCAATGCTGCGCCAATTGCAGGAAATCCTTCATAGAGGCTCTCGTGCAGTCCCGCCAAACGCCACAGCAGCGCGACTGCCACACCGGCGAACATCATGATCAGGGCCATGGCTTGCGACACTCTGCGCCCCAACGCCAACAGAACCAACAACGGCACAAACGCCGCTGCCAACGTTGACCAGGACATGACCACCAGATTGAACACGCTCTGCCGGTTCAGCAGCGCCCACGCCACAGCACCGCCGGTAACGCCAAGGGTGACCCACTTGGCCAAGCGCAAATTGCGCCGGTCGCCTTTCAAATCGCACACAACAATCGAGGAGCAGGCCAGCACCAGGGAATCCGCCGTAGAGATAGTCGCGGCAAAAATGCCGGCCAGAATAAGCCCCACCAATACCGGCGGCAGCAGCTCGAGTGCGAGGGTCGGCAGTGCCAACTCGGCGTCAAAACTGCTGCTCTCCGGCAGCAGCAGGCGGGTCAACATCCCGACTGATGTGGCCATGCAATAAAAAATAATGAACCAGGCGTAATACCAGATGCGCGCGATCACCATGGCGTTGCCGCGTTTGAGCGTCATAAAACGCACCATCACGTGGGGCTGCCCCACCACTGAAATGCCTGCGAACAACCATCCCACCAACAGCAGCGCGGCGCCGGACCAGCCGGGCAAAAAGGCTTTATCCGGCGCTGGCGATAAGTAACCCGGGATGTCCGCCAACTGCTGCAGCGCCGAGCCCACGCCGCCCAACTCCCGCAGGGCGACCGACAACAACAGCCCCATAGCAAATACCATCACGAACGCCTGGGCCGCATCCGTCCAAATGGAGGCCCGGATACCACCCGCCAAGCAGTAGGCCAGGACGATGCCAGCGCCCACCAGCGCGCCGACGTACACCGGCCAATGCAGCAACACCAGCAGCGCCTTGCTGCCCGCCACCAGCTGCGCACTGGTGTAGGCCATCAGGAACACCAGCGCGAGCACTGAGGCGCACAGGCGAAAAATCGGCATGGCTCTGCCCTGCCACTCACTGAGCACACCGAGATAGCTGTGCTCGCCCGTGCGTTGGGTCGCCTGATGCAAGCGCCGATGAATAAAGGTGGAGCCGATAAAATCGCCCAGTATCCAGCCAATCATGAGCCAGACTGCGGCCATCCCGGTGGCGTAGGTATAGCCGATCACCCCGATGAACATATAACCGCTGTTGTTAGTTGCCACGGCAGAAAGGCCCACCAGCCAGGACGGGACACTCTGCTCGGCCAGATAATAATCTTTTTGGGTGGCGCGACTTTGGCGCATGGACCAGAGACCAATCGCGGTGAATCCGGCGAGAAAAAATAAAAAGCTCGTCAGTATCACGGGAGGTTTTCGCCCGGTGCAGGTTTTATTGAGGCCGGCGAAAATGGCGCTTCAAGGAGTTTTTTGAAGGCGGGATATTCTCGCAGGGGCGCCAGCGCTTTATCACTGCGAATATCGTCGATGATGGATTCACTGAATTGCATGGCGCGGGCGAGACCGGCAACCGCTTCATCGAAATCTTTGAGAGCGACATTTGCGCACGCGAGCTGATAATGCGCGTAGCCATATTGAGCATCCATTTCCAGCGCGCGCTGACACAGATTTTTTGCCCACTGCGGCTCGCCCAATTCCAAAACCATATCCGCTTTGTAAGTTAAGGCTTCAGCGTCGTGGGGTCGCAATTTCAGAATTTCATCATAAATCGCAATTTTTCCCGCGACGGAATGCTCCTGGGCGGCGCGCAACCACATGGAATGAACTTCCTGGGTGCGTTCGATTTGCAAACGGTTCTCGTCTATATGACGAGTTTTCTGCATCAATTGTTTTTCAATCGCATGCAGCCGCTTTTCATAAGCCTCCACCAGCTTTTGCACTTCTTTATCGGCGACGCTGTGGACTTTATCGCGAATATCGCGAATGGATGTCCAACCCACAATAACGAGGATAGAGCTGACAGCAGCGATCAAATAGAAAAAATAGGTCACGGTATTGGTGGCATATCCCATAGCCTTGTCGCTCACCATTAAATCCCGATCCAGGATCTTCTCCGTAAGATCCAAACGCTGCGCCGCCATTTCCGACCGTAACTGCTTAAGCTCATCGAGGATGTAGCGCTCGATAAACGGTGTGTACAACGGCTGAGTCAAGGTGTCTGCTGAATCAGCTGCTGCAGTTTCGGCCTCCGCTGGCGCGGCATTTTCCTGCGCTTGCGACATCAGCGCCGGAAGTAGCACCACCAGGCAGAGCAATACCTTCAGGCAGCGCATATGGCAGCGCCGTGGTTATGCACTTCAATCAGACATTTATGCAGGCTTTGCACAGCCAAGGTGTAATCGTGCTCATCCACAACAAACTGCATATCCACCTGACGCATGGATTGATGTACGGCGAGAATGCTGATGCCGGCATCGGCAAGCGCCGCAACGGTTTTGGCCAATATTCCGGGCACTTTCATATCACTGCCGATGGCAGAAACTATCGCCACTTTGCGCGTTTTGATTTCAGAATCCGGGAACTGACAACTGAGTTCTTGCTGCACCCGCTTGATGTTTTTGATATTGGTTCCCAGGTAATAAGTGATGGTATTAGCGTTTACGTCTTTGGTGATCACACTGGTCTTGAAGCGTTTACAGGTTTCCAACAGCGCGGTTTCGTAACGATAAAAATCACCCACCATATCCTGATCAAAAAACTCCATGGAAACGACATTTTTTCTTCCTGCGATAATTTCCACGCAGGGCTTTTCACTGACGTAGTCGCCGGTAATCAGAGTTCCGTCATGCTCAGGCTCAAAAGTATTTTTCACCCGCAAAGGAATCGCGCTCTGCCGCAATCCTTTTGCCGCGCGCGGATGAATCGCCTCCATACCGAGATTGGCCAATTGATCGGCCACGTCGTAATTCGTGCGGCCGATAGGTACGACCTTGTCATCTCCAACCAAACGGGGATCGGCACTGCTGAGATGGTATTCCTTGTGAATAAGCGCTTCGCGAGCGCCGGTGAGCACGGCAAGGCGACTGAACGTCATTTCGCTATAGCCGCGATCAAACGTCGCCATCAAGCCGGTTTTACAATGGGCATATCCTGTGGCAATAACGATTTCCCGGCTCAAATCTATATCTTTTATTGCAGCCAAAATCTGCTCATCGAGCGAATAATGCTCTGGCAAATTCCAGCCGGTGAGGTCCAGCAAGCGCGCCTTGATGCCATCTTCATCTAATTTTCGAGTCATATTCCAGGCGCTGTGCGCCTCGCCCAAACTCGCCAGCATTTCCCGCACCGTCTGCAAATGATCCCGCAGAGAAAAATGCCCGTGCTGACACAACCGCTGTAAATCCTCCAGGCAGCGCTGGGTGGTATCCAGTCGCTCATTGATAAAAGCGTCCGCGGCCATACGATTGTCCGGAGCGTCGAACAAGTCCGCATTAATCACCAGCATTTGTTCGCGCACCACATCCATCGCCTCGCGCCAGGACTGGCCATCCTCGTTTGCCGCATATAAACCGTAAACACCCAGGCGCCCAGTTTTTTTATGCTCAAGCAAAAGATCGGTAATTCCGCCGTAGGCGGAAACCACCATGATTCGCCCTGTCACCGGCAGTTCATGCTTATGGCCGAGAATGACATTCTCGCGCACCGCCGCATATTGACTCATGGACGTGCCGCCGATTTTTTCCACCGTGTGCCCCATGATTTCCCCCGCTTGTTCAAACATTCACAGTTTCGGCTTCCAAAGGATATGCGCCGCTGGAATCGTGAACTTCTTTGCCATGCAATGGCGGGTTGAAAACGCACGCCATTTTCATTTCAGTTTTTGCGCGCAGACGATGGTGATCATGTTGATCGAGAACATAAATAACCCCTGAGGAAATGGGATATATCTTGCCATCCGCCAGATTCTCCACTTCACCTTCGCCACTGATGCAATACACCGACTCCAGGTGATTCTGATAATGCATCTGTAAATCAGCGCCGGCGTAGATGGTAGTGATATGAAAGGAAAAACCCATATTGTCATTGCGCAATAACAGTCGGGTGCTCTCCCAACCTTCACTGACGACACGGCGATCTGTTTGATTAGCGGAATTCAAGTTTCTGACGATCATATGCGACCTCCTCAGGATGCAGCGGAAACAGGGGTTTTCAAAACAGCGTCAACGCTTTCGGCCAAACGGCGGAGACCATCCTGCAGATGATCCTCCGCAATGGTCAGCGGACACAGGCACTTCACTACCTGACTGCGATTGCCGGACGTCTCGATAATTAAATTGCGAGAGAAAGCTTCGCGACTGATTTGCGCGGCAATATCACCGGATGCGCAGGCCAGCCCCTGCATAAAACCTCTACCTTTAGGGCGCAATTGAGTATTGCCGTGCCGATCGGCGATAGATTTAAGGGTTTTGCTAATCAACTTGGCTTTGTGTTCCACACTGCGGGAAAATTCGTCGTTCGACCAATAATTTTGCAGCGCCGCTGTCGCGGTGATAAATGCATGATTGTTACCGCGAAATGTGCCGTTGTGCTCTCCTGGCGACCATTGATCCAACTCCGGCGCCAGCAATACCACGGCCATCGGTAAGCCAAAACCGCTGAGGGATTTCGACAGGGTCACCATATCCGGCTTGATGCCGCTGCTTTCAAAACTGAAAAATTGTCCGGATCGGCCGCAGCCGGCTTGAATATCATCGACGATCAGCAAGATATCGAATTTGCGACAGACTTTTTCCAGGCCGCGCAACCAGGCATCCTTTGCGATATTTAATCCGCCCTCCCCTTGAATCACTTCCACTATGACCGCAGCCGGCTTATCCAAGCCGCTGGAAGGATCATTTAATTGTTGCTCGAAAATTTTGAGGGTATCCACCTCCTGGCCGTAGTAACCGCAATAAGGCATGCGCGTTACATTTGCCAACGCCACACCCGCTCCGCCGCGATGTAGGCAATTTCCCGTGGCAGCGACGGCGCCGAGTGATACGCCGTGAAAACCATTGGTGAACGCCACTATGTTTTGACGCTGCTTCACTTTGCGCGCGAGCTTGAGCGCAGCCTCTACCGCATTGGTTCCGGTGGGACCGGTGAATTGCAGGCGATAATCCATATTGCGCGGGAGCAAAATATTGCGGCGAAACGTCTCGAGAAAGCGCGCTTTGGCTTCCGTATGCATATCCAATCCGTGGGTAATCCCGTCGCTTTCGATGTAATTCAGCAACGCGGTTTTCAAAACCGGATTGTTGTGACCGTAATTGAGGGATCCCGCCCCGGCGAGAAAATCCAGATATTTTTCGCCCTGCTGATCAAAGAGAAACTCGCCGGATGCGCGCGTGAACGTCACCGGAAATGAGCGTGCGTATACCATGACATTGGATTCTGTCTCTTGAAATATCGACATCGGGTTCTCCCAAGTTATTGCGACGATCGCTGATCCAAACCAAAAGGTCCTATGCGGAAAAGCACTTCGTCGTCATGAGTGCCGGCAAAATGTGCGGCTTTAGAAAAAAGAACGGAGGTGGTAAGCGCGGCCTGATGCTCGGCGGCAAAACGCCTGAACAACTTCGCCGACGCTTGATTTGAAGGAGTTATAGAGGTTTCGAGAAACTGGATAGCGCGCAACTTTGGTCGTTGCAAAAGCGTTTTCAACATGCCTTGCGCCAATCCACAACCGCGCCATTTTTCGGCGACGGCGATTTGCCAAACGAATAAAACTTCCGGCTCACCCGGTTTGACATAAGCGGACAGGAAAGCCGCGATCTCGCCATCGCATTCCACCAAAACTGCGGTATCGGCGAAATGAGTGGTCTGCAGCAAATTGCAGTAAAGCGAATTTGGATCCAGCGGCGGACATCGCTCAATCAATCGATGCACGGCAAATCCATCCTCTGCCACCGGCTGTCGGTATTGCAGTTGAGACGCCGTGGTTCGTAGCGTCTCGCTGAGATCCCGCTCTGTTTGATTTTTCGTACTCAACACAATATTTATTGCTCTAAATAATTTAAGAGCAGCATATTATCGTGCAAACCGCGGAAAATTGCAAATTATGGCGATTTTATCAGCAATTAGAGCGTCGCACCTGCGCCGATATGGAAATAAAATCATTTTGAGATGTAAATAATTGACGAGATGAAAGAAGAGCCTGAAGGGGCGATAATGCGCAAAAACTTGTGGAGTCGGAGCGAATGAACCAGATACATGAAGTCCTCACCGCAGTACGCCGGGTAATTCGCGCCGCGGATATACACTCCAAGAAACTCACCAAAACCGTAGGGCTCACCGCACCGCAGCTCATGCTGATGCAGGCAATAAGAAATAATCAGGAGGACACCACGATCGGAACACTGGCGCACCAGATCAGCCTGAGCCAGGCAACGGTCAACAATATTATCGGCCGTCTCGAAAGCCGCGGACTCATCACCCGCAAGCGCTCCGAGACCGATAAGCGCTTTGTTTGGCTTCACCTCACTGAAGAAGGTGAAAAAACCCTGGATAGAGCCCCAATTCCATTACAGGAACAATTTGTGGAGCGCTTTAGCAAACTGGAAAGCTGGGAACAAAATATGATTCTGAGCAGCCTGCAACGACTGGCCGCCATGATGGATGCCGATCAGATAGATGCATCGCCGATTATTGATGTGGGCGCACTGGATCGCACTGACGAAGAATAAATACAACGCCTTAAGAAAAGAAAATAAAGGAATTAAAACAGGGGGAAGGAAACGAATGGCGGAGAGGGGGGGATTAAACAACCTCCACAACTCATTGATTTTTATACATATAACACCCTTTAATCCCGCATAGCACCTCTGTTTGAAAAAAAATTGTGTGTAAATTAGGCTAAGGCCATCTAAGCCAATTTAATCGTTTTTGTGGGGTGTGTTGGAGGGTATGCCGAAGATCGTCAAAGGATTGTCAGCTATTGAAGTTAAACGGCTGTCGCACGCCATCAGCAAGTCCGGCAAGCCATACAACGCACTTCACGCAGTGGGCGGTGTGCCTGGCCTTAAACTCCAATGTTGCCCGACAGGTGCGCGCTCCTGGGTTTTACGTACGGTTGTAGGCGCCGTCCGTAAGGACATCGGTTTAGGCAGCTACCCTTCTGTAGGACTCGCTGAGGCACGAATCAAGGCTCAGGTGGCGAAGGATCTCATCGTACAAGGTATTGATCCGACTGCCGAGCGCAAAGCCGCGCGGCAACGGCTTATTGCTCAACAACAATCGACTCTCCTTTTTAAGGAGGCAGCAGAGCGTTATATCACTTCGCGCACAACAGCATGGAAGAACCCCAGGCAGGCTGACCAGTGGCGAGCGTCACTCCGCGATTACGCTTATCCACATATCGGAACACTACCGGTTTCGCAAATCGGTCTAACGCAGGTGAAAGCGGTGCTTGACCCGATTTGGGAAATAAAGACCGAAACAGCGTCTCGCGTACGCTCCAGGATTGAGAACATCCTGGGGTGGTGCGCACTGCATGGATATCGAGATACTTCGAATCCGGCAAAGTGGGCGGGTTTCCTAAGCCAGATTTATCCGAGCCCAGAACGTATCAAGCGTAAAAAACACTTTGCGGCCCTACCCTTCCCCGAATTGCCATCTTTTATGGCGGAGCTCAGGAAACGCTCTGGAATGGCTGCTCGCGCTCTAGAATTTATGATTCTTACCGCGGCTCGCACTAATGAAGTCATCGGTGATAAACGGATCGGCAAAACTGGCGTTCACTGGGAGGATGTAGACCTCGTTAAGGCGATTTGGACCGTACCAGCCGAAAAAATGAAAGAGGGAAAAACACATCGAGTACCACTAAGCCCTGATGCAGTGAGGCTGCTCCAAAAAATGGAACGAGTCCCAGGGGCACAAATATTCCATAGTGACGGTGACATCCCCAGTAACAATTTTTTGACTTCATTGATTCAGAAAAGAATGGGCATAGCGGTGACAGCCCACGGCTTTCGTAGCACATTCAAAGATTGGTGCCGCGAGTGCACTACCTTCCCGGATGAAGCCTCCGAGCTTGCGCTTGCCCATGTCAACTCGGATGAGACAAGGGCCGCGTATGCCCGTAGTCAATTGATTGAAATTCGCCGGCAGCTTATGGCGGATTGGGCCGACTTCTGCCGATCGTGCAAATAGCCATGCCTAAACAAGGCACCGATCTAGAAATAGATTTCGACGAGTTGGGCGAACAGCAAAGGGCTTTTGAAGCGCTTCACCCTGGAGCAACTGACAGCTTTAATGGGCCTTTGTGGCGAGAAGTTGCGTTAAGGATCTGGCTACCTGAACTGGAAAAAAAATATAACCTTGAGAAGCAATCTTTTTTTCTCTTTCGTGCAATCGATCTCTGCGCAAAACATTCTCTAACAATGCCAGATTGGGTTGCGTCCGCTTTTTCCTTGGGTTTCAACACCGTGCATCAATTTGAATATGGAAGTTGGGATGAGGCATTTGGCCGACCATATCCAGGCAAGCAACTGACTCGACTCAGAGAGCGAAGAAAATTCAGGGATCCGGTTTGGAAACGCGTAAACGAGCTTGTCAACTTAGACCCTACGCGACCATTCGACAACAATCGGAAGAACGGTGGAAACGGGATTTTCGAACAAGTCGGGAAGGAGCTGGGGTTGGGCCGGACACGTGTTTCGGAGTTGTATTACGAAACTCTTAATGAGCTCCAACCATTCGTCGACAATGGTCTAGGGCGTACTTTCCCCGTCTTTCGCCACAAGACAAAAACCTAGCCGCTGAGTCCGGGAAATTATCTAATTTCACGGAATGAAGTTAACAACTGTGATGTTCGAAGCTTCACCCACTTATGTGAATTCATAAAGGTGGGTATAAATGAGCAAAAAAGAATATGTAACAGTAAAATTCCTTTCTGAGTACCTCTCACTATCAGAGCCAAGCATCTGGAACGCGGTTCGAAATGGAAGCCTGCCGGCCCCATATCGACTTGGCAAAGGAAGCACCCGCTGGCGCTTATCCGAGGTCGATCAGCAAATCAGTAGCAATAACAGCAAAATGAGGGCGCCAAAATGAAAAAAGCCGGCGCCCCGAAGAACACCAGCCCAAAAATAAAAAATGCGAGCACTGATTCTACCCTGCCGACTCACGGAAAAACAGCGGCCAACATCCCACAGAATTTGTTGGTGGTGGGCATATGAATGGCCAGAAAAAAAACCTCCTTACCTTTCGACAAGCGCGGCGGGGCCATCGTCATTCAGCGCCGCCTATTGGAGTCCAGTGCATACTTAAATCTGTCGCTATATGCACGGTGCTTAATGCCGCTCATGCAGTGCCATTGGAGAAACGACAAGCCAGTAGCCTACAGCACCAGAGAGGCCAGGGAACGCCTTTCATGCAACCAACGAACAGCAATGGCGGCACTGAAGGAGCTGGAGGGAGCCGGATTCATCAAGCAGGCGGACGACTCGCTCTTCAACAGCCGAACCGGCAGCAAAGCGCGCACCTGGATTCTGACATGGTTGCCGTTCATGGACCGGCCGCCAACCAACAATTGGGAGAAAAATTCGATTCCAACCGGTGCACCCACTACACCACAAAGTTAAGTTTTGGTGTATTCAGTGCACCACAAATCCACCGTAAATTGGTTTTTGGTGTATCCAGTGCACCACAAAGCGGGGTTTTGGGGCAATCTGTGGTGCATCCAGTGCAGCACACCTACATTAGCCACCGGTACGGCCTCCATTTCCGCCAAAACACTCACCACCTAGTGCTGGAGATGCGCCACCCACACGCAAGTTACGTCACATCAACACGTGTTGAACACTTGTCAAACGCATGTCACGCAAATCACCCGGATGAAATGCAACACCTGGAAAAAAATCCGTCTGTTTGCAGGTTGCTCGGTAACCCAAGTTGGACTCTCCGTCCAAGTTGGACTCTCCATCCAAATTGGATTGGGGGGCGCTCATGAATTTGCCAATAGAAAAAGCGGCGATTGAGCTTGGGACAAAGCCGGGAACCCTCCGCCGATATTGCAAGCAAGGCATGCCGCATCAGTCAGGCGCTAAAGGCCGGGGAAAAGCCGTCATGGTTGACCCTGCAGTGGCTCGACAATGGATAGGCGCTACTCCAGATGCGCGACAGGTTATTGCGCTGGCGAGTGAATTACCTGGTTGGATTGCACAAGCAATTTTTAATTGCTGGCAAGAATCTGATGGCCTGGATAAGCGACGGCTGGCCGGTGTTCTAGCGGCGGGTTGGTATCTCGCCGCGACTGCGGTTTTGGACCGGATGCGGGAGCAAAATTCTGCTGTACCCGATATTTCGTCTATTCCTCCTGAAATTCAGCATTTGCAGAAAATCGCACGCGGCATTTGATTTTATCGACTTCTGTTTAAATGTCTCAAACCAACCAAAATAGGATTCGATTATGACTGAAGCAATTCTTGCGCAAGCCGCTATTGCCCGCGCCCACAATGCACTGATGATGGCTCGAGATGCTGTTGACGGTACTGACCGAGGTACACAGGCCAAATCATTCATCCGACGGGTAATTCGTCACGCTATGGGATTGGGCGAGGACGCATGCATTAGTCGGTGGCCCATTGATGGTGAAAAAATTCACAAGTCGGCTATCGGGGCCATTACCAGTGCGGATCTCGACGCGGAAGCACGCGTGTTTATAGGTCTTGCGGCTGAGCGCTCGATTATTGGTCGCCTGCAAAATCTACGTAAAGTTCCATTTAATACGCGCATGATCGCCGTCACTGGTGGCGCTCTAGCATACTGGAGTGGAGAGACAAAACTACGACCTCTTTCAAAAGTATCGGTGGCTGGAGAGACGCTCCGGGTGTTGACATTGAGCGCAATCATTGCAGCGACCAAGGAAGCTTTTTTTAATCCCGCTGCTGAATCTGTTCTGCAAAACGATGTGCTGGATGCGCTCGCGGCTGTGTTGGACGAGACATTTTTGAGCAATGATCCAGGCGTGCCCGATGAGAGACCGGGCGGTATTGCCGATGGGGCGCCATCCGTTTTGGCCACAGGCAATATCGCCGATGATTTGGCGGCGTTACTGAACATTTTTTCAGGTGATTTGGAAACAGCGTCGATTATCTCCACTCCTGCCGCTGCTGTCCGACTTGCTCTCGCTTCAGGAGGTAACCCGCAGATTCTGGCCGGCCCAAACGGCGGTAAGCTCTTTGGATTTCCTTTCCTGACGACCCGCCACATGGAGTCCGGCAGTAATGGTGATCGGCTTTTGATTGTTGATGCTGCGGGTATTACCGCCAATTTCAGCGGCGTAAATTTTTCTAAAACTGAAGCTGCTTGTTTGGCGATGTCCGACGACCCGGAAAGTGAGCCTCAATTGGTAAGCCTTTTTCAGACTGGCACGGTTGGTCTGAAAGCAGACATCTACGCAAATTGGAACGTGAGTCGTGCCGGTGCTGTTGCGGTTTTGGAGGGCATCTAATGAGCGGCCACGCGTCTGAAATAACCGTATTTTCGGCGTTGAGAAATTGGATTGCGGGAAAAAAGTCGCTGAGCAGCATTCCGAACTACGCCGGCGGCTGGCGCCGAATTCTTGAGCCGTTTGCCGGCGCATGGCAGATGAATGTCGAGGAAAAGCGCGGAGATTTAGTTAGTTATCCAACTTTATTTGCGTGCCTTTCGCGCATCGCAGCCGATATTGGCAAATTGCCCTTTCAGCTCAAAACCAGGCAGGAAAACGGCATTTGGGTGACACAGGCAAACCCCGCTTATGACCCGGTGTTGCGCAAGCCGAATTCCTATCAAACTTCAGCGCAGTTCCGCGAATGCTGGATTCTGAGCAAATTGGCGAACGGCAATGCATATATTTTGAAGGAACGCGACAATCGCGGCGTAGTGATCGGCCTGTATGTTCTGAACGCGGAAAAAGTCATGCCGATGGTGTCAGAGAGTGGCGCAGTTTTTTACAGGCTGCAGCATGACCCGCTGAATAACCTGCCAAACGATTACCCCAACGAAAATTTAATTGTGCCCGCAAGTGAAATCATCCATGACCGGTGTATGACTGTGCATCATCCGCTTATTGGCATTCCGCCGCTGGCGGCTGCGCATTGGCCGGCCGTCAAAAACCTGAAGATCATGCGCAGTGCCACCCAATTTTTTGCGAACAACGCAAGTCCCGGTGGAATTCTGACCGCGCCGGCTGGCATGACGGAAAAAGACGCCGAGCGCGTCCGCGAATATTGGAACCAAAATTTCAAAGGGGATAACGCCGGAAAAGTTGCGGTGATAGGCGCGGACATGAAATTCGTCAGTTTCGCGATGAAATCGATCGACTCACAAATGGTTGAACAGATGCGCTACAGCGATGAGCAAATTTGTCAACCGTTCGGAATCCCGCCCTTCAAAATCGGAATTGGTAGTTTGCCGTCTGGAATGGGTGTTGACGGCATGAATATGTTGTATTACGCGGACGCGTTGCAGACACACATTGAGCACATGGAAACATTGTTGGACGATGGTCTGCAAATCAAACCGCCGCTCGGCATCGAGTTGGATTTAGAGCCGCTGCTCCGCATGGATGAGTCCCGGCGGGCCGATGTGGCCACAAAACTTGTCGGCGGTGGCGTTGCGACTCCCAATGAGGCACGCCTGAGGTTTAATCTCGATCCGCTGGCGGGTGGTGACACAATTTTCCTTCAACAGCAGGACATTCCATTGGAGCAAGCCAGGCTCAATACCGTTGCGAGCGTCCGACCTATCGTTGAGCCAGCAGACAGCGAACAGTCTGAGGGCGACAAAGCCACAGCCAAGGCTCTGCCAAGCTTTAGTCCGGCCATCAGATACAAATGCGGGAGTCTGGTCTCAATGAAGGGCGCCGCCTTCCGCGCCGAACGCGACGCTCCCGTCGGACTGTTTCCAGGGGATCCAGATGCCTTAGGGTTCTGGCGGTTCCTGGGCCTGTACGACTACAACCGAAAAACCATTAAAACCGTCTATTCAGACCATTGAATTGGAGATGCAACCTATGAGCTTTGAACAATACGGCGAATATCAAGTGGACCGCGAGGCCGTCGAGGATCTTATAAGCGGACAGATGGCTGAAAGCCTCAGTGTCGAGGTAGAGGCCGGCAGACTTACTCAGTGCGAAGCCACCCAAATGAATAACGCATTTCTTAAATCCGATGCCTTCAAGCAGGCTGTAGATGCAACCATCGGGCAAGTAGTGTCGCAGCTCGCTCTCGATGATTTTAAGGCGGGTTTGCGTGAGGGGCTTGGTCTTGATGACGGTGGACTGAATGCCGAGGGCTGAGGCTCCCAACGGGCGGATTACCGGACGGCGACTACAGGAGCGGCGCTTAAGGCTTTGGACAAAAAACCCGAACTGCGCGCAATGTAATTGCCTTACCGCTTATCCAGACGGGTTTGAGTTGGACCATGTTGTCCCGCTTGTTTTTGGTGGAAGAGATATCGCTGAAAATTGCCAGATTCTTTGCGGCGCTTGCCATCGTATTAAATCGGTTGGCGAAGGTAGTGTGTGCGGTGGTGCAACGCCGTTCCCAGAATGGCTGGAGCCCGCCGCGTGTGACCTGACGATTGTCTTTGGTCCGCCTGGCTCAGGCAAAAGCACATGGATCTCGGAGCGAGCCGGGCCAGATGATCTAATTATTGATCTCGACGTGATCATTGCAAGGCTTTCAGGTGAGCCAATTTATGCCGCGGAAGGATGGCTGACAAAAGGGTTGCAGGCGAGGAATTCAGTGCTTGGCTCTCTAAAGACGGAAAAGCGTCGAACGTGGTTTATCGCAACTGGAAACGGTCAAAAGGAGCGCCAATGGTGGATTGATAAGTTGGTGCCTTCGCAGACTGTCGTTTTGGATGTGGCTGCCGCAACCTGCATTGACAGGATACTGAAAGACCCGCGTCGACAATGGAAATCAGAAGCGCAAATTAACGCAGTCTATCGATGGTGGGCGATGGAATTGGGACATGTGGATGAACCTAAACGTAAAAAGAAAGCAGCTCCGAGAGTGCGGCTTCTAAATGCCCGAATGAAAACCCTGTAAAGATAAGGGGGGGGAGGTAAAAGCCTATCATGCACCATTTTGGAAACCTCGCCCCCGAACTCAGCCGCAGATTATTTTTCCTTTTGGGCATTTAGTTAAGTTTTGGCGTTAATTTGAGGCCGAATATTTAACAAATCCCGTTAATAGAGTTAAGTTAACTCTTATAAATGCCAAAAATTCAGTGATTTACGCATTTACTTTTATTAGTGCATCAGCTCCCTGACTGATTTCCGAAATTATCAGCACCAAATTCGCTTTTTAAATACACCCGAAATTGGGGTGGTTGACGCCGCTGCAAATCTGGTCGCAGCGAGCACCACTGATGCCCGCGATTCGGCTGTCAAAACACCGGGATTTTTCGAAGAATTCAGCACCAAAAGTGCGATTTAAATGCCCGGAAATCGGGTTTTTTGATTGACCGAAAATTGGCACTAACCGAGCGCGCTCCTTCACCGTGTTGCACTGATAACCTTCGGCTTCTGCTGATAGATTGCAGCGGCCTTTTTGGTTTTATGTTGACCGGCATTGTCGGATTGGTGGTCGGTGCAGCCTTTGTGCTTAATGTCGTGGAAAGTGAATTTATCGATCAGCCATACGTGATTGCTTTGGATGCGAGCGCCGGCGGCTCTGGCGGCTTCCAGCAGGTCTTCTGGTAGCTCGGCACCCATCGTGGTGGCTTTGTCCATTACGCGCTGCCAAGCGCTGTCCAAGGCGTTTTTGGTGTAGGGTAGGCCGCGCTTGTCGTGCAGGATAAATGCGCCGCGAATCGGCGTTGGTGCGTCTGGATAAATTGCACGGCAGTGTGCGAGGGCATCCTCAAGCCGCCGGCTCCAGCCAGTGATCTCCGCGTTGCTGCCCTTCGTGCGTTTTAGGTAGAGGCCGTCTTCGCGGAAGTCGGTCGTCTTATATTGGAAGACTTCCCCTCGCCTGGCGCGGCATAGATAACTGAGTTCCATTGCGGGGGCAAACATGGGGTTGCGCATGCTGCAGGCGCAGAGCCACGCTACTGCGTATTCCCAGTCTTCCACATACCGGTCCTTGGGTGTCTCATCGTTGAGTTTCAGTCCAAGGCACGGGTTTGGCGGAAACTGCTCATAACTACGCTCCGCCCAGCTCCAGGCGCCGCTTAGGTATTGCATGCGTCGGTTGATAGCCACGGGTGCGGTGGCGGCATCTACGTAGCGCTGCAGCTTTGGTTTTGTGAGTTTGTCGATCGGTATATCACCCAGAGTCAAATCCTGGTTTGTGGGTGACCGTATCGGCTCTGCGCATAGAAGGCGGCGGTAGTCGTCGTAATGACGGCGTGTCGAAAAAGCGAGCTTTTTGAAGGTGTTGCTCTCGTGGTATCTGTCCAACATCCAGCGCAGGTTGCGGGAATTCTCACAGTGCGTCAGGGCATTAAATGCTGCGAAAAACTGAGCACGGGTGCAGCTTGTGCCGAGTATGGGAATTTCTGGGCCATAAACTGTCTTGCCGTTCTCCCGGCCAAGATATGGGCGGAACTTGTACCAACCACGGCGCACTATCACGCCTTTCGGTAACCACTCAGGAGCCTTACTTCTTTTTTGCGGCATGTCCTATCTCCCATTCACCATCGTCTTCAATCTGCGGCTTTTGCCGAACGATCACATGCTCGTCAAGTGCGCGCTGCACGGTCCAGACCTTCCCGGCCGGATTGAGCTCAAAGGGGATACCTTTTGCGGCGAGGTAACGGATAAGCGCCGACCGCTGTTTGATTCCCAATCCTTCCATGAGCTCGGTTTCTGTAACGATATTGCTGGCCATAAGCTCGGGATCACTCATCCTCTGGAAGGGAGTCGAAGTATCCGACCGCATCAAACTTAAGGCCCTCGTTCGCAGTTACCACTAAATCCGCATCAGCCAGCTCATCAAGTGAGTCTCCATGTTTCGTCGCCGCGACCCACAGCCACTGGGTAACGCAGTTAAAGAAACCAACATACTGACCGCGCAAGCTTGCATATGCACCGCCCGGATCTTGGAGCGGTGGTAAAGGTCCTCCGGCGTCTTGGATGCGCTTAAAAATTGCCTTAAGGATCAGCGTCAGATCGTTTATGGGAGGAAGTGTCTGGTCTCTATTTCTTAAGTGCCTCAGAAAAACCAGCGCCATTGCATTTCCGGTTTTATATCCGCCGATATATCCGCCAGTAGCCGGCACCGCCCAATATGACCTCGTCTTTTTGTCGGCGAATGGTAGATCCCACAAAACAGGCTTTTTGGATTTTTTAAATTTGATTACGGCACTTTGGTGCGCGATGGATGCGGTTTTTTTGGTGCAGGTGTTAATATTCTCGCCAATCATGACTGAACCCCTCTGACAGGTTTGGTTGTGACCAGGTCTTGTGGGCGCAGCAACGCCCACAAGGCCGACAATCAAAACCTATCAGAAAAAAATTAGGCTACTTAGAATTTTTAGGAAGATGGGTAGAAAGTGGGTTACACAAGGAAAAGCGCGTAAATCATTGATTTACAAATAGGAATGGCGGAGAGGGGGGGATTCGAACCCCCGATACCGGGTTAGGGTATACTCCCTTAGCAGGGGAGCGCCTTCGGCCACTCGGCCACCTCTCCGGCAAAAATTTTTCTTAGCGAAAAATTTTTGTGAGCAAAACACGATTGAATCAATGTTACAACCGTCTTTTGACAAGCTCCTTCAAGATCCGAACAGCCTCTGAAGAAGGAGCGGCATAATACCAACAAACTGACGAAATTCAAATAGTTATATAAAGCTTATTTGGTCCCGGCAGCTTTATTACTTTTTAATACAAATCAACCAAGGATAAACCCAGCGATCAAAGCGAATTGCCCGGCTCCGGCTCATGCTGTTGTTGCTTTTCGCGCTGAATTCTCTGATAAATTTCTTCGCGGTGCACTGCAATTTCTTTCGGTGCATTAACGCCTATCCGCACCTGATTGCCTTTAACACCCAGAACGGTGACTGTTACGTCATCACCAACCATCAAGGTTTCGCCGATACGGCGGGTTAATATCAACATCGGTTATTCTCCTTACATTCATCCTGTGAGACCGAAGGCGCAGCCCGGAGAGGCTGTGTTTCCGGCGGCTCTAACACCCACCCGTCTGGTTTTTTTGTTTTATCCACGAATGGATGCGGGCATGAGCTAAAGCCTGTGAGTCGCCCATATCGGGCTTTATGGTTGCGGGCTCTGTTGAATTTATCCGCAGAGCTGACGCGCCAATCATCATATAATCAGGCTGTAGCTTTATCCAGCCCGAACGCTGTGTGCAGGCTGCGAACCGCCAGCTCCAGATATTTTTCGTCGATGATGACCGATATTTTTATTTCAGAAGTGGTAATCATCTGAATATTGATATTGTCTGCCGCGAGCGCCTTGAACATGGTGCAGGCGACACCAGCGTGAGAACGCATTCCTACCCCGACCACGGATACTTTGACAACGGAATCATCCGCCACCACTTCACGCGCACCCAACTCGTCCGCCACTTTCTGCACAACCTGACGAGCTTTATTCATTTCATTACGGTGAACCGTAAAGGTAATGTCAGTCGTTTGATCAGCCGCCAAGTTTTGCACTATGACATCCACTTCAATATTGGCTTCACCAATCGGCGCCAACAGACGAGATGCCACTCCTGGTTGATCCGGCACGCCACGGACCGAGATTTTGGCTTCATCGCGATTAAATGCAATACCGGAGACTACAGGTTGTTCCATAGTCGAGAATTCCTCATCAATGGTGATCAAAGTGCCGGGGCCGTCCTGAAAGGAGGACAAAACACGCAGGGGAACATTGTATTTACCCGCAAATTCCACGGAGCGAATTTGCAGAACTTTGGAGCCCAAACTGGCCATCTCCAACATTTCTTCAAAGGTGATTTTGTCCAGGCGACGAGCTTTTTCCACTACGCGCGGGTCAGTGGTATAAACGCCGTCCACGTCGGTATAAATCTGACATTCATCAGCCTTGAGTGCAGCTGCCAGCGCAACGCCTGTGGTATCAGAGCCGCCGCGCCCTAGGGTCGTAATATTGCCGCCCTCGTCAACGCCCTGAAATCCCGCAACCACAACCACGCGACCTGCATCGAGGTCGGCGCGCATACGCTCGACATCAATTTCCTGAATACGGGCTTTGGTGTAAGCGTCGTCAGTGAGAATTTTTACCTGGGAACCAGTATAAGAACGCGCATCCTGTCCCAATTCCATTAACGCCATGCAGAGCAGCGCAATCGTGACTTGCTCGCCCGTGGACACCAACACATCCAGCTCACGCGGATCAGGAGTCTTCTGAATTTCCTTTGCCAAACCGATCAGACGGTTGGTCTCACCGCTCATGGCGGACACCACGACCACGATGTCGTGACCTTGCTGGCGGAATTTGCAGACTTTGGCCGCCACTGCTTTGATGCGCTCGATGCTGCCGACGGAGGTGCCGCCGTACTTTTGCACAATCAGGCTCATACTGTGCCTATTCCAGATAATCGCGATTACAGCTCTGGCGGAGTCCGCCTGAGCCACCTGTTTAAAACGCTGGGATCAAGGCGCGCCGCAGCCGCCCCGACCTTGAGGGGCGCCAATTAAACACGAATTGCCCCCGGTTGTTAACTGGTCAGGGGAAAAAAGCGACCAGTTACGCAAAATATTTTTATTCGCATTAACATTAATTAGTGCGCAGAAACTCCCGCAACGCTGCCAAAGCCTCTGGCAGTTTGCCGTTATCCTGTCCACCGCCCTGCGCCATATCTGGACGGCCACCGCCCTTAGCGCCGATTTTTTCCGCGACGATTCTCACCATATCTCCGGCCTTGGCGACAGCTGTGGCATCTTTGCTGACACCAGCGACCAAGCTCACGCGCTCGCCGTCGGTGCCGGCGAGCAACACCGCCGAATTGCCGAGCTTATTGCGCAAGCGGTCGACAAGATCGCGCAACAACTTCGCGTCATTGCCTTCGACCTGCTTCACCAACAGGCGGATACCTTTTACTTCTTCTGCTTCACTGACCCACTCGTCAATCGACGCAGCGGCGAGTTTGCTCTTAACCGCTGCCAGTTCTTTTTCCAGCTGACGGTTCTGCGCCAACAGAGCATCCAGCTTTTCTACGACCGAGTCCGGTGCGGTCTTTAACATTTGCGCGGCAATCGACAATTTTTTCTGCGCCTGTGCCATGTATTCGAACGCACCGGCGCCTGTTACCGCTTCAATCCTGCGTACGCCAGAGGCAATGCCGGCTTCCGCGGTAATGCGGAACAGGCCTATGTCACCTGTACGCCGTGCGTGGGTTCCGCCACAGAGCTCGACAGAGAAGTCGCCGCCCATAGTCAACACCCGCACGCGATCGCCATATTTTTCCCCGAACAGAGCCATAGCACCTTTCTTCTTGGCTTCCTCGATATCGAGCACTTCCGTGGTGACTTCCGTATTCAGTCGAATTTGTTCATTCACCAGCGCCTCGATTTGTTGCAACTGCTCCGGCGTCACCGCTTCAAAATGGGCGAAGTCAAAGCGCAAGCGCTGCGAATCCACCAGTGAACCTTTCTGCGCCACATGAGTACCGAGAACCCGACGCAAGGCGGCGTGCAGCAAATGAGTGGCGGAGTGGTTGAGCGCAGTGGCTTGACGCACATTGGAGTCGACCTGAGCGCTCACCTGGGCGTTAAGAAGGAGTTCACCCCGGGTGACCCTACCTATATGCAGGTGATGATTGCCATCTTTTTGGCAATCGAGCACTTCAAAGCGGCCGGAAGCACTCTCGATAAAGCCGCCGTCACCGACCTGTCCGCCCGACTCAGCGTAGAAAGGCGTGTGTTCGAGCACGACTACGCCCTCCTCGCCTTCAGCTAGACGATCGACCTGAAAACGTCCGCGCACCAAGGCGACCACAGAGGTTTCGTAGCTCAGTCCTTCGTAACCTCTAAAGGCGGTTTCCCCGGCGAGGTCTAAACCGGCGGTGTAATCCACCTTAAAGGCCCCGGCAGAGCGGGATTGATCGCGCTGCTGCTCCATCAATGCTTCATAAGCGCCCATATCCAATGTCAAACCGCGCTCGCGGGCGATGTCGTTGGTAAGGTCCGCAGGGAATCCGTAAGTGTCATAGAGTGTGAAAACCACATCGCCGGGAATCACGGTGCCGGTGAGAGATTCAAGCTTGCTGGCAAGCACAGCCAAACCCTTATCGAGAGTTTTGGCGAACTGCTCTTCCTCGGTCAGCAGGACTTTCTCGATGTGCTGCTGTTGCGCAGCGAGTTCGGGATAGGCCTGCCCCATTTGTGCCACCAAGGCATTGACCAACTTGTGAAAAAATGGCTTGTCCTGGCCGACCCTATGGCCGTGGCGAATGGCGCGGCGAATAATCCGCCGCAACACATATCCCCTGCCCTCGTTGGATGGCAACACACCGTCGGAGATAAGGAATGAGCAGGAGCGGATATGGTCGGCGATCACCCGTAGAGATTTTTCTTCCAGATCGCGGCAGCCTGTGACTTCGGAGGCGGCGCGCAACAATGCCTGGAACAAATCAATTTCGTAATTGCTGTGCACGCCCTGCATGACTGCCGCAATACGCTCCAGCCCCATCCCGGTGTCCACAGATGGCTTAGGCAACGGAATCAATTCGCCGTTGGTCTGGCGCTCGAACTGCATGAAAACCAGGTTCCACACTTCGATATAGCGGTCAAGGCCATCGTCCGGGCTGCCCGGGGGGCCGCCGGGAACGTTAGGGCCGTGGTCATAAAAGATTTCTGAGCTGGGGCCGCACGGGCCGGTATCACCCATCTGCCAGAAGTTATCTGCATCCAGACGGGAGAAGCGCGTGGGATCGACGCCCACTTCTTTGATCCAGATGTCCGCCGCCTCATCGTCGCTGATATGGACCGTTACCCACAGACGTTCCGGTGGGAGTTTCAAAACACCGGTAAGAAATCCCCAGGCAAAGTTGATTGCATCGCGTTTGAAATAATCGCCAAAACTGAAATTGCCCAGCATTTCGAAAAAGGTGTGGTGGCGGGCGGTATAACCGACGTTTTCCAGGTCGTTGTGTTTGCCGCCGGCGCGCACGCAGCGCTGGGCGCTCGCGGCTCGCGCGTACGGACGCTTGTCGGAGCCGAGAAAGACGTCCTTAAATTGAACCATCCCGGAATTGGTAAACAGCAGAGTGGGATCATTGCCGGGCACAAGCGAACTGCTCGGCACCAGGGTGTGGCCTTTCCCAGCAAAATAGGACAGAAATGCTTCGCGAATTTCAGCACTTTTCATAATTAAGCTAATCCGGTGATGAGGTACAGGTACGCGTTAAAGCCTAGGTCGGACCCGCAAAAAAGTCGCTAAGTATAAGGGTTGTAAGGCGAGCAGCATAGGCCGCATACAGGGGTGGGGACCGGCGTATTTGCCGGCCTGACATCACATTCCCAAGGAGCCCTCAGCGAATTTTTTATTGGCGAGAAGATGGAGATGCAGGTGGAAAACGGTCTGCCCCGCTCCGGCGCCATTATTGATCACCAGGCGGAAGGCCTCGCTGACGCCGAGCTGACGGGCGATATCGCCGGCCTTCAATAACAAATGGCCCAGGATCGCCTGATCCTCGGGGGTTGCATCCGCCAACATCGCAATGGGCTTACGGGGAATGATCAACAGATGGGTAGGCGCCTGCGGAGCTATGTCGCGGATGCACACACAGATCTCGTCTTGATAAATAAATTCCGAGGGAATCTCCCCGTCGATGATTTTGCTGAAAATGGTTTTCTCAGTCATGAGCTGCTCCGGTTGATCAGGAATATTTTTCTTTTTCTTCGAGGGAAATTTGGCGAGCCTCGGATTCCAACATGATGGGTATGCCATCGCGAATGGGGTAGGCAAGACCACTTGCCGGACAGACCAGCTCCGCGTTTTCACGGTCGTATACCAGCGGCGCCTTGCTCACCGGACACACCAGGATGCTCAGCAGTTTTTTATCAATGGTCTCAGTCATGGTGTTATTCCTTAGAAATTTTTGATGATTTTGCCGGCATGGGTTTGCCTTCCATCAGCAGAGCGGGATCGAGGCGAACGTCGAACCAGTTCATACGCCAATCGAGATGCGGGCCTGTTACGCGACCGGTCGCTCCCACTTCCGCAATGGCCTGCCCCTGCTCAATCCGGTCGCCGACCGCCACCAGAATTTTGCTCAAATGGATAAATGTGGAAGATAACCCGTAGCCATGGTCCAGGATAAGAGTGCCGCCAGAATAGAACAGATCGTCCTCCGCCAGGGTGACCAACCCGGCCGCCGGAGCAACCACTTTCGTTCCCGTTGGTGCTGCTATATCTAGGCCGTAGTGCGGTGAGCGCGGCGTGCCGTTAAATACCCGCCGGCTGCCATAGACTCCGGTGATAGGGCCGGAGAGCGGCCAGATAAAATCCTGCAAAAAATCGGTGCGATCATCATCGAGAAGGCGGGCTTTGCGGGTGAGTTCATTCTCCCGCTCGATACGGGCGAGCAACTCTGGCGGCGGTGTTACATGCTTTTGCTCGACGCCGTTAACCCGCTGTACCTGGTATTGCCGCTGTTTCACCTCATAAGTGCGTTTTTCAGATCGCCCCTGCGGATCGGTTAATACCAGCGTCACTTGCTGCGGTGCATCAGCGCCCAAGCCAAAAACAAACTCGCCAGTGCTGGTGGTGCGGACTGTGCGGCCATCCAATTTCAGCGCGTAGCCCGGCGTCACGCTGCCAAAAAGAATACTGCCTTGCTCCCACTTCCCTCTAATCGCCAGGGCATCCGCCGCGAGCGCTGGGGAAACCATCAGGCAACTGGCGCATAGGAGCAGCAGCCGAACAATACATACATAGTTAAATTGGGTCATCAATGCACCGTGAACTAAAGGGATTGCTGGAACAGCTCCAGCTCATGACTTTTGGTCAACCACGTTTCTTCCAACGTCTCCAGCTCTTGGCGCAACGCGCCCTGCTCTTTCAGCAGAGTCTGCAACTCAGGATTAGCGCTGTTATAAAGCTCCGGATTCGCCAATTTTTGCTCCACTTGTGCCAAGCGTTGCTGCACGGCTTCCATTTTCTGCTCCACCTGCCGAATCGCCTGGGTGTAGGGTTTTAACTTATCCCGCACCGCTGCAGCATTCTGCCGCTGGGATTTTTTGTCCCACTCAATGACTTTGACTTCAGCGAGCTTGGATTCAACATCAGGCGCCGCTTTGCTGCCGGTTAGCCACTGCTGGTAATCGGCAAGATCTCCCGCAAATGGTTCCACCCGACCGGAATCGATCAACCAGAATTCATCCACGGTATTGCGCAACAAATGGCGATCGTGGGAAACCACCACAATGGCCCCGGCAAACGCCTGTAGCGCAACCGTTAACGCGTGTCGGACTTCCAGATCCAAGTGGTTGGTCGGCTCGTCCAGCACCAGCAAATTGGGCTTTTGCCACGCCAAAATTGCCAGCGCGAGTCGGGCTTTTTCTCCGCCGGAGAAATGGCGAATGGTTTCAAACGCCCGGTCACCTTTGAAATCGAAACTGCCGAGAAAGTTGCGGATTTCCTGCTCCGACGCCGTGGGGCGCAGGCGTTGCAAATGCAGCGCGCAGGACGCATCCAGATCGAGCGCTTCCAACTGGTGCTGCGCGAAATAACCGATTTTGAGATGTGCCGACTCCACCCGCTCACCGCGACTTAACACAATTCCACCGATAAGCGCTTTAATAAAAGTGGATTTTCCCGCGCCGTTGTGCCCCAACAGGCCTATGCGGGACTGGCCGAAAATCGAGGCATTCACATTGTGCAGCACAATTCGTTCACCGTAGCCGATATCCGCTTCGGTAAATGTCAGCAGCTGTTGCGGCACCCGCTCGGGCTCGGGAAAACGGAAATTAAAAGGTGAATCCACATGGGCGGGAGCGATTTTTTCCATGCGCTCCAGCTCTTTCAAACGGCTCTGCGCCTGCTTGGCTTTGGTCGCTTTGGCGCGGAAGCGCCGGACAAAATCTTCGATTTCCGCAATGCGCTCCTGCTGCTTGGAAAAGGCGGCGGCTTGATTCGCCAAACGCTCGGCCTTTTGTTTTTCGTAGGAGGAGTAGTTACCGCTGTAACTGATCAGGCGGGTGTTTTCNAAATTCACGATATTGCCGACCACATTGTCGAGAAAATCCCGNTCGTGGGANATGATCAGCAAGGTGCCGGTGTATTGNTTGAGCCACTGCTCCAGCCAAAGGGNGGCATCCAAGTCGAGGTGGTTGGTAGGTTCGTCCAGGAGCAACAAATCGGAGCGACACATAAGCGCGCGGGCGAGGTTGAGACGGATACGCCAGCCGCCGGAGAACTCCGTGACATTGCGCGCGGAATCAGCGCTGGAAAACCCCAAGCCGCGCAATAGTTTCTGCGCCCGCGCCTCAGCGGTATAGCCGTCCTGCGCCTCCAAGCGGCTGTAAAGCTTGGCAAGTTGTTCGCCATCGTGTTCCGCCGCAATCTGCGCCTCGAGCTCGCGCAGAGCAAAATCGCCGTCGATCACATACTCCAGCGCGCGGCGGTCCCGGTGAGCCACCTCCTGCGCCATATGGGCCAACACCCAATCTTTGGGGATATGAAGGGAACCGGTATCCGCCTGCAGCTCTTTCAGTAGAAGTTTGAACAGGCTGGATTTACCGCTGCCGTTGGCGCCGATAATTCCCCATTTTTGCCCTGGATAAACGGTCAGGTCGGCTTTTTCGAGAAGGACTTTGGTCCCCAGCTGAAGACCCAGCGCCTGCAATTGAATCATTGGAACTGCTCGAGTGAAAACGATGGCGGATTATAGACGCTTAAAGATCGCCACCAAAAGGCGCGCGCTCGCGGGTTGCGCCGCCTCAGTCGGCTATCATTACTAAACCGCAACCACGCAAGCCAACGCCCATGACCACACCCCCTCCTCCTGAGCGCCGCAGCACCTTCCGCGTCAATCACGACCTGATCTTTGACTTTCGCCCGGTGGATAACCACACGGCAGAGGAACAGGAGCCCGAGAGCGCCATAGGTGACAGCGTGGCCTTAAACATGGTGGCGGAGCTGCGCAAGATTGACCGGGAGGCTCAGCAGATGCTCAAGCTGATCTCAGATAAACAGCGCCTGCTTGGCGACTATCTTCAGAAGCTGAGCCAGAAAATCGATTTGGTCGCACGCCACAGTCTGTTTTCCTCCGGACTGAAAAGCAGCGCGGAGCGCATCAACATCAGCGAAGGCGGTGTGGCGTTCCGCAGTGACCGGGCGCTCTACAAGGGTAACTTTTTGGTTTTGCGAATGATTTTTTTACCCAGCTATACGCCCGTGGTAGTCTTCGCTTCGGTCAGCCGTTGCGTGGAAGAAGGCGACGACGGATACCGTATAGGCGCCACCTTCCATCGGCTGAGAGAGCAGGATCGCCAGGAGCTGGCGCGCCAGATCCTCAAAGCCCAGGTCAGCCATCGCAAACGAAGTTCAACATCGGAGAGTAACCAATGAAGCCAAGACGCATATCCCCCCGCTCCTTTTTCCTGGCCTGCCTCGGGGCGTTGTTTCCGCTGTTTGCAGGTATTGCCAACGCCGAGACTATCGCTATTCCTTTGGGGCAGCAGGGTAAGGAATGGCAGGTTAACACGCCGTCAACCGGCATGCGCAAGGCTCAGGTGGAGGAAAAGTTCGGCCAGCCGCTCAATCGCACAGGCCCGGTTGGTACACCGCCGATCTATACCTGGGATTACGAGCAATTCACCGTTTATTTTGAAGGTGACCACGTGATTCACGCCGTGGTGAAGGCGCCGCAGAAGAACTGAGTTAAAAGCGCCGGAGCCAGACTCCGGCGCTTCCTGCTATTGGCGATGGAGGCGGTTGAGCCCGTTGAGAGCTGCTACCCTGTAAGCCTCTGCCATGGTGGGGTAATTGAAGGTCGTGTTGGTAAAGTATTCGATGCTGTTGGCCTGCCCCTGTTGATTCATAATCGCCTGGCCGATGTGAATAATCTCCGCCGCTTCCGCACCAAAACAATGGATACCTAAAATCTCCAAGGTATCGAGATGGAAAAGGATTTTCAGCATCCCCACTTCTTCACCACTGATTTGCGCTTTGGCGATGTCCTTGAAAAATGCCCTGCCCACTTCGTAGGGAACCTTGGCGGCAGTCAACTCGGCTTCGGTTTTGCCGACTGAGCTAATTTCCGGAAGGGTGTAAATACCAGTGGGCGCATCGGTCACTCGCCGCACCTGCTCTCCCATGATAGAGGCCACCACAGCACGGCCCTGGTCGTAGGATGCGCTGGCGAGACTCGGCCAACCAATCACATCGCCGGCAGCATAAACATGCGGTTGCGACGTGCGGTATTCCTCATCCACCTCAATCTGCCCGCGGTGATTGGCCTGCAAACCGGCATTCTGCAGATTCAGCATTTCCGTATTGCCCGAGCGGCCGTTACACCACAGCAATGCATCCGCCTTGATGCGCTTGCCCGACTGCAATTTCAGCGAAACGCCGTGATCGGTTGCCTGCAGGCTTTCAAATTCCTCCAACTGGCGAACCAACACCCCTTTTTCACGCAAGTGATAACTGAGCGCATCGGATATTTCGCCATCCAGAAATTCCAGCAAGTGTTCCCGTGTATTGATCAGGTCCACTTTTACACCCAGCCCGGAAAAAATAGAGGCGTATTCACATCCGATAACTCCTGCGCCGTAAATAATCAGCGTCCGCGGAGTGTGGTTCATTTCCAAAATGGTGTCGCTGTCGTAAATACGCGGGTGGGTAAAATCAACATTGCTTGGGCGATAAGGCCGTGAACCCGTGGCAATTAAAATGTTTTTTGCGCTGATTTTATCGACGACGCCGTAAGGCAACTGCACTTCAATAAGATTTGGCCCAACAAATTGCGCGGTGCCTGAGTGGACGTATATCCGATTGCGCATAAAGTAGGATTTATGCATCGCCACTTTGCGCGGAATGATTTTTTTTGCAGAGGTCAAAATAGTCGGGTAGGAAATCGGCGGCAGCGAGGCCATCTGTAACACTTCCGGCTGCTGGCGGTAATGGATAACCTGCTTGACAGCGTGACGGATGGATTTTGACGGGATGGTGCCGCGATGGGTGCAGTTGCCACCCAAGCTGCCAGTGTCATCCACCACGCCGACTTTCAAACCGCCTTTGGTTGCCGCCATAGCGGCTGCCTCACCCGCCGGTCCAGCTCCGATCACCAAAAAATCATAGGTGTAATCCGCCATGCTCCCGTTTCCTCCCGGTTTTCTATTTTGTCATTAGGAACGTCGCACAAATGCCAGTCAGGGCGACCGGCACTAAAGGTAAAACGATGTTTTATTTTTCCGCCGCGTTATAGGCAAGCGGAGTGGACTCTGTCTTGGTCGCTTTGCTGTTTTTAGCATCGGTTTCGGTATCGCATTTATTTTTGTCGCCACCGCAGATTTCGCAGGCCTGTCCCATGCCCAATGAGGCGATACCGCCGCATGAACCTTTGATTGGTTTACCGCGAAAGATCACACCCACTGCCATACCGGCAACCACGAGCAACAAAATAAAAAACGTTAAAAATATCGTTGTCATAACCACCTCACTCTAAATTTCTACCCATCTGACCCGTCTCGTTACAAGGCTCACTGATGGTACTGAATGCAATAGTGCTACCGAATGCAATAGTGCTACCGAATGCAATAGTGCTACCGAATGCAATAGCGCTATCAAAAGTTTAGACAATCATGGTCCAGGAGTATCCATCACTCCGCAGAAACAAAAAAGCGAGGGTGTTTTACACCCTCGCTTCGTTGGTCAGCGGACACTCAGACATCAACCACCGAAATCGTCGAGCATGATATTTTCGTCTTCAACACCGAGATCTTTGAGCATTTTGATCACGGCGGCGTTCATCATCGGTGGCCCACACATGTAGTACTCACAATCTTCCGGTGCCGGGTGGTCCTTCAGGTATTGTTCGAAGAGCACGTTGTGAATAAAGCCAGTGAGGCCGGTCCAGTTGTCCTCCGGTTGCGGATCGGACAACGCGATGTGCCACTTGAAGTTGGGATTTTCTGCCTGCAGCATGTCGTAGTCTTCCTTGTAAAACAGCTCGCGCAAAGAGCGGGCGCCGTACCAGAAAGTCATTTTCCGCGTAGTCTTGAGGCGGCGCAGCTGGTCGAAAATGTGCGAACGCATAGGGGCCATACCCGCACCACCGCCAATAAACACCATCTCGGCATCGGTCTTTTTGGCAAAGAATTCTCCGAAAGGACCGTATACGGTGATCTTGTCGCCGGGCTTGAGGCTGAACACGTAGGACGACATTTTTCCGGGCGGAATTCCCTGGGATTTCGGCGGCGGTGTCGCAATGCGAATATTGAATTTAACAATGCCCTTTTCTTCCGGGTAATTCGCCATGGAATAAGCGCGGATTACCGGCTCGGTTACTTTGGATTCGAGCTTGAAGAAGCCAAAGCGCTCCCAGTCACCGCGGAATTGTGGCTCTACATCAAAGTCGGAATATTTAACGTGGTGCGGCGGCGCTTCCAGCTGAACATAACCACCCGCGCGGAAGTCCACGCTTTCGCCTTCCGGCAAACGCAAAGTCAGCTCTTTAATGAAGGTCGCCACATTGGGATTGGACTCCACAGTGCATTCCCACTGCTTAACCCCAAACACCTCTTCCGGAACATGAATTTTCATGTTCTGTTTCACCGGCACCTGACAGCTCAAACGCCAGCCTTCATTTTGCTCACGGCGGTTGAAATGAGCTTCTTCAGTGGGAAGAATCGAGCCACCGCCTTCGTTGACGATACATTTACACTGCGCGCAACTGCCGCCACCGCCGCAGGCGGAAGCCAGAAACACATTGTTGGATGCCAACGTCTGCAGCAACTTGCCACCGGCGGGCACAGAGATGGTTTTTTCGTCGTTGATGAGAATCTGAACTTCACCGCTGCTCACCAATTTGGCTTTGGCGGCGAGAATGATCATCACCAGAGACAGGACGATCACCGTGAACATCACGACGCCCAGGATAATTTCTAAATTCATACCGAATCTTCCTCGCCAGGCTTAGAGGGAAATGCCGCCAAAGGACATAAAGCCCAATGACATCAGACCCACGGTGATAAAGGTGATACCCAGGCCGCGCAGACCTTCGGGAACATCGGAATATTTGAGCTTTTCGCGCACACCTGCGAGCAGGAGAATAGCGAGCGCCCAACCGGCACCGGAGCCCACGCCATAAACGACGCTTTCGCCAAAACTGTAATCGCGCTCCACCATGAACAATGAGCCGCCCATAATGACGCAGTTCACTGTGATCAGCGGCAGAAATACACCCAGCGCGTTGTACAGAGCCGGCAGATATTTATCCATCACCATTTCCATGATCTGCACAATCGCAGCGATCACACCGATAAATGAAATGAAGGTGAGGAAGGTAAGGTCTACCCCGGTCAGGCCAGCCCAGGCAAGAGCATCCTCTTTCAACAACACATTCAGAATAAGGTTGTTGGCAGGCACAGTTACCGCCTGAACTACGATAACCGCAATACCGAGACCTATGGCCGCGCTGATTTTCTTGGACAAAGCAAGAAATGAACACATGCCCAGGAAAAAGGCCAAGGCCATATTCTCAATAAAGACGGAACGAACGAATAGACTGAGAAAATGTTCCATTAGGCGATCTCCTGCGTGGTGATGGAGTTGGGGCCAATTTTATATTCGGGCTTCTCTACCTGATTTTTCTTCCAAGTACGCAGCGCCCAGATAACCAGACCAATGATGAAGAACGCACTGGGTGGAAGCAGCAATAACCCATTGGGGATATAAAATCCGCCATCCGCCGCGGTGGGCAGAACGGTTATTCCAAACCACTTTCCAGAACCGATAACTTCACGAATGGTGGCAACCACGATCAACAATACGGAGTATCCGAGTCCGTGACCGATGCCGTCGAGGAAGCTTGGTACTGGCGGATTTTTCAGCGCAAATGCTTCCGTTCTACCCATCACAATACAGTTGGTAATGATCAAACCAACGAAAACAGAAAGCTGCTTACTGATGTCGTATGCCACTGCTTTCAGGATCTGATCGACCACAATCACCAGTGAAGAGATGATGATCATCTGGGCAATGATTCGCACACTATTCGGCAGGAACCGGCGCACCAAAGAAACAAAGAAATTGGAAAATCCAGACACAAGTGTCAGACCAATCGCCATAACCAGACTGAATTTCACGCTGGAGGTAACGGCCAGAGCTGAACAAATACCCAGAATTTGCAAAACAACGGGGTTGTTTTCAAATATAGGTTTGACCAGGAGATCTTTCGTTTTGTAGCTCATAATCAAGCCTCCCCATTTTTCAGATTATCGATAAAGGGTTTGTAACCTTTCTCCCCCATCCAGAAATGCAGCAGATTTTCGACGCCGTTACTGGTCAAAGTGGCGCCGGACAATCCGTCCACCTTATATTCCGCGTCGGGCATATTCGGATCGACGCTTCCTTTGGCGACATCAATTTTCACTTCACCGGATTCAGAGTAGATTTTCTTGCCAACCCACAGTGATTTCCATTTAGGGTTATCCACTTCACCGCCCAATCCAGGGGTTTCTTTCTGATCATAGAAACCAAAACCGATAACGGTGTTGAGGTCCTTATCCAGAGCGATGAAACCGGCCATAGTGGACCAGAGGCCGTAGCCGCGAACCGGCAATATCAGCTTAGAAAACCCACCAGAATCATTTACCAAATAAACCTTCGCGTATTTTTCCCGGCGAATAATTTTGGCGATGTCTTCTTGCGGAGGCAGTCTGTCTGACAGTTCAGCCTTCTTAGCTGCGGCAACTTGATCGAATTTGTCCAGATCGGTTATCGCATCGCTGAAGCGGCCAGTTTCGAGATCGACGAGTTTTACTTCGATCTGTTGAAATTGCTCTTCAATCGACTGATCGGGTTTATATATCCCCGCGATGGTCAGAACATTTCGTTTAAAGTCTTGCGTTTTATTGGCAACCTGGTGCGGTTTCAGCAGAACCGCAGAGCCAGCCACCAAAATAGACGCCACGATACACATGACCAAAGTCACGGTAATGGTGTACTTTGCTGTCTCTTGATTAGCCACGCGCCAGTCTCCGTTTGATATTTGATTGAACGACGAAGTAGTCGATGGTAGGCGCACACATGTTGGCAAACAGAATTGCTAGCATCATGCCTTCCGGAAACGCGGGGTTGACCACGCGAATGGTAATGACCATGAAGCCTATCAGCGCGCCAAACCACCATTTGCCGGTATTGGTCATGGATGCGGATACAGGATCGGTCGCCATGAAGAACAGCCCAAGCGCATAACCACCCATAACGAAGTGCCACCAGAAAGGTACGGCGAACATGGGGTTTTCACTGCCCGCACCCGCCCAGTTGTAAACCAGGGTGGTGACGATGGTGCCGATAATCACACCGAGCACAATGCGAGTAGAAGCAATGCCCATTGCCAGCAGAATCACACCACCGATGGCCAATGCCAGGGCAGAGGTTTCACCAACGGAGCCTTGCTCAAAGCCGAGGAACGCATCCATCCAGGTAACATGACCGGACAGTGCAGACATACCCTGTTGCGCGGCTATGGAAAGTGGAGTTGCGCCGCTGTAGCCGTCGACCACGGTCCACACATCGTCACCGGACATATCGGCGGGATAGGCGAAGAACAAGAAAGCACGACCAACCAGTGCCGGGTTGAGGAAGTTTTTGCCAGTTCCGCCAAATACCTCTTTACCGATCACAACACCAAAGCTGATACCGAGAGCGGCTTGCCACAGGGGAAGATCCGGAGGACAGGTCAGCGCAAACAACACGGAGGTAACGAAGAAACCTTCGTTCACTTCGTGTCCGCGTTTCATGGCAAACAACACTTCCCAGAAACCACCAACGATAAACACGGTGGCGTAAATCGGAATGAAATACGCCGCACCGAGAACGAAGTTGTCCCACAAGCTCGCTGGATTGTGGCTCGTCAGCACCGCCAGCAGTGCACCGCGCCAGCCATCAAGACCGCCCTGCCCCAGCTCGGCCAGGATAGTATTCGCCTGAAAGCCGACGTTGTACATGCCGAAAAACATCGCCGGGAAAGTACACAACCACACTGTGATCATGATGCGCTTGAGGTCGATACCGTCGCGCACATGGGAAGTGGTTTTGGTTACATCCGCAGGTTTATAAAAAATGGTATCGGCCGCCTCGTAGAGGGCGTACCACTTTTCAAAACGGCCACCTTTATGGAAGTGTGGCTCCATATTGTCTAATAAACGTCGCAAACTCATGCCTCACCCCTCAAGTTCGATGCGCGTCAAGTTCTGGCGCAAAATTGGGCCGTACTCGTATTTGCCAGGGCAAACAAAAGTGCACAGCGCGACGTCTTCTTCGTCCAGCTCCAGGCAGCCGAGCTGCTGGGCAGTTTCGGTGTCACCGACGATCAGAGATCGCAACAACTGGGTCGGCAGAATATCGAGAGGCATGACTCGTTCATAAGAACCCACCGGCACCATGGCACGCTCGCTGCCGTTGGTGGACGTAGTAAACGGAAATTTGCTGCCCATGAACTTGGAGATGTAAATCGGCAGTACTGAGTAGTTTTTGAAGCCGAGGCGCAAATAGTGAAGGAAAGTGCGCTCACGACCTTCCTGCAATACGCTCACCTGATTATGAAAGCGACCGAGATAGCGCGTTGCAGCGCCGCCGTGGCGACCACCGAACACTGAGCCGGAAATTACGCGGCTCTCGCCTTCTTTCAGTTGACCAGCAGTCAACTCTTCCAGACTGGCGCCCAGGCGGGTGCGAATCAGACGCGGTGCAACCACTTGGGGACCGGCGAGAGAAATCACGCGCTCCACCGGCAGCTGACCGGTGACAAACAGTTCACCTACTGCGATGACATCCTGATACCCGATGGTCCAGACCATTTTCTTGGCGCTGACAGGGTCGAGGAAATGTATGTGGGTACCGGCATTGCCCGCCGGATGCACACCATCAAACGCCTGATGAACAATGTTGCTACCCTGCCCTTTCGGCAGTTGCGCTCCAGGGGCATGGCAAACATAAACCTTGCCGTCGAGCAAGCGCGCGAGCAGCGTCAGACCATCGTTAAAAGCCTGCGATTTTTCCGCAATGATCACGGCGGGATCGGCAGCCAACGGATTGGTGTCTATAGCCGTGACAAACAGGGAATTAGGCGTAGATTCGGGGGACGGGACTTTGCTGAAAGGACGTGTGCGCAGCGCGGTCCAAAGCCCTGAAGCGACCAAGTTGTCGCGCACTTGCGTGCGATCCAGCGTAGCCAACTGGGCAGAGGAATAACGAGGGAACTCAACGAAATCATCGCCGTCAATGTCGATCACAACGGACTGAAAGACTCGCTGCGCGCCGCGGTGAACAGCCGACACAACACCTGAGGCAGGCGCGGTGTAAATAACGCCAGGGGTCTTTTTATCGCTGAACAACTCCTGACCGCGTTTGACCCGATCTCCCGCTTTGACTGCCATGGTCGGCTTCATGCCGTGGTAGTCGAAGCCAATGACAGCAACGCTGCGGATTTTCGGACCGTCCTCTATGGTTTGCCTTGGATTGCCAGTGATAGGCAAATCCAATCCCTTTCGGATCTTAATCATAGGTTATTGCCTGATAATGGTTGGGAACTGATGCGAAGCCCCGTAGGCAACGGGGCTTCGGCGAAATACGGTTTTCAACAAACGCAACAAACCCGCAAGAGGTACTTTCCAGGACTTGCCTGCTTCCCATCTCGAGAGTCCAAATACGCGGATTTATACATCGGAGTTTTGTCTGGGTCCCAAACGGCTTGGACGTGAATCGACCTCAAGAGAAACCTCGTTCAGGAAGGTGCGCATGAGAGAAAGTCATCCTAAGCCACTGTTTTTAAGGCTGAGAACACCCCCTGTTTCGAGCCGCGCACATTATAGAGATGCATTTCTGATAACTCCATAGGCGCTTGGCATTTTGTCCTGCAGGCAAAGGTCGCCAGCTCGGTCCCCGGCCGTTAGAATGGCGGCCCTCGAACCACGCTGACGGATTCCGGTCCGATAATGACGATTGTGCCGCCGATGCCCCTAATGTCTTCCTCTACAAAACTGTACTCGATCCTGACCCCACCAGCGCCGACCGGCCCTGGAGATAAGATTCAGTGGGGCAATCTTTATGGCAGTGCGCTGGCGGCGGCCGTGGCGAATGCCGCCAAATCCCACGATTCCGTGACGCTGGTAATAGTGCCGGACACGGCAAGTGTAGATCGCCTCGAGCGCGATATAGGACTATTTCTGGAGGGTGTAGAGCAGGCGCCGGAGGTATTGCGCTTCGCCGATTGGGAGACATTGCCATACGACACTTTCTCACCACACCAAGACATTATTTCCCAGCGCATGCGCGCGCTGTATCAGCTGACCCTAGGCCGAAAAAGCATCTTGATCGCCGCTGCCCAGACCCTTTGTCAGAAGATCGCACCGAAATCCTACATCGTAGCCAACAGCCTGCTGTTGCGTGTGGGTGAACGCCTCGAACTCACCGGACTGCGCAGCCAGCTGGCCGCTGCGGGATATCAATCAGTGGACACGGTATTTCAACACGGTGAGTTTGCCGTGCGTGGCGCGCTGCTGGATATTTTCCCTATGGGCAGCGAGCAGGCTTATCGCATCGAGCTGTTCGACGACGAAATCGAGTCACTGCGCGAATTCGATCCGGAAACGCAGCGCACCATACGCCAAGTCAATGAGATAGAGCTGTTGCCGGCAAAGGAATGCCCGCTGGATAAAGCCGCGGTGGCACATTTCAAGAACCAGTGGCACAGCTTATTTCAAGGCGATGCCAAATCTTGCCCGGTTTATCAGGATGTCTCGTCGGGCCTGTCACCCGCCGGTATTGAATATTATTTGCCGCTGTTTTTCCCCGAGAGCGCCAGTCTTTTCGAATATCTACCAGCCTCGGCCGTCACCGTCGTTATCGGCGGACTGGAAGACGCCATCGAAACGTTTTGGCGTTCCGCGCACAACCGTTTTGAAAGCCGCCAGGGCGATCGCTTGCGACCCATTCTGCCACCCGGACAACTTTTCTGGGCCGCCAATGAAATTTTTGGTCAATTGAAGCCGCTAGCGCGTATATCCGTACGTGAGCAACCCGTCGAGGAACGCCCCGGGCACTACAATTTCTCCAGCCAGCCACTCCCCAACCTGCAGATCAACGCAAAAAATCCCAATCCGTTGTTGGCCTTGGAAGCGTTTCTCTGCGAGCAGGATTTGCGCGTTCTTTTTTGCGCGGAGTCCTCCGGTCGACGAGAGGCGCTGCAGGAGCAGTTGGCGAAAATTGGCGTAAAACCCAAAGGGATGGCCAATATTGCGCAATTCCTCGCCTCCACCGAGCGCAGTGCAATCACCGTCGCCGCTCTCGACCAGGGATTGATCGACCCACTGAACCAAATCGCCGTAATCGCCGAAGGACAATTGTATGGCCAGCGCATACAGCAGCAGCGCCGGCGCAAAAAGGCCGGCAACGATGATCCCGACAGCATCATTAAAAATCTCACCGAGCTGAAAATCGGCGCCCCGGTGGTCCACGAAGACAACGGCGTCGGCCGCTATCGCGGTCTGCAGTGCCTGCAGGTGGACGGCCAGGAACACGAATTTCTGCTGATCGAATACGCCGAACAGGCCAAACTCTACGTGCCTGTCGCCAACCTGCATCTGATCAGCCGCTACACAGGTGCGGATGAGGATCACGCGCCGCTCCACCGCCTGGGCAGTGATCAGTGGCAAAAAGCCAAGCGCAAAGCGGCAGAACAGATTCGCGACGTCGCCGCCGAATTACTGGAAATTTACGCAAGACGGGAGGCGCGGCAAGGCTTTGCCTTCAAAGATCCCGAGACTGCCTACAGCGAATTCGCCGCGAGCTTTCCTTTTGAAGAAACTCCCGATCAGCTCAATGCCATAGAAGCAGTCAAAGCCGACATGATGCGCCGGCAACCCATGGATAGATTGGTATGTGGTGACGTAGGCTTCGGTAAAACAGAAGTGGCCATGCGCGCGGCTTTTATCGCCGTGCAAAACGGCAAGCAGGTTGTGGTGCTCGTACCCACCACTCTGTTGGCGCAACAGCATTTCGAAAATTTTAAAGATCGGTTTGCCGACTGGCCAGTCCATATCGAGTCGATCTCGCGATTCAAAACCGCTAAAGAAGTTGAACAGATTCAGAAGCGTGTAGAGGAAGGGAAAATCGATATTTTGATCGGCACTCACAAACTGCTCCAAGGATCTCTCAAGTATCCAAACCTCGGCTTGTTGATAGTGGATGAGGAACACCGATTTGGTGTACGTCAAAAAGAAGCGCTAAAAGCGCTGCGCGCCGAGGTCGACATACTCACCATGACCGCCACGCCGATTCCGCGCACCCTCAATATGGCGATGAATGGCATTCGCGATCTCTCCATTATCGCGACCCCACCCGCCAAGCGCCTCTCCATAAAAACCTTTGTGCGGGAATTCGACTTGGCTATCGTTAAAGAAGCCATATTGCGGGAGATCCTCCGGGGTGGGCAGGTGTATTACCTACACAACGAGGTGAAGACCATCGACAAAACCGCGCGCGAGTTGGCGGAAGCCATACCAGAGGCGCGCATACAGGTGGGCCACGGGCAAATGCGCGAGCGCGAATTGGAATCGGTTATGAGCGATTTCTACCACAAGCGTTTCAACGTGCTCGTCTGCACCACCATTATTGAAACAGGCATCGATGTGCCCAGCGCAAATACCATCATTATTGAACGAGCGGACAAATTTGGCCTGGCACAGCTGCATCAATTGCGCGGCCGGGTCGGGCGCTCACACCATCAAGCTTACGCCTACCTGCTGACCGCAAATGCCAAAGTCATGACCGCTGATGCGCACAAACGCCTGACGGCGATAGCCGAGGCCCAGGATCTCGGCGCAGGCTTTATGCTGGCGTCCCACGATCTGGAAATTCGCGGCGCCGGTGAATTATTGGGCGAAGAGCAAAGCGGACAGATGCAGGCCATCGGCTTCTCGCTTTATATGGATATGCTGGAGCGCGCCGTGAAAGCTATGCGCAAAGGCGAGATCATCGATCTGGATCAGCCGGTGCACGGCGGTACCGAAATCAATCTACGCTTGCCGGCGTTAATTCCAGATGATTATCTCGCCGATGTGCATACACGTTTAATTTTGTACAAGCGTATTGCCAGCGTTAAAAATGCCGAGGAGTTGGATGAGCTGCAAGTGGAAATGATCGACCGTTTCGGCCTGCTGCCCGATTCCACCAAAAATTTGATGCGCGTGACGCGTTTGAAATTGCTTGCCGCGCAATTGGGCATTACCAAAGTTGAGGCCAATAAAGAGTTCGGGCGCATCGAGTTCGGCAGCAAAACAACAGTGGATCCGCTGACAATCGTTAAATTGGTGCAGACCCGACCACAGCTTTACCGACTTGAAGGCGCCACTCATTTGAAATTTTTCGCCGATATGGAAGATCCTAACGAACGGATTCAGCAAACCTACACCGCCCTGGAAGCTCTTGCAGGCAAACAAGCATGATTCGACATTCAAGCGTTCGTTCAAAGGAAATATCTATGGCTTCTACGGTGCGAACAATTTCGCAGATCATCCTATCGAAACTGGCTTGGATTCCGCTGCTCTTACTCAGCGTCAGCAGCCAGGCATGGGCAAACGACAAGGTATATCAAGTTGAATTTATTGTTTTCGAACGCCGTGGCGGCAGCCTGGGCATTGACGATGAAAGCTGGCAAAAAAATGCCCAACTGGATTATCCCACCCGGTGGCGGCGCTTGGTCGATCCCAACGAAGTGCCAATGACGCAGGAGCCTGAAATACCCTCTGATGAATTTCTCCAGACATTGGCTCAGGAAAGCGGACAAAGCCCAGCAGCTGCTACACAACCCAGCTCGGACACCTCGTCGGAATATTTCGTCTATCTGCCTGCCCAGCAACGCAATCTGAAAAATACTCGCGATGCACTGGCACGGCGTTATCGAATTCTGTTTCACGAAACCTGGTTGCAGCCGATGGAACCCGTGGAAAAAGCCACGCCTTTGATTCTTCATGGAGGCAATCGGTACGGTGACCATTTTGAACTGCAAGGCACACTAACCCTGGGGGTTAGCCGGTTTCTGCACGTACAAACAGATCTCTGGTTAAGTGAATTCACCACAAATTCTTATCAGGAATCGCCATACGGCGTTCAACTTCCGCTGGAACCGCAGGAACAAGCCGAAGTTGCCCCCAGCGAAACATTGGACAGCGAGACTCCAGAATTGTACGAATACGAAGAGGTCACCGAACCTACTTATCTGGTTAACCAAGTGATTACGCTTCAACAAAAGCGCCGAATGCGCAGTGGCGAACTGCATTATCTCGATCATCCACGATTGGCTGCACTGATCAAAATAACGCCGAGATAGATTACAAATATCGAATAAATAGACTTGAAGACGCGGCTCCGAGGTGCAGAGCCGTGTCATATAAAGCGGAAAATATTAACTAGCAGAAGCCAAGCTAAACGGCACTTGGCTCGATGAGATTAAATACAGGCGACGTCTTCAGCCTGAAGTCCTTTTTCACCTTGTTGTAATTCGAATTCAACCTTTTGTCCTTCACTCAGTGAGCGATATCCGTCCCCGCGAATGTTGCGGTAATGGACGAAGATATCGTCTGTATTATCACCACGCGTGATAAAACCATAGCCTCTTGCATTATTGAACCACTTGACAGTGCCATATTCACGAGCAGCCATAATCCACTCCTCTGTTGTGTTGTTTATTTTTTTGTTACTGGGTTACACGAAGTGAAGGTACAACAAGAATCCACCACTTTCTCCGATTGCTAAGCTGATTCCGGTCAACGCAGCAGTGCCAAACCAAAACCAAGGCGGGACCTTATGCGAATTTTTTTAGAGTGTCCAGGGACTGACGCATATTTCCAGGGGGTTTGGCGCCAAAGCGCAAACCCCGGCACGACTTTGTGAACTGGGTAAAAAAGGGAAGCTGATCCAGCAAGATCTTGTGCGGCGGATGCACGAGGCAATTTACTCAAAACTCCGCCCAGCGATCCTGGATACATTGACTCGGCGACAAAATATCCTAAGATGCTTGCCCTGCAACCAGTAAATGCTTCCTTATAAGCCAACTTGGATATTCATGCACGCAGACCAGACGGTGCACCTCGGATCGCACCAGCCCTCTATATTTCCCGCGCCGACAATTCCGCGAATCACGGCTTTTATCGCCGCATTGTGGGCAATGATGCTTTGTGCGGCGCCGCAGGCCGCTCCCTGGATCGACACTGGAGATCAACAAACACGTCACCACCTGCAAAATCTTGTGGATGGTGGTGTACTGAATACTCCCGTGTCCAGCTGGCCATTGATGTGGCGCCATATCAAGCAGGAGCTCGACCAGGTCGAACCCAGCCAGCTCAGCCCAGATCAAATCTGGTCCTATCAATATCTCCGCCATGAGTTGCGCAGAGCCATGCGCTCCAGCTCCTTCGAACAGAGAGCTTCACTCAGCAATAGTGTCAGCGCTGTAGGAGATTTCAGCTCCAACCGGCGAGAGCGATACGAGTCTGAATTCGGAGCCAATTTCATAGCCCGCAACACCGTATTCAATGTGCAATTAGGCTATGCCCACGAGCCCGACGATGATCAGTCCCTGCGATTCGACGGGTCTTATTTAAGCCACTTAGTTGGCAACTGGGCCCTCGGTGTCGGGGCGGTCGACCGCTGGTGGGGTCCCGGGTGGGATTCCAGCCTGATTCTCAGCCACGAGGCACGGCCAACTCCCGGGATTTTTTTGCAACGCAATAGCAGTCAGCCGTTCGAATCTCCTTGGCTGAGCTGGCTGGGCCCATGGCAACTGGTCACTTTTATGTCGCAGATGGAGTCCGAGCGCGCGGTGCCCGACGCACGTCTCTGGGGGATGCGCCTGAATATTCGGCCCTTGCGAAGCCTCGAATTAGGCTTTTCCAGAACTGCCATGTGGGGTGGTGAAGGCCGCCCGGACGATATGGGAACATTCTGGAACCTCCTGCTCGGCAGGGACAATCGGGGCGATGCCAATATAAAAGAAGATACCAGCAATGAACCCGGTAACCAGCTTGCTGGTGTTGACTTACGCTGGGGTTACCACTTTCAGGGCGCCACTGGTTCTGTTTACGGCCAGCTTATTGGTGAAGATGAAGCTGGAGGCATGCCCTCTCGCCATATAGGTATGGCCGGAGCCGAAATCCAAACTGAATGGCGAGAAGCGCAGATACGCCTCAGCTTTGAAACTCAAAATACGACTGTCTACTTTTATAATTCAGATAAAACGATGCGTAATACCGCTTACGAGCATTCGATTTATCACAGTGGCTATCGTTATCGCGGTCGCCCCGTCGGTTCATCAACGGACAACGATACAGAAGCCTATATAATGCGCAGCCAAATTTACTTTAGTGACGGCGACCATTTAAACCTAAGTCTGGGAAAGTTCCGCTTTAATCGAGATGGCACAAATAAATCACCACCAGGCGGCAGCGTGATGGGCCCAGAAACAATAACAGAGCGAATCCAGGCCAGTTATTTCAGGCCGTTAAATTCCTCAGTCTTGCTGGAAGTCGGGTTATTTCACTACACAACACCGATTTTTTTCTCGGGAACAAAAATTGACAGCGGCGGCCACTTAACGCTGCATGCCTCTTGGTGATCACACCGCCAGTGCGAATTATTTATTTTTTATGAGAATCCCTATGAACCGGATCATACGACTGCTCTTCACCTTTGCCGTGATGGGCTTTCAAAGTTATGCCTATAGCCAGGGTTTTACGCCCACCCCGGAGCAGATCCAGCAATTCAAAAATATGTCTCCGGCGCAGCAACAGCAAATGGCAGAAGCGGCAGGCATTGATTTAAATGCTTTGATCGGAGCTCATCAAAAAAGCGCGCAGCCGGTTTTGACCGACAACGGAAATTCTGCCGACTCTCGTATTGCCCAACCTACTCATGAGGTCGACAAAACGGAAACAGAAAAAGTACCCGCAGAGAAAGATGAAGAACCGGGGAAACTTCCGTTATTTGGCCGAGATCTTTTTAAGGGTAGCCTCGAAGCCTTTCGCCCCGCCACTGACATACCCGTGCCGGCAAATTATGTAATGGGGCCCGGGGACACCTTGGTGATCCAGCTCTACGGCAAAGAAAATGTTGCCCACTCTTTGGTGTTGAACCGGGAGGGCCAAATCCAATTCCCCCAGATAGGCCCCGTTACCCTAGCCGGTCTTACGTTCGCCCAAGCTCAGAAAGTCATCGAGCAAATCGTCGGTGAGCAAATGATTGGCGTTAAAGCGTCCGTCACCATGGGCGCCTTGCGCACTATCCGCGTGTTTGTGTTGGGCGAAGTCACTCGCCCCGGCTCCTTCACGGTAGGCTCGCTGGCAACCATGACCAATGCCCTTTTCGCCAGTGGAGGCATCACTGACGTGGGCAGCCTGCGCAACATCCAACTGAAGCGCAATGGTGAAACGGTAACAACCCTTGATCTGTATAGCCTGCTGCTGCAGGGAGACACCAGCAAAGACGCGCGCCTCCTTCCCGGAGATGTAATCTTTGTTCCACCCCTGGGGAAAACCGTTAGCATTACCGGCCAGGTTAAGCGCCCCGCTACCTATGAAATTAAAAACGAAACCACCATCAGCACATTAATCAACCTTTCAGGCGGCCTTACCAACAACGCCTACCTGCCAATTTCCTATCTGGTTCGTCATGACAGTTTCGGCGAACGCACTCTGATTAATATCGACCTCTCCACCAACGCAGGCAAGCAATACGAATTATTGGATGGCGATCTACTGTCCATTGCGTCAAAGTTGGACTTTATCAACAACCAGGTCACCCTTGCCGGACATGTCAAACGACCGGGGCCGCGCTCCTGGGGACAAGGATTGCGCTTTACCGATGTCATACCAAATCCCCGCGAGCTCTTACCAAACCCAGATATCGAAATTGCGTTAATTCAGCGTTTCAGCGTGGAAACTCGCAGAGTCGAGGTGATTTTATTTTCACCCACTGACGCTTGGCAGTTGCCTGGATCGGAGAGTGATCTGCTACTGCAAGGTTACGACGTCATTCAGATGTTTAATTACGAAGATAAGCGTGATCAACAGCTCGCCGAGGTCGTTAAACAATTGGAAGCCCAGGCACGCTTCAATGAACGCAAAAAAGTGGTCTCAATAAGCGGTAGTGTGCGCTTTCCAGGCCTCTATCCATTAGCAAATGGAATGACCACTCAACAGCTGATACAGCTGGCAGGGGGTCTTACGGAAAGCGCTCTCGATAGCAACGGCGAAATTACCCGCTATAGCATCGACGAAGACAGGAACCGCGTGGTTTCACATATCGGGGTAAATTTTTCCGAGGCGCCGGTCCAACTGGAACCTGGAGATACCCTGCAAGTTAAGCAAATCCCTCTTTGGAAACAAAAAGAAACCGTGGAATTGGTCGGCGAAATTATGTTTCCAGGCACATATACAATCCTGCCAGGGGAAACATTGGTAGACGTGCTAAAAAGGGCTGGTGGATTAACACCTCATGCTTATCCAACCGGCGCGGTATTTTCACGCCTGGAGCTTCGCGAACTCGAACAACAGAGATTAAAAGAGTTAACTGACAAACTTCAAAGCGATATAGCCGCAGCAACAGCGGCGGGAACCACTACAGGTCAGGATCAATTGAGCCAGGAGGACGCGGAACAGTTGATCAAAAATTTAAATACCATCAGACCTTTGGGCCGCATGGTGATTGATCTTCCCAATATCTTGAAGGACCCAGCAAATCATGATTTTCAACTGGAAAGCGGTGATACGCTGACCGTGCCCCGCTACAAACCCTCTGTTACCGTGGTTGGCGAAGTCCAATATCCCACATCCCACTTTTACGATCAGACCCTAGATGCAATCAGCTATATCGAACGTTCGGGGGGGTACAAAAAAAGTGCGGATGAACAGCGAGTTTATATCGTCAAAGCCAACGGCAGCGTAGTCCAGCCGGAATCCTCCGCATGGTTTCGTGCAAACCGAGATAAAATTCAACCGGGCGACACTATAGTCGTGCCGCTGGAAACAGATCGTGTAGACAAGCTCACCATATGGGCCAGAGCCACACAGATCATCTATCAAGCAGCCTTGGGCGCAGCTGCACTTAAGTCATTTTAATCACCAAAAAAGTGTTGCCTGCTGAAATTGAGGTCGCTAGAATACGCGACCTCTGCATAGGACCGTAGCTCAGTTGGTTAGAGCACCACCTTGACATGGTGGGGGTCAGCGGTTCGAGTCCGCTCGGTCCTACCAACCTTTTGTTTGATTTTTAAGCGGCAAAAACGTTTAAAATCAAGTAGTTAAAAAGATAGAAAAGGTTGACAGAGAGAGGCAAGCAGATTAGCATACGCGCCTCTTAGGAAATATCCGAGACCCTTCCGCCTTAGCTCAGTCGGTAGAGCAAATGACTGTTAATCATTGGGTCGCTGGTTCGAGCCCAGCAGGCGGAGCCAAACAAAAAAGCCTCGATATTTATATCGGGGCTTTTTTATTTCTCCCGATTCCTATTTATCTCCGCGCAATACTGCTTACAAAATATCTCATTTCCTCATTGGACTGAGCGAGCACGCTTTCATTACACTGCAAAAATTCAGAATAGACGGAGATAAACAATGGCGATATTGGTAACGGGCGGCGCGGGCTATATAGGGTCCCATACAACGGTGCAGTTGCTGGAAGCAGGTTATGAAGTTGTTATTTTGGACAATTTTCATAACAGCCATGAGGAAGCCGTCAATCGCATTCGAGAGCTGACAGGAAAAGATCTTGTTCTGATCCGCGGCGACATTAATTGCCAAACAACACTGGAATCTATTTTCAACAATTACCGCATTGATGCCGTCATTCATTTCGCAGGACTTAAGGCGGTTGGTGAGTCAAATCGAATTCCACTGACCTATTATCGAGTCAACGTGGCGGGCACGCTGAGCCTGTGTGAGACGATGCGCAAGCACGGGTGCGGCAACCTTGTTTTCAGCTCTTCAGCTACCGTCTACGGTGACCCAGAGATAATTCCAATCCCAGAATCCTGTCGAACCTCAGCGACCAACCCCTATGGCCGCAGCAAGCTTATGGTGGAAGAAATACTCGCCGACCTACAGAAATCACAACCCGACTTTTGGAATATTACCTTGCTGCGCTATTTTAATCCCATAGGCGCCCACCCCTCCGGACGCATTGGCGAAGATCCCAATGATATTCCTAATAATCTGCTACCTTACGTCGCTCAGGTAGCGACAGGGCGTCTGGAAATAGTCAACGTCTTTGGCAATGACTACGACACACCCGATGGCACCGGTGTGCGCGACTATATTCACGTTTTGGATTTGGCGGCGGGGCATATTCGCGCACTGGAGCGTCAGCAGCGAACGCCAGCGGGCTTACATATATTTAATCTGGGAACAGGCCGAGGAATCTCCGTACTTGAAATTATCGAAAAATTTCGGGCTATATCCGGAAAACCGATCCCATACCGCATAGCCCCCCGCAGGCAGGGTGACATCGCCACTTGCTACGCCGATCCAACCAAAGCTCAAAATGAATTGGATTGGCGTTGCAACTTCAACCTTGAGGACATGATTCGAGATACATGGAATTGGCAGCGGCAAAATCCCAATGGCTATAAATCCTGATCAGGATTTATAGCCCAGCTGGCAGATCACTTATAGACGCAGCATTTAATTCCACTTAATAAAATAAAAAAGCCGACGATGTCGTCGGCTTTTTTATTTTTTACCCACCAAAACGATCAGAGCAAAAGTCGACGCACGTCGGAGAGCAGCGTTCCCAGATAAGTCAGGAATCGACCGGCATCACCGCCGTTAATTGCTCTGTGGTCGTAGGACAGACACAGTGGCAACATCAGCCTGGGCACAAACGCTTTACCATCCCACACAGGTTTGGTATCCGCTCGCGACACACCGAGAATTCCAACTTCCGGCGCGTTCACGATAGGTGTAAAGCCGGTGCCACCGATAGCGCCGAGACTGGAGATGGTAAAGCAACCACCCTGCATCTCTTTCGGCAGCAACTTGCCTTCACGCGCTTTTTTCGCCAATGCGGCAGCCTCAGCCGCGAGTTCAAACAAGCCCTTTTTGTCTACATCGCGAATTACCGGCACCACCAATCCATTCGGCGTATCTACGGCCATCCCAATATTGATGTACTTTTTCTGGACAATATGTTCGCCATCCGCGTGCAAGGACACATTAAAAGACGGCTCAGCTTTCAGTGCGGCAGCACAGGCTTTCAACAGAAACGGTACCGGCGTGAGCTTAACGCCCGCTTTGTCCGCCTCATCTTTCATCGCCTTGCGGAAGCTCTCCAGTTCAGTGATGTCGACATCATCAAATTGGGTAACCGCGGGGATATTGAGCCAGTTGCGCGTCATATTGAACGCGGTAACTTTTTTGATTTTGCTCATTTTCACCAATTCGATTTCGCCGAACTGGGAAAAATCAATCTCGGGCATCGCCGGGATACCGCCGCCAACAGCAGGTGCGGAAGCAGAACCTTTACCACGGTTCTCCATCACGGATTTCACAAAACCGCGCACGTCATCTTTGGTGATGCGCCCGCGCGGGCCGCCGGCTTTTACCTCAGACAAATCGACGCCGAGCTGACGGGCGAGCTTGCGCACTGCCGGACCAGCGTAAACGGAGGTGTTTGTTTTTGCAGGCGCAGCAGCTTGTGCCACAGGCGCTGCTGCAGCTGCGGCGGGTTTTGCCGGGGCCGGCGTTGCAGGAGCGGATGCCGGCGCAGGAGCGCTGGCAGCAGGAGCTGAACCAACGACTTGTAGACGGCCGATCGGAGAGCCCTTAGAAACCTTGTCACCTTCTTTGATCGTCAGTTCGACCACCTTGCCAGAAGCAGAGGCTGGTATTTCCATTGAAGCTTTATCGCTCTCAAGGACGATCAACGAATCACCTTCTTTGATGTCCGCACCGACCTTAACGCACACTTCAATGACATCCACCCCTTCGGCGCCACCGATATCCGGCACCACCAGATCGATAAGGGAGGGCACTACCGAAGGCGCGCTCGCCGGCGTTGCGGCAGCTGCGGCAGCAGGAGCTGGTGCTGGTGCAGCAGCTGCCGCGCCGGTGCTCAGAACCAAAATTTTGCTGCCAGCGGAAACTTTATCGCCCTCTTTGATCGCGACGCTGACCACCTTGCCGGATGCAGGTGCCGGCACTTCCATGGAAGCCTTATCGCTTTCCAGTACGATCAGCGACTCTCCCTCTTTGATTTCCTGACCGACCTTCACACAAACTTCAATCACATCCACGTTTTCAGCACCGCCGATATCGGGCACTTCAACAGTGGTTTCCCCGCCACCCGCCGCCGCGGGTGCGGGAGCAGCGGGTTCTGCTTGCGCAGGCGCTGGGGCAGCAGCTGGTGACGGCGCCGATTCAGCAGCCGTGTCGGTTTCAAGCTCCAGAATCGCCGCTCCTTCGGAAACCTGATCACCTTCTTTAAGCAGGATTTTGACGACCTTTCCCGCTTTGGGCGCAGGAATATCCATGGATGCCTTATCCGATTCCAACACAATCAGAGAGGCTTCCGCTTTAATCGTGTCGCCGACCGCGACACACACTTCAATGACGTCGACGTTTTCCGCACCGCCAATGTCGGGAACCTTGATGGTTTCTATAGCCACTTTCTGAGCACTCCTTCTTAGACGGTCATAGGATCGGCTTTGTCTGGATCTATGCCATATTTCTTGATGGCCTCGACCACTTCGGAAACAGGCACCTTACCTTCATCAGCGAGTGCTTTAAGGGCGGTGATCGTTACAAAGTAGCGGTTGACTTCGAAGAAATGGCGCAACTTGGCGCGGGTATCACTGCGCCCGAAGCCGTCGGTACCCAGCACGTAATAACGGCCTGGGATGTAGGGACGCAATTGCTCACTAAAATTCTTCATGTAATCGGTAGAGACGATGAACGGGCCTTCTTGCCCTTCCAGCTGCGCCGTCACATAAGCTTTTTTCGGTGGCTGATCCGGATGCAAGCGGCTCCAGCGTTCGGCGCGCTGACCATCGCGGGTCAGCTCGTTGATACTGGTCAAGCTCCATACATCAGACTCAACTCCGTGGTTGTCACGCAACAACTGCGCAGCAGCTTCCACTTCGCGCAAGATGGTGCCAGCACCCATGAGCTGAACTTTTTTCTTCGCCTTTTTCTTGCCTTCGATGAGCTTATAAATACCGCGCACTATGCCCTCTTCCGCGCCTTCTGGCATGTCCGGGTGGGTATAGTTTTCGTTCATCGTGGTGATGTAATAGAAACAATTTTCCTTGTCCCCATACATGCGCTTCAGGCCATCCTGAATGATCACCGCCAGTTCATACGAGTACGCCGGATCATAGGTACGGCAGTTGGGGATGGTGTTAGCCAAAATGTGGCTGTGACCGTCCTGGTGCTGCAAACCTTCACCGTTCAATGTGGTGCGACCTGCGGTAGCACCGACGAGGAAACCACGCGCCTGAATATCACCCGCCAGCCACGCCAGATCGCCGATGCGCTGGAAGCCGAACATGGAGTAATAGATGTAAAACGGCACCATCGGTTTTTTGTAGGTGCTATACGCAGTGGCACAGTTGACCCACGCAGACATGGCGCCCGCTTCGTTGATGCCCTCCTCCAGGATTTGTCCTTTTGTGTCTTCCTTGTAGAACATGATCTGATTGGCGTCGTGCGGGATGTATTTCTGCCCTGCAGACGAGTAGATACCCAACTGACGGAACATGCCTTCCATACCGAAGGTGCGCGCCTCATCGGGAA
>Ga0065721_10003969_pt1 | contig 50857 bp, 44 predicted proteins | sample Mesricmetagenome_FD_59108 | JGI IMG/M metagenome (GOLD analysis project Ga0065721, IMG submission 59108) | Mesophilic microbial community from rice straw/compost enrichment Sample: eDNA_1 v2 (version 2) | ecosystem: Engineered > Solid waste > Grass > Composting > Bioreactor | place: USA: Davis... | reverse complement strand
CGCGACGAGGAAGTTGCGCACCTGCGAGTTGCCGAAGTCGAACACGAGGGTGCCCCAGTCGGGGTGCTCGCCGAGCCGCGGGTCGGAGTGCTCGTAGAGCGGCTCGCCGTCGAAACGGGCGAGCGCCCACTCGTCTTTCGGGAAGTGCGCCGGCACCCAGTCGACGATGACGCCGATGCCCGCCTGGTGGAGGCGGTCGACGAGGTGCTTGAAGTCGTCCGGATGCCCGAAGCGCGAGGTCGGGGCGTAGTAGCCCGTCACCTGGTAGCCCCAGGAGCCGCCGAACGGGTGCTCTGCGACGGGGAGGAACTCGACGTGGGTGAACCCGAGCTCGTGCACGTACTCGATGAGCTGGTCGGCGAGCTCGCGGTAGGAGAGCCCCGGGCGCCACGACCCGAGGTGCAGCTCGTAGATGCTCATCGCGGAGCCGTGCGGGTCGTGGGCGGCGCGCTGGGCGAGCCACGTCGAGTCGTGCCACTCGTGCCGCGACTCGACGACGCGCGACGCCGTCGCCGGCGGAACCTCGGTGTGGCGCGCCATCGGGTCGGCCCGGGTGACCCACGCCCCCGACGCGGTGAGCAGCTCGAACTTGTAGGTCGTGCCCGGCTCGAGCCCGGGGACGAAGAGCTCCCACACGCCGTTGTCGTCGAGGCGGCGCATCGCGTGCCCCGCGCCCGACCAGGAGTTGAAGTCGCCCACGACGCGGGCCGCGCGGGCGTGCGGCGCCCACACCGAGAAGCTCGTGCCGGCGACTCCCTCGTGCGGGCGGTGGTGGGCGCCGAGCACGTGCCACAGCTGCTCGTGTCGGCCTTCGCCCCACAGGTACAGGTCGATCTCGCCGACGCTCGGCACGAAGCGGTACGGGTCGTCGGTCGTCCACGCGGGACCGTCGGCGTACGTGGTCTCGAGCTCGTAGGCCTGCCCCGGTTCGGGCGCGAAGCCCTGCCACAGCCCGTCGGCGAGGTGCGCGAGCGCGACGCGGGTGCCATCCCTCCGCACCGCGGTGACGCCGAGCGCGAGCGGCCGGACGGCGCGGATGACGAACCCGCCCTCGACGGGATGCTGCCCGAGCCAGTCGTGCGGGCGGGGGTGGGAGCCGCTCGCGAGCTCGGCGACGACGCGCGGGTCGAGTTCCGGCAGCGTCGGCGGAGCCGGGGCCGCGGCGGGCTTCTTCCGCGCCGGGCTCATCGCTTCGCCGCGCCGTAGTCGACGGAGAGCACGTGCACGGGCTCCGTGAACGCGTCGAGCCTCACGTAGTTGGAGTCGGTCCACGTCCAGCGCTGACCGGTGACCTCGTCCCGCACCCCGAACGTGACGCCCGGGTCGAGTCCCAGGTGCGTCAGGTCGAGGTGCACCGTCGTCTCGCGCACCGAGTGCGGGTCGACGTTGGCGACGACGATGAGCCCGTCGGGGCGCTTGCGCGGGGCGAACGCCGCGGGCAGGAACTTCGTGTAGACGAGCACGGCGTCGTCGTCGCTCCAGTGCACCCGCAGGTTGCGCAACTGGGCGAGGGCGGGATGCTCGCGCCGCACCCGGTTGAGCATCGTGAGGTACGGGGCGAGCGTGCGACCGGTGCTCGCCGCCTTCGCCCAGTCGCGCGCCTTGTACTCGTACTTCTCGTTGTCGATGTTCTCCTCGCTGCCGGGACGCGCGACGTCCTCGAACAGCTCGTATCCCGCGTACACGCCCCACGACGGCGACGCGGTCGCGGCGATCGCCGCGCGCACCTTGTACGCCGCCGGCCCGCCGAACTGGAGGTACTCGGTGAGGATGTCGGGCGTGTTCACGAACAGGTTGGGGTGGAGGTAGTCGGCCGACTCCGTCGCGAGCCCGGTGAGGAACTCCTCGAGCTCCGGCTTCGTGTTGCGCCACGTGAAGTACGTGTACGACTGCTGGAACCCCGCCTCGGCGAGGGCGTGGAGCATGGGCGGCCGGGTGAACGCCTCCGCGAGGAAGACGACGTCGGGATGCCGCTCCGCGACGACCCCGAGCAGCCACTCCCAGAACCACAGCGGCTTCGTGTGGGGGTTGTCGACGCGGAAGATCTCCACCCCCTGTGCGATCCAGTGCTCGACGATGCGCAGCACCTCCGCCGAGAGCCCCTGCGGGTCGGTGTCGAAGTTCAGCGGGTAGATGTCCTGGTACTTCTTCGGCGGGTTCTCCGCGTACGCGATCGACCCGTCGGGCCGGTGCGTGAACCACTCCGGATGCTCGGTCACCCACGGGTGGTCGGGCGAGCACTGCAGGGCGAGGTCGAGGGCGATCTCGATCCCGTGCCGCCGCGCCTCGGCGACGAAGAAGCGGAAGTCGTCGAGGGTGCCGAGGTCGGGATGGACGGCGTCGTGCCCGCCGTTGGTGCCGTCGCCGAGCGGACCGCCGATCGCCCACGGGCTGCCCGGGTCGCCGGGGCCGGCGACGGGGGAGTTGTTGGGTCCCTTGCGGTACGCGACCCCGATCGGGTGGATCGGCGGGAGGTAGACGACGTCGAAGCCCATCTCGGCGACGCCGGGGAGGCGCTTCGCGGCGGTGCGGAACGTGCCCGACGTCCACGTGCCGTCCTTCGCGCGCTTCGCGCCCTCCGAGCGGGGGAAGAACTCGTACCAGGAGCCGACGGCCGCGCGCGCGCGCTCCACGCGGAGGGTCTGCTCCTCGGACACCGTCTCGAGCGACAGGAGCGGCGCGGCGGCGATCGCCTTCGTCAGGCGCGCGTCGTGCGCGACCTTGAGCCGCGCGGCAGGCGCGGCCGCGGCATCCCCGAGGGCGCGGGCGGCATCCGCGAACACCTTGCCGGAGCCGCGCTTCAGCAGCTCGACGCCCATCGCGAAGACGACGTCGACGTCCTGCTCCGCCGGGATCTTCACGTCGGCGGTGTGCAGCCACGTCTCCCAGTCGTCGTTCGCGGCGTGCACGCTCCACCGCCACAGCCCCGTCGCGTCGACGAGCACCTCGCCGCGGAAGCGGTCGGTGCCCTTCGCGACCTCCGTCATCCGGTGCGTCGTCGTCGCCCCGGACGGCGACGTGAGCCGCAGCTCCACGTGCAGCACGTCGTGGCCCTCGCGGAACACCGTCGCCTCGAACGGCACGACCTCGCCGACGTACGAGTTCGCCGCCCACAGGTTCTCCCGCTGCCGCGGACGCAGGTCGCGGATCGGGATGCGGCCGAGCTTCCCGAAGGCTCGGGTCGGTGCGGCGCGTGTGGCGGAGTCGACGGCCATGCCTCGACCGTACTGCGTCTCCGCGGGCCCGGAGAGAGGTTGCCGGATGCCGGACGACGGGGTAGGAGACCCGGTCCGTCCCCCGGGGTGTGACGACCGGGGGACGAGGGCACTATCCTGATCGGCAAGGAGAACGCGACCGGCGTCCTTGGGGGGACCTCGGACCGGGTGCGCGTTCCCGAAGACTGCCGGCGTCGAAGGGGGCGGGGGATGACTGTCGACATCTCGCGCTGCCCGGGCGTCGGTGCCGGTCCGGTTGCGACGGGGGTCGCGACCGGGACCCCAGGTGGCCGCGCCGCGTATCCCGCGCGCGGAGCCGCCGGATGACGTGACAGGTGGCGAGCGGGTCGCCGCCGGCGTCGTGAGGGGGTCGGCGGTGCGGGATGTCGGGGGACACCCGCACCGCCTTCCCCGCGCGCACAGCCTCCGAGAAACCTGAGGAACGTAACCCGGCGGTAACGGGGCGAACGTAGGCTCGGGGGGATGAAGGCCATCCGTCGGTTCACCGTCCGACCCGTCCTCCCCGCGCGCCTCGCCGCGCTCGACGAGCTCGCCGCGAACCTCCGCTGGTCGTGGCACCAGCCGACGATCGCGCTGTTCCGCGAGGTCGACCCGGTGGCGTGGGACGCCGACTCCGACCCGGTCGGCCTGCTCGGCGAGGTCGCCCCGGAGCGTCTCGACGAGCTCGCCGCCGACGACGGCTTCGTCGCGCGCGCCGACGCGCTCCGCGACGACCTGCGCCGCTACCTCGCGGAGCCGCGGTGGTACCAGTCGCTCGGCGACGACGTACCGCGCTCCATCGCTTACTTCTCGCCCGAGTTCGGCATCGCCGCGGCACTGCCGCAGTACTCCGGCGGTCTCGGCATCCTCGCCGGCGACCACCTGAAGAGCGCGTCCGACCTCGGCGTGCCGATCGTCGGCGTCGGCCTGTTCTACCGCGCCGGCTACTTCCGTCAGGCGATCTCCCGCGAGGGCTGGCAGGAGGAGAGCTACCCGTTCGTCGACCCCGACGGACTGCCGATGCGCGCGCTCCGCACCCCCGACGGCGCCGCCGCGACGGTGGTGCTCGCGCTCCCCGAGGGCCGTGCCCTCGCCGCCCGCATCTGGCGGCTCGACGTCGGCCGCGTCCCGCTCCTGCTGCTCGACACCGACATCCCCGAGAACGACGAGGAGCTGCGCGGCGTCACCGACCGGCTCTACGGAGGCGGGGGCGAGCACCGGCTCCTCCAGGAGCTGCTCCTCGGCATCGGCGGCACGCGCGCCGTGAAGCTGTTCGCGGAGCTCGACGGCAGACCCGTGCCGGAGGTGTTCCACAGCAACGAGGGCCACGCGGGCTTCCTCGGCCTCGAGCGCGCCGCCGACCTCATCGGCGAGGGACTGTCGTTCGCGGAGGCGCTGCGCGTCGTGCGCGCCGGCACCGTCTTCACGACCCACACCCCGGTGCCCGCGGGCATCGACAGGTTCGACGCCGCGCTCGTCGAGCGGTACTTCTCCACCGAGCTGCTGCCCGGCGTCGACGTCGGCGACGTGCTCGCCCTCGGGGTCGAGCCGCAGGAGGGCGGCGGCCACCCGAACGACAAGGCGCCCGCGTTCAACATGGCCGTCATGGGCCTGCGGCTCGCGCAGCGCGCCAACGGCGTCTCGAAGCTGCACGGCGAGGTGAGCCGCGAGATGTTCGAGGCGCTGTGGCCCGACTTCGACGCCGAGGACGTCCCCATCGGCTCCGTCACGAACGGCGTCCACGCGCCCACCTGGACCGACCCGGAGGTGACGGCGCTCGCCGCGGAGAAGCTCGGCACCACCGACACGACCGCCGCCGACTGGACCTCGTCCGCCGTGACCGACGGCGACCTGTGGGCGCTCAAGCGGAGGATGCGCGCGAAGCTCGTCGACGACGCCCGGCGACGGATGGCGGCCGCGTGGGCGGAGGAGAACCCCGGCATCGCGGCGCCCGCGTGGTACGACGAGCTGCTCGACCCCGACGTGCTCACGATCGGCTTCGCGCGCCGCGTGCCCACCTACAAGCGGCTCACGCTCATGCTCCACGACGAGGAGCGCCTCCGGGCGCTGCTCACGCATCCCGAGCGGCCGGTGCAGCTCGTCGTCGCCGGCAAGTCGCACCCCGCCGACGACGAAGGCAAGCGGCTCATCCAGCGCCTCGTCGAGTTCTCGCAGGGCCTCGACGTGCGGAACCGCATCGTCTTCCTGCCGAACTACGACATCGGGATGGCGCAGCACCTCTACCCGGGGTGCGACATCTGGCTCAACAACCCGCTGCGTCCGCTCGAGGCGTGCGGCACGTCGGGCATGAAGGCGGCGCTGAACGGAGCACTCAACCTGTCGATCCTCGACGGNTGGTGGAACGAGTACTACGACGACCGCAACGGCTGGGCGATCCCGTCGGCCGACTCCGCGGGCGACGGCGCCGAACGCGACGCCCTCGAGGCCGCGTCGCTCTACGACCTGCTCGAACACCAGATCGCGCCGCGGTTCTACGAGCGCGACGCCGCCGGCGTCCCGGTGAAGTGGGTCGCCGACATGCGGCACACGCTCGCGACGCTCTCGCCGGCGCTCTCCGCCGACCGCATGGTGCGGGAGTACGTCGAGACGCTCTACACCCCCGCGGCGATGGCCGAGCGGGCCATCTCCGCCTCCGGCTACGCACCCGCGCGCGAACTCGCGGCGTGGGTCGCGAAGGTCGAGGCCGCGTGGCCCGCCGTGCACGTCGCGCACGTCGAATCCGGGGGAGTGGATGCCAACCCGCAGCTCGGCGAGGAGCTCCACGTGCGCGCCTACGTCGAACTCGGCGACCTCGTGCCCGACGACGTCAAGGTCGAGCTCGTGCACGGCCACGCGCGCGAGGGAGACCGGCTGACCGACATCCGCCGCCAGCGGCTCGAACTGGAGTCGCACGACCTCGGGGCTCCGGCGACGTTCCACGGGACGGTGCGGCTCGACCGCTCCGGGTCGTTCGGCTACACGGTGCGGGTCGTGCCCAACCACACGCTGCTCGCGACCCCGGCCGAGCTCGGCCTCCTCGCCGCCCCCTGATCCCCCCACCGCGGGTTGAGTGCGGCGCGCAGCGCGGTGTATCGAAACCCGCCGTCCGAGCAACCCGTGGGCAGGTTTCGATACACCCGCCTGCGGCGGGCACTCAACCCGCGGCAGGGTCAGCGGGCGATGTCGGCGAGGGCCGCCGAGGTGGCGCGCACGAGGTCGCCGGGCGCGAGCTCCAGGTCGAGCCCGCGACGCCCACCGCTCACGAAGACGGTGTCCCACAGCTCCGCCGTCTCGTCGAGCACGGTCGGATGCGCCGACTTCTGCCCGATCGGCGAGATGCCGCCGACGACGTAGCCGGTGCGGCGCTCCGCGACGGCGGGGTCGGCCATGACGGCCTTCTTGCCGCCGACGGCCGCGGCGAGGGCCTTGAGATCGAGCTTGCCGGTGACGGGGACGATCCCGACGACGAGCCGGCCGTCGACGTCGGCGAGGAGGGTCTTGAACACGCGCTCCGGTTCGACGCCGAGGGCGTCCGCCGCCTCCTTGCCGAAGTCGGTGACGGCGGGGTCGTGCACGTAGGAGCGCTCGGTGAACGGGATGCCGGCACGCGTGAGCGCCACGGTCGCGGGGGTGCCGGCCACGATCAGTAGTAGTTCGCCTGGTTGATGATCGAGAAGATGAACCCGAGATAGATCGCGAAGAACAGGACGCCGAGCACCGTCACGACGATGCCGACGATGAGGCCCGCCATCGCGATCGAGCGGCCCGAGTTCGGGTTGCCCGCGGCTTCGCGCTGACGCGCCTGACGCAGTCCGAACGCCGACAGGATGATGCCGGCGATGCTCGCGAGCACGCCGAGCACGAGCCAGCCCGCGGCCGACACGATGAGCCCCGCGATCGCGAGGCCGTTCGCGCTCGAGCCGTAGGCGGGCGCACCGTACGGGGCGGGGCTGTACGGCGACGCAGCGTACGGCGACGCAGCGGCGTACGGGTCGGGCCGGGCGGCGTCCACGGGGGTGGCGGCGGTCGCGCCGTACGCGAACCCCGCGCTCGTCGGCGAGGGCACGGGCGGGACGAACGCGCCCGACCCCGTGCCGGTCGCCGCCGCAGCGTCGGCGACGGTCGAGGCGCGCTTGTGGTCCGACCATCCGGAGCCGTTCCACCAGCGCTCGCCCGCGGGGTTCTCGGGATCGGCGTACCAGCCGGCCGGCGGAGGAGCGGAGTCGGACATGGCTAAGAATCTAGTGCGCGCGGAACAGCAGGGTCGACGTCGGCCCCACCGGGAGCTCCTCCCCGGGCACGTGCTCCGGCTCACGGTCGGCGAGGTCGTCCTGCGAGGAGTCCCACAGGAGCGTGTAGCCGGTGACGCCCTCGTGTTCCGGCAGCGTCACCGTCACCTCGGTCTCGAGGCCGTGCACGACGAGCAGGATGCGGTTGAACGGCTCGAACTCGGGCGTCGACGCCGCGAGGTATTGGAGGGTGCGCTCCGCGGGGGAGTCCCAGTCGTCGAGCGACATCGACAGCCCCTGCTTGTTGTACCAGTCCATCTGCGTCGCGCTCGGCGTGGTCTCACCGAAGCGGCCGTAGCGGACGGGGCGCAGGGCTGGGTTCTCGCGGCGCAACCGGATGAGGGTGCGCGTCACCTCGAGCAGCTCGTCCTGCCACGGCTCCCGGTCCCACGACAGCCAGGTGAGCTCCGAGTCGTGGCAGTAGGCGTTGTTGTTGCCGCGCTGGGTGCGGCCCGACTCGTCGCCCGCGGTGAGCATCGGGACGCCCGCCGACAGCAGGAGCGTGCCGAGGAGGTTCCGGATGGCGCGGCGCCGCGTCGCGAGCACCCGCGCGTCGGTCGTCGGGCCCTCGACGCCGTGGTTGAACGACTTGTTGTCGTTCGTGCCGTCGCGGTTGCCCTCGCCGTTGCCCGTGTTGTGCTTCTCGTCGTAGGAGACGAGGTCCCACGCGGTGAACCCGTCGTGGGCGGTGACGAAGTTGACGCTCGCCAGCGGGCCGCGTTCGAGCGCGAACACGTGGTTGCTGCCGGCCAGCCGCCGGGCGAGCGACCCGATCCCCTCGCTCGGCACGCCGCCCTTCGCGCGCGCGTCGGCCACGTCGCGGAGCCAGAAGTTGCGCATCCGGTCGCGGTAGCCGTCGTTCCACTCGGAGTAGCCGCGCGGGAAGTTGCCCACCTGCCAGCCGCCCATCCCGACGTCCCACGGCTCGGCGATGAGCTTCACGTCGCGGAGCGCCGGGTCGTCGCGGATCGCGAGGAGCAGCGGATGCTGCGGGTCGAACTCCGCGTCGGCCCCGCGGCCGAGGGTCGCCATGAGGTCGAACCGGAACCCGTCGACCTGGCACTCCTGCGCCCAGTAGCGGAGCGAGTCGAGCACGAGCCGCTGCGCCGCCGGGAGGGAGAAGTCGATCGTGTTGCCGCATCCGGTGGTGTCGATGTACGCCCCGGTCGCGTCCTGCCGGTAGTAGGAGGCGTTGTCGAGCCCGCGCAGGTGGAAGACGGGACCGTCCGGGCCCTCCTCGGCGGTGTGGTTGTAGACGACGTCGAGCACGACCTCGATGCCGGCCTCGTGGAGAAGGCGCACCATCCCCTTGAACTCCCGCAGCACCGCGCCGGTGCCGCCGAATTGCGCCGCGCGCGTCGCGTAGCCGGCGTGCGGGGTGAAGAAGCTCAGCGAGTTGTAGCCCCAGTAGTTGACGAGCCCCATCTTCTGGAGGCGCTGCTCCGAGACGTTCTGGTGCACGGGGAGGAGCTCGACGGTCGTCACCCCGAGGTCCTTCAGGTACTCGATCGTCGCCGGGTGCGCGAGCCCCGCGTAGGTGCCGCGCAGCTCCTCCGGGATGCCCGGGTGGAGCTTCGTGAGCCCCTTCACGTGGGCCTCGTAGACGACCGTGTGGTCGAGCGGGGTGCGCGGCCTCTCGACACCGCCCCAGTCGAACGCCTCATCCTGCACGTAGCCGCGCCACTCGCCGGAGGTGGTGCGGGCGAGGCCGCGCGCGTACGGGTCGAGCAGGTTGCGGCGCGGGTCGAACGCGTGCGTCGGACCCTTCGGCCCCCGGGCGCGGAGCGCGTAATAGGTGCCGGTGGTGAGGTCGGGGGAGGAGCCGCTCCAGACCCCCGCGGCATCCTGCGTGAGCGAGAAGGTGCTCGCCGCGTACTCGCGGTCCTTGCCCTCGAAGACGCTCACCTCGATGCCGTGGGCGTGGGCGCTCCAGACGCGGAGCTCCCCGCCGTCGGTCGTGGCCCGCACCCCCAGGTTCGCGAGGGGATCGCTCGGGAGCTTCCCTCGGGTGGCGGCNGCGGGCATGCNTTCCAGCGTATGGGTTCCTAAGGTGGGCTCATGCCCGTGTACCTGGANCACGCGGCGACNACCCCGATGCCCNCCGNCGTGCGGGCCGCCTACGTCGACGCGCTGAGCGTCGTCGGGAACCCCGCGTCGATCCACGCGCACGGGCAGGCGGCGCGCGACCTGCTCGAGACGGGGCGCGAGCGCGTCGCCGCGTCCCTCGGCGCCGACCCCGTCGAGGTCGTGTTCACGAGCGGCGGCACCGAGTCGGTGAACCTCGCCGTGAAGGGGGCGTTCTGGGCCCGGAACCCCGGTGGTCGAGTAGCCGGCGTGGCGAAACCCCGCATCCTCACCTCGCGTGCGGAGCACCACGCGACCCTCGACACCGTCGAGTGGCTGGAGCGGCACGAGGGCGCCGTCGTCGACTGGGTCGACGTGGATGCGGTCGGCCGCCTGTCGCTCGACGCGCTCGCGGCGGCGCTCGCCGACCCGGAGGACATCGCGCTCGCGACCTTCCTCTGGGCGAACAACGAGGTCGGCACGCTCCAGCCCGTCGCGGAGATCGCGGCGCTCTGCCGGGCGGCGGGCGTCCCCGTGCACCTCGACGCGATCGCCGCGTACGGCGCCGTCCCCGTCGACGTGCACGCCGTCGGCGCCGACCTCGTGTCGGTGTCGGCGCACAAGATCGGCGGACCGGTCGGGATCGGCGCCCTCGTCGTCGCCCGCACCGCGACCGTGGAGCCGCTCCTCCACGGCGGCAGCCAGCAGCGAGCCCGTTCCGGCACCCAGGACGCCGCGGGCGCCGCCGCCTTCGGGGTCGCCGCGTCCCGGGGGCTCGACGGCGTCGACGCCCTCGCCGCGCGACGCGACCGCCTCATCGCGGGGCTCTCCGGCATCCCGGGTGCGGTGCTGCGGGGCGACCCGTCGCCGTCGGGGCGCCTGCCGGGCAACGTGCACGCGACCTTCGCGGGTGCCGACGGCGACGCGCTGCTGTACCTCCTCGACCGGGAGGGCTTCTCGGTGTCGACCGGGTCGGCGTGCACGGCGGGCGTCGCGGAGCTGTCGCACGTGCTCCTCGCGATGGGGGTGCCGGCGTCGGAGGCCCGGGGCGCCCTGCGGTTCACCCTCGGCCACGACACGGCGGATGCCGACGTCGACGCTCTCCTCGCCGTGCTCCCCGGAGTGCTCGCCCAAGCCCGCGCGGCATCCTGAGTACCGATCGCTGTTTGCCCGAAAAGGCCGCCTTCCCGCGCGGGGTAGCGGCCTTTTCGGGCAAACAGCGTGAGACTCAGGCCCGCGCGGCGCGACGGGCGGCCTGCTCCTCGGGGTCGGGCACGGGGAGGGCGGCGATGAGGCGCTGCGTGTAGGGGTCCTGCGGGGCGCCGAGCACCTGCGCCGTCGGGCCCTGCTCGGCGATCGCACCCTTGTGCAGCACGACGACGCGGTGCGCGAGGAGGTCGACGACGGCGAGGTCGTGCGTGATGAACAGGCACGCGAAGCCGAAGCGCTCCTGGAGTTCCGCGAAGAGGTCGAGCACCTTCGCCTGCACCGACACGTCGAGCGCGCTCGTCGGCTCGTCCGCGATGAGGAACTTGGGGTCGAGCGCGAGCGCCCGGGCGAGGGATGCCCGCTGCCGCTGGCCGCCGGAGAGCTCGTGCGGGAACCGGTCGCCGTAGTCGCCCGGCAGCTGCACGGCGGCGAGGAGCTCGTCGACCTTGTCGCGGGCCGCCGCCGCGTTCGCCGCGACGCCGTGCACGACGAGCGGCTCCGCGATGCAGTCGGCGATCGTGAGGAGCGGGTTGAAGCTCGACGCCGGGTCCTGGAAGACGAAGCCGAGGTCGCGGCGCACGTCCTTGAGGGTCTTCGCGCCGTCGGCGAGCTCCGCCCCGAGCACGCGGAGCGACCCGCCGGTGACGCGCGTGAGCCCCGCCATCGCGCGGCCGATCGTCGTCTTGCCGGACCCCGACTCGCCGACGAGGCCGACGACCTCGCCCGGACGGATGTCGAATGTCGCCCCGTGCACGGCGCGGAACGGCTTGCGGCCCAGGCGCCCCGGATACGTGATCTCGAGGTCGCGCGCGGCGACGGCCGGCTCCGCGCCCTCCGCACCGGTGTACGCGCGGTCGGCGATCTCCAGCCGCGGCACGGCCGCGAGGAGCTGTTTCGTGTACTCGTGCTGCGGTGCCGCGAAGAGCTCCCGCACGGGCGCGGTCTCGACGATGTCGCCGCGGTACATCACCGCGACCCGGTCGGCGAGGTCGGCGACGACGCCCATGTTGTGCGTGATGAGCACGATCGCCGTGCCGATCTCGTCGCGGAGGTCGCGCAGCAGGTCGAGGATCTCGGCCTGCACGGTCACGTCGAGCGCCGTCGTCGGCTCGTCCGCGATGATCACCGACGGCCGCAGTGCGAGCGCCATCGCGATGACGATGCGCTGCTTCTGGCCGCCCGAGAACATGTGCGGGTAGTCGTCGACGCGGTGCTCCGGGTCGGGGATGCCGACGCGGCGGAGCGTCTCGATCGCGGTCGCGCGCGCCTCCGCCTTCGACACGTTCCCGTGCGCCCGGAGGCCCTCCGCGAGCTGCCAGCCGACCGTGTAGACGGGGTTGAGCGCCGTCGACGGCTCCTGGAAGATCATCGCCGCCGCCGGCCCGCGCAGCGCTCGCAGCTTCTCGCCGGACAGGCCCACGACATCCGTGCCGGTCAGCAGCACCGCGCCGTCGACGCGCGCCGTCTCCGGGAGGAGGCCGAGGATGCTGCGGCCGGTGACCGTCTTGCCGGAGCCGGACTCGCCGACGATCGCGAGCACCTCGCCGCGGCGCACGTCGAGGTCGATGCCGCGCACGGCGCGCACGTCGCCGCCGTCGGTCGCGAACGTGATCCCGAGGTCGCGGATCTCGACCGCGAGCGACTCCTGGGCGGTGGCGGGGGTGCCCATCACTTCACCTCTCCGAGTTCTTCGCGGGCGATCGGCGTCGACTGGGCGACCGCGTCCGCAGGGGTCGCCGCCGCGCGACGACGGGTGCGCAGCCGCGGGTCGGCGAGGTCGTTGAGGCTCTCGCCGACGAGGGTGATGCCGAGCACGACGAGCACGATCGCGAGACCCGGGAACACCGAGGTCCACCAGATGCCGCTCGTGACGTCGGCGATCGAGCGGTTGAGGTCGTAGCCCCACTCGGCGCCCGACGACGGCTCGATGCCGAAGCCGAGGAAGCCGAGGCCCGCGAGGGTGAGGATCGCCTCCGAGCTGTTGAGCGTGAAGATGAGCGGCAGCGTGCGGGTCGCGTTGCGGAACACGTGGCGGAACATGATGCGCGGCGTCGACGCCCCGATGACCTTCGCCGACTCGACGAACGCCTCCGACTTGATCCGCACCGTCTCCGCGCGGATGACGCGGAAGTACTGCGGGATGAACACGACCGTGATCGACACCGCCGCGGCGAACACGCCGCCGAGGAGACTCGAGCGTCCGCCCGAGATGACGATCGCGGCGACGATCGCGAGGAGCAGCGTCGGGAACGCGTAGATCGCGTCGGCGATGACGACGAGCACCCGGTCGAGCCAGCCGCCGAGGTAGCCGGAGATCAGGCCGAGCAGGATGCCGAGGAAGATCGACAGGAGCACCGCGATGACGATGACGAGGAGCGCCGTCTGGCTGCCCCAGATGACGCGCGACAGCACGTCGTAGCCGCCGACGGTCGTGCCGAGGAGGTGCTCCGCGCTCGGCGGCTGCTGCGCGCCGAACCGCTCGCCGTCCTGGGACAGCTGCGCGAAGCCGTAGGGCGCGATCCACGGGGCGAAGAGCGCCGAGATGACGAAGACCGCGCACAGCACGAGCCCGGCGGTGAGCATCCCGCGCTGCAGCCCCACCGACTGGCGGTACTGGTGGACGATGGGGAGTCGGCCGAGCGCCGACCGGAGCTTGCCGGCCATCAGTACCTCACTCGCGGGTCGAGCAGCGCCGCGATCACGTCGACGATGAAGTTGGTGAGCGCGACGATCACGGCGAGCAGTGCGACGATGCCCTGCACGGCCACGAAGTCGCGGGCGCCGAGGTAGCGGGCCAGCTGGAAGCCGAGGCCCTCCCACTCGAACGTCGTCTCGGTGAGCACCGCGCCGCCGAGGAGGAGCGCGATCTGCAGGCCGATGACGGTGATGATCGGCACGAGGGCCGGCTTGTAGGCGTGCTTGCGCACGAGCCGCACCTCGGACACGCCGCGGGAGCGGGCGGCGTCGACGTACGGCATCGCGAGGGTGCCGATGACGTTGGTGCGCACGAGACGGAGGAACACGCCCGCGGTGAGCAGACCGAGTGCGATGCCGGGCAGTACGGCGTGCGACAGGACGTCGCCGAGGATCGCCCCGTTGCCGGTNCGGATCGCGTCGANNAGGTAGATGCCNGTCGGGTTGTCGATGCGGCCGAGNGCGAGCTCCGNGCGCACCGANGCGCGNCCCGCGACNGGGAGNANGCCGAGNCCGACNGNGAANACGAGCTTNAGCAGNAGGCCNGCGAAGAACACNGGCGTCGCGTAGCAGAGGATCGCGAACACNCCGCAGCACCGCGTCGCCCCAGCGGTCGCGCANGGCNGCGGCGAGCATCCCGAGCGGGATGCCGACGANGAACGCCACGANNAGGGCGTAGAACGCGAGCTCGAGCGTCGCGCNGCCNTAGCGNAGCAGCACGTCGGTGACCGGCTGGCGGTCGGTGAGNGTCNNGCCGAAGTNGNNNGTGAANACCTGGCCGAGGTACTCGAGGTACTGCACGATGAGCGGCCGGTCGTAGCCGGCCTCGTGGATGCGCTCCGCGAGCTGGTCGGCGGGGAGACGGCCGCCGAGGGCCGCCGTGATCGGGTCGCCCGTCGTCCGCATGAGCAGGAAGACGAGCGTCACCAGGATGAGGATCGTCGGGAAGATCAGCAGGAANCGCACCAGCAGGTAGCGGCCGAGCGACCCGCCGCCCGATCGCCGCTTCGCGGCCCCGCCGGCGGCGGGCGGAGCGGCTGCTGTCGTGGAGGTCATCCCGGGAAGTATCTCTCTCGAAGGGCGGCGGGGCGAAACCCCGCCGGACGTGGAACGGGGGCGGCCGCGAGTCGCGACCGCCCCCGTCGGCGTGATCAGCGGGTGATCGACGCCCAGCGGAGCTTGAACGACGCGTCGAGGACGATGCCCTCGATGTCGGTCCCCGACACCGCCGTCTGCGCACCCTGGAGGTAGGGCACGGTCGACAGCTGCGCGGCGACGGCCGCCTGGATGTCCTCGATGAGGCCCTCGCGCTCGTCAGCGTCCGGCGTGACCGCCTGAGCGAGGATGAGCTCGTCGACGGCCGGGTCGCTGAAGTGGTTCCCGAGGAAGTTGTTCGTCAGGAAGAACGGCGTGAGGTAGTTGTCCGCGTCCGAGTAGTCCGGGAACCAGCCGAGCTGGTACGCCGGGTACACGTCCGACGTGCGGTCCTCCGAGTACTGCACCCACTCGGTCGACTGGAGGTTGACGGTGAACAGGCCGTCGGCCTCCAGCTGGTCCTTGATGAGGGCGTACTCGTCACCCGAGCTCGGGCCGTAGTGGTCCGGGCTGTACTGCAGGTTGAGCGTGACCGGGGTGGTGACGCCGGCCGCGGAGAGGAGCTCCGCCGCCTTCTCGGCCGAGGGGCCGCCGTTGCCGTCGCCGTAGAGGTCCTTCAGCACCTCGGTGGCGCCGGCGAAGCCGTCCGGGACGAACGAGTAGAGCGGGGTGTAGGTGCCCTTGTAGACCTGGTCGGCGAGCGCCTCGCGGTCGATGAGGCTCGCGACGGCCTGGCGGACGGCGAGCGCCTTGGCCGGGTCGGCCTCCGCGGTCGTCGCGCCGTACGGCTGCGTGTTGAAGTTGAACACGATGTAGCGGATCTCACCGCCGGGGCCGTGGTGCACCTCCACCGCGTCGTTCGAGTCGAGGTCGGCCACGTCCGTCGCCGAGAGGCTGCGGTACGCGACGTCGATCTGACCCTCCTGCACGTCGAGCTTCAGGTTCGACGAGTCGGCGTAGTAGCTGAGGATGACGCCGTCGTTGACGGGGGCGTCGAGGGCGTTCGACTTGTACTCCGGGTTCGGCGCGAACTCGACGGTCTGGTTGAAGTCCCAGCTGGTGATGACGTACGGGCCGCCGAAGGCGTTGGCGTCGACGATGTCCTGGTCGGGCGTGATCGCGTCGGCGAGGAAGACCTCGTCGTCGACGATGGCGCCGGGGAAGCTCGTCAGGATGAACGGGAAGACCTGGTCGTTCTCGCTCTTGAGGTGGAAGACGACGGTGGTGTCGTCCTTCGCCTCGACCGAGTCGAGGTTGTAGAGCAGGCTCGACGCGCCGTTGGGGTCGGCGATCGCGATGTTGCGCTCGAACGAGAACACGACGTCGTTGGCGTCGAGCGTGTTGCCGTTGGCCCACTTGAGGCCCTCGGGAAGCGTCACCGTGTACTCGTCCGGGGCCGTGAACTCGGCGGTCTCCGCGAGCGACGGGACGACGTCCGTGCTGTTCGGCGCCGTGTCGACGAGGTACGGGAACACGTTCACCTGCACCGCGAGCGAGCCGTTATCGTACGACCCTGCCGGGTCGAGCGTGGTGACCTTGTCCGTCGTGCCGACGAGGATGACGTTGTCCCCGTCGGTGCCGCCGGTGCCGCCGGCGCAGCCGGCGAGCAGGAGCGCCGCGGCCGGAACCGCGGCGAGGGCGACGCGGGTGCGCGTCTTGCGAAGGGAATTCATTCCCCTGCCTCTCTGTGTGTGATCACGGATGACGAGGGGTCCCCGGTTTGGCCGTGCGGTCCCCCCGACGCGGTCCAGAGGCGGGCCGCGACAAGGGTCTGGTCTAACACATTTCGCTCCATGTCTCCGACTTGTGAACGCACGGTGAAGCCGGATGACACCCGGATCGTTATCTGCGGAGCGCCTACCCTGGACGGATGCGGGTTCTCGCGGCGATGAGCGGTGGCGTCGACAGCGCCGTCGCGGCCGCGCGCGCCGTCGAGGCGGGGCACGACGTCGTCGGCGTCCACCTCGCCCTGTCGCGTCAGCGGGGCACGCTCCGCACCGGGTCGCGCGGCTGCTGCACCGTCGAGGACGCGCTCGACGCCCGGCGCGCCGCGAGCCTCCTCGGCATCCCGTTCTACGTGTGGGACTTCAGCGAGCGCTTCGCGGAGGACGTGGTCGACGACTTCGTCGCCGAGTACGCCGCCGGCCGCACCCCCAACCCCTGCCTGCGCTGCAACGAGCGGATCAAGTTCGCGGCGCTGCTCGAGAAGGCACTGGTGCTCGGCTTCGACGCCGTCGCGACGGGCCACTACGCCGACATCCGGGTGATGCCCGACGGATCACGGGAGCTGCACCGCGCCGCCGCGTGGGCGAAGGACCAGTCGTACGTGCTCGGCGTGCTCACCGCCGAGCAGCTCGCGCACGCGATGTTCCCGCTCGGCGCGACGCCGTCGAAGGAGCTCGTGCGCGCCGAAGCGGCCGAGCGCGGGCTCACGGTGGCGCAGAAGCCCGACTCGCACGACATCTGCTTCATCCCCGACGGCGACACCCGCGGGTGGCTCGCCGAGAAGATCGAGCTCGCCGAGGGGCCCATCGTCGACCGGGCGGGGGAGCGCATCGGCACCCACCGCGGCGCCCTCGCCTTCACGGTCGGGCAGCGGAAGGGCCTCGACATCGGCTACCCCGCGCCCGACGGCAAGCCGCGCTACGTGCTCGAGGTGCGACCGAAGACGAACGAGGTCGTCGTCGGGCCGCGCGAGGCGCTCGCCGTCGCCGAGCTCGCCGGCTCGCGCATCTCGTGGGCGGGCAACCCGCCGGAGGATGCCGCGACGCCGTTCGCGTGCGAGGTGCAGGTGCGGGCGCACGGCGACCCCGTGCCCGCGACGGCGGTCGTGCGCGACGCGGAGCTCGTCGTCTCCGTCGCGGAGCCGCTGTCGGGGGTCGCGCCGGGGCAGAGCGCCGTGCTCTACGTCGGCACCCGCGTGCTCGGCCAGTGCACGATCGACCGCACCGTCTCCGCCCTGTCGGTGGTCGAGTAGCCGCGCAGCGGCGTGTCGAGACCCGTCACCCCGCGGTCTCCCCAGAGGCGGCGGCCACCTCCGCGAGCGCGTCCGCGGCGAGCCGGCGCTGCTCCTCGGTGCCGTAGCGCTCGGCGGCGTCGGCGGATGCCTCGAACGCCGCCCGCGCCCCCTCGAGGTCGCCGGCGTCGAACCGGGTCCACCCGAGGTTGTGGTGGAGGCCCACGAGCCAGCGCAGCGTGCGGGCATCCCGGACCCCGGCGAGGGTCTCGACCGCCCGCGCCGTCCAGTCCTCGGCACGGTCGGGCTCCGCGATCGCGAGCATGTGGAGGGCGTCGACGTGCAGGAACACCAGCGCCGGGTCGCCCGCGGAGCGCTCCGCCGCGCGCGTGAAGTGCCGTGCCGCCTCCTCGGGCGCCCCGGCCGAGTTGTGCAGCCGTCCGCGCTCGAGCGCGACGCGCACCCCGACGCGCGGATCGTCGGGGTCGAGGGCGTCGAGGATGCCGTGGGCCTCCGAGAACCGGCCCTGGAGGCCGAGCGCCCGGGCGAGCTGGGTGCGCAGCTCCCGGCGGGCGAGGGGGCTCGGCTCGTCGGAGATCGCGCGTCGCAGGCGCGCCTCGCTGCCCTCGGGGTCGTCGAAGTCCCACAGCGCGTCGAGCGTCGACTGGTCCAGCGTCACACCACCCCCCTCATGCCTTCACCCTCTGACGCCAAGAGTGGCACAGGGGGTGCCTCCGACGGGAGGGGTGCCCGAGTCGCAAGCCCCCGCCCGGGGTCGGCGGTCGTTCCTAAGCTGGCTGCATGCCCCGCGGTGCGCAGCAGGACCCCACCGAGCAAGTGCCCGAGTCGACGAGCGCCGACCTCGCCGCCGCGAAGGCGGAGGCGGATGCGCTGACGACGCGCATCCTCGAGCTCCGCGAGGCGTACTACGAGCGCGACACGGTCCTCGTCGACGACGCCGAGTACGACGCGATGATGCGTCGCCTCGAAGAGCTGGAGCGACTGCATCCGGAGCTGCAGGGTCAGGACAGCCCGACACAGACGGTCGGCGGCGGCGCCTCGACCCTCTTCGCTCCGGTTCGGCACGCGGAGCGCATGCTGAGCCTCGACAACGTGTTCAGCCGCGACGAGTTCCTCGCCTGGGCGGCGAAGGTGGAGCGCGACGCCGGTCGCCGCATCGACTACCTGTGCGAGCTCAAGATCGACGGCCTCGCCCTCAACCTCCGGTACGAGAACGGCGTGCTCGTGTCGGCGGCGACGCGCGGCGACGGCGTCGTCGGCGAGGACGTCACCGAGAACGTGCGCCTCATCTCGTCGATCCCGCGGAAGCTCGACACCGACTCCCCGCCGCCGCTCGTCGAGGTGCGGGGCGAGGTGTTCTTCACGACGGAGGCGTTCGAGAAGCTCAACGCCGCCCAGGTCGAGGCGGGCGACCGCGTGTTCGCGAACCCCCGCAACGCGGCCTCCGGATCGCTGCGGCAGAAGGAGGAGGGCAAGAGCGCCGACGCCCTCGCCCGCATGCGCACCCGCATCGGGCACCTGTCGATGCTCGTGCACGGCATCGGCGCGTGGCCCGACCCGCCGGTGTCGGCGCAGTCGGAGGTCTACGGGCTGCTGAAGTCGTGGGGCCTGCCGACGTCGNAGCGCTTCGAGGTGACCACGGATGCCGAGGGCGCCGCCGCGTTCATCGAGCGCTACGGCGAGAACCGGCANTCNGTCGAGCACGAGATCGACGGCGTCGTCGTCAAGGTCGACGANCTCGCCCTGCACGACGANCTCGGGGCGACGTCGCGCGCGCCGCGCTGGGCGATCGCCTACAAGTACCCGCCCGAGCAGGTGAACACGAAGCTGCTCGACATCGTCGTCTCGATCGGCCGCACGGGGCGCGCGACGCCGTTCGCGGTCATGGAGCCCGGTGCGCGTCGCAGGGTCGACCGTGCGGCAGGCGACCCTGCACAACCAGGACGTCGTCAAGGTGAAGGGCGTGCTCATCGGCGACACCGTCGTGTTGCGCAAGGCGGGCGACGTCATCCCCGAGGTGCTCGGCCCCGTCGTCGAGTTGCGCGACGGCTCGGAGCGCGAGTTCGTCATGCCCACCGAATGTCCGGAGTGCGGCACCGCGCTCAAGCCGGCGAAGGAGGGCGACGTCGACCTGCGCTGCCCGAACGCGCGGTCGTGCCCGGCGCAGGTGCGCGGGCGCGTGGAGCACATCGGGTCGCGCGGGGCGCTCGACATCGAGGGGCTCGGCGAGATCGGAGCCGCGGCGCTCACGCAGCCCGACATCCCGAAGCCGCCGCCGCTCGTCACGGAGGCGGGGTTGTTCGCACTCACGATGGACGACCTGCTCCCCGTCGAGGTGCGCGTGCGCGACGCCGAGACGGGGCTCGTGCGGGTGGATGCGGAGGGTCGCCCCGACCTGCGCGCCCCGTTCCGGCGCATCGTCACGCAGGCCCGCAAAGACCAGCCCGCGGTGACGGGTCCGTCGGCGGCGGCGGAGAAACTGCTCGAGGAGCTCGAGAAGGCGAAGGGCAAGGAGCTGTGGCGCTTCCTCGTCGCCCTCTCCATCCGGCACGTCGGACCGGTCGCGGCGCGTGCCCTCGCCAACTACTTCGGGTCGCTCGACGCGATCCGCGCCGCGAGCCGCGAGGAGCTCGCCGCCGTCGAGGGCGTCGGCGGCATCATCGCCGACGCGGTGCTCGAGTGGTTCGAGGTCGACTGGCACGTCGAGATCGTCGAGTCGTGGCGCGCCGCCGGGGTGCCGTGGGCGGTGCCGGGTCACCCGGGTCCGGGTCAGGCGGGGGATGCCGACGGTCCCCTCGCGGGGCTCACCGTCGTCGCCACCGGCACGCTCGAGGGGTATTCGCGCGAGGAGGCGCAGGAGGCGATCATCCGCGCCGGCGGCAAGGCTGCGTCGAGCGTCTCGAAGAAGACCGACTTCGTCGCCGCCGGTCCGGGTGCGGGGTCGAAGCTCGCGAAGGCGGAGGAGCTCGGGGTGCGCATCATCGACGCCGCCCAGTTCAAGCTGCTCGTCGAGCAGGGGCCGTCGGCGCTCCCACCCGTCGGCTGAGGGGTCGTGAATCCGCGGGTGACCCCCGCCGCGTGACCCCCGCCGCGTGACCCGTCGCCGCATCCGGAGACTCGCTCGGCCCCTCGCGAGCCCCGGCATCCGCGCCGTGGCGGTTCCGCAACCGACTTCGTCGTGCCCGCGCCGCCCGGTCGTGACGAATCCTCGTCGGCCGCGCAGCTCGAGGCGCGACCGGGGTACACGCGTCCCGGTGCGAGAAAAGTTCGCGGATCCGCGTCATGGTCCGGCGTGCGCGGCGTCTCTCCCGGTGAGACACCCGAGCGGATGCGGGTCCGCGCGGCGTCGACGGCGTCGTGCCGGGGAGTGGTTCCTGATCCTCCACCCCCGGCGCGGCGCCACCCTCCGCTGACGGCCGGGGCTGCCGGGGCGTGGATCGGGGGACAGTCGAGGTCGTCGAACCGCCGCCGCTCGGGCGACGGAATCCGTCGTCCCGGAGTCCCGACCGGGGGGACGGACGGGTCGTCCTGCCCCTCGATCGGGGTACGAACCTGGGAGAGTACCCCCGAAAAGGGGGACAAAACACTGAAATCTGGGCGTTTTCCGAACATCAGCCGGAATCGCCCCCCTTTCGGGTGCCACCGTGACCCTACAATGCGGGGTAGTACGGTGACCCCCGCCATCCGGACGGCGGAGGCGTCGTGCGCTGGGCGATGGGATACCCGGATGCTGGTCACGGCATTCCTCTCGACCCCGGCGATCGCCGCAGGGCTCGCCGGGGCCCTCGGCCTGTCCCCTCTCGTGTCGCCCGTCGGGCTCGGCACCGTCGCGGAGGCCCTCGCCCGGCCCTCCGTCGCCGCCGTCGCCGGTCTCTCGGGCGTCGACACCGGCACGCCGAAGCCCTTCATCGGCCCCGACCCGGTGGGGGGAGGCTCGTCGCTCGACACCATCGCCCGGCTCGACGGCGTCGCCCTGCTCGACCGGCTCCTGCGGCTGAGTTCCTCGGAGCGGGTCTCGTTCGTCGCCCAGTACCCCGAGGCGGTGCTCGAGCTCACCGAGGCCCCGCCGTCGGCGTCCGCCGTCGCCACCTGGTGGGGGCGCACTCCGGCGTCCGCGAGGGCGGGGCTGACCGCCGACCTCCCCGGGGTCGTCGGCAACCTCGAGGGCCTGCCCTACTCGGTGCGGGACGCGGCCAACCGCGCCTACCTCGCCGCGACGGAGGTCGCCATCCGCGCCGAGCTCGAGCGCGGCGTCGGACGCGCCATGGAGGACGAGCTCCAGGCGCGCCTGAGGATGCTCGGCTCCGTCACCGAGGCGCTCCGCACGGGCGCGTCGGGGGAGCGGCGCACGCTGGTGTCGCTCGACGTCGCCGGCCAGGGACGCGCCGTGGTCGCCGTCGGCGACCTGAGCCGTGCCGACTACGTCACGTTCTTCGTGCCCGGCATGTACGTCGGCGTGAGCGAGCAACTCGTCGACTGGACCGGCAACGCCGAGACGTCGCTGCTCGAGCAGGAGGAGTGGCTCGACCGTCTCGGGCAGCCGGGCGAGGTCGCGACGGTGGCGTGGATCGGCTACCACACGCCGACGATCGTCAACATCTCGTCGTTCGACCTCGCCTACCAGGGCCGGGATGCGCTCACCTGGTCGCTCCAGGGCCTCGACGCGATCCGCGGTGGGGGAGACGACTCGCCGTACGTGTCGATCGTGGCCCACTCGTACGGCTCGACCGCGGCGATGCTCGCCCTCCAGGAGAACGACGTCACGGTCGACGCGCTCGTGCTCGTCGGCTCGCCCGGCAGCCCGGCGACGAGCGTCGACGACCTCAAGGTGCACGGCGGCAACGTCTGGGTCGCCGCGGCGGACACCGACCCGATCCCGCGCAGCGGCGTGTTCGGCAGCCAGCCGCTCGACGCCGACTTCGGCGCCCACCGCTTCTCGGTGAAGGGGATGGCCGACCCGATCACGGGTGAGCGGCTCTCCGACATCAGCGGCCACGTCTACTACTTCTGGCCAGGCACGACGTCGGTGCGCAACACGGCGCTCATCGCGATCGCGCAGGGTCCCCTCGTGGCGACGGATGCGGGCCTCGCCCGGAGCGTGTCCCGGTAAGCGGAGCGTGTCCCGGTAACTCGTAGACTTCTCAGGTGCCGGAAATCACCCCCGACGTCGTCTCCCACCTCGCGCATCTCGCGCGCATCGCGCTGACCGAGGAGGAGATCACCCGCCTCACCGGTGAGCTGGAGCAGATCGTGGAGTCGGTCGCGAAGGTCACCGCCGTCGCGACGCCCGACGTCCCCGCGACGAGCCACCCGATCCCGCTCGGCACCGTCACGCGTGAGGACGTCGTCGGCGTGACCCTCACCAACGAGGAGGCGCTGTCGGGCGCCCCCCGCCGCCGAGGCCGGTCAGTTCAAGGTCGCGAGCATCCTGGGGGAGGAGCAGTGAGCGCCGCCGAGCTGGTCACGAAGACCGCCGCCGAGCTGTCGGGCCTCCTCGCGTCGGGCGAGGTGTCGAGCGTCGAGGCGACGCAGGCGCACCTCGACCGCATCGCCGCCGTCGACGGCGACGTGCACGCCTACCTCCACGTCAACTCCGCCGCGCTCGACACGGCCCGCGCGATCGACGAGCGTCGTACCGCGGGCGAGACGCTGCCGGCGCTCGCGGGTGTGCCGGTCGCGATCAAGGACGTGCTCTGCACGATCGACATGCCGTCGACGTCGGGGTCGAAGATCCTCGAGGGATGGGTGCCGCCGTACGACGCGACCGTCGTCGCGCGGCTGCGGGCGTCGGGCCTGGTGCCGCTCGGCAAGACCAACATGGACGAGTTCGCGATGGGCTCGTCGACGGAGCACTCCGCCTACGGGCCGACGAGGAACCCGTGGGACCTCACCCGCATCCCCGGCGGTTCCGGCGGCGGTTCGGCGGCCGCGGTGTCGGCGTTCGAGGCGCCGCTCGCGCTCGGCTCCGACACGGGCGGTTCGATCCGTCAGCCCGCCGCCGTGACCGGCTCGGTCGGGATGAAGCCGACGTACGGCGGTGTCTCGCGTTACGGGGCGATCGCTCTCGCGTCGTCGCTTGACCAGGTGGGTCCGGTGACACGCACGGTGCTCGACGCCGGGCTCCTCCACGACGTCATCGGCGGGCACGACCCGCGCGACTCGACGTCGATCCCGGACGCGTGGCCGTCGTTCGCCGACGCCGCCCGCGCCGGGCTGCGCGGCGAGGGACTCAAGGGGCTCCGCGTCGGTGTGGTGTCGGAACTGTCGCAGGAGGGCCAGGGCTTCCAGCCGGGCGTGCTGCAGCGCTTCCGCGAGTCGCTCGCGCTGCTCGAGGCGCAGGGTGCGGAGATCGTCGAGGTGAGCGCGCCGTCGTTCGAGTACGCGATCGCGGCGTACTACCTCATCCTCCCCGCGGAGGCGTCGAGCAACCTGGCGAAGTTCGACTCGGTGCGATTCGGCCTGCGCGTCGACGTGCCCGGCGGCACCGTCGAGGATGTCATGGCNGCGACGCGTGAGCAGGGCTTCGGTCCGGAGGTGAAGCGNCGCATCATCCTCGGCACGTACGCGCTNTCGGCNGGCTACTACGACGCCTACTACGGTTCGGCGCAGAAGGTGCGCACGCTCATCCAGCGCGACTTCGACGCCGCGTTCGCGNAGGTNGACGTGCTCGCGACGCCGTCGGCGCCGACGACNGCGTTCCCGCTCGGNTCGAAGGTCGACGACCCGCTCGCGATGTACCTCAACGATCTGACGACGATCCCGGCGAACCTCGCCGGCGTGCCCGGCATCTCGATCCCCGCGGGGCTCGCCCCGGAGGACGACCTGCCGGTCGGCATCCAGTTCATGGCGCCGGTGCGCGAGGACGCTCGCCTCTACACGGTCGGGGCGGCCCTGGAGTCGCTGCTCGAGCAGGAGTGGGGCGGCCCGCTGCTCGCGAAGGCCCCCGCGCTGGGCTGACGCGGTCCACCCGACCGGTGGTCGAGTAGCGGCGCAGCCGCGTGTCGAGACCCGTCCCCGGCGTCAGTCGACGGCGACGACGGCGCCGCCGGTGAGGCGCACGAGTTCCTCGTAGGTGAGCGGGAAGACGGCGTGCGAGTGCCCGGCGGCGGCCCAGAGCTGGGGGAACCGCTCGAGCACGGGGTCGACGTAGGTGCGTAGCGGTGCCGGGTGGCCGACGGGTGCGACGCCGCCGATCACCTGACCGGTCGCGGTCTTCACGGTGTCGGGGTCGGCGCGTTCGATCTTGTCGACGCCGATGCGTTCGGCGAGGGCCTTCGTGTCGACGCGGTGTCCGCCGGACGTCATGACGAGGATCGGTTCGCTCTCGTCGCCGCGGACTGCGACGAACACGAGCGAGTTGGCGATCGCCCCGACGTCGACGCCGAGCGCCGCGGCGGCTTCGGCGGCGGTGCGGGCGCCGTCGGGGATGTGTCGGATGCTCTCGGCTCCGGATGCTCCGGCGGCCACGAGGGCGGCGCGGACGGTCTCGACGCTGCGCGGGAAGGACGTGTCGGGCACGTTTCGACGTTATCCCAGCCGAACGACTGAGTTCGGCCGCTCAGGTTCTGAGTCGCTCCGCCACCCGCGATCTCGGAGGCATCGGGACGGGCTTCTGCTCCGGGTCGCGGCTTCGCGGTGGGATCGCGACGAACCCGTGGTCGGCATCCCGACGGATGCCCCACCCGTTGTCGTGGATCAGCATGTGGTGGTGCCGGCAGAGCAGGATGCCGACCTCGACGTCGGTCGCGCCTCCCCGGGACCAGAGCTCCACGTGGTGCGCCTCGCACCAGGAGACGGGCCGGTCGCACCCGGGGAACCGGCATCCTCCGTCGCGTGCCGCGAGCGCCGCACGCTGTCGTGTGGTGAAGAGCCGCTTCTCGCGTCCTACGGCGAGCGGCGTCGCGCCCGCGTCGTCGAAGAGGATCGGCAGCACGCCGGTGTCGCACAGGTGGCGGTCGGCGACCTCGAGGGGAAGCGCCTCGTCGTCGTCGCGCAGGAACGCGCCGCCCGTGCGCTGCCGGAGGTCGCGCTCGGTGACGAGCACCTGCACGGCGTGGCGGGTGGCACCGAGCAGCCGCCCCGGCTCGACCTCGGACCCGAGGCGCACGAGTTCGACGAAGCCGTCGTGGGCGAGCTGCGCGGTCGTGCGGGTGTCGCGGACGATCGTGTCGGCCGTCGCGACGGACTCCGAGTCGACGAACCGCGGACCGCCCCGCCGTGGCGACGTGAGGGCGTCGTAGAGGCCGCGCAGCACGGCCGCGGACTCCGGGTCGGCGATGCCGCCGTAGCGCGTCGTGCCGTCGGCGAGGAGCGTCATCGTGAACGACCGCTTGTCGCGGAGCGCGGCGTGCCGGTCGCGCACGTGGGCGGCATCCAGCTCGTCGCGGGCCGCGCGGGCGAGGGCGGCGAGGTTCTCGACCGTGACGGTCGGAGCGACGGCGGCGAGCTTCGTGGCGGCGTCGAGCAGGTCGTCGGCGGCGACGTCGGCGGTGGGGGAGCCGAGGCCGGCCCGGATGACGTCGGCCTTCTCGACGGATACGACGCCCTCTGCGAGACCGTCGGCGACGGGGGCGAGCCATGGGTCGGCGTCGTCCACGAGCAGGCGCCCGACCCGCACCATCGCGGTGGCCTCGCGCTTCGAGGTGCCCGCGAGCTGCTGCACGAGGTTCTCGGGCGTGCGGGCGCCCGTGCGCTGCGCGAGCCCCGCGAACCCGTCCTCGGGACGCGACCTGCGCTTCACCTCGCCCGCGAACGCCGCGAGCGTGGAATCCACCCGACGCTTGAGTTCACCGAGTTCCGCCGCGCCCGCGAGCAGGTCGTCGTCGGACAGTACGCTCGGGTCGGCACCGAGCCAGGTGCCGGTCGCGAGCGGGGGAGTCATGCATCCATCCTTCCGAGATTCGAACGTATGTTCTAGATAGACGACAGGTTCTCGGCATAAGTCGTCAGCGCATCCTCTGTGGAGGAGTCTCGCCGCGGCATCGGGCGCACCCGCGGCGAAATACGATGGAGGACATGGCGAAGGCTGATCTGATGGATTACGACAAGGCGCTCGAACTCTTCGAGCCCGTGATCGGCCTGGAGATCCACGTCGAACTGTCGACGAAGACGAAGATGTTCTCCGACGCGCCCAACCCGGCGAACTCCGAGAACCACGACGCGGCGCCCAACACGCTCGTCACGCCCGTCGACCTGGGCCTCCCCGGCTCGCTCCCCGTCGTCAACGAGAAGGCGGTCGAGTACGCCATCTCGCTGGGCCTCGCGCTCGGCTGCCAGATCGCCACGTCATCCCGGTTCGCGCGGAAGAACTACTTCTACCCTGACCTGGCGAAGAACTACCAGATCAGCCAGTACGACGAGCCGATCGCGTTTGACGGCAACGTGCAGGTGGAGCTCGAAGACGGCACCCTCGTCGATATCCCGATCGAGCGCGCGCACATGGAGGAGGATGCGGGCAAGCTCACCCACCTCGGTGGCGCGACCGGTCGCATCCACGGCGCTGAGGCATCCCTCGTCGACTACAACCGCGCCGGCGTGCCGCTCGTGGAGATCGTGACGAAGCCGATCTTCGTGCCCGAGGGCGTCGGCGCGCCGGAGGTGGCGAAGGCGTACGTCGGCACGATCCGCGAGATCGCGCGGGCGCTCGGCATCTCGGAGGCGCGCATGGAGCGCGGCAACCTCCGCGTCGACGCCAACGTGTCGCTGCGGCCGCGGGGTGCGGAAAAGCTCGGCACCCGCACCGAGACGAAGAACGTGAACTCGATGCGCTCGGTGGAGCGCGCGGTGCGGCACGAGATCCAGCGGCAGGCCGCGATCCTCGCCGCCGGCGGCACGATCACGCAGGAGACCCGCCACTGGCACGAGGACAAGGGCGTCACCTCGCCCGGTCGCCCCAAGTCGGATGCCGACGACTACCGCTACTTCCCGGAGCCCGACCTGCTGCCCGTGGAGCCCGCTCCCGAGTTGGTGGCCCGGCTCCGTGTGGCGCTGCCGGAGGCGCCCGCCGTTCGTCGTCGCCGCCTGCGCGAGACGTGGGGCTTCACGGAGCTCGAGTTCCGCGACGTCGCCAACGCCGGACTCATCGACGAGGTCGAGGAGACCGTGGGCTTTGGCGCGGCTCCCGCCCAGGCGCGCAAGTGGTGGACCGGCGAGATCGCCCGCGTCGCCAACGCCCAGGGCGTCGAGCCGTCCTCGCTCGTGTCGCCGCAGCACGTGTCGGAGCTCATCGCGTTGGTGGAGTCGGGCGAACTGACCGACCGCCTTGCGCGTCAGGTGCTCGAAGGCGTCATCGCGGGGGAGGGGCGCCCGTCGGAGGTCGTCGCCGCGCGTGGGCTCAAGGTGGTGTCGGATGACGGGGCGCTGATCGCAGCTGTGGATCAGGCTCTGGCGGCGCAGCCGGATGTGCTCGAGAAGATCCGGGATGGCAAAGTGCAGGCCGCCGGCGCGATCATCGGTGCCGTCATGAAGGCGATGGGCGGGTCGGCGGATGCCGCCCGCGTGCGGGAGCTCGTGCTGGAGCGGGCTCAGCAGGACTGACCGCAGCGGGGTTGCTCCCGCTCAGAGGTCGAGCACGAGTTCGCCGCCGGAGCAGCGGCTGACGCAGATCATCATCGTTTCGTTGCTGTCGCGCTCTTCGGGGGTGAGGAAGTCGTCGCGGTGGTCCGGGGTTCCCGAGAGGATCCGGGTCTCGCACGTGCCGCAGTAGCCTTCCTCGCACGACGACTCCACGACTTTCCCGGCGCGACGTGCCGCTGCGAGGATGGTGGTCCCCGGTTCGATCGTGACGTGGTCGCCGGAGCGCGCGAACGTCACCCGGAACGGCCGGTCGGAGTCGCTGTGCTGTGCGGCGACGGTGTCCTCCGAGGCTTCGAAGTGTTCGAGCTGAAGGCTCGCGCCGGCGCGCTGGAGCGCGAAGCTCCAGGAGGCGGCCTCGGCGAGCATCGAGCGGGGCCCGCAGGCGTAGACGGCGGTGCCGGGTGCGACGCCAGAGAGGAGTCCGGCGAGATCGAGACGGTCGCCGTCGGACGACACGTGGACCTCCACGTCGCAGCCCAGGGGCAAGAGCTGGAGGAGCGGGGCGTCGTCGATGGAGCGGATGGCGAGCACCACGCGGAACGGTTCGCCCTTCGTCTGGAGGTCGTGGGCCATGGCGGCGAGCGGGGTGATCCCGATGCCGCCGCCGACGAGCAGACTGCCGCTCGGCGGTGACGAGCGGGAAGCTGTTGCGCGGTCCGGTGATGTCGAGTTCGAGTCCCGCGGGGAGCTGATGGACTTCGCGTGAGCCTCCGCGGCCGTCGTCCACGCGGAGCACGGCGATCCGGTACAGGTCGGGCGCGGGGGTGCAGAGCGAGTACTGGCGCACGAGGCCGGACGGGAGGTGCAGCGCAACATGGGCGCCCGGGGAGGCGGGGCGCAGCGGTTCGCCCGTCGCCGACTCAAGGTCGAGCGTGATGACCCGCGGCGTGAGCTCGGCGCGGGCTGCGATGCGCACGCGCGTGCGCACGCCGAGGTTTTCGATCCCGGTCGCGTCCAGTGCTTCCACCTTCATCGTTCGGACTCTCCTCGTCCGTGAGCGAGTCGCTCTCGTCAGCGGCTGTCGGTTGACAGCAGCTTGGGGCAACCGTATCATGAAAGCGCCAAATGTAACACCAAGTGTCACAGTTTGACATTTGAGCCGAAAGTCCCGAAAGGCACGGAATCATGACAGCGACGTCGAGCCAGCGCGGCTTCATCGTGGACTGCGACATCCATCAGCCCGATCCACTCAACGAGGAGTTCGCGGAATACCTGCCTGAGCCCTATAAGAGCGAGATCGCCAAGTGGGGTCCGCGGAAGCTGTTCTCGGGTCACCGGTTCGAAGACGGAGGCATGCGGTGGGATCTCCGCGGTGAGATCAACGGGAAGGTGATGGACGAGCCCGGCTTCTTCGTCGAGAACCTCCTCGACAAATACGACCACCGCTTCGGGCTTCTCACGGGGAACGTCGGCACGATCTCCGGCATCCCCGATCCGGACTACGCCGCCGCGATCGCCGCGGGTCTGAACGACCGCACGATCGACGTGTGGCTGCCCGCGGACGACCGATTCGGCATGTCGATCCTCCTCCCGCTGCAGGACATCAGCGCCGCGGTCGCAGAGATCCGCCGGCTCGGCGAGCACCCCCGAGTGAAGGCCGTCTCGATGTTCGCGACCGCGAACCGGATCCCGTTCGGAGACCGCTACTACTGGCCGATCTACGCCGAGTGCGAGAAGCTCGGCCTCCCGATCCACATGCACCCCTCGACGACGGCTGTCATCGCCAACCACGCCCACACCCCGGCGGGGGAGGCCGCGACCTACTTCGAGTCGCACGTGACGTTGCCCACCTATTACATGGCGCAGACGGCGAGCCTCATCCTCCGAGGCGTCTTCGAGAAGTTCCCGAACCTCCGGATCATGCTCGTCGAGGGAGGCATCAGCTGGCTGCCTCACGTCCTCTGGCGCATGGACGCCGAGTACAAGGGGCTCAAGCACGAGGTTCCGTTCCTCAAGCGTCTGCCCAGTCAGTATGTCCGCGACAACATCCGCCTCACCACGCAGCCGATCGAGGACCCGAACGACGTCAGGCACCTCCAGATGATCATGGAGATGGTCGACGCCGAGCACACGGTGATGTACGCGAGCGACTTCCCGCACTGGGACTTCGACGAGCCCTCGCACGTGGAGAGCAAGCTCGGCCGGGGGCTCATGCAGAAGCTCCTGCACGACAACGCGTGCGAGTACCTCAACCTCGACTGCGACGGTCACCCGGAGTTCACGAGTACTGAGGCCAGGTCGATGGTCGATGCCTGACTGGCATGATGTCGGCGCGTTCGACGAGCTCACCGACGACGCGCCCCTGATCGTGACGATCGCCGACCAGACCATCGGCGTGCGTCGTTGGAAGGACAAGGTGTTCGCGGTCATCAACCGCTGCGGGCACGCCGGGGCGCCCATGGGGTACGGCGAGATCCATCCTCGGATGACGAGTCCGTCGCCCGGAGCGCCCGTCGTCGTCGACGAGGACTCGCCGGAGATCCGCTGTCCGTGGCACCACTGGGGATTCGATCTCGCCACGGGCGCGTGCACGGCGCCCGTGCGACGGCCGCGGCTGCGCATCTTCCCGACGCGAGTCGACGACGGACGCGTCTACGTGCTCGTGTGATGCGGTACCGGCAGCGCGAGGAGCGGGGCTGGCGGCTGCACGTCCTCGAGAACGACGAGGTGCGCGTGGAGGTGCTCGCGGAGAGGGGGGCGACGATCACCTCCCTGCGCGACCTCCGCACCGGCGTCGACGTGCTGTGGCGACCGCGGTGGGGTCTGCCGCACCGGGACCGCGTCGACTTCGCCGGCTCCGGCGAGGCGGTGGCGATGGGGCGTTACCCGGGCGGGTGGAACACCCTGTTCCCGAACGCCGGGGCGGCGACGGTGGAGCACGGCGTCGAGTGGCCGATGCACGGCGAGGTGTGGATGACCCCGCTCGACGTCGAGGTCGGGGACGGCGAGCTCGCGGCGTCGGGGGTGCTGGTCCGCAGCCCGTTCGCGTTCGAGCGCCGCATCCGGCTCGACGGGCGGGCTGTCGTCGTCTCCGAGACGGCGACGAATCTCGCCAGCGAGCCCGTCGACGCGGTCTGGAATCAGCATCCGGCGTTCGGTGCGCCGCTCCTGGGTGCCGATGCCCGCGTCGTGTCGAGTGCGCGCACCGTTCACTCGGATATCGCCGACCCGTCGCTCGAGCCCGGCCGGGAACGCTCGGAGTGGCCCACCCTGCTGGTGCCTGGAGGCCGCAATATCTCGCTCGACCGTCCCTCGCCGCCAGAGGACGGGTCGAGTCGGCGGGCGTTCCTCGGCGATTTCCCCACCGGTCGCGCCATGGTCGGAGTCCGCAACGTAGGCCTCGGCCTCGAGGCACGGGTCGAGTGGGATCCCGCCGGGTTCCCATACGCTTGGTACTGGCTTGAGGCGGGAGGGCGTGCTGGCTTCCCGTGGTACGGCGCCGAGTACGTACTCGGGCTCGAGCCGTGCACGAGCTTCCCCACCGGGGGGCTCAGTCGGATCCGCGAACTCACGGGCACTCACCTGACGTTCGCTCCACGGGCGAGCCTTCAGCGCGAGGTGGCGATCGTCCTCGACTCGGTAGGGTCGTGACGTTCCGCCTCGGGGTCATCGGCGCGGGGCAGTTCTCCCGCGACTTCCTTCCGTTGTGGCTGGCGCACCCCGAAGTCGACCAAGTCGTCGTCGCCGACCGGCACGAGGATCGCCGCGCGGAGTTCGCTGCGCGCTTCGGAGTCACGACGTTGCCCGACGCCGAGGCCCTCCTCGGATCGGGTGTGGACGCGGTCGCGGTATTCGCGCAGCGCCACCTGCACGGACCCCTTGCGATCGCCGCGCTCGAAGCAGGGAAGCACGTCTTCAGCGCCGTGCCGATGGCCTCGAGCGTCGAGGAAGTGCGGCGCATCGTCGAACTCGTCGCGGAGACCCGGCTCGTCTACTCGATGGGGGAGACCTGCCACTACTACCCCGGGGCGCTGTTCTGCCGACGCGAGACGGCGCGGGGCACCTTCGGAGACGTGGTCTACGCCGAATCCCAGTACGTCCACGACATGCGGCACGGGTTCGCCGACGCCTTCCGCTTCTCGGCCGGCGAGGACTGGCGTCGCGTGGGCGGCTTTCCGCCGATGTACTACAGCACCCACACGGTCGAGCCCGTGCTCGCGGCGACGGGGGCGCGGGTCGAGTCCGTCGTGGCCTTCGGTGTCGTGGACGGCGACCCGGACGGGGCGTTCCGTCCGGAGGTGAATCTGTGGGGCAACGCGTTCTCGAACGAGGTCGCCCTGCACCGCCTCTCGAACGGCGCGGTCCACCGGGTGGTCGAGTTCCGACACGTGGGGCTGCGCAGACCCGGAACACACATCGGCCAGTTCATCGGGACGGAGGCGGCGTATGAGTTCGCCTTCTCGAGTCACTACCTGCATCGCGTCGTCGCTCCCGAGGGTCGCATGGCGGTCGACGACGTCTCGACGATGCTCAACGCGCCGGATGTCGAGGCGGCTCGCGTCTCGCCGGGCTTCGAGGATGGCGTGGCGAACGCGCGCTGGGAGCAGGGCCTGCCGAGTCCGATCCTCGACACGACTTCCCTGCCGCCGACCCTGCGCGGGGTCGCGACGACGCATCGCGGAACGCCCCCGTTCCTCGTCGACGACTTCGCGCGGGCCGTCGTGTCGGGAGAGTTGCCACCCGTGCACGCCTGGCTCGCGGCGCGCTCGACGCTGCCCGGGCTCCTGTCCCACGCCTCGGCCAGGGAGGGGGGACGGGTTCTGGAGGTGCCCGACCCGGGCGAACCGCCCGACGACTGGCGGAGGGCGTCGGAGCGCGGGTTCACGGGTTGATATCTCCTCGGCACTATCCTCGGGGCGTGGACGAGCGAGGCAAGAACGACGCCGGTCGAGACCGCGGAGGCATTCAATCACTTCACCGCGCCTTCGACATCCTCGAGTTCGTGGCCCGATTCGACGTCGTCGGAGCGACCCGGATCGCGAACGAGCTCGGGCTGTCCGTGTCGACGGTGAACAACCTGTGCAGGACGATGGCTGATCGCGGTTACCTCATCGGCAGACGCGGGCAGTACCGCATCGGCCCCGCATTCAGTCTGCTCGCTACGCGCTGGGATCCGATCCTCGCGCTGCCGGAAGTCGTCGCCCCCGCGCTCGAGGCCCTTACCGAGGCGACGGGGCAGGCGTCGGTGGCGACCGTGCTCACCGGGATGGATGCCCGAGTCGTGGCGTTCGAGCAGGGCCGGGGACCGGTGGGGACCCCGCCGCCGCGCGCCGACCGCCGGGCCCTCGAGCTTCCGACCGGGACGGTCCTGGTGGCGCTCACCCGGCGTGCGGAGTGGGAGGCGTTCATCTCCGACTGCCTGGCGCACTCGTCGGGCGCGGTCACGCGGGAGGAGCTCCACCGGGAGCTCGAACGTGTCGGGGCGACCGGCGTCTGCGGGAGGCGGTCGGCGGAGCCCCACGGCCAGACGGCCATCGCGGTGCCGGTGTGGACGGCCGGGGAGACGGTGGCGTGTGCAATCGGCGTTTCCGCGCCCACATACCTGGTCGATGCCGCGCTTGCCGACCACATTCGTTCCCGGCTCGTCGCGACCGCGCGGGAACTGTCGGCGGAACTCGGAGCATCTTCGGTCCCCGAGATTCCAGGCGAGATCGACTGGGGGCGCACGCACTAAGCCGCAGGTGAGTTCCGCTCGTTGACCGTCTGTCGCCTCCATGCTAGCCTCGCGCCACTGCACACAATGACACTGTCTGTCACAATGTGACATTTGACGGCGTCGCCCGAAGTGAGTGTCCAAAGGAGGACTACGCACATGTCACTGTTCACATCCCCGCGTATCGGCGGTCGCGCCGCGGCGGGTCTCGCCGGTCTCGCGGTCACCGGGCTCGTGCTCGCCGGCTGCTCGAGCGAGCCCGCTACGCCCGAAGGCCCCGTCGACCTGCGTGTCACCCTGTGGTCGGCCAACGAAGCCCACCACGCCGTCTTCAACGAGATCGCCGACGCCTACATCGCGGCGAACCCCGACAAGGTGAGCTCGGTCACGTTCGACGCGTACCCGCTCGACGAATACACCCAGGCGCTCGTGACCCAGGTGTCCGGCGGCGAGGCCCCCGACATCGCCTGGGTGCTCAACTCGAACTCGCGGGAGTACATCGAACAGGGCGTCCTCGCCGACGTCAGCGACGTGCTCACGGCCGATGCGGACTTCGACCTCGACGATGTGGTCGACGGATCGCTTGCGGCGTGGAGCAAGGACGGAGGCATCTACGCTTACCCGTTCTCGACCCAGCCTTTCGGCATGTACGTGAACCTCGACCTCCTCGAGGCGGCCGGTCAGCCGAACCCGCGCGACCTCATCGCGAGCGATGACTGGAACTGGGACCGCGTGATGGAGATGGCAGACGCCGTCGCCGGCGCGACCGGCCAGGGCGGCCTGCAGATCCAGTCGTGGAACATCTGGATCGAGCTCGCGACCATCTGGGAGAGCTTCGGCGCCCGTCCGTGGTCGGAGGACGGCTCGCAGGCGCTGTTCGACTCGCCCGAGATGGTCGAGTTCATGAACTGGACCAACGAGAACATGTTCGAGCGCCGCGCCATCATCCGTCCGGGTGAGACCTTCGACTTCGCGGCGGGCTCGGCGGCGTTCAAGATCCACCTGCTGAGCACCTCGGGCGCGCTCGACGGCAGCTTCGCGTGGGACTACGTGCCGCTGCCCGAGGGCCCCGGCGGTCAGAAGAACGTCGTGAACCAGGCTGCGATCGGCGTGCTCTCGCAGTCGGCGAACCCCGAGGTCGCGGCCGAGTTCCTCGCGTTCTTCACGAACAAGACGAACTCGCAGAAGCTCTCCGCCTTCTTCCCGCAGCCGCGCGAGTCGCTCCTCACCTATGAGGCACTTTCGGCGGCCGCCACGAAGATGTCCGAGGAGCAGATCGTCGGCACGATCATCGAGCCGGCGAAGAACGCGGTCCCGCTGCCCGTACACCCGAACTACAGCCAGTTCGCCAGCACGGTCGCGAGCTCGCTGGAGCTCATCAGCCAGCCCGGTGCCGACGTCGAGGCCATCCTGCGCGACCTGCAGGACTCGGTCTCGCAGTACTTCGGCTGAGCAGTAGACGGGTCACGTGGCACACCTGACGGATAGCCCGCGCCGCGCGCCCCGGCGCGCCTCCCGCCTCGCCTCGGCGAGGCGGGAGGCCGCGCTCGGCGCGGCCATGGTCGCCGGGCCGGTGCTCGGGGCGCTCGGCTTCGGGATCGCGCCCCTGTTCTTCATCGCCTGGTACAGCCTGCACGACTGGCAGCCGCTCGCGGGCCGGTTCGACTTCGTCGGGCCGGCGAACTTCGTCGAGCTCGCCGGCAGCAAGACCTTCCACCAGTCGCTCCTCGTGACCGGCGGCTTCGTGATCGGGGTCGTCCTCTCGGAGACCGTCGTCGCGCTCCTGCTCGCGACGCTCCTCAACCGGAGGCTGCGCGGGATCGGCGTCTTCCGCGCCGCCTACTTCGCGCCCGTCGTCATCGCCTACGCCGCGTGGGCCCTCGTCTGGGACTACCTTCTCGCCTCGAACGGCGTCGTCAACAGCTTCCTCGGCCTGCTCGGGATCACCGGTCCCGACTGGCTCAACAGCCCCTCGAGCGCGCTCGTGAGCGTCATCCTCATCGTCCTGTTCAAGGGAGTGGGACAGAACATGATCCTCTTCCTCGCCGCCCTCCAGGGGGTCCCGCGCGAGCTCACCGAGGCGGGGGAGCTCGACGGCGCGGGCGGTTTCGGGCGGTTCCGCCACATCACGTTCCCGCTCATCACGCCGACGGTCATGATGGTGCTCATCCTCACGACCGTGGGCGCGCTCAACATCTTCGTCCCGATCCAGCTGCTCACCCACGGCGGCCCGGGCGGCTCGACCAACGTCATCTCCTACTACCTGTACGAGGTCGCCTTCCGGCAGCAGGAGTTCGGCATGGGCAGTGCCATCGGCATCGTGCTGTTCGCCGTCGTGCTCGCGCTGACGCTCGCGCAGTGGGGGCTGCGGAAGCGGTGGGTGCACGATGAGCGCTGACATTGTCGCGGCGCCCGTGCGCCGCCCCCGCCGCCGCATCCTCGGGCCGGTCGTTCTCTATGCGACGATGGCCGTGCTCGCGGTCCCGTTCGTCTATCCGCTGCTGTGGATGGTGTTCTCGACGTTCAAGCCGATCGCCGAGATCTACGGCGCCGCCAACCTGTGGCCCAACCGCTGGACGACCGAGGCGCTCGGGAAGATCTTCACGGTCAACCCGCTCCTGCAGCAGTACTGGAACTCGCTCTACACCTCGGTCGTCATCACGGCGATCACCGTGCTGCTCGCGGCGATGGCGGGCTACGCCTTCGCGCGCCTGCGCTTCCCGCATGCCAACAAGGTGTTCCTCGTCGTGCTCAGTACGATCTTCCTCCCGGTCGAGGTGACGATCATCCCCATCTTCCGCTGGACGGCGGAGCTCGGGCTGCTCAACACCCACTGGCCGCTCATCGTGCCGATGGCGCTCGGGCCCAAGCTCGCGGTCGCGGTGTTCATCTTCCGGCAGTTCTTCCTGAGCCTGCCGCGGGAGCTCGAAGAGGCGGCGATGCTCGACGGCATGAACCGGTTCTCGATCTTCTGGCGCATCGTCATGCCGCTCGCCGGGCCGGCGACGGCGACCGTCGTCATCCTCACCTTCCTCAACGCGTTCAACATGTACATCGAGCCGCTCGTGTTCATCCGCAGCCCCGAGCTCATGACCGTCGGCATCGGCCTTACGCGCTACCAGGACCAGTACGGTGACCCGCTGTACAACGCGCAGCTCGGCGCGACGTCGCTCACCGTGCTGCCGGTGCTGCTCGTGTTCATGTTCGCGCAGCGCCAGTTCGTCGAAAGCCTCACCCGCGCCGGCCTCAAGGGCTGAGCGCACCGACCCAAGGAGACTCATGACTGTCCGCATCGGCATGCTCGGCGCCGGGTTCATCTCGGACCGCTACCTCGTCGCGCTCGAGGACGTGAAGGGCGCGGAGGTGACCGCGATCTTCTCCACGCGCCGTGAGCGCGCGGAGGAGCTCATCGCCCGCCGCGCACCGGGCGCGACCGCGTACGACGACATGGCGGCGCTCGCCGCCGACCCGGCCGTCGACCTCGTCGTCGTCGCGCTGCCCAACGAGGCGCACGTCGAGGCGGTGCGCGTCGTCGCGGCGGCCGGCAAGGGCGTCGTGTGCACGAAGCCGCTTGCCCGGAACGGCGCGGAGGCGCGTGAGATCCTCGGCCTCGTCGAAGCGGCCGGCGTGTGGCACGGCTACGCCGAGAACTCGGCGTTCGCGCCCAACCTTGTCAAGGTCTTCGAGATGCTCGAGGCCGGGTCGGCGGGCCGTCCGCTCACTCTGCGCGCGCGCGAGGCGCACTCGGGCCCGCACGCACCGCACTTCTGGGATGCCGAGACCGCGGGCGGCGGCGCCCTTCTCGACATGGGCTGCCACATGGTCGAGGTGGCGCGCATCGTCTTCGGCAAGGACAACCCCGTGACCGACGTCTTCGCGTGGGGCTCGAACCTGCTACACGGCGACAAGACGACGGGCGAGGACACCGCGGTCGCCCTCCTGCGCTTCGCGGGCGGGGAGTATGCGACGCTCGAGACCTCGTGGATCGAGAAGGGGGGCATGCAGCTGCGGCACGAGATCACCGCCTCAGAGGGGCGCTTCGTCACCGACACCATGTCCACGTCCGTGTGGGGTTTCGTGGAGAACCCGGGTGGCTACCTCGTCGAGAAGGCCGATCGTGAGACCGGATGGGTTTTCCCCGTCCCCGAAGAGGCTCGGTCCTACGGCTTCAGCCAGGAGATGCGTCACTTCGTCGAGTCGTTCGCCGCGGGCGAGCTGCCGCGTGAGAACTTCGGCGACGGCGTGGTGGTGAACGAAATCCTCGACGCGTGCTACCGCTCGATCTCCTCTGGGAGGTGGGAGCCGGTCGTCCATGGTTGATCCCGCCCTCGGCGCCATTCGCGCGTCGACGGGCGCGGGTCTACGCGCGGCGTCGCCCGCCCACCGTGCCTGGCCGACGTTCCTCGTGGGCGACTCGGGCGAGAACGAGCTGCGGTTGTACTGGGCCGACACCCAGGACCTCGCCCGGCCGCTCTGCCTCCGGGTGACGATCGCGCGCGAGTCCTGGGAGATGGCGAGTCTCGTGGCGCTCGGTCGGTGGGGGGAGATCGGCAGGGCGCTCTTGGATCACGTCGACGCGTTCGAGCACGTCGATCTGTGGCTGCGTCCTAGCGCTGAAGCCGACGTCGGCGGCGGGATCGCGCTGAGACTCGAGAGTCCGGGGCAGGTGGCCGTCTTCGGTCCGGGTGCGGGAGAGGGCGGTCGTCTCGGTCCTCGGCTCTTCCCGGCGGGGGCCCGCGCGCCCGGGTCGCTCGCGCGTCTGCTCGACGGGCTCGCGTCGCCGGCGTCGCTGCAGGCCTTCGGGTGGAAACTCGGCTGTGTGGTCGACGGGTTGCTTGACCTGGGCGAGGTGACCGGCGAGGAGCGGTTCGCGCGGCGAGCGGAGGCCCACCTCTCGGAGTTCCTCGCCGCCGACGGCACCCTCGAATACCACGACCCGTGGGGGCGTCCCGTGCGAGGGGGGGTCTATGGCATCGAAGGGCTCTTGCCGATCGCGGCGCTCGCGCGCCTGGGAGAGACGGACCGGGCCATCGCCCAGTGTGAGCAGTTCCTCCGCGACTACCGCCGCGACGATGGGGTGGTCCTCGACCACGACATGCTGTCCGCGGAGGGCATGTACACGGTCGCTTACCCGCTCGCGCTCGTCGGCTTTCGCGCGGGCCGCGAGGACTTCATCGCCTCCGCACTGCGTCAACTCCGCGTACGGGCCGAGGCGTTGTACGACGGTGACGTGCTCCTCCGGCGCTACGAGGACGGCCGCGTCGAGTTCCGAGACTGGATCCGGGCCTGGACGTGGTACCTCCTCGGCCTGGCTCGCGTCGCGCCGATCCTCGCCGCCGCGGGTGTCGATGTGGCGCCGGAGCGGGAGCGGTTGGCGGTGCTCGCGCGAGCGGCCGCCGAACATCGGGCCCCCGACGGGCTGTGGCACACGTTCGTTCGCGATGCCTCGACTCCGCTCGAGACGTCGGGGTCAGCGGGGATCGCGGCGGCCTGGGCTCTAGGCGCGCGGGCGGGACTGCTCGACGCCGGCTGGCGAGCACAGGCGGCGAGCGCCGCCGACGCACTCATCCCCTTGGTCGGTGCCGAGGGGGCTCTCACGGGAGCATCGCAGGCGAACAAGGACGGTGACCGGCTCCAGCGCGCCCGCTACCGGATCAACTCGCAGATGGGCAGCGGCCTCCTCGGCCAACTCGTCGCCGCCCTGCACGGAAACGCGCCGGGAAGCTGAGTCCGGCTGGCGCATGACCTCGTCTCCGTCACGCGGGCGTCATGAGCCGACCGACTTTCGTCACTCTCGCGCCCGAATCGCGAACCGTGTTTACCGCCGAGAGCGCAGCTCTCGCGGCGACGACGTCGCCGCGAGCCCCGTCGAGTACGCGCTCGGCCGCCGCGTGCCAAGTCGTCGTCTACCGGCTGGCTCTAGCTGCAGGCGCTCGGCATCCGAGCCGGCGACATCGACATCCGCGCCGAGGACGACCTGGATGCGCGCCGCCTGTTCGGCATCGACGAGTCGGTGCGGGCCGACCTCGCTCGCGGGCTCGGTGTGGACGCGAAACGCGTTCGTCGGTTCCTCCGCGCCGAGTGGGACGAGCTCGACCGCTCCGTCACCCCGCTGGGAACTCACGCCGCCGCAGCCCGCCGCGGTGCGGGCGCCGTTCGCACGGTAGGTCTCGACCGCCGCCTGCGGCGGCGACTCGACCACCGAGCGGCGGGGGTCAGCGCATCCAGCGTCGGCGGGGGTGGGTGGCGGTGATCGCCCGTTCCACGTCGGCGGTGCGTTCCTCGGCGGTGAGCACTCGCGGGACGCGGGCGTGCTCCGCCGTCCAGTGCTCCCGCTGCACGGCGAGGAGGGCGTCGAGGGCGGCGAAGTCGGCGGGCTTCGCCGCGGTGGCGAGCCAGTCGGTGACCTTCGGCCAGGCGGCGTAGCCGACGACGTCGGGCAGCAGCTTCGGGTCGAACGGGCGGGGGACGCACCCCGGTGCGGCGACCCCAGACGAGCCACACCTGCTCGTACGACGGCCACGCCTCGCCCGGGCGGGGGCGACGCATCCCGGGATGGGCGAGCTCGATGCCGTAGGAGAGCCCGCGCTCGATGCCGAACGTCGCCCGCACGTCGCGGCGCGTGAGGGTGAGGCTCCAGACATCCATCTGCTCGGGGCCCCAGAACGTGGTGACCCGCCATCGGGCGGCGAGCATCCCGGCGGCGACGGTGCTCTGCGGGGCGTCGAGCTTCTCGAGGAAACGCGCGAGCCGGTCGCGGTCGAGGGAGGCGGCCGGCGGGGTCATCAAGTCGACCCTAAGTGCTGGCCTCCACGGCGGCGAGGGCCGCGCGGGCCCCCGTCGTGGGGTAGACCGCGACGAGTCCCCGGTACAGCTTCAGGAGCGCCTCGCGGTCGACGACGCCGGTGCGGGCGCGGTCGCAGTGCACCGACTGGATGGCGGCCTCCAGCTGGAAGCGGCCCAGCGGCATCCCGAGCGACGCCGCCCGCCGCAGCAGCGTCTCGCCCTCGGCGATGAGCTCGCGCGACCACAGCGTCGTGTCCTGCTCGTCGAGCGGCGGCCACGGGTCGCCGACGCGGGCGGGGGCGCGCGACTGCGCGAACGTGAGGAGCGCGGCGAGCCCCCACGCCTCCGGCTCAGACTCGAGGAGCGACGCGAGCAGCACCGCGAGCCATCGTGCCTCGTCGGCGATCGTCGAACGAATGTCGTCGGCGGGGCTCAGCCAGTCGATCGCGTAGGCGCCGTAGATCGCCTCCAGCACGGCGGGGAGTCGTGCGGGCAGGTCGGCGCGCGTCGGCACGGCGAACGGGATGCCGGCATCCCGGATGCGGCGCTTGGCCCGCACGAGCCGCTGCGCCATCACCGCCCCGTCGACCCCGAACGCCGCGCCGACACGGGCGGCGTCGAAGCCGAGCACCACCTGGAGCATGAGCGGCGTGCGGACGCTCGCGTCGATCGCCGGATGCGCGCACGCGAACAGCAGCTCGAGCCGCTGGTCGGGGATCGCATCCGAGCCGAGGGTCGCGACATCCACGCCGCCGACGACCGAGCGCGCCTCATCGAGCACGGTGCTCGTGCGGTGCGCCGACGACTTCAGCACGTCGCGCTGGCGGTTGCGGGCCACGGTGAGCAGCCATCCCTCCGGGTTGTCCGGGATGCCGTCCGCCGGCCACGACCGCAGCGCCTGCTCGAACGCGTCGGCGAGAGCGTCCTCGGCGAGGGCGAGGTCGCGGTTCGGCGCGGCGAGGAGGGCGACGAGGCGGCCGTACGAGTTCCGCGCGGCACGCTCCGCGGCGGCACGGGACTCGTCGGCGGTCGGCATCGGGGTCAGTGGTGGTCGTAGGCCGTCCACGCGCCGTCGACGAAGCGGGTCGCGCCGGGGCGGATCTCGACGTGCCCGTAGTACGCCGACGGCGCCTGACGCGCCCACTCGAGGGCGGCATCCAGGTCGGGGACGTCGATGACGAACGTGCCGCCGAGCTGCTCCTTCGAGTCGGCGAACGGCCCGTCCTGCACGACGAGCTCGCCCGAGGCCATCGTGATCGTCGTCGTCGCAGTCGACGGCGCGAGCACCTCCGCGGAGCGCAGCACCCCGGCGGCGTCGAGCGCCTTCGCGTACTCGTCGAACGCGCGCATCCCTTCCGCGAGGGCCTCCTCCCCGAGGTCGGCGGCGCTCAACTCGGCGTAGTGCAGCAGGAGCGTGTCACGCATGGTGGTCATCCTTCCGTGTCGTGAGGTCGTGACACAGGGGTGACGAGCGAGGGATGCGCGGATCGACACCGCTGGCTCGCCTGCACGCGCAACGGCGCGTCGGCGGGTCTCGACACGCGGCTTCGCCGCTACTCGACCACCGGCGGCGCCGTTCGACTCAGATCGTGCGGGTGGCCGCAGCGAGGTTGGCGACGAGTTCCTCGCGGTTCTGGCGTACGACGTAAGCCGGGCGGTCGCGCTCGACGCGCCAGGACTCGCTGAGCGGCCCGACGTTCACGGCATCGAAGCCGAGCTCGTCGTACAGCGACTCGACGAACGCCGCAGCCTCGGGGAAGTCGCTCGCCGTCGCGAGCGCCCGGCGGTCCGGGGTCCCGGCGGGGGTTCCCGTCGTCGGGATCTCGTGGGCGCGGATATGGTTGAACGCCTTCGCGACCTTCGACTCCGGCAGGTGCGCCTGGAGGAGCCCCGACGTCGTCGCCTCGCCCCGGTCGAGCTCCGGGATGCGGCCGTCGCGCTCGACGTAGTAGTTGTTCGCGTCGAGCACGATCTTCCCGGCGAGCGGCGCCACGGGCACCTCGCGGTAGCGGCCGAGCGGCACGGCGACGAGCACGACGTCGCCCGCGGCTCCGGCCTCCTCCGGCGTCGCGGCGCGCGCCTTCGGCCCGAGTTCCGCGATGAGGTCGGCGAGCGTCTCGGGTCCGCGCGAGTTCGCGATCACGACGTCGTGGCCGTGCGCGATCACCGCCCTCGCCACGTTGGAGCCGATGTGTCCCGCGCCGACGATACCGAAAGTCGTCATGTCGGGGTGCAACGGCGGATGCGCGGGCCGCATTCCGGCGGGACGGATCGCGCCCGCCCCGCCGGAGGAATCATGCGCCGCGGGCGGCGATGACGAACTGCACGCCTCCGTCGTCGGCGAGCGTCGCGTCGAGGACCTTGTCGTCGAGCACCTCGGCGACCTCCTGATCCATGAACACGCGCGCGGCGCCGTTCTCGGCGACGACGTCGGAGCCCTGCGGGGACTCCGCGAGCGACACGGCGAACTGGTTCTCGACCGCGGCGATCCGGATGCCGCCGGTGTCGGTCGTGACGCCGCGCGAGACGAGGTCGGTGACGATGACGCCGGCGTTGTCGGTGATGGTGAGCACGGGNGCTCCTTCCGTGAGGGGTCACAGGAACNGGCCACGATTCCGAGAATCCGCGCGGATCGCCAGCNATCGGAGGGGACTCGGNGGAGACTCCCACCTCCGCGGGTACCCTGGACGCGATGTCCACCGCCGCGCTCTCCGTCCGCGCCCACGCCGCACTGGCGCTCGTCGCCGGCGTGCTCGCGGTCGCGTTCGCGGCGGCCACAGGGCCGAACCCCGGCACCCTGCTCGCGGCGGTGGCGGCATCCGCGGCGCTCGCGGTCGTCGCGACGGTCGCGTGGCGCTCCCTCGTCGTGGCGCCCGCCGAGGCCGCGCTCACGGTGGGCCACCGCGCGCGGTCGCACCGTGAGGCGTTCGACCACGAGCCCGAGCCGAGCCACCCCGACACCGCGGGTCGCGTGCGCTCGCGTGCGCCCGGAGGGGCCGTCCCGGCCGCGTAGGTCTCCGTCCCGGAGAGGTCGCGGCCGACGTGCCCCGACCCCTCCGAACGATTGGACGACCCCGTGGACCTCTCCGCCTTCCCGCCCCTCGCCGCCGTGCTCGACGCGGCGCACACCGCCCTCCTCGGCCTCGCCGACCTCCTGGAGCCGCTCGCGGGCTCCTCCGCCGCGGCGTTCGCCGTCGTGCTCGTGACCGTCGCCGTGCGGGCGCTCCTCGTGCCACTCGGCGTGCTCCAGGTGCGAGCCGAGTCGGCTCGGCGACGGCTCGCCCCGAAGCTCGCCGAACTCCAGCGGCGGGACAAGAAGAACCCGGAGACGCTCCAGCGGAAGACACTGGAGTTGTACCGCGCGGAGGGCGTGTCGCCGTTCGCCGGGATGCTGCCCGCGCTCGCGCAGGTGCCGATCGTGTCGGTGCTCTACGGCGTCGCCGTGTCGCCGACGCTCAACGGGCACCCGAACGACCTCCTCGCGGAGACGCTGTTCGGCGCCCCGCTGGGGTTCTCCCTGCCCAGGATGCTCGCCGCACCCACCGTCGCGGTGCTCGTGCCGCTCGGGCTCCTGCTCGTCATCGCGGTCGTCGCGTGGTTCACGCGGCGGCAGACGCTCCGGATGGCGGCCGCGGCTCCCGCGGCGGAGGGTCCGCTGGCGGGGGCGACGTCGACGCTCTCGTGGCTGTCCGTTCGTCACCGTCGTGATCGCCGCGTTCATCCCCCTCGCCGCTGTGCTCTACCTCGCGGTGTCGACGACGTGGACGTTCGCCGAGCGCACCCTCCTCCGTCGCCGGCTGGGGCTCGCCGCGGGTTGAGGAGGATCAGGCGTGCTGGCGCTCGTGCCGGCCCTCCGCGACCTCCTCGACGAGCTTCGCGCAGAACGCGGGCAGGTCGTCGGGGTTGCGGCTCGACACGAGCCCCGCGTCGACGACGACCTCCTCGTCGACCCAGTGGGCCCCCGCGTTGGTGAGGTCGGTGCGCAGACTCGGGTAGCTCGTCATCCGGCGTCCCGCGACGACGTCGGCCTCGGTGAGGATCCAGCCGCCGTGGCAGATCACCGCCACCGGCTTGTGCTGCTCGAAGAACGCCCGCACGAAGTCGACGGAGTCCTCGTCCATCCGGAGCTTGTCTCCGTTGCCGACTCCGCCGGGCAGCACGAGCGCGTCGAATCCTTCGGCGACCGAGTCGGCGACGGCCCGATCCACCTGCTGCGCGTGACCCTTCTCGCCCGTCACCTCGCCCGGCTTCGGCGAGACGAGCACGGGCACACCGCCCGCCTCCTCGACCGCCGCCCACGGCTGCGTGAGCTCGCTGTCCTCGAAACCGTCGGTGACGAGGAACGCCACCGTCTTCCCCTCGATGCGCTTCGGCATGTCGTCCTCCTTGATCGCCCTCACGGTAAGCAGGGGCGTCCGCGGGGCGCGCGGGGGTTGACAGCCTCAGACCGCGTCGGGCTTCGGCGCCTTCGCAGCCTTGGGCTGCTTCGGAGGCTTCGCGGGACGCAGCCGAAGGTGACGCTGCTGCCCCTCCTCGCGGATCTCCACCTGGCCCGACCTCGACCTCACGAACTCCATGAAGTTGGGGAATCCGAGGTCCTTCTCGTTGAACGACGCGTTGAGCCGCTTCATCTGCGACTTCACGCGCGAGGCGTTGATCCACTCGTCGTCGGCCTGATTGACCTGACCGAGCTCGAGGGCGCGCACCAGCAGCCGGGATGCCGCGGTCGGGCTCATCTTCACCCGCGCGGGCTCCTCCGGCTCGGGCTGGTCGTCAGCCGGACGTGCCGCCGCCGCGGCTTCCTCGTCGTCGTCCGTCGGTGAGGAGGGTGTCGTAGGAGGCGAACTCGTCGAGGGCGTGCACGAGCGCGGAACTCGTGGAGCCCTCGATGCCGATGCCGACGACGACGCGGCCGAGGCGCTTGCAGCGCTGCACGAGCGGGATGTAGTCGGAGTCGCCGGCGACGATGACGACGTGGGTGATGTCGGAGAGTCGGAACAGGTCGTCGACGACGTCGACGGCGAGGCGGATGTCGGCGCCGTTCTTCGTGCCCGACGTCGAGAACAGCTGCGTGAGGTCGATGGCGCGGTCGACGAGCTGCGTGCGGTAGGCGGCGTTCGCCGGCACCGACCAGTCGGCGTAGGCGCGGCTCAGCGCGATCGTGCCGTACGACGACGCGTACTCGAGGATCGCGCCGACGTCGACGCGCGCCTGGTCGAGCTTGCCGCGCACCTTGTCGCTCGCGGTGCGCGCCTCGTCGCGCCGCCACGCCTCCCGCCCGTGCACCTGGTCGTAGCGGGAGATGACGACGTTGTCGAAGTCGATGTAGACGGCGACGCGGGACTCCGCGAGCTCCTCCGGCGATGCCATGTGGCTGACCCTACACTCGGGTCGTGACCGAGACCTCGCGCACCGTCGGCATCCTCGGAGCCGGGAAGGTCGGGACGGTGCTCGCGCGGCTCGCGCTCGCCGCCGGGCACCGGGTGCTCGTCTCCGCATCCGGAGGCGCCGAAAGGATCGCGCTCATCGTCGACGTGCTCGCGCCCGGCGCGGAGGCGCGCACGACGCCGGAGGTCGTCGAGGAGGCCGACGTCGTCATCCTCGCCCTGCCGCTCGGGAAGGTGCGCACGCTGCCCGCGGCGGCGCTCGCCGGGAAGCTCGTCGTCGACGCCACCAACCACTGGGAGCCCGTCGACGGTCCGCTGCCCGAGTACACCGACGGTCCGCGGGGCACGAGCGAGGTCGTCGCGTCGGTGCTGCCGGGGGCGCGGGTCGTGAAGGCGTTCAGCCACCTCGGCTACCACGACCTCGACGAGCGGGGCACACCGCCCGGCACCCCCGACCGCGTCGCCCTCGCGATCGCCGGGGACGACCCCGCGGACGTCGCCGAGGTCGCCGCCCTGGTCGACGCGTTCGGGTTCGACCCCGTCCCGACGGGCGACCTCGCGTCGGGGCGCGCGTTCCAGGCCCACACCCCGGCCTTCGGCTTCCCTCTGACCGCCCCCGAACTCCGCGCCGCCCTCGCCTCCGCCCCCGCGGGTTGACAGGAATTCCATAGAAAACGTCGGTCGAATAGCGACGTGACGACCTTGACCCGACCGGACGGCACGCCTGTGCGCGCCCTCGTCGTTGACGACGAAGAGCTGCTCGCGGACATGTTGCGGATGGCGCTCCGCGGTGAGGGCTGGGACACCCGGGTCGCCCACGACGGTCAGACCGCCCTCCGGCTCGCGCGGGAGACGCCGCCCGACGTCGTCGTGCTCGACATCATGATGCCGGGGCTCGACGGTCTCGCCGTGCTGCGTCGGCTTCGCGAGGCCGGCAACGATTGCCCCGTGCTGCTGCTCACCGCGAAGGACGCCGTCGAGGACCGGATCGCGGGCCTCACCGCCGGCGGCGACGACTACGTGACGAAGCCGTTCAGCCTCGAGGAGGTCATGGCGCGCCTGCGCGGCCTCGTGCGGCGCAGCCTCCGGGCGACGGGCGACGAGGGCCCGATCCTGCGCGTCGGCGACCTCGTGCTCGACGAGGAGTCGTACGAGGTGGAGCGAGCGGGGCATCCGATCAAGCTCACCCCCACCGAGTTCGAGCTGCTGCGCTACCTCATGCGCAACCCGCGCCGCGTGCTGAGCCGGGAGCAGATCCTCGACCGCGTGTGGTCGTACGACTTCGGCGGCCGCGCCGCGGTCGTGGAGCTCTACATCTCGTACCTGCGCAAGAAGCTGGATGCGCACGGCCCGGGCATGATCCACACGGTGCGGGGCGTCGGCTACGCCCTGCGCCCCGCGGCCCCGCCGACCCTGGACTCGTGAAGCGCTGGTCGCTCGGCACCCGCCTCGTGGTCGCGATCACGGGGCTCCTCGCCGTGCTCGCCCTCGCGATCGGGTCGGTCACCGTGGCCGCATCCCACGAGCAGCTCGTCGCCCGGCTCGACCGCCTCCTCCTCGCGGCGTCGGAGCGCACGACGGCGGTGGCGAACAACCAGGTCCCGGGGTCGATCGTCGAGCTGCTGCCGGGCGAGGGGGCCGGCGCCGTCGCGCTCCTCGCCGTCGACGGCCGGGCGACCCACGCCGGGTACCTCGGCTACGGCCGCGTCAACGCCCTCACCGCGTCCCAGATCGAGGTGCTGCTCCGGGTCGAGGCCGACCGGCAGCCGCACACCGTCGACCTCGGCGCGCTCGGGTCGTACCGAGTCGTCGCGACGCCCATCCGCATCCCGGCGGGACCCGCGGTCGTGCTCAACGGGCTGTCGCTCGCGGACGCGGACGCGACGACGGCGTCGCTCGTGTCGACGATCGCGGCGGTGAGCCTCGCCGCGATCGCCGCGGCGCTGCTGCTCGGCACGCTCCTCGTGCGGCTCGCGCTGCGTCCGCTCACGCGAGTCGTGGAGACCGCGACCCGGGTGTCGGAGCTGCCGCTCGAGACGGGGGAGGTGTCGATGCCGGACCGTGTGCCCGTCGACGCGCCCGGCACCGAGGTGGGTCGCGTCGGTGCGGCGCTCAACGCCCTCCTCGGCAAGGTGGAGACGTCGCTCGTCGCCCGCCACGCGAGCGAGCAGAAGCTGCGGCGCTTCGTCGCGGATGCGTCCCACGAGCTGCGCACGCCGCTCGCGTCGATCCGGGGCTACGCGGAGCTCGGCCGCCGTCCCGCGCGCCTTCCCGCGGACACGGCGCGCTCGCTCGAGCGCATCGAGTCGGAGTCGGTGCGGATGTCGACCCTGGTCGAGGAGATGCTGCTGCTCGCCCGGCTCGACGCGGGGCGCGAGCTCGAGTTCGCACCCGTGCCTCTCGGCGGTCTCGTCGTCGAGGCGGTGTCGGACGCGCAGGTCGCGGGCCCGGGGCACCGCTGGGAGCTCGAGCTGCCCGAGGAGGACGTCGAGGTCGCGGGCGACGCCGACCGCCTCCGCCAGGCGCTCGGCAACCTGCTCGCGAACGCGCGGCTCCACACGCCGGAGGGCACGACCGTCCTGACGACCCTNNCNGCGGGTGCGGACGGCGGCGCGGTGATCGAGGTCGCGGACGACGGTCCCGGCATCCCNGAGGAGNTGAGCGCGTCGCTCTTCGAGCGCTTCACGCGCGGAGACGGGTCGCGGTCGCGCGGCACGGGGAGCACGGGTCTCGGGCTCGCGATCGTCGCCGCGATCGTCGGGGCGCACGGCGGNCGCGTGTCGGCGGAGAGCGCGCCGGGGCGCACGGTGTTCCGGATCGAGCTCCCCGCTCGACGGGCCTGAGTCAGCCCAGTTCGCGCCGCTTCGCGCGGGCGGCGTCGAGCGTGGCNCGAGCCCGCCCGTGCGCCTCGGTCGCGTCGTCCCGCGCGATCCGCAGGCGCTCGGCCTCCCGTTCCGCGGCCGCGAGCGCCTTGCGGGCGGCGCGTAGCTCGTCCTCGAGGCGGTCGAGGTCGGCGGCGGCCTCGAGGGCGTCGGATTCGGCGCGCTGCACCGCGTCCTCGGCGCGGCGTCGCGCGCGGGCGAGTTCGGCATCCGCGTCATCGACCGCGCGGAGCTTCGGCTTGGGGGCGGATGCGCGCCTCTCGGCCGCGCGGGTCCCCGCCTCGGGCGCCGCGACGGCCTCGGCGAGGTCGACGGGCTCGAAGCCGATCGTCTCGAGCGGTCGCAGCAGGCGGCCGGTGCGGATGGCTTCCGCCGCCTCGGGGTCGGCGAGTCCCGCGTCGAGGGTCGCGGCGACGGAGTCGAGCACGGCGGGGGCGACCGGATGCCCGGTGTCGGCCGCGAGCGAGCCGCCGGCCCGCGCGAGGGCGAGCACGACGCCCCGACGCTCTCTCGACAGGCGCGTCAGCTCGTCACGGTCGAGCGTCGCCTGGGCCTCGCGGAGGGCGACGCCGAGGTCGAGCAGCTGCTCGACCTCGTCGCGGCGCTCGCGGACGAGGAGGTTCACGACCCACGCGGCGGGGGCGGGGCGGCGCAGGCCCTTGATCCGCGCGGCGAGGTCGCGGTCGGGCTCGGCCTTCACCCGGGCGTCGCGCGCCGCGATGAACTCCGCGGGGGCGACGCCGTACAGCTCGTCCGCGATCCCGGCCAGCGCATCCGCCATGGCCTCAGTCAAGCACCGCCGTAGGGTGGGCGGGTGGGTCGCGTTCTCGTCGTCGGCAGCGTCAACCTCGATCTCGTGTACCGGGTGCCGCACCTCCCGCGGCCCGGCGAGACGTTGCTCGGCGGCTCGCTCGAGCGAGTCTCGGGCGGCAAGGGCGGCAATCAGGCGCACGCGGCGGCGCGCGTCGCGGCCGGCGGGGTCGAGGTCGCGCTCGTCGCGTGCGTCGGGGACGACGACGCGGGGGCGCGGCTGCGCGACGACCTCGCCGCCGCGGGCGTCGACGTCGCGGGGGTCGTCGAGGTGCCCGGTCCGTCCGGCACGGCGCTCATCGCCGTCGACGAGGCGGGGGAGAACACGATCGTCGTGATCCCGGGGGCCAACGCGGCGTGGCCGGCCGAGGCGGTCGACGGCCTGAGCTTCGCGGCGGGCGACGTCGTCGTGCTGCAGCTCGAGGTGCCGTTCGGCGTCGTCGCCGCGGTCGTCGAGCGCGCCGCGGCGGCGGGCGCGCGCGTCGTGCTCAACGCGGCGCCGTTCGACCCGCGCGTGCCCCAACTGCTCGAACGCGTGAACGTGCTCGTCGTCAACGAGGTCGAGGCGGGGCAGGTGCTCGGGCTCGCGGGCCCCGTCGATGCCGCGACCGTGGCGGCAGCGACGGCCCGACTGCGTCCCGCCCTCGTCGTGACGCTCGGCGCGCGCGGCGCGCTCGTCGCGGAGTCGGGGGACGTCGCGGAGGTGCCCGCCCAGCCCGTCGACGCCGTCGACACGGTGGGTGCGGGCGACGCCTTCGTGGGTGGGCTCGCCGCCGCGCTCGCCGCCGGCGAGACGCTCGCCGACGCGGTGCGATGGGGTTCGGCGGCCGGCGCGCTCACCGCGACGGTGCACGGCGCGCGGCACCCGCGGCTCGACCGCGACGCCGTGGAATCCCTGGTCAGAACGGGGGAGTAGACCCACGGTTCTGTTCGTCCCGCACCGGGGGACGGATTGAACTCCCCGGGTGTTTCCGTGCGAAGATCTCCTCAGCCGTTCTCGCGATCTGATGCGTGAGTCGGTGAGGTGCCTGCCGCCGCATTCCCTGATCCGCCGCGGCAGGCACCGCTTCTCCAGTGAGGTCTTCGCGTCTCCGCGCCTCACTCCTCGTCGTCCGCCGCCTCCCGGCCGAGCCGACGCTCCCTGGTGCGCCGGCTCGACCGGTGAGGCGACGTTGTCGGTGAGGCGCCCGCCACCGCACCTGCGTGATCCACCGTGGCGGG
>Ga0065721_10049027_pt1 | contig 50873 bp, 46 predicted proteins | sample Mesricmetagenome_FD_59108 | JGI IMG/M metagenome (GOLD analysis project Ga0065721, IMG submission 59108) | Mesophilic microbial community from rice straw/compost enrichment Sample: eDNA_1 v2 (version 2) | ecosystem: Engineered > Solid waste > Grass > Composting > Bioreactor | place: USA: Davis... | reverse complement strand
TTATGTGTATCGGCCTTTGTGGTGTTGTTCACCTTTATAGTAATGAGTTTATGGAACGCCATATTGCCCGCAGTACTGGGCGTAAAAACCATCAGCTTCTGGCAGGCCATGGGTATACTTGTTCTTTCCAAAATATTATTCGGCGGTTTTGGCGGCTGGCGTCATAAAGGCGAGCATTTTAAAGACCGCTGGAAAAAACGCATGCAGCAAAAATGGGCCGCCATGACACCGGAAGAAAGGGAAAAACTCAGGGAAGCGCTGAAAAATAAATGTCGCGGCTGGAAAGGCGCCTTCGATGAAGAAAGCTTCAATACCAAAATATCAGGAAATGAATAAATGAAGCATATGGAAGTGCTTGTATTCAAAACCAATATTCGCTATAAAAAACAGGTATCGGCCATTTCACCACATATGAGTAACCTGCAGGGTGTGCTGCGCTGGAATGTTGACCTGGATGATACAGACAAAATACTCCGCATAGAAGCTACCGAACAATGCTGTCCGCGTACAGTAGAAGACACCCTGGTGCAGGCAGGTTATTTTTGCGAAGAATTGCAGTAACTTCGAGGCATGCGCAATTGCCTGTTACCCATCTGCATGTTGTTGGCCACCTTTTCATTCGCACAGCAACGGCCTAATATCATCTACATCATGAGCGATGACCACGATGCCGGCGCCATCAGCGCCTATGACAAACGATTTGTGCAAACACCCCATATAGATCGTATAGCCAGGGAAGGCATCCGTTTCAACCGTTGTTTTGTAGGCAATTCCATTTGCAGTCCCGCCCGGGCTACCTTATTAACCGGCCAGCATTCCCACAAGAATGGCGTAAAAGACAATTACACCCGTTTCGATTCATCGCGCATTACTTTTCCTAAATTACTGCAGCAGTCCGGCTACCAAACGGCGCTGGTAGGTAAATGGCATTTACATTCCTATCCCACCGGTTTCGATTACTGGAAAATATTACCCGGCATGGGCCAGTATTTCAATACACGCATCATCAACATGAACGGCGATACCACGGTGGAAAAAGGATATGCCACCGACGTGATTACCGATGAAGCCCTGCAATGGTTAGATCGGCGCGATACCACCCAACCCTTTGCCCTGCTTCTGCATCATAAAGCGCCACATCGATATTTTCTGCCTTCACTCAAATACCTGCGCCAATTCCATAACAAAAAATTCCCCGAACCTGCTACGCTGTATGCCGATACCACCGGCCGCGGCAGCGCCTGGCGCACACAAACCATGAGCATACTGCGGGATATGCGGCTGTGCAGCGATCTGAAAGTGGACCCTGTATATTTAGAGGACGAATCGTTAAAACCCGATTCGGCAGAAATTACCTATTACAACGCTATCATGCGGCGCATTCCCCAACCGGAACGCAGCCAGTTCAAAGCCATTTATGCCGAACGTGGCAAAATATTGCAGCAGCAAAAACCACGCGGGCGCAAGCTTTTGCAGTTAAAATACCAGTGGTATATGCAGGATTACCTGGCCTGTATTGCATCAATTGATGAGAATATTGGCCGGGTGCTGGACTATCTCGATGAAAAAGGTCTTGCCGGCAACACGGTGGTCATGTATACCAGCGACCAGGGTTTTTACCTGGGCGAAAACGGCTGGTTCGATAAACGATTTATGTACGATGTAAGCATGAGCACGCCTTTACTCATGCGCTGGCCCGGGCATATTCGCGCCAATACCGTCACAAACGTCATGGCGCAGAATATCGATTTCGCACCTACCATACTGGATATGGCACAAACACCCATACCCGATTTTATACAGGGTAAAAGCCTGGTGCCGGTGATCACAGGGAAACAAAAAACGCTGAACCGCCCCTACCTGTACTATCATTATTACGAGTTCAGTAAAGACCATACGGTATTACCCCACCTCGGCATTCGGGGCGAGCGCTACAAGCTGATCTATTTCTATACCGTGAATGAATGGGAACTGTACGACCTGCAGAATGACAAAGAGGAACAACATAACCTCATTCACTTGCCCCAACACCAGGCCCTGGTGCAGCAATTAAAAAAGGAGCTCAATACACTGCGCAACATGTACGACGATCACGAACCCGCCGGTGAACTCAACTGATTACTGGTACTTCAGCATCAGGTTGTATAAGATCTTCTTATCGTCGTCATTCAGCACCAGGGTGGAATCGTGCTGTACAAAATGCAGTTTAAACGAACGGATGGCAGCCGTGGTATCTTTTATATTATAACCAATGATACGCAAGGCCTGGTGCGCATTGAAATACTCGGGTACGGTAACACCTGTAGTATCGTACCATAAACCAAAGCCGCGCTCGGCCAGTGCTCGCCAGGGAAAAAAAGCATTGGGATCTACCTTGCGGCCGGGAGCAATATCGGCATGTCCAATAAAGTTAGGTGTGGGAATGGAATATTTTTTCTTTAGCGTATCCAGCAATTTTACCAGGCTGGTAATCTGCGGTTGGGGGAATGGTTCAAAACCATTATTGTCCAGCTCTATGCCAATACTGCTGGAATTAAGATCGGTAAAATTACCCCATTTGCTGTTGCCCGCCTGCCAGGCACGCAGGTAATCGTTGAGCATATGGTGTATGGTGCCATCTTTACAAATCACATAATGCGCACTCACCTTGGTTCTTTGCAGGGTGAAGGTTCTCAGGGTTTGCTCACAGGAATTTTGCGCCGTATGGTGTATGATCACAAAATTGGGGCGGCGCATATCGAAATTGGTGGTGGCTACAGCATACCGCGGCATGATGGCCGAATCGAGATAAAGCCGGTTGGGTATTGCTTTCAGGCTTTTGGCATAGCGCCTGGTTTGCTTTTTATGCATTTTATTGGTTTTGGAATAAGGGTTGCCTGCACAACCGAAAACGAGCACCAATAACAGACCTGCAAAAAAACGCATAAATACAAGGTGTTTTAGGTAATGCAAAGTAGCCAAAAAAATGTCGAATATCGAAGTGTCTTCACTTCAACATTCGACATTCAATATTCAATATTCAATATTTACTTCTGCTGCTGCTGTGTTCCGCCACCAGCTCCAATCCCCGCCCCTCCCTGGGTGTTGGCCCTTTTGGTTTCTTCTTCCACACCTGTTTTACGCTGGCGTGCCGCTTTTACCTGGGTATTACCAAAGCGGTACGTAAAGTTCAGTTTGAACTGACGACTTTCAAAACCACCGGTAGCCCTTACATACTGGTTGGCAAAATTGCTGGTGCTGGTCCATTCAATGGTTTTGAAAATATCGCTCACCGAAGCCTTGATATTGCCTTTTCCTTTCAGTACCACTTTCTGTATACCGGCATCAAGACTCCCCATTTGTTTAGTTTTAAAAGTACCCTGCCAAATTGAAGGCGATGAATACCAGCCGCTCATTTCAGCCGTCCAGCCCTTACCCAGCCGGGCGGTTTGCTGAATATACACGGTAACGGCATATACATCCAGGTCAATGGTGCGGCTGTCGCCCCCAAAATTGGCCTTAAAATGACTGTAGTAGGCATTCAGGTTACCAAACACACTGTACCATTTATACTGGAAAGGATAGCTCACATTCAGGCTGATGATATCCTGTGTAGCCAGGTTCTTTTGCGTGATAAACGATTTGGAACGTTCGGCGGTATCTATCAACTGGGTAAATACGTCCGACACGTGGCTATAATTCAGCGTGGTGTTCAGCTTGTATTTATACGTATGTGTAATACCAAAACTGTTGGTGTACTGCGGCCGCAGTTCTGTATTACCTTTCTGGAAGGTATACTCATCCAGCTTGAACTCAAAGGGATTCAGGTTTTGGTACGAAGGCCGGTCAATACGGCGGCTGTAGGTAAAGCTGAACTGGCTGGTGGGCTTTTTGTTGATGGTAAGCGAAGCACTTGGGAACAGGTTGGTATAATCGCGCGTAAAGGTTGAATCGTATGCTTCATACCCGTTGGCGCTTAGTCTGTAACCCGTACTTTGCCCGGTGGCATGTGTATGTTCAACACGCAAACCCGCCTGTATCATAAACCCTTTGAACTGCCTGTTATAATTGATATAACCGGCATTGATATTTTCCTTATACACAAAATCATTGCTGCGCAGTGTATCCAATCGTTTGTGACTTACACTGAACACATCAAAACGTTGAAAATCGTTGTTACTTTCCACAAACGATACCTTACCGCCAAAGCCCAGGCGTCCCTTTTTAAAGTTTTGTTCATAATCGGCCTTCAGGCTGTAGATGTCAATATCGGTGGGCGCAATCATATTATAGATACGCTGGTTCAATTGATTGCTGAACGAGGGGTCCCAATAAATATTGGGCTGAAACTGGTCGGTCCTGATGCGGTACCAGCCATAGTCCGCATCTACATTCAACTCATGACCGCTTGAATCGGCATACCTGAAATTGAGGTTGGCATTCACATTATCTCTTCTGCCCGAACTGGTATTGTTGGCCTCCAGTATCCGGTCGGGTTCTTTGGTGGGGATATAGGAAATATGCGTAACGCTGTAATTATTGATATCCTGGTTGGCCAGGGTACCATTTACCATAGCGCCTATGGTGGCTCTTCTATTCAGTGTATAATCTGCGCCCACTTTAAAGGTGTGGCTGGGGCTCTTGAAATGGATGGTGCCCTTTTGATCGAAGAGCGTATCCAGCTGCTCACGGTACAGGTTCATCTTCACCTCGTTGGTTTGGTAGTTATAATTGTAATTACCAAAAAGGTTGATGTTTTTGTTGCGATGATTCAGGGAAATGCCGCCATTGTATTTGGGCGTAATACCAATATTGTAACCAGCTGTTACCGAACCATTGGTGCCGTAGTTCTTGTTTTTCTTCAGTTTGATATTGATGATACCGGCATTACCGGCAGCCTCGTATTTGGCCGAAGGGTTGGAGATGAGCTCGATGGCTTCAACCGCTGATGACTGGATGGTTTTGAGATAATCCGAGAGATCTTTTCCTGATAAGGGCGTGGGACGGCCATCGATATATACCTGTACGCCGTTTTTACCACTCATAGTCAGGTTATCGTCTTTATCTACCATTACACCGGGTGATTTACGTAAAAGCTCCAACGCATCCTGCCCCACCGCGTTCACACTGCCTTCCACATTCAGGATCATTTTATCGGCCTTTACTTCAATCATGGGTTTGCGGGCGGCCACAGTCACTTCTTTCAGGGCGCCTGCCGCTTTGGCCAATGTAAGCTCCGGAACTGTAACCGTTCCCGAACCGCTCACCTCGAAAGTGGGTGAGAACTTAGCTACATGACCCGTATAGGATACCAGCACAAAATAATTTCCAGTTGCAACATCGTTAAATACATATTGTCCTTTTGCGTCTGTTGCAGCCAGTTTTACAACTGCCGAATCCTTTGATTTTTTCAGCGTAACCGTAGCGCCTGCCAGAAACTTACCTTGATCGTCTTTTACACTACCGGAAATGTTTTGTGCATTTACTGCAGCCGCACAAAACATTACCGGCAATGCCAGCAATAACAACTTTTTCATAAACAAATTTTCAATTTAGTCGGCAAAGCTATTTTTACATTACAGCATATAGGTCGTCACTACACCAGCGGTTAAAACCAACTATCAGCGGTTATCCCTAAACATGAGTAATAAATAAAACATAGTTCTAATATTCGAAGAAAAACAATTTTGGAATTTGCAAACATGTAAAAATCGGAATTGTTTTCACCTTCCATTTCCATTTCAAAAATTCCCCAATTGCCCCGGTCCCGTTTTTGAAGCACATACGTTTGTTAGTCTATATTGTTCATCTCTAAATAGTGAATCATGGGAATATTAAGTGGAAAGAAAGTAGCCATTATTACCGAACATGGCTTTGAAGAAGTTGAATTAACCAGCCCCAAAAAAGCATTGGAGGATGCCGGCGCTGAAGTGCATATTGTTTCTCCGCAATCCAAAACGGTGAAGGCATGGGATCATGACCATTGGACGATTGAGCTGAAAGTGAATGTATTGATCGATGAGGCAAAACCCGAAGAGTACGATGCGCTGATGATACCGGGTGGCGTACTGAATCCCGACCAGATGCGCATCAACCAAAAATGTGTGGAATTTGCGCGACGTTTCCTGGAAGAAGGCAAGCCGGTGGCTGCCATTTGTCATGGTCCGCAGTTGCTGATAGAAACCGGTTTACTGAATGGCCGCAAAATGACATCTTATCCCGCCATCAGAACCGATCTGCAAAATGCGGGTGTACAATGGGAAGATAAAGAAGTGGTGGTAGATAATGGTCTTGTTACCAGCCGCAGTCCGAAAGACCTGGAGGCCTTCAACAAAAAAATAATCGAAGAAATTAAGGAAGGTACGCATGCACCCAATGCCGCATTTACGCCGTCGCCGGCACACTGATAGAAGACCCTGCTAAGCGGGGTCTTCTATTTTTTCATATCGGTATTTTGGTTTTATTTCCTTGTTTACAAAAGTACCCGACGATCCGCCGCTTTTTATTTCTTGAACCAGTTTCGTCCAAACACGGGGTGGTACATCCAGGTAATGATACAAATCGCCTTCTATAAACTGCACTTCCAGAATGTGCCGGCCGGCATCATAATTTACCATGATGGTGGTTCCCGAACCTGGGGTGTATACCGCGTGTTTGCGGGCTAATGGTTTACCCATATTTGGCAAGTTCCTTTTTATGACAACCGTGTAAAAATTACATGCCCTGGGCTTGACGCTCACCCCGGCTAAATGGTAATTCACCCCCATATTCCGGTAGTTCACATACTTTGGCGGGCATGGCCGTGAATTTGCACGTAGTTTTGCCCCGGCTAATTTCCGGATGGAATGAGCGCAAGAATGAACCGGCAACCTAGTTGCCGGTGGTGCCACCGGCAGTAAATATCCTTGTTGGTTACGACTGTTCGCTATGAGGCATTGCGAACTATGATTGTAACCAGTTGAAAGACCCCTGACCGGCCAATGGAAAAAGGCACTTACCAGAACCCACAACCCAAGTTACATTTCATTTAACAAGGGGCCGGACATCCGGCCCCGGGCCTGCGCTCGGGGGAAAATAGCAATAAAGCAATTCAGGATATCGAGTCGGCTTCAAGGTAAATCAAACGGTTAGCAAAGCCATGGCACCTACTGACAAATGGCTTATGCTGATCGTTTTTTATTTAACTGCTTTATTTACCTGCTAACATTTACCTGCGCCAATGGCCTTTTTTCAGTACCAACCTTTGCCATGGCGCTGCCAATGACCAGGCGACCAGCGATGCTTTGGCCCTGGCGCATGCCAGTAACCGGGCCGGTAATGATAGCGGCCTGGACCAACCATATGCCCGATGCCGCCATGGCACTGCATTTTAGCGATGCCTGCGTGTTAAAATTTTTGCTAATTTTGTTAGCATGAAACGTTCCGGCTCGGCTGATCTTCCCTTGCATTATGGCTATGTCCCGCCTGGTTGGCCGAACGTATGGCCAGGCTGGGGCTGGCTATTACCGAAGTGGTTTTGATGGATTATGGCAAGGCCCACTGGCTGGCGCATGAGCGATCCCTTTTGGTTTCAAAGCCTGGGCGCCGTGATGGGGATGGACTGGCATTCATCGGGCATCACCACTTCGGTGCTGGGCGCACTTAAAAAAACCATCAACCCGTATTCAAAGGAACTGGGTATTTATATCTGTGGCGGCAAGGGAAAGTATTCGCGGCAGGTGCCCAATGAATTGATGGCTATCGGTGAGCGTACCGGTCTGGATGGTCATCACCTGGTGCGTTGCAGCAAGTTAAGCGCCAAGGTAGATAATACCGCTGTGCAGGATGGCTTTCAATTGTATCTGCATAGTTTTATTGTAAGCGATGAAGGCCGGTGGACCGTTGTGCAACAGGGTATGAACGATGCCACCGGCACCGCGCGCCGTTATCACTGGCATTCGCAGCAATTTGATTCATTTGTGGATGAACCGCATACTGCTATTTGTGGAATGCAGCCCGGTACAATTTTGAATTTGGTAGATAAGGCGGCGGCTCCATCACGGCAGGGCATATTGGCTTTATCGCAGGAATCGCCCTCTGTATTATTGCCCGAAATACAGCCATTGATCATGCCTTCGCACCACGATGTGCGCGCCAAAGATGTGGACCTGAAGCGGCTGGGTACTGTGTTGTGGCTGGCGCATGAAAAAAAGCCAGGTGATTTTGAAGAGTTGCTCATGCTGGAAGGTATGGGTCCGCGTACTTTGCAATCGCTGGCGTTAGTAAGTGAGGTGATTCATGGTACCCCTTCGCGATTCAAAAATCCCGCACGTTTTGCGTTTGCGCATGGCGGGAAGGATGGGCATCCATTTCCCGTTCCTACCAAAGTGTATGATGAAACGATTGATACCTTGCAGAAAGCTATTCAAAAGGCGAAGGTGGGTGAGAGTGAAAAATTGCAGGCCATAAAGAAATTGACCGAGCTGGCGCAAATGGCAGAGAAGGATTTTATACCGGAGAACAGGTTGGAGGAGGTGATGGAGAAGGAATGGAGGGAGTCGGGTAAGTATGGAGGGAGAACGGTGCAGTTACGATTATTTTAGTTTATAGCCCTGCAGGGCAACCACCGTATCCCGCAAAACGTGCGTCCCTCCGGGACACGCGTTTTGCGGGCGATGAACTTAATTATTCCAAAGTATGTACAATGAAAAACTCGCCGACCGCGTTCGCGAAATCATCACCGTAAATCACAAAAACGTCGAAGAGAAAAAAATGTTTGGCGGCCTCTGCTTCATAGTCAACAACAAAATGTGTGTGGGCATCGAAAAAGAGCGGCTGATGCTCCGCCTTAATCCCGCTATCTATGAAGATGTGTTGGAGAAAGAGGGCGCCACTCCCATGGACTTTACCGGTAAAGTGATGAAAGGCTATGTATTCATAGACATCAACGCAGTAACCACCAAAAAGAAACTCGAATACTGGATACACCTGGCCCTTGAATTCAACAAGATTGCCAAAGCATCAAAGAAGAAAAAATAGGCTATTTATGTCTCCTCGACTTGCCGTGATGGTATCTCCTCCTTGATCCATTATTTTTTTTTGACCGGTGCCGCGGTTTATACTCCGGCGTGGCGCCCATCTCGGCTGGTACCGGCGCCTTTTCCACCGGTTTACCCAGCAATTTTTCAATCACTGCAAACCGGTTTTGATCGGTTTGACTAATGAGGGTGAAAGCCTGTCCATCGGCTTCGGCCCTGGCTGTACGGCCAATACGGTGTACATAGTCCTCCGCATCGCGCGGCACATCGTAGTTGATCACCAGGTCAATGGTATCGATATCGATACCACGGCTCAGGATATCCGTGGCCACCAGTATGGGTATGCGTCCGCTGGTAAAACCATTGAGTACATCCTCGCGTTGGGTCTGCTCCAGGTCGCTATGAATTTCAGCGATTTTGAATTTAGCCCTTTGCAGTTCCCTGGCCAGGGTTCGCACACTTTGTTTGCTGCTGCAGAAGATGAGGGCTCGTTTGTAAGGCGTATTGAGAATAATGTACTTCAGCAATTGCAGCTTTTGGGTATCATAGATCACAAAGGCCTTTTGCACGATCTTTTCCGGTGGTTTGGAAATGGCGATATTGATATGCACCGGGTCGTGTAAAATGCGTTGCGCCAACTGCCTTATTTTATCCGGCATGGTAGCCGAAAACAGCAGGGTCTGGCGTTTGGAGGGGATGGCATTGATGATTTTGTTGATATCGTCCTGGAAGCCCATATCCAGCATGCGGTCTGCCTCGTCCAGCACCAGGAATTGCAGTTGTTTGAACTGTACATAGCCCATGTTCAGGTGGGCAATCATACGGCCTGGCGTACACACGACGATATCCGTACCCGTTTGCAGGGCCTTTTTCTCCGCCACAAAATTGCCGCCATCGTTTCCGCCGTACACCGCAATGGAGCTGATTTGGGTGAAATAGGAAAGTCCTTCCAGATGTTGTGATATCTGGATGGCCAGTTCCCGGGTGGGCACAATAATGAGGGCGCCCACCTGCCCCTCGATGCGGTGGTTCAGCAGCCGGTGAATCAGCGGCAGCAGGAAGGCCGCCGTTTTGCCCGTACCCGTTTGGGCCGATGCGATGATATCTTTACCGGCCAGGATATGTGGTATTACCTGCTCCTGGACGGGCGTAGCTGTTTCGTAATTTGAGGCTTCGATGCCTTCTAAAAGATCGGGATGAAAGCCAAATTCTGTAAAGCGCAAGTCGAAATGATATTTAAATGGTTACGGAGCATGTCCGGAGGAAAGTTTTTGAATATAGCAAATATAGTGGAAAATGCTGATGTACAGATAAGTAAATAGTTGCCTGTGGAGGCAATCGTTGTGCCTGGGGAGGCCTGATCAGTTCAACCCCGTTTTACCAGACAAATTATGAATCATTGTATTTTTGTGCAATGGCTGACGTCCACGATAAATCTACCCGCAGCTATAACATGTCTCAGATTAAGGGCAAAAACACTAAACCGGAAATGATTGTCCGAAGGTTTTTGCATGCCCAGGGATTTCGTTATAGACTTCATGATCAAAGGCTACCTGGCAAGCCCGATCTGGTGCTTCCCAAATACAAAACGGCGATTTTCATACACGGATGTTATTGGCACAAGCATGAAGGATGCCGGTATTTCGTAGTACCTAAAACAAGAACAGAATGGTGGATGAATAAGATCAATAGAAATGTTATTAATGATTTGAAGGCAGCAGACGCTTTAAAAAGAAGCGGTTGGAATATTTATATAATTTGGGAATGTGAGTTGAAAAAGGGAAAAATCGAACAAACACTTAAAAGGCTATTAAACTTCTTTCGGTAACAGGTAAAGCCGATCAGGCATTTAGATTAACACATTATCCACCATGCTAATTTTTTTATCAAAAAAACCTAATTTTTTTTACTTTAGTTAAAGTAATATTGCTTTAGTTTAGCCATTTAAAATAAATACACAATATTGAGATTGACACTAACCCTTCAGAAATAGTCAATTATGATAGGCACAAAAGTGGATACGAAATCTTACAAAACAACAAGTATACTGAAAAAACAAAATCAATTTTCCATTGAGGATACATTAATAACACACTATGAATTTCTGTCCAAAAAGAATAAAAAGAAGGCAGAAATGTACTTCAAGGAAACTTTGCATAATTTAAACGGTTTCAAAAGTTTAACATTAGAAGATGCCATTCAGCAATATTTATTCGAAATAAAAGCGCAGGTACCATTTCCAGGCCCAAAATCGGGGGAGGAAAAATTTACCTTTATTGACTTGTTTGCGGGTATTGGTGGATTTAGACTAGCGCTTCAAAATTTAGGAGGAAAGTGTGTATTTAGTTCCGAATGGGATAAGTTTTCGCAACAAACCTACGAAGCAAATTTTGGCGAAATACCATTTGGTGATATAACAAACCCGGAAACTAAAAGTTACATACCCAAAAAATTTGATCTAATTTGCGGCGGTTTTCCTTGTCAACCATTCTCAATAGCCGGGGTGTCAAAGAAATTAAGCCTTGGTAGAAAACATGGTTTCGAGGATGAGCGCCAAGGGAATTTATTTTTTCATATAGCTGAAATTATTGCCACTCATAGACCGAGAGCTTTTTTTCTGGAAAACGTGAAAAATTTAGTCTCCCATGATAAAGGCAATACCTTTAAGGTTATTAAAGACACTTTAGTAAGCCTTAATTACTCATTTCATTATAAAGTATTGGACGGCAAGCATTTTGTACCTCAGCATCGCGAAAGGACCTTTATGGTTGGATTTGATAAAAGAATTTTCAAAAATCAAGAAACATTTTCGTTTCCTGACATGCCCAATACAGAACAAAAGTTAAAAACTATCCTTGAAAAAAAAGTCGACCCCAAATATACTTTATCAGATAAATTGTGGAATTATTTACAGAATTATGCAAAAAAACATCAGGAGAAAGGGAATGGATTTGGATTTGGTATTGCCGACCTGAATGGAATTACAAGAACCATTAGTGCGAGGTATTATAAAGACGGTTCAGAAATTTTAATTAAGCAAAAAGATAAAAATCCGCGACGGCTCACGCCACGGGAATGCGCGTTTTTGCAGGGATATCCAAGTAATTTTATAATACCAGTTTCAGATAATCAAGCCTACAGGCAGTTTGGAAATTCAGTTGTAGTTCCTTTAATCAAATCTATAGGCAAGAAGGTCATTGAGACATTACAATCTCAACCATAAATGAACCTGACTACATTATTAAAAATTTTTAATGACAACCATTGTCAAAAGATTTATGTAAAACGACTTGCTGCCAACGATAACTCAAAAAACCAGGTATATTTTGGAGGTAATTTTGATATTCTGAATATTCTGCCAATAAAGGATATTGTACCTGATGATTCCGGAGAATGCAAGCGTACGAGGTTTAAAACTAAGCTTGATTTTTACTGGGTTAATTTGCAGGGGGCTTTAACTATCGCACCAGAGGCTCAACTAATATTATATCCCAGATATCCAGAGGTGCGATTTTCCGGATTTCTAAAAAACTCAAAAGACGCTCCTTCTGATTTGATGGCAAGCAGATTAGAAGGGCGATTACTTTTTTTAGGAGTTACAAATAATGGAAAAATTATTGGACATGTAACTGCATATGATTCTTCAATATCCAGAGAATTTAATTCTCTGAAGAATATAAATGTAATTGGAATATTCGAAGAATTGACAATTGATCATGGGAAAATCGAACTCAACCCCAAAGAAAAACTGATTGCTGAGCTCAGAAGGATCCACAATCTAGGTTGGATTGATGCGAAAAGATTAAATTCACAACGTGAGTTATTGCCATGCATTCACTCGAACTGCGGCGGCTATACATTAGAAGCAGAACTGGGAATTACTCCTAACGGATATTCGGAACCAGATTATCTCGGTTGGGAAGTCAAGCAATTTGCAGTCAAGGATTTTGAGCGATATACTTCCGCAATTATTACTTTAATGACACCGGAACCTACACATGGATACTATGCAAATGCGGGAGTAGAAGACTTTATTAGAAAATATGGATATTCAGATAAATCAGGGAGAAAAGACAGGTTTAACTTTGGTGGAATATACAAGCATGGAATAGTTAACCCAACTACAAAGCTTAAACTAATCGTTTCCGGTTTTGACATATCAAATAAAAAAATAGATAACGCTGATGGTTTTATAGGCCTAATTGATGAAGAGGAAAATATTGCTGCGTCGTGGTCATTTGCTTCACTACTTAAACATTGGAATACAAAACATGCAAATGCCTGTTATATCCCCTCAATGAAAAGGGAAAATGAAAACTTAAACGCTTTTTGTAGCCAGCAATATTGTTTTGGGAATAAGATAATCCTCGGAAGCTTAACAGACTTTTCGTTGTTTCTCCTTAACATACAAAAGGGCATAATATATTATGACCCTGCAATCAAACACGAATTAGCAATTGCCGGAGTAAGAAAGCAACAAGTCAAAAGAAGAAGTCAATTTAGGATTAAATCACTTTATTTACAAGATCTCTATAAAAAGTATGAAATACTTGATCTAAAAAGCCCTTAATACTTGCTGCAAAAGAAGTAATTTGTAGAAGCCTTAGACGCCTACTTTTTTGCATGCAGTATGGTACCAGGCTTGTAACAAACGTAGAATAAATTGCCTTTTGGGAGGGTGCGTTGCAACTACTTCTTCACGACCATCGGGCAATACCAAACATAAGCTAATTTTTTAGCTTCGCCTTGGCTAACCCTTTCCGCCCCGTAAGGCACACCCTTTGCCTACATTCCCCAAAACATCTCATGGAAAAACGAACACTGGGTATCATCCTTACCCTGGCAGGTATGGTGGGACTCATACTGGCGGGCATCAACTTCATAAACGACGGCGCCAGTATGCGAAACGTAAAACAAATTATATTGTATGGCGTGCTGGGCGCTATCTTCTTTTTTGCTGGCGTGAGCCTCATCCGCAATACACGCGATAGAGCCACTTAGTGGGTGTGGATTTTTGTACCCGTTCCGGTAACCACTATTTACAATCAATCATATGCCCGAAGGACCAAGCATTGTCATACTCAAGGAAGCCGTTCAGTCATTCAAAGGAAAGAAAATACTGGAAGCAACGGGTAACACCACGAAAATCGACAAATCCCTACTGGGCAATCAAAAAATTATTGATTTCAAAAGCTGGGGTAAGCATTTTTTGATTTGCCTGCCAAAGTTTACTATTCGCGTTCATTTTTTATTATTTGGATCGTCCAGTATAAATGAAAAGACGAGGCCGAATGCTAGATTACATCTAAGGTTTAAGAATGGCGATTTGTATTTATATGCGTGCTCCTTAACTATTATTGAAGAAGATCTTAACCTTATTTATGATTGGAGTGCAGACGTAATGAATGAAGCATGGGATCCTAAAAAAGCCCGCAAAAAATTAAAGGCGCAACCAGATATGCTGGTTTGTGATGCCATTCTTGACCAAAATATTTTTGCCGGATCGGGGAATATATTCAAGAATGAAGTGTTGTTTAGAATACGGGTGCATCCGCTCAGTACCATTGGCGCCCTGCCGCCCCGCAAGCTAACTGAGTTTATTAATGAAACGCATAATTATAGTTTTGATTTTTTGAAGTGGAAGAAAGAATTTGTATTGAGAAAGAACTGGCAGGCGCACACCAAAAAAAACTGTCCGCGTTGTGATATTCCTTTTGTAAAAGCATACCTGGGTAAAACAAGACGCAGAACTTTTTATTGCGTCAACTGCCAACGGCTGTATCCTACTCATACCTCAATGCCTCTATCGGATCCAGCCTCGAAGCCTTCAAAGCAGGATAATACCCAAAAAACACGCCGGTAATAGCACAAACCATAAACGACAAAATAATCGACGATTCGGACACCAATGTAGGCCACGACAAAAACAAAGTCACCAACCTCGACGCCGTAATCCCCAACACCACACCAATAATCCCACCGGTAATACTGATCAATATCGCCTCTATCAAAAACTGTAACAATATATCAATCCCACGCGCCCCAATAGACATACGCAAACCTATTTCCTTGGTACGCTCTGTCACCGACACGTACATGATATTCATAATACCAATACCCCCTATCACCAGCGAAATACCGGCAATAGCGGTAAGCAATACGGTCAGCAACTGACTGGTAGAACTAAAGGTATTGATCAACTCGGCCTGTGTACGCACACTAAAATCATCATCCATACCAGCCCTTAGTTTATGGGAAGTACGCAATATGTCGGTGATCTCAGCGGTAGCTAATTCACTACTGTTCTCATCCTTTGCTGAAGCATATATGGTTTGTATATAAGGAATGGCCAGTATTCTTTTCTGCACAGTAGTATAAGGCGCCAGTATGATATCATCCTGGTCCTGGCCAAAAGCATTCTCGCCTTTCTCATTCAACACACCAATGATCCTGAACGGTATTTTATTAAAGCGTATGATCTTTCCTACGGGGTCTTCACCGGAACCAAAGATATTATCCACCACGGTTTGTCCCACCAGGCATACCTTATCGGCTGCATTTACATGTTGCGCGGTGAAACCAACACCGTCCTTTACAGTCCAGTTACGAATAGTTAAATAATCCGGACTCACACCCTGAATAGTGGTAGGCCAGTTCAGCGATCCATTGATCACCTGCCCACGCCCCTGCACCGCCGGCGATACGGCATTCACATAGGCAGCCTGGTTTTGAATGGCCTTGATATCCTCCACTGTAAGCGATTGCAAACTGGATGACTCCAGCCGGGCGCCACCGCCCACGGTTTGATTGCTGCTGGGCCTGATGGTGATCATATTGCTGCCCATGCTGCTCAACTGGTCCTGGATGCTTTTTTTAGAGCCCTGTCCAATAGCCACCATGGCAATCACAGCGGCCACACCAATGATAATTCCCAGCATGGTTAAAAAAGCCCGCAGCTTGTTACGCTGCAGCGCCTTCAGGGCAATACGTATGAGATTGAATAATTTCATGGTTCACTATTTCTAATAATCTGCCGCCACGGGCAGGGCCGCCAGCATTTCTTTGGCAGAACGGATGTTCTCGTTTTTTATGTCCTTTATCACTTTTCCATCTTTTAGTGTTACGGTGCGACTGCTGAAAGCAGCAATATCCGGTTCATGCGTTACGAATACAATGGTTTTACCCTGCTGGTTCAACTCCTGCATCAGGGCCATGATCTCATAAGAGGTGCGGGTATCCAGGTTCCCGGTGGCCTCATCGGCCAGAATCATTACGGGTTCGTTGACCAGCGCACGGGCAATGGCTACGCGTTGTTGCTGGCCGCCCGATAACTGGTTGGGCAGGTGATCGAGGCGCTCGGCCAGTTTAACGGCTTCCAAAGCTTTTATGGCGCGCTCATGACGTTCGCTCGAAGAGATGGAAGCATTGTACAATAACGGCAGCTCTACATTTTCCAGGGCGGTGGTACGCGCCAGCAGGTTGTAGGCCTGGAATACAAAGCCAATCTTGTGATTACGCAGGGTGGCAAGTTCATTGCGGGATAAGCGGCCAACATCCACGCCATCGAGCAGATAGGTGCCATCGGTGGGTTTGTCCAGGCAGCCCAGGATGTTCAATAAAGTGGTTTTACCGGAGCCGCTGCTGCCCATGATGGTAACAAATTCGCCGGCTTCCACGTCGAAGGAAACGCCCTTGAGGGCGCGAACGACTTCGGAGCCCATACGGAATTCGCGTTTCAGGTTTTGAATTGCTAATATCTTTTTTGTCATAACAACTTTTTTTATCGGCCACTTCTGCTTCCACTACTGCGTCTCCGCTGCGGCATAAACGGACTCCGCTCCCCGCCACTCACCTTCTCCCCGGCCGCTAACTGCTCCATCCCGGTCACCACCTCATCCTCCTCACTCAATCCCGATAACACCTGCACATACGTATCATCGGTTAACCCGGTCCGTATCACCCGCCTGCTCAACGCACTATCTTTCTTTACCCACACCATCGCGGTCTTGCCGGCACGTGCACTATCTCCCGTCCGGTCGCCGGCAATACGCTTACCCTTACCCCCACCTTCCATCGCAAACTGATTATACAACAACGAATCTGGCTTAAACCGAATAGCTTTGGCGGAGATCAACATGGTATTTTCTATCTCTTGTGTATACACGGTAATATTCGCCGTCATACCAGGTTTCAACCGCATATCTGTATTCGGTGCATCAATAATAGTAACATAAGTCACCACATTCGATGATACACTCGGCCGCAACCGCACCTCATTCACCTTCCCTTCAAACTCATCATCAGGAAAGGCATCCACAGTAAACGTCACGCGCTGTCCCTTCTTCACATTGCCAATATCGGCTTCATCCACGGCAGCCTGTACCTGCATTTTCGTAAGGTCTTTGGCAATCACAAACAAGGTGGGTGTATTCAAACTGGCGGCCACGGTTTGCCCCACATTTACGCTCCTGGTAAGCACGGTGCCATCAATAGGCGAATAAATATTGGCAAAGTATAAATTCCGTTGCGCCTGTTTCAACTGCGCATCAATGCTCAATACATTGGCTTTGGCAGCATTGTACTGATTCAAAGCGGTTTCATATTCCACGCGGCTCACAGCGCCCACCTCCAGCAATTGTTTCTGCCGCTGGTAATTGCTTTCCTGGAAAGCCAGGTTGCTTTGCGCCTGCGTTAAATTGGCGGCTATCTGGTTAACCTGCGCCTGTAAAATGGTCTTGTCTATTTCGGCTATCAGCTGCCCTTTTTTAACGGGGTCATTAAAATCTACATACACCTTACTAATGGTGCCCGATATCTGCGTACCTACCTGTACGGTATCTACCGGTTGTACGGTACCGGTGGCTGTAATGCTGGTGGCAATGGCGCCGTAATGCGGCCGTTCGGTTTCCAGTACTATCGGCCTCTCCTTTTCCCTGAACTTCCAGTACCAGATACCAAAGCCTGCCAGCACTATCAGCACCACCCATATTACCCATCTGTATTTTTTCATTGTTCTTGCTTTAATCTTTATAATGTTACAGGCACTCCTGTATAGAAATCGTATATCTTTTTATTCAAAATGGTATTGTATTTGGCCTGAATGTAAGCCTGCAGCGCCTGCACATACAGGTTCTTCTGCTGCAACAGGTCTACGGTATTCAATGCACCCAGCCGCACCTGCTCGGTGGTGATCTGAAAACTTTCCTGGCTGGTGCGCCATTGGGTTTCGGCGGCGGTGAGCTGCGCCTGTGCATTCAGGGCGCTGATATAAGCCTGCTCAACGGCCTGGTCAAGCGTTGTTTTGGTGCCCTGCAACGATAACCTGGCCTGCTCAATTTGAATTTTCGATCGCTCGATATTGGTTTTGTTGATGCGGTTGTTGAAAATGGGAATGCCCACAATTACCCCAATGGTCTGGTAAAAATTATTATTCAACTGCGAAAAATATTTGGCGGCCTGGTTATCGGAATAACCGGTAGTAAGTCCGCCACCCAAACTCACGGTAGGCCTGGTGCCGGCACGTGCTTTCTCAAGCTCCAGCTCAGCGGCCTGAATACCCAGCTCACCAATCTTTACCTCAGGCCGGGTGGCCATGGCCTGCTGCGTTGCTTCCTGCAGGGAGGGTATGGACTGATCGGTGATCAATGTATCGGGGGCTACTACATCGAAATGGATGCCCGAAGGAATTTGCAAGATCTGTTTTAAGGTAATGATATTTTGCCGAACGGCATTGCGTGCAGTCACCAGGTTATATTGATCATTAGCCAATGTAGCCTCCAGCTGCAGATAATCCTTTTTACTAATACTACCGGCATCGTACCGCTGCTTTCCCTGTTGCAACTGCGCCTGCGAGGTGCTCAGCAAATCTCCCAGGTACACAATATTCTCCTTCGCCAGCAATATGTTTAAAAACGCCTGTGTAATCTGCAAGGTGATATCGTTTTCGGTTTGCTGCACACTCAAATTGGCCACATTCACCAACAAGTCTTTTTGTTTTACATCGTGGTTTAAATAACCACCATTATACAATACCCACGATGAATTCACCCCATAGTTACCCGAAAAATTGGCCTGAGTTTGAAAACCGCCTACCACAGGATCGGCATTCCGGGAATTGATCAACGTTTGCCGCAGGTTGGCGGAAAGGCTGGGATATTTCGCGGCTTTGGCCAGCAACAGGTCCTGCTCACTGGATTGTTCATCCCAACGCAGCGACTGTATAGTAATGTTATTCTTTTTGGCATAATCCAGGCAGCTTTGCAAATCCCATTTGAGGGTATCTCCGGCACTTGTTTCCTGCGCCCGTGCTACCGGAAGCAGGCTCATGCAAAGCGCCGCCACCAATACTAACTGTTTCAACATACCTAATTTTTTACACTATATATTTGAAGTGATTAGAAGCTTTTTCCGGTGAATGTTTAAGCAGTAACTGCACGACTTAACATTTCCTTTACCCGAACATCGGCTTAAGGTGATAGGTGGCTTCAAACGCTGATAAATGGAATAAAAAAAGAGACCATTACAGCATCAGGCCATAATGGTCTCTTTGAACAGAGATGAGGAAATTATTCCTCAATTACATATTTCGTCGGTATTGACCACCTACTTCAAACAGGGCATGTGTAATTTGCCCCAACGAACAATATTTCACGGTCTCCATCAATTCGGTAAAAATATTTTCGTTGTTGATGGCTGCTTGTTTTAAACGCGCCAGGCTTTCGGCCGACTTACCTTCGTTGCGTTTCTTAAACGCCTCCAGGTTTTGTATCTGTTGTTCTTTTTCTTCGGTGCTACTGCGAATCACCTCGCCGGGTAACACAGTCGGACTTCCTTTTTTATTCAAAAATGTATTCACACCAATAATAGGCAGTTCACCACTGTGTTTCAGGCTTTCGTAATACAGGCTTTCTTCCTGTATTTTGTTTCGCTGGTACATACGCTCCATGGCGCCCAGCACGCCACCTCTTTCGGTAATTCGGTCAAACTCGGCCAGCACGGCTTCTTCTACCAGGTTGGTCAGTTCTTCAATGAGAAATGAACCCTGAATAAAGTTTTCTGTTTTGGCGCTGCCCAGCTCGCGGTTGATGATGAGTTGTATGGCCATAGCCCGCCGCACACTTTCTTCAGTGGGCGTAGTAATGGCTTCATCATAGGCATTTGTATGCAGACTATTACAATTATCATAAATAGCATACAGGGCCTGCAGCGTGGTGCGTATATCGTTAAAGTCTATCTCCTGCGCATGCAAACTGCGGCCGGAGGTTTGAATATGGTATTTCAGTTTCTGGCTGCGCGCATTGGCCTTGTACTTATACTTCATGGCCTTGGCCCAGATACGACGCGCCACCCGGCCAATCACACTGTATTCAGGGTCCATACCATTGCTGAAAAAGAACGACAGGTTGGGTGCAAATGCATCGATGTGCATACCGCGGCTCAGGTAATACTCTACATAGGTAAATCCATTTGCCAGCGTAAAGGCCAGTTGGGTAATGGGATTGGCGCCTGCCTCGGCAATATGATAACCACTGATGCTTACACTGTAAAAGTTCCGCACCTTCTGATCGATAAAATATTCCTGCACATCACCCATCAGTTTCAACGCAAATTCGGTACTGAAAATGCAGGTATTCTGCGCCTGGTCTTCTTTCAAAATATCGGCCTGAACGGTGCCACGTACCTGCGACAAGGCTTCGGCCTTTATCTTTTCATACACATCCCTGGGCAATACTTCATCGCCCGATACACCCAGCAATTGTAATCCCAACCCGTTATTGCCTTCGGGCAAACGTTCAGGCGCGGCAGGATTGTAATAAACGGGTTTGGGAAGATGGCTGAATTTTTCGGCTATCTTGTTATGTACCATCTCCCACTGTCCATTGGCCTCTATCCATTTCTCACATTGCTGATCAATGGCGGCATTCATAAAAAACGCCAGTATTATAGGCGCCGGACCATTGATGGTCATGCTCACCGAAGTTTTAGGATCGCAAAGATCAAAACCACTGTACAGTTTTTTGGCATCGTCTACAGTGGCAATGCTTACACCGCTGTTGCCCACTTTGCCATAAATATCGGGACGATGCGCCGGATCTTCTCCATATAAGGTAACGCTGTCGAAAGCAGTAGACAGTCGTTTGGCCGGCTGATCGAGCGATACATAATGGAAACGTTTATTGGTTCGCTCAGGACCACCCTCACCGGCAAACATACGCGTAGGGTCTTCGCCCTCGCGCTTCAGGGGAAATACACCGGCGGTAAATGGGAATTCACCGGGCAGGTTTTCCTGCAATTGCCAGCTAAGAATATCGCCCCAATCTTTGTATTTGGGTAATACCACGCGCGGTATGCGGGTACCGCTCAGCGATTTGGAGGCCAGCGGTTGTTTGATCACCTTATCGCGCACCTGGTATTTAAAATAATCGGCCTTGTAATGTTCCACCAGCGCCGGCCAGTTATCGATAAGCTTTTTACATTCGGGATCCAGCTTTTCTTCAAGAGATCGTTTTATTTTTTGCAGCTCCTCCACGTTCGCTATTGCTAAAGCGCCTTGCACCTGGTACAATTGCGAGGCAATGGCCGATTGCTCTTTCACCCAGGCATCATAGTTGCGGTTATTATCGGCAATCTCCGACAGGTAACGCACCCTTTTGGGCGGAATGATTTGCGATTGGGTGGTGGTATCTTTTACATGCGCATGCAATTCCACTTTACCAAAATGCACACCGGTTTTTTGCTGAATGGCCACCATCAGCTTTTCAAACAGTTCGTTGATGCCGGCATCGTTGAACTGCGCAGCAATGGTGCCCACGATGGGTAATTCTTCGTCTTTGGCGGTAAATAAATTGTGATTGCGTTTATATTGTTTGCGCACATCGTGCAGGGCATCCAGTGCGCCGCTTTTATCGAATTTGTTGATGGCTATCACATCGGCATAGTCCAGCATATTGATCTTTTCCAGTTGCGAGGCGGCGCCGTATTCGGGTGTCATCACATACAAACTTACATCGCAATAATCCAGTATGCTTACATCGCTTTGCCCCACACCGGCCGATTCAAGAATGATACAATCGTAGGCAGCGGCCTTGCAAATATCAATGGCTTCCTGCACATGCCCGCTAAGGGCTACATCACTATCGCGCGTGGCCAGGGAACGCATATAGGCACGCGGCGAACTGATGCTGTTCATACGAATACGGTCGCCCAGAAGCGCGCCACCGGTTTTCTTTTTGCTGGGATCAACCGATATAACGGCAATGGTTTTATTGAGGAATGCATTCAGGTAGCGGCGAACAATCTCGTCGGTTACCGAAGATTTGCCCGCGCCGCCGGTACCGGTAATGCCCAATACAGGTATGGTGGCAGTAATATTCTTTTCAGGAACACCCTTCCCGTTTTCCGCATTCGAAATAGCCCGGGAAATTTTGCGTATGTCCCTCCATTCTCCCAACTTCAGTTCTTTCCTGAAATTATCCGGGTTGCCGTTTACCGGGAAATCACAAAGGCGTATCACTTCTTCTATCATACCGGTCAAACCTAATCGGCGGCCATCATCGGGACTATAAATACGGGTAATTCCATAATTATGCAGCTCGTTGATCTCCTGCGGCAATATAGTGCCGCCGCCACCGCCAAATATCTTGATATGACCACAGCCGTTCTCTTCCAGCAGGTCTTTCATATATTTAAAGAATTCCACATGGCCACCCTGGTAGCTGGTGATGGCAATGCCCTGTGCATCTTCTTCAATAGCGCATTCCACAATCTCTGCCACCGAGCGGTTATGGCCCAGGTGAATGATCTCGGCGCCCTGGCTTTGCAATATGCGGCGCATAATATTGATAGCGGCATCATGGCCATCGAAAAGCGAGGCAGCAGTAACGATTCGTACTTTATTAACGGGTGTATAACTCATAATCAGCGGCTAAGTTAACCCAAAAAAACTAATGAATGTTAGTGTACATAGAGAGCAGCCACCCATAATGCTTGCCTTTTTAGTGAGTTTGCTACATAACCCCGCCTGCAACACATAGGCATTGTACGTCAGGGACCACCCTATTGGTAGCCCGGCATGCAATGCCAGGAACGATACGAAATACCGCATGAAATGCCGTGATTGACAACGATTGCGGAATTTTTCGTTTGGCATCCAATGAAAATGAAATAGTTTCGGCCATCAAAAAAACCGGTACAATGAAGCTTATTCGTTTCGGACAACCCGGGCAGGAAAAGCCCGGTGTGGAATTACCTGATGGAAAAAGGATCGACACCAACGCTTTTGGAGAAGATTATACGGAGCAGTTTTTAACCAATAACGGCATTGCCCGCCTGGCCGAATGGCTCAGCACCCACCAGGCATCCTGCCCCGAAGTGGCTGCCGGCGAACGCCTGGGACCTCCCCTGCACCGCCCCTCCAAGATTGTTTGCATTGGCCTGAACTACAGCGACCATGCTAAAGAAAGCAATATGGCCGTACCTGCCGAGCCGGTGGTGTTCTTTAAATCAACCACTGCCATATGCGGACCGAACGACGACCTGGTGATCCCGAAAAACAGCACCAAAACCGACTGGGAAGTGGAACTGGCCGTGGTGATTGGTAAAAAAGCCAGTTATGTAGAAGAAAAAGATGCCAACGATTATATTGCCGGCTATATGCTGCACAACGACTACAGCGAACGCGCCTTTCAGCTGGAACGCAATGGCCAGTGGGTGAAAGGCAAAAGTTGCGACACCTTTGCACCGCTGGGTCCCTGGCTGGTAACACCCGATGAAATAAAAGATGTAAACAACCTGCGCCTTTGGCTGAGCTTAAACGGAAAAATGATGCAGGACGGCAACTCATCGAACCTCATTTACAAGATTCCCTTTTTGATAGCTTACCTCAGCCAGTTCATGACCCTGTTGCCGGGCGATATCATCAGCACCGGTACGCCGGCAGGTGTTGGCCTGGGTATCAAACCCGAACCGGTGTATATCAAACCAGGCGATGTAATTGAATTAGGCATCGATGGCCTGGGAAGCAGCAGGCAAAAAGCAGTAGCCTGGAAATAGTCCATTAAATTGAATATATGAACAGCTTCTTCTTTTGCTTAATCGTTTAAACGCCCTATCTTTAATCCTTCCAAACAGCAATAAGATGCAACGATATTGCCTTGCCCTGGATTTGAAAAACGATCCGGAACTGATAGCGGAGTATGAACGCTGGCACCGGGACATCTGGCCCGAGATTGTCAGCAGTATCCGGGCTTCGGGTATCGAGGCTATGGAAATATACCGCACCGGCAACCGGCTGTTCATGATCATAGAAACCAACGACGGGTTTTCATTTACAGAAAAAGCCGCCGCCGATGCTGCCAACCCCAGGGTACAGGAATGGGAAACACTCATGTGGAATTATCAACAGGCCCTGCCCTGGGCACAGCCTGGCGAAAAATGGTTGCTGATGAATAAAATCTTTGATTTGAAATAATCTCCTCTTACCATAAATTACTTGCCATGAACATCGATAGCCACGTCCACTTCTGGAAATACAACAAAAAACAATACGACTGGATAGATAATACCATGAAAACCCTTCAGCAGGATTATCTGCCCGAACACCTGTCGCTTACATTAAAAAGAAACGATATCGATGGCGTGGTGGCCGTACAGGCTATTCAATCGGAATACGATACCAATTTTTTGGTGGAGCTGTCTAAAACCCATGATGTGATCAAGGGCGTGGTGGCCTGGATAGACCTGCAGGCCGATAACGTGGAAGAGCGCCTGCAGCATTTCTCGCAATACCCCATCATAAAAGGGTACCGGCATGTAGTGCAGGGCGAGCCACTCGATTTTCTGGCCAGGGAAAATTTCCGCCGCGGCGTGCGGGCATTGAAGGCATACAATTATACCTACGATATCCTCATCTTCCATTACCAGTTGCAGCCCGCACTGGATTTTGTGCGCGCATTCCCCGATCAGCCTTTTGTAGTGGATCATTGCGCCAAACCCGACATTCGGCATAAAAACATCGATGAGTGGAAAAAACATATGCAGGAAATGGCGCGTTTCCCGAATGTTTGCTGCAAACTCTCGGGATTGTTTACCGAGGCCAACTGGAAAGAATGGAGCCCCGCCGATTTCTATCCTTACCTCGATGTGGTGTTCGAAGCATTTGGCGCAGACCGCCTGTTATTTGGCAGCGACTGGCCGGTGATGTTGCTCAGCGGCATTTATGTTCAATGGAAAAGTTTATTGGAAAAATACATGGAGAATTTTCAGCCCGAAGACAGGGAAAAAGTGTTCGGGGCGAATGCCATTCAATTTTATAATTTATAATACACATGGATTTACATTTAACAAACAAGGTATTTATCGTTACCGGTGGCGCCAAAGGCATTGGTGCGGCCATCAGCAGTTCCATTGCGGCCGAAGGCGGTATTGTTGTGATAGCCGGACGAAAAAAAGAAGATAACCAGGCCAAAGTAGATGAGATTGTGAAAGCGGGCGGAAAAGCAGCCCATATTGCTGTTGAACTGGCCGAAACAGCCGCCTGCAAGCAGGTGATTGATTTTACCGTGAACCAGTTCGGTCGAATTGACGGCCTCGTGAACAATGCCGGTGTAAACGATGGTGTAGGACTGGAAAAAGGATCGCCCGAGCGTTTCTTTGAATCGCTGCAAAAAAACCTGAGTCATTATTATAACCTGGCGCATTATGCCCTGCCCCACCTGAAAGCCTCCAGGGGCAATATCATTAACATTGGTTCAAAAGTAGCTGTTACCGGCCAGGGCAATACCAGCGGTTATGCCGCTTCAAAAGGCGCCATCGATGCACTCACACGCGAGTGGGCGGTAGAACTGCTGCCTTATTCCATTCGTGTAAATACGGTGATACCAGCCGAAGTATGGACGCCCTTATACGAAACCTGGATCAATACCCTGCCCAACCCCAAAGAAAAGCTGGCGCAGATTGTTTCGAAAATACCTTTTGAAAAACGTTTTACCACTTCGGAAGAAATTGCCGATATGGTGGTGTTTTTGCTCAGCAGCCGGTCGAGCCATACCACGGGGCAGATCATTTATGTAGATGGAGGGTATACCCACTTAGACCGTTCTTTAACATAACAGATAATAACAACTATAACCAGTACTTAAACACCCGATTGCATGTCAACGACCAACCTGGCCAAACAAGGCGCCAATAAGTACCTGTTCCCTTTTATACTAGTGACCAGCCTTTTTTTCCTGTGGGCTTTTTTGCATAATATCAATCCCATATTGATCCCGCATTTGAAAAAGGCCTGCCAGTTGTCCGATACGCAATCGGCGTTTATCGACACGGCGGTGTACATTGGTTATTTTTCCATAGCCCTGCCGGCCGGTTTGTTCATGCACCGGTATGGATATAAAAAAGGCATACTGGTGGGTTTGATATTATACGCGGTGGGCGCCCTGTTGTTTATACCGGCTGCATCGGACAGAAGTTATGCCTTTTTCCTGGTGGCACTGTTCATATCGGCCAGTGGCGCCACCTTTCTTGAAACTGTGGCCAACCCGTATATCACCAAACTGGGGCCCAAAGAAACTTCTGAACAAAGATTGAATTTCGCCCAATCGTTCAATGGCCTGGGCGCCCTGGTGGCCCCGCTTATTGGCGGTAAATTCATTTTATCGGGTATTGAATATACCGAGGAGCAGTTGAAAAGCATGTCGCCCGAACAATTGAACGCCTATTTACAAACCGAGGCAGATGGGGTGAAAATACCCTACCTGGTCATTGGCGCCGTGGTACTGATTGTGTGTTTATTGTTTTTTGTATCCCATATCCCCGAGATCAAAGAAAGTAACGAAAATGAAAAGGAAAGCTTTAGCATCAAAGTATTCCGGCACAGCCATGTTACCTGGGCGGTGATTGCGCAATTATTTTATGTAGGCGCACAGGTATGTGTGGGCAGCTTTTTTATTCGCTTTGCCCGGCAGGTGATTGATATGCCCGAAAAACAGGCTGCCTTTATTTGGGGATCGGTAGCTATGGTAGGTTTTATGGCAGGGCGTTTTGTAGGAACATTTTTGATGAAATACATCAAGCCGGCAGTATTGTTGTCCATCTATTCCGCCATTAATATCCTGCTGCTTACTGTTGCGCTGAATACACAGGGCACCGCAGCGGTGTACTGCGTGGCAGCTGTTCCCTTCTTCATGTCTATCATGTTCCCCACCATATTTGCGTTGGGCATAAAAGACCTGGGCGAAGAAACCAAAATAGCTTCTTCCTTCCTGGTGATGTCTATTGTTGGGGGCGCCATCTTCCCCTTGTTCATGGGCATGATATCCGATGCTACCGGCAGCATTCAAAAAGCATACATTATACCCTTGCTTTGTTTTATGGTAGTACTGTATTTCGGTTGGCACGGACATAAAATAAAACCTGCGAAATAAATATCTTGCATGCATGTTTCGATTAGATAATAAAACAGCCATCGTAACCGGTGGCGGTAGTGGAATAGGAAAAGCAATAGCCACCATTTTTGCACAACAGGGTGCTTCTGTTCATATTCTCGACCTGGACGAACAAGGCGCAGCCGCGGTTGTAACCGACATTACAGCCGCCGGCTTTAAAGCCCAATTCCATATATGTAATGTATCAAAACAGGCCGATGTGCACCAGGTAGTAGATACCATTGCTGCCGGCGGCCGCATCGATATTCTGGTGAACAATGCCGGCATAGCCCATATCGGCACGGCCGAATCAACTTCCGAAACAGATTTCGACCGCCTGCTCACGGTAAACGTCAAAGGCGTATACAATTGTCTGCATGCCGTGCTGCCCCACATGAAAAAAACAGGCGGCGCCATCCTGAATATGGCTTCCATAGCCTCGCTGGTAGGCATACCCGATCGTTTTGCCTACAGCACCACCAAAGGCGCCGTGGTAGGCATGACCTTATCGGTGGCCAAAGATTACCTGAACTATAATATCCGCTGCAATTGTATTTCCCCGGCCCGGGTGCATACGCCTTTTGTAGATGGTTTCCTGGCCAAAAACTACCCCGGCAAAGAACAGGAAATGTTTGAAAAACTGTCTAAAACACAACCCATTGGCCGTATGGGCAAACCCGAGGAAATTGGCTACCTTGCCCTGTACCTCTGCTCCGATGAGGCTTCATTCATCACAGGCGCAGACTATCCCATCGACGGCGGATTTGTAAAACTGAACAATTAACCGTTTGACAATCATTGTATAAGCAAGGTACAACAACCGGCTGCATCAATTTTTTTTCGGCAACAGCGCTGAGATACTTTTAATTGTCTTACATTTAAGTATCTCTCAAAGCTAAAGCACTTGCATTGAAACGGGCTGCTGCCATATTGCTGCTGATCCTTTTCCTGTTTAACTGGTTTGGTTACCGGCTATTGTCCGGCTATTTACAAACCCAGGCCGATGCACGTTTGGAAGCCCGGCTGGACCAGGAACAATACGACCCTGCTCAACTTATTGAAATGCGTGTTCCGCTGAACATGCCCTACCAGTTGAACTCACCCGATTTTGAACGTTACGATGGCGAAATAGAAATAGACGGCGTGCATTATAAATATGTAAAACGCAAGGTAGAGAACGGGCACCTGGTATTACTGTGCCTGCCCAACGAAACCAAAATGCGTATACAGGGCGCCCGCGAAGAGTTTTTTAAAATGGTAAACGATTTACCAGCCCAGGGCAAAAGCACAGGTCATACCATTAAAAACCCGGTTACGGAATACTGGCAACAGGAATACGAACGCTGGGCATTGCCCTCCCTGCATTTCCTAAGGCCATTGTTTACTTTGAAAAATACCATCATACCTTCCGCACCGGCCATCAATACGCCTGCGCAACCTCCCGAATGCTGATCGTTTTTATCATCGCCTTTTTATCAGCATTTGTTCATTCAACTTAAAATACGTCATGCGCATTTTGTTTGCCATTGGGTTTTGCGTTTTGATATCCTGTTCTACCCGCAAAGCCGATTACCAGCAGGTATTGCACGATCCTGTTTTGTACAGCAGCGTTACCGGTCAGCTCACTGATGTTATTACCTATGATATTTTTACGCCACCCGTAGCCAGCCGCATTTATGCCTATGCGCACCTGGCTGCCTACGAAGTGATGGTTCAAAGCGATAGTTCCTATATATCGCTGGAAGGGCAGTTAAAAGATTTTAACCACCTGCTTCCACCCGATTCGGGACGTGTGGTTGATTTTCCCTATGCCGCGCTCATTGCCTTTATGGAAGTAGGCAGAACGCTTACTTTTTCAAAAGATCAAACAGACAAAATTGTCGATTCCCTGAAAATGCTGGCCGAAAAACATGGCATGCCCAAAGAGCTTAAAAAACAATCCGAGATCTATGGCCAACAGGTGGCCAAAGCGGTATTGGCCTGGAGCAAAAAAGACAATTATGCCGAAACCCGTTCGGCCGCCAAATACACTGTGCCCAACGATGAAGGCAAATGGATACCCACGCCACCTGGTTATTTCCAGGCGGTAGAGCCCCAATGGAAAACCATTCGCACCATTGCGCTCGACAGCAGCAACCAATTTCCGCCGCCACCCCATTGTATTTACAGCAATAAATCCGGTACCGAGTTTTATAATATGGTGAAAGAGGTATACGATACGGTATCGAACCTCACCGAAGAACAAAAAGCCATTGCCAGCTTTTGGGATTGCAATGGGTTTAAGCTGAATGTGGTGGGCCATACGATGTATGCCACCAAGGCCATGACACCCGGTGGTCACTGGATGGGCATCACCGGCATTATTGCCAAAAACAAGAATGCCGATTTTGCCAAAACGGTGTATTCATATGCCTCGGTAGCTTTTGCGGTAATGGATGCCTTTATTGCCTGCTGGGATGCCAAATACCATTTCAGCCTGGTGCGGCCCGAAACCGTGATCAACAAATACATCGATCCCAACTGGAAACCGTTTCTGCAAACGCCGCCCTTCCCTGAATATACCAGCGGCCATTCTATTATATCCACTGCTGCAGCCACCGTACTGGAGCATATCTATGGAGCACAAACACCCTTCCGAGACAGCACAGAAAGGGCCTGGGGTTTCCCCGACCGCCATTTTCAATCGCCCCGGCAGGCTGCCGATGAAGCCGGTATAAGCCGTTTTTATGGCGGTATTCATTACAAACCTTCCGTACTGGTGGCCCGAGATCAGGGGCTGCAGATCGGTAACCTGGTACTCTCGAAACTAAATATGCGTAAAGGCCAACTGGCCAGCAAATAATTACACTTCACTTAACAAACTGCTATTATGAAAAAGTCCCTCATTGCTTTAGCATGCTACCTGTTGTTATCTTATTATGCCCAGTCGCAGGGCTGTGTGGCCATCCGTAGCACCGGTGGTTTTTGCACCCGCGACCAGGCAGCACACAGCGACCATAACAACTGGATATTTTCAGTGAACAACCGCTACTTCAAATCGTTCCGGCATTTTGTAGGCACCGAAGAACAAAAGGAACGCATGGAGCGCAACACCGAAGTGATCAATTATACCTATACGCTCGACCTGGTGCTTACCCGCAACCTCAAAAACGGCTGGTCGTTCAGTGTAGACCTGCCCATTATTTCAAACGCCCGTTCTTCCTTATACGAACACGGCGGTAATAATGCAGGCAAAAGCGCCCGGCACTATACCCGCTCATTTGGTATTGGCGATCTGCGCCTCACCGGGTATAAATGGTTATGGGACCCCAACACCATGCCAAAAGGAAATATACAGGTGGGGCTGGGTTTGAAATTGCCCACCGGCGACTATAAATACCAGGATTATTTTATAAGGAACGACAGCACCCGTATACTGGGCTATGTTGACCAGTCTATTCAATTGGGCGATGGCGGGACGGGATTTACCACCGAAGTAAATGCCTTCTACAATTTCGATAATCATTTTGGCGTATACGGCAATTTCTTTTATCTGATTAATCCCCGCGAACACAACGGTGTTTCTACCGGCCGCGGCCAGGCGCCCAATGCCACTGCCATTCAATATGGCACCGATGTAATGAGCGTACCCGATCAATTGATGGCGCGTGCCGGCATCAGCTATATGGTGGGTATACTTACCATTTCGGCCGGTGTGCGGGACGAATGCCTGCCTTCGGAAGATCTGATTGGCGGCAGCCGCGGATTTCGCCGACCCGGTTATATCATTTCCATTGACCCGGGCATCAATCTCAATTTTAAAAAGGCTACCGTGTATGCCTATGCCGCCAAAGCCCTGGTGCGTGACCGTACACAAAGCTTTTCAGACAAACTGCGCAGTGCGGCCACCGGTAACCATGTACAGGGTGATGCCGCCTTTGCAGATTATGTATTCAATCTGGGCGCTTCTTTTAAATTCTAGTTGATGAGAAAATATTGTCTGGGTTATGCTTAACCATTCAGACCACGAATCAATGAATTGACATTTTTTGAGAGCATACATTGAGTAAAATCGAAACCGTGTTTTTCCAAACACGGTTTTTTTATGTCTTACTCAATGGAATTGCCGGCTACTGTGACCTCTTTGTATTATTTATTACATTTATATAACATAAATGATATCAGCATGAAGAAATTGACCCTGCTTTTATTGGTATGCTGGCAAATAACCCAATCAATTGCCCAGGCCCCACAGGCTCCGCCCGACAAAATTTATGGCGAGCTATTCCACGATGTTCAAATGAAAAAGGTATTTGCCGATGGCAAAACCTTTGTAGACTGCATCCCCAAACGAAACCCGAAAAATATTGTAGCCGATTACCTGCGGCAAAAAAACAATGCTTCTTTCAACCTGAAACAATTTGTGGAAGCCAATTTTGAACTGCCCCAAACACCACAACTCAACTATGTTACCAAAGAAAAAGATGTAGTGGCCCACATCAAAAACCTGTGGAGCGTATTGCGCCGCGAGCCCGACACCATCGTCATCGGCAGCTCCTTGTTGCCACTGCCCTATCCCTATATTGTTCCCGGAGGCCGCTTTCGTGAAATTTATTACTGGGACAGTTATTTCACCATGCTGGGCCTGCAGGCCAGCGGCGAGCTGGATATGATTGAGAATATGGTAAAGAATTTTGCCTATATGATAGATACTTATGGGCATATTCCCAATGGCAACCGCAGTTATTATCTCAGCCGCTCCCAACCACCCTTTTTTGCCCTGATGGTGGAAATACTGGCCGATAATAAAGGCGATTCCATCTATCTCAATTACCTGCCGCAGCTGGAAAAAGAATACGCTTTCTGGATGGAGGGCGCAGACAAACTACAAACCGGCAAAGCCTATAAAAGAGTGGTGAAATTAAACGACAGCACGGTAATGAACCGCTACTGGGACGATTATACCGCACCCCGCCAGGAAAGTTACAGGGAAGATGTGATGACGGCACAGCAGTCGGGCCGCGACAAAAGCGTCGTGTACACCCATTTGCGCGCCGCCGCCGAAAGCGGTATCGATTTCAGCAGCCGCTGGTTTAAAGACAAAAAGAATCTCACCACCATTCATGTCACCGATTTTGTAGCCGTTGATCTCAACAGCCTGCTGTACAAACTGGAATGCATTATAGCACAGGCCAAACTAGTGGCGCACGATGAACAGGGCGCCGCGGCCATGCAAAAAAAGGCCGATCACCGGTTTGATGCTATCAATAAATACTGCTGGAATAATAAGCTTAAATATTATACTGATTTTAATTTCAAAACCAGGCAGCCATCTACCGTGGTAACACCGGCGGGCATGTATCCTTTTTGTGTAGTGAACCAGGATCCTGATTACATGAGCCTGCTGGCCCGTCAGGCCGCCGTTCAGGTAAGATCGAAATTGTTGCAACCCGGCGGCGTAAGTGCCAGCCCTATCAATACCGGCCAGCAATGGGATGCGCCCAATGGATGGCCGCCGCTGGTATGGATGACCGTATGGGGATTGGATCGTTGCGGTCAACGTGAACTTGCGCGCGAAATTTCTGAACGCTGGATCAAATTAAATGTGGATGTTTTCAAAAGAACCGGTAAATTAATGGAGAAATACAATGTCGTTAACCTTGAACTGGAAGCCGGCGGTGGTGAATATCCTTCGCAGGATGGTTTTGGGTGGACGAATGGTGTGCTGCTGGCCCTGATTAACAAATACGGCATGCCCAAGTAGATTAATCAATTTACCTATATGAGATACCTGGTCCTTACCTTTTTGTTTATGGCCTGTAACGTAGCCCTTTTTTCACAAACAAAACGAACAATACACACCAAAACCAAACCCATTGCCAACGGGTTTCCCCATTCGTTTATCGGGCATTGGAAAGGCAACCTGGAATGGTACCCCGCAGGCGCCAAAGAACCCAGTAAGGTGGCGATGCATTTGCTCATTTATCCTTACAGAGACAGCGCGGGCGTATATACATGGAACATGATTTATGGCGACGATGCCAAAGACAACCGGCCCTATTTACTGAAACCAATTGATACAGAGAACGGCCATTGGGTAATTGATGAAATGAACAGCATTAAGGTTGATCAGTACTGGACGGGCGCCAAACTGTGCAGCGCCTATACCACACAAACAGTCACCATTGCCAATAATTACTGGATCGAGAACGGCGATCTGGTGGCGGAATTCATTTCCTACAATACCAAACCCATTGCCAAAACCGGCAAAGGCACCCAGGATATTCCCTATGTATACAGTTACGAGATCAGGAGTTACCAGAAAGCCATATTGAAAAAGATGTAGCGCTTTATGTTAGTTCTTACTTTTGCGCAAATTTTGAATATGATCAAATGGATGCCGGCCGCTTTATTGATGGCCATAGTGATAAGCGCCTGTTCGCCCAATAATGTTACTGTAGACGACAGCCTGAAAAAATACTTCGACGCCCGCCAGGTAAGCGGTTGTTTTGGATTATTCGACAACGGCCAGGGTACATTCACCATTTATAACCTGCCACGTTTCAGCGACAGCGCCTATTTGCCTGCATCCACATTCAAGATCGTGAATTCGCTGATAGGCATTGAAACCGGCGCCGTACAGGATACCAATACAGTGATCAGGTGGGACAGCATTTCGCACGGCCGCCCCGAATGCGACCGTGATATGACCATGTGGGATGCCTTCCGCATTTCCTGCCCGCCCTGGTACCTGGCCCTGGCCCGCCAGGTAGGAAAGGAAAAAATGCAGCATTTTATCGATACCCTGGGTTATGCGCAACGTTATAACAAGTTCACCATTGGCAATAACCTGGATACTTTCTGGCTCGATAACAGCGCCAAAGTAACCGCCGATGAACAACTGGGGCTGGTAAAAAAACTCTATTTCGATCAGCTGCCCTTCCAGAAAAGATCGCAGCGCATTGTACGCAGCATGATGTTATGGGAAAGCAATACCCTGTACAAACTGAGTTACAAAACCGGATGGGGTTTTACTGAAAAAGGTAATTCGCTGGCCTGGATCATTGGCTGGATAGAAGAGAATAATCATCCTTACTTTTTTGTTTTACAAATAGAAACACCTGATAAAAATGCCAACATACCCGAAATCAGGCTGCAACTATTAAAAGATATCTTAAAACAATATGGATTTTTTGAGGGCCGCAAATAAACCATTAACTTTTCAAATTGGTTTAATTCTTGTATGAATACGGCATCCGGGAAATCAACACATTGAATTACAGATTTCAACATATTGAATACCTCGCCGCCCTGGCCGTTATTCCGCTGGTGATCATATTATATGGCCAGCTTATGTACTGGAAAAAGAATACGGCCCGCAAAATTGGCGATCCCAAATTGGTACAGGCGCTTACCGCCAATTTTTCGCCCACCAATTTCCTGCTGAAATTTTTGTTTGTGACCCTGGCGCTGGCCGCCGTTATTGCCGGCGCTGCCAACCTGCAATTGCCGGGCGCCATGGACAATGTGCAACGTAAGGGCGTAGATGTGGTGATTGCCATGGACGTAAGCAAAAGCATGCTGGCCGAAGATATAAAACCCAACAGGCTGGAACGCGCCCGCCAACTGGTGTACAAACTCATGGAACGCCTGCCCGACGACCGTATTGGGCTGGTGTTGTTTGCCGGCCGCGCCTACCTGCAAATGCCGCTGACCTCCGATCATGGGGCTGCCCGTATGTATATTCAACAGGCCGGTCCTGAGGTGGTGCCCACACAGGGAACCGTTATTGCCGAAGCCTTACGCACAAGCAATTCGGCTTTTAACAGCAAGGAAAGAAAATACAAATCCATAGTACTCATCACCGATGGGGAAGACCACGACCCGCAGGCCGTTCAACTGGCCCGCCAGTTGTCGGAAGATGGGGTGATGGTGAATACCGTGGGCATTGGTTCCACACAAGGCGCGCCCATTATTGACCCGGCCACCAACGAATACAAAAAAGACGAGAATGGCAATACCGTTATATCGAAGCTGAATGAAACCGAATTACAGCAACTGGCCCAGGCTTCCAAAGGCATATATGTGCATATGATTGATGTGGAAACGGCTGTGGACGCCATTACCAAACAACTGGGCACAATTGAAAAAACTTCCCTGGAAGATAATGCGTTCAGGGATTATAAAAGTTTTTTTCAATGGTTTCTGGCCGGCGCTTTATTATTGCTGGTGATAGAATTCTTTTTACCCGAACGTAAATGGAGGGTGGCTTGAAAGGCTTGAACACCATAGTATTCATGAGTTTTATGGCTTCGCCCTGGCTGGCAACAGCACAGGATGAAAATGCCGCTTTGCGTAATGGCAATAAACATTACCGGCAGGGACAATACGACAAGGCCCTGCCCGAATACGAGAAAGCCATTCAGCAAAATCCAAGGAACACCATTGCCCAATACAATATGGGTAATGCCCGTTTCAGAACCAATAATTACAACGAGGCACAAAAAGCATACGACGAAGCCATTGCATCGGGCAGCGATAAAAGTTTAAAAGAAAGAAGCTACTATAACAAAGGCGTTACCTTATCCAAACAAAAAAAATTACAGGAAAGCATCGATGCCTGGAAAAACGCCCTGAAACTGGACCCTACCGATGAAGATGCCCGCTTCAACCTGCAAAAGGCTTTGAACGAACTGAAAAAACAACAGCAGCCCCGGCAACAAAAACAACAGCAAAAACAACAGCCCAAAAAACAACCGCAACAAAGGCAGCAAAACAAGCTGGATAAAAGGAAGATAGAACAGTACTTGAAATCACTGCAACAGAAAGAGCAGGAAGTGCAGCGAAAAATACAGCAGAACCGCGCGCGTTCGATAACCCAGCCTGATAAAGACTGGTAGAGTACTTTCATAACTCATTGATTTACCCAAACACGGCATAAGTACGGCATATCTACGGTATATATACGGCATATCTACGGCAAAACAGCGGTACAGCCACCCATCATCTACGCCTAACCCCTTTTGCACCCACGCTTTAACATCCTTTGCAAATACGCCCTCCCGCCGAATTGTTGTACTTTTGCCTACTAATTGATTATCATCATGCAGCTGTACTGCGAATCTCTGACGAACTATAAACGACTGGCAACCCGTGAAATACGCATTGGCAACCTGCTGCTGGGCAATAGCCATCCCATTCGTGTGCAAACCATGACCACCACCGACACCATGGCCACCATGGCTACCGTGCAGCAAACCATCCGCTGCATAGAGGCCGGCGCCGAACTGGTGCGCATTACCGCCCCCAGCAAAAAAGAAGCGGAGAACCTGCTGCACATCAGAAACGAACTGCATAAAAGAGGCTATACCACACCACTGGTGGCCGATATTCATTTCACCCCCAATGCCGCCGAAATAGCCGCCCGCATTGTTGAAAAAGTGCGCGTAAACCCCGGCAATTATGTTGATAAAAAGAAATTTGAACAAATAGATTATACCGATGCAGAATATGCCGAAGAAATTGAACGCATACGCGAACGCTTTACGCCCCTGGTAAAGATTTGTAAGGAATACGGCACGGCTATGCGCATCGGCACCAACCACGGCTCACTCAGCGACCGCATCATGAGCCGTTATGGCGATACCCCCATGGGCATGGTAGAAAGCGCCATGGAATTTTTACGCATTGCCCGCGACGAAAATTATCACAATATTGTGCTGAGCATGAAAGCCAGCAACCCGCAGGTGATGGTGCAGGCCTATCGCCTGCTGGTGCAAACCATGATGAACGAATTTAACGAATGTTACCCCTTACACCTGGGAGTAACCGAAGCCGGTGATGGAGAAGATGGAAGAATCAAATCGGCCATTGGCATTGGCGCCCTGCTGGAAGATGGCCTGGGCGATACCATTCGGGTATCGTTAACAGAAGATCCTGAATTTGAAATTCCGGTATGTAAGGATCTGGTAAAAAGATATACAGAAAGAGAAAACGGCATACCAGAAATTACCAGCATCCCCTACTCGCCTTTTGAATATAAAAGAAGGGAAACTTTTACAGTATCGAATATCGGTGGCAAAAATGTACCGGTGGTGGTTGCCGATTATTTGGAAACTAACGATATCGATCTGCAGGCCGTAGGTTATACCTACGACGCCCTTACCGATAAATGGGCCATTGGCGATGCCGCCGCCGACTATATATACACCGGCAACAAATTACCCGACTTTGCCCTGCCCGGCACCCTGAAAGTAATTTGCGATCATGCCAGCTGGTTACAGGCCGGTGATAAGGAAAAATACCATCCCTTATTTCAGGCAGCCGAATACCTGCAACCCCTTGATCGTTCGGGCATCATGAATTTTGTGGCGGTAGATGCCAATACACCCCTTGCCCTGGAATTGTTGCAGGCCATTCGTAAAGATACTACCGTAGTATTGTGCGTATATTCATCGCACCAGCATGCCATGGCTTCGGTACGCCGTTATATCATGGAGCTGATGAACCAGGGTGTACACTGCCCCGTGATACTGGCGGTGGAAAGCCACGATACCACCATCGATGAGCAGCTTATTCATTTTTCTACCGATAGCGGCGCCCTCTTGCTCGATGGCATGGGCGATGGCATCTGGCTCATGAACGATCCGAAGAAACTGGTAAACCAGCAAGTAAGTGGCCGCACTTACCTGGAAACAAAGAACAATCACCAGTTCATCAACAATACCTCTTTTTCCATATTGCAGGCTACCCGCACCCGCATCTCAAAAACGGAATATATATCCTGCCCCTCCTGCGGCCGCACCCTGTTCGACCTGCAGGAAACCACCGCCCGCATTCGTTCGGTAACCCATCACCTGAAAGGGGTGAAAATTGCCATCATGGGTTGCATTGTAAATGGCCCCGGCGAAATGGCCGATGCCGATTTTGGTTATGTAGGCAGCGGTCCGGGTAAGATCACGCTGTACAAGGGCAAGGACATTGTAAAACGTAATGTAGACAGCGCCATTGCTGTAGAAGAATTGATTAATTTGTTGAAAGAAAATGGCGCCTGGGTAGAACCCATGCGTACAGGAGCCGAAATAGCATAATAGGATACCGGACATTCTCAAACCCCGCCCCGTTTGGGGTAAAACATTGGTGCTTTGAACAGGATTGACCGTTTACACGCTATTCTCACCCACCTGCAAAGTAAAAAAAAGGTAACCGCGCAGGAAATTGCCGACCGCTTTAACATCAGTTTGCGTACGGTGTACCGCGATGTAAAAGCATTGGAAGAAAGCGGCGTGCCCGTTATAGGCGAAGCGGGCAGCGGTTACACGGTAATGGAAGGCTACCGCCTGCCGCCGGTGATGTTTACCCGGGAAGAAGCTTCTGCCCTGCTGCTGGGCGCTAAACTGGCCGAACACCAGACCGATGCCTCGGTACAACAACATTTCCTGGCCGCCCTGTATAAAATAAAGGCGGTATTGCGCACCACCGATAAAGAACTGATGGATGCGCTGGACGATAATATTGCCGTAGCCACCCGCATGCCGGCCGATACCACTTCGGGCCGCTTCCTGGTAGACCTGCAAAAGGCCCTGGGCGATAAAAAAGTAATTACCATACGCTACCAGTCTAATAAAGAGGAATTTACCCGCCGCCAGATAGAACCCATCGGCTTATGGTTTTACGGCCAGGCCTGGCACCTTATTGGCTGGTGCCGCCTGCGTGGCGGTTACCGCGATTTCAGGGTTAGCCGCATACAGCACCTGGAACTGATGGATGAACATTTCCAATCCGATTCCCACCCTTCCTTACAGGAATACATGCAAACCATGATCAGCCAAACCGAACTGCAGCATGTGGTTGTACGCTTCAAAAAAGAGATAGTGAAATACCTGGGCCACCAGAAATACTATTATGGGTATGTAAAAGAAGAAGCCGACGGCGATTATGTGCGTATGTACTTCTTAACCAGCCACCTGGATTATTTCGGCCGCTGGTTGCTGATGTTTACCAATAACCTAACCGTAGAGGCGCCCGAGGCGCTGATTACCATTATGAAAGACTTTTCGGAAGACCTGTACAAACATTTCCAGAAAATTCCCACCACCCTGCTGACATAATGTTGTCACTACCCACCGGTTATTTTGTTACAGAAAACGCCACTTATTAATAAAAAACCACGACCAACTAGTCTGGTTTGTGCCCATCCAGGCGTCATTCTGCTAACAATAAATACCAACATATGCACGTAAAAACCTTTCCACCGCTTACCGTGCTGTACAGCACCCATTGTACCAGTTTCGATGACCTGCACCAGTTTGGCCCGGTAATGGCGGAATTATATGCCGAAGCCGGCAGGCGCAAAGCCATCAACGGCCCGCTGCACTGGATTTATTACGATATGGATGAACATCCCGGCCTGTTTATGCTGGAAATAGCCATCCCCATTCGTAAACCCTTTCATTCCAGCCGCTTTGGCGTAAAAAAGCTGGATATGTTCAGGGCTATCACCTTCCCCCACGAAGGGCATTGGGAGCATTTACCAGGCAGCCGCCTGCAAATCATGAAAAGGCTGGAGGAAAATAATATCCCTGTTTCGCACGAATGCCGGGAAATGTTCCTGAACATCGACCTGGAACATCCCGAAAACAATATTACCGAAATCCAGATAGGCCTGGAGGCCATCATGCCACAAACCACACACCATGCAAAAAAACCTTTGTTACCTGTTCATATTTGAGGGGTTCAGCGATTGGGAACCCGCATTGGCCATTGCCAACCTGCGTAAGCATTTTAATTACGAGATACGCAGTTTTTCATTCGATGGTAAACCTGTACGTTCTATGGGCAATCTACAGGTACAACCCGATTGTTCCATGCAGGAAGTAAACGTGGAAGAAGCCCGTATGCTGTTATTGCCGGGCGGCGATATTTGGGAGCAGGGCGGCAACCAGGAAATTGCTCCGTTGGTACAGCAATTTGTACTGGCGCAAAAACCGGTGGCTGCCATTTGTGGCGCCACAGTTTTTTTGGCCAACAGCGGCTACCTCAACTCCATTGCGCATACCAGCAATGGGCTGCCTTACCTGCAACAACTGGCGCCTAATTACAAAGGCGAGAAGCTGTATCATCATCATCCCTGTATTACCGATGGGAACATCATCACCGCCAATGGCGCGGCCATGATTGAATTTGCCATTGCCATTTTCGACAAATTGCAGGTAGCGCCGCCAGAGTTCCTGGAAAAAGTAAAACTTGTGTACAAAAGCGCCGGTATGGACTATCGTTTTTAAGCCATCACCCTGGTACCGTCCTGAATGGCGGTTACATATACATCGGGTATTTTTTTGAACAGTCCGTTAAAGGCTTCCTGTATGGTTTGTTTGAAATTGTCCACGGCATCGGTGTTCACAATATTGATGGTGCAGCCACCAAAACCGCCGCCCATCATACGGGCGCCTACTACGCCGGGAATGGTTTGCGCACGCTCGGCCAGGAAGTCGAGCTCGGTACAGCTTACTGCGTATTTTTTGCTCAGCCCTTCATGCGTGGCATACATGAGTTGACCGAATTTGGCCAGGTCGTTATTTTTCAGAGCTTCGCAACCTGCCAGCAATCTTTCTTTTTCATATACCACATAGGAACAGCGGTCGAATACCACGGGGCTCATTTCTTCCTGGTGCTTCAGCAACTGTTCGGGTGTTACATCGCGCAGGGTAGCAATATCGGGATAATGCTTTTTCAGTATGGCCACGCCTTCTTCGCATTGCTGGCGGCGTATATTGTATTCGCTGCCGGCCAGCGAATGGCTCACCATGCTGTTTACCAGTACCACTTTATAGTCGGGGAATTCAAAAGGAATGTATTCGTATTCCAGGCTGCGGCAGTCCAGCTTCATCACATGCCCTTCCCTGCCATGCAGGCTGGCAAACTGGTCCATGATGCCGCATTTTACGCCCACAAATGTGTGTTCGGTTTTTTGTCCAATAAAAGCCAGATCCATACGGCTTAAACCCAGCTTAAACACCTCGTTCAATCCAAAACCATAACCCGAGCACAGGGCGGCCGAGGAGCTCATGCCTGCGCCTACGGGAATATCGCCGTCAATCAGCACATCTAGCCCGCCTATTTGTTTACCTTTTTGTTGAATATGATAGCTTACCCCCAGCAGGTAATTCATCCAGCCCGTACGCGGCTCAATGCCGTTCACAGAAAAACTGAACGATTCTCCAAACTGGTTGGCATATACATTTACCGTATCGGTATTATTGGGCGCTATGGCTACATAAATCCTTTTGTCTACTGCGCCCGGCAAAACAAATCCGTTGTTATAATCGGTATGCTCTCCTATCAGATTTACCCGGCCCGGGGCGCCAATCACCAGGGGTTCTTTTTGAAAACGGTCCCTGAAAACCTGTTGTAAATTTTTTATCATGATTCTTTATACAGATGAATTAATTTTACCGAATTTTCTATAAAACAATAGATTAAGTACCTATGAGCTTTCACGTATCGCGCATCACAGAGAACGGGTTGAATTTTGTCAGGCTGCAAGATAAGGCAACTAATACAATCATTACCATACTGCCTTCACATGGCGCCCTGTTGCATGCTTTTGAAGTGCCTGTGAAAGGCGAAGGTTTCAATATTATAGACAATTACGCCAATAAAGAGGAACTGGAGAGGGACCTGGGCATATCCTACAAAAGTAGTAAACTATCCCCCTTTGTATGCCGCCTGCATGATGGCAAATACACCATTGATGGTAAACCTTACGAAATCAGCACCAAATTCCACGATGGCAATGCCATTCATGGCCTGCTGTGGAACAAGGAATTTCGTATCACCGATCTATTTGCCGACGATCACTCGGCCCAGGCAGCCATGCGCTACCATTACAAAAAAGACGATCGCGGCTATCCCTTCGACTATGTATGTGAAGTACGTTATACCCTGCTGCCCAATAGTACCCTGCAGGTAGAAACCACCGTACTGAACCTGGAAGAACTGGAAATACCGATTGCCGATGGCTGGCATCCCTATTTTCAACTGGGTGGCACCATTGACGATTACGAGCTGCAGTTCAACTCCAATACCCTGGTAGAATTCGATGAAAGACTGCTGCCCACCGGCAAGCTTATCCAGGACGATACTTTTGCCCAGCCGGCACGCATTGGCAACAGGCAACTGGATAATTGCAATATCATTGTTCCCGAAGAAGGCAAACCCTGTGTAGCCCTTTTCAACCCCAATAACCGGCTATTGCTCACCATTGTTACCAACGAGCGTTATTCCTACCTGCAATTGTATACACCCAGGGAAAGAAAAAGCATTGCCATCGAAAACCTGAGCGGCGCCCCCGACTGCTTCAATAACGGCATGGGAGTGATTATGCTGCCGCCCCGCGCCAGTCGAACATTTACCGTTTGGTACCAGGCAGGTGTGGCTGAAAACGATTAACTTGCTTCAAAATATTCCTGCGTTATGAAGTATCTGAAATATATATGCACGGTGGTGGTTATGATTTGCCTAACTGCCTGCTACGAGATTAATGAAGAGATTCAGATCAATGCCGATGGCAGCGGCTCCTATGTCACCAAAATGGATATGAGCCAGCTTATAGAGGTGATGCAAACCTTTGCCGGTGAGGAAGAGTTGGTGAAAGAAGGCATGGAAAGGGTGATAGATACCACCATACTTATGAAAAGCATTCTGGATTCGGTGAAAGATGCCACCCCCGAACAAAAGGAGCTGATCAAGGATGGTAAAATGAAGCTGCAGATGAATGTGAAGGAAAAGATATTCAAGATGAATATGGACCTGCCCTATAAGAATTACAACAACCTGCAACAACTGATGTCGGGCAAGGCCGGCAGTGGTGGCATGTCGGATATATTCAAAAATATGTTTGGCAAAAAAGGCGAAGCACCCGGAATCACCGACCAGGCAGGTCCCAAAGAACCCGATATGAGCGACTTTGCTGGCATGTACGATGTCACCGTGCAGAACGGCCTTATCAGTAAAAAAATAAATGCCGATAAATTCAAGGCCTTGACCGACCGCCCCGAGATGGCGCAGTTAAAACAACTCGGCTCATCGGGCATGGAAATACTGTACACAACGACTATTAAATTACCCCGCGCAGCCAAAAAGACCGATAACCCACTGATGAAATTATCAGACGATAAAAAAACAGTGACCATAAGATACAACTTACTGGATCTACTGGAGCACCCTGAAAAATATTCTTATACCATTGAATATTAGAAGAGCGGATATACAATATGCAAACTGATTTCCTGGTCATCGGCTCGGGCATAGCCGGGCTTACCTTCGCCATTAAAGCAGCATCGGCCTTCCCCGATAAAAAAGTACTGGTGATTACCAAATCGCAGGCCGACGAAACGAATACCAAGTACGCACAGGGTGGTATTGCCGGTGTAACCGATTTTGAAAAAGACAGTTTCGAGAAACATATCGAAGATACCCTTATTGCCGGCGATGGCCTTTGCAATGAGCGTGTAGTGGAGATTGTAGTGAAAGAAGGTGTGCAACGTATTCAGGAGATCATTAAATGGGGCGCCCAATTCGATAAGGAAACCGATGGCGATTACAAACTGGGTAAAGAAGGCGGCCACAGCGAGTTTCGCATACTGCATCACAAAGACGTAACCGGCAAGGAAATGGAAAGGGCCATGCTGGAAGCCGTGAAGCAGTATAAAAATATAGAGATCATAAAACATTGTTTTGTGGTAGACCTCATCACCCAGCACCACCTGGGCTACCTGGTTACCAAAAGCACCCCCAATATTGAATGTTACGGGGTATATGTGCTGAATCGCGATACCAATCATATTGAAAAGATACTGGCGCCTATTACCGTGCTGGCCACCGGTGGCAACGGACAAATCTATCGCTCCACCACCAACCCGCATATTGCCACCGGCGATGGTGTGGCTATGGTATATCGCGCCAAAGGCCGTATAGAGAATATGGAGTTCATACAATTTCATCCCACCGCCTTGTATGAACCTGGTTTAAGAGGACAATCGTTTTTGATCACCGAAGCCGTACGCGGCGATGGCGGTATATTGCGCAACAAGAACGGCGAGGCTTTTATGGAACGTTACGACCCGCGTAAAGACCTGGCCCCGCGCGATATTGTAGCCCGTGCCATAGACAGTGAAATGAAAAAAGACGGTACCGAACATGTGTACCTGGATGTTCGGCATATGGAGCGGGAAAAATTCATGGAGCATTTCCCCAACATTTACGAAAAATGTAAGCGCATCGGCATCGATGTATTTACACAACTTATACCCGTAGCCCCCGCTGCCCATTACAGCTGCGGCGGCATCAAAACCGATGAATGGGGCCGCACTTCTATCAAAAATCTATACGCTGCCGGCGAATGCGCCAGCACCGGACTACATGGCGCCAACCGGCTGGCCAGCAACTCGTTGCTGGAAGCCATGGTATTTGCCCATCGCTGTTTTATTGATGCGGCCGAAAAGATCAAATCGGGCAATATAGCCCGCGCCAAACTCCCCATTCCCGACTGGAATGCCACCGGTACTTCCGAACCCAAGGAAATGATACTCATTACCCAAAGCCTGAAAGAACTGCAACAGGTAATGAGCGATTATGTGGGCATTGTGCGCACCAATACCCGTTTGCAACGAGCTGCAAAACGATTAGATTTGTTGTGGGAAGAAACAGAAGCCCTGTATCAGACTACTACCCTGTCGCCCCAATTACTGGAGCTGCGCAATATGATCACCATTGGCTTTTTGATAGTCAAATGCGCGCAGTTCAGGAAAGAAAGTCGTGGATTGCATTTTAATACCGATTATCCCGAGCGCAGCGCCATGGTGCAAAATATTGTATTATAGTCGATGAATATATCCAATAATAATCCGAACCTGCAGGCCATGATCTTTGCTGCGGGGCTGGGCACCCGGTTCAAACCCTGGACCGATCACCATCCCAAAGCACTGGCCGTTATCAAAGGCAAAAGTCTGCTGCAACGTAATATCGAGTACCTGCAGCAATATGGCATTAACAACGTAGTGGTGAATGTGCATCATTTTGCCGGTCAGATCATGGAGGCCATTAAAAACAACAAAGGCTGGGGCAGCACCGTTATCATCAGCGATGAAAGCGATGTGGTGCTGGAAACCGGCGGCGGATTGCTGAAAGCAGCCCCCCTTTTTACGGCCGACACCATCGTAGTGATCAACGTAGATATACTAACCGACCTGGACCTGGGCCGCATGATCGATTTTCACAGGCAACACCAACCCCTCTCTACCCTAGCCATCAGCAACCGCACTACGGCCCGTTATTTTTTGTTCGACGACCAGGACAGGCTCTGCGGATGGCGCAACACCAAAACAGGCGAAGAAAAAATTGCCAGGCAGGCCGCTGCATATCATCAAAAAGCATTCAGCGGTATTCATGTGATCAGCAGGAAATTATTATCTGTGATCAGGCAGCAAGGCAAGTTCTCGATGGTAGATGTGTATTTAGACCTGGCAGCCAGTCATACCTTCAAAGGCTTCGATCACAGTGGTACCCGTTTTATAGATGTAGGAAAGCCGGAATCCGTATCGCAGGCCGAAACCCTGTTTGAATAGGTGAATATCTTCCTGCGGGTTTTTGCAGCCCCGGGGCTATGTCAATCCATTAATTTTACCGATCTTAACCATACCATGCAATCAATAATCGACGGAATTAAAAACCTTTACTTCTCCTGGCGTGGAGAAGACTGTGAAAGGATAGAAATTCTTCCGCAATCCGGCTCAGACCGCAGGTACTTTCGTATACATCATCCGAAAGGGTCCTGTATTGCAACCTACGGTCATAACGTACCTGAAAACGAAACCTTTATTTATTTCTCAGAGCATTTTTTCGAACACCGGCTCCCGGTGCCCAAGATTTATGCGCTGAGTGAAGACCAGACCATTTACCTGCAGGAAGACCTGGGCGATGTGTCGCTGCTGAACCGGCTGGAAGCCGAAGGCTTTTGCGACAATATCTACAACCTGTTCAGGCTAAGCCTGCACCGCCTGGCCGAATTACAGGTAAAAGGGCACAACGGGCTGGACTATACCCGCTGCCTCACCAACCAGGAATTTGGCAAACAGGCTATTATGGCCGACCTGCTGTACTTCAAATACTATTTTCTGGATGCCCTGCGTAAGGCCTACGATAAACAAAAGCTGATAGACGATTTTGAGGTGCTGAGCACCTATCTCACCCGTACCGAATACAAGTATTTTATGTTTCGCGACTTCCAGAGCCGCAACATACTGGTAAGCGACGACGATACCGTACATTTTATCGATTACCAGGGCGGTATGCAGGGAGCGCCCCAATACGATGTGGCCAGTATGCTGTGGCAGGCCCGCGCCAATTTACCCGAAAACTGGAAAACCAGCCTGCTGGATCTTTACATCGATTCGTTTGAGCAGATCGTCAACTCGCCGGTTGATCGCGATCTGTTCAAAAGCCAGTACAATGGCTATGTGCTCATTCGCCTGTTACAGGTATTGGGCGCTTATGGTTTCCGGGGTTTGTTTGAACGCAAGGCCCAGTTCCTCACCAGCATTCCGCAGGCGCTCAAAAACCTGAAGCAGTTCATAGAAGATCAACACCTGGGCATCGTTGTACCCGAATTCAAAAAGGTATTGCAAATATGCGTGAGCAATGAGATCATCGATCGATTTACCCCATTGATAGCCGATGAAGATACCCCGCTGGTGGTACGCATCAACAGCTTCTCGTACAAAAAAGGCATCCCGCCCGACCCCGGCGGCAATGGCGGCGGTTATGTGTTCGACTGCAGGGGCATACTGAACCCCGGCAGGCTGGAGCATTTTAAAACACAAACCGGCCGCGACAAGGGCGTAAAAGATTTTCTGGAACAGCAAACCCGCATGTCGGAATTTCTGAACAGTGTATTCGATATTGTAGACATCAGCGTGGAAGATTATATACGCCGCGGCTTCAGCAGCCTGAGTGTAAGTTTTGGCTGTACCGGCGGCCAGCACCGCAGCGTATATGCAGCCGATGCCCTGGCCCGCCACCTGCGTAATAAGTTCAAGGTGAAGGTAGAAGTAACACATGTAGAGCAGGAGCAAAAGAACTGGGTAAATGGGTAAAGCCTTTTAGGCTGTATCTTTGCGGGCTATGTATTATCTGGTGTACGGGTTGTTGTACCTGGTTTCCTTGTTGCCGTTACGTGTATTGTATGTTTTATCAGACAGTTTGTATGCATTGATCTATTATGTGATCGGCTACCGCAAACAAGTCGTATTCAACAACCTGAAACTGGCCTTCCCCCAAAAAAGCGACGCCGAACGTATACGCATTGCCAAAAATTTCTACCGGAATTTTATCGACACCTTTATCGAAACCATCAAGATGGTGTCGGCCAGCGACCGCTTTATTCAAAAACGGGTAAGCGGCAATTGGGAAGTAGTGAATGCAATTTATGCCACCGGCCGCAGCGTGCAAATACATCTGGGTCATACCTTCAACTGGGAATGGGCCAACCTGGCCGGCGCCCGTGAAATGCACTATACTTTTCTTGGCGTATACATGCCCATACGCAACCAGGTTTTCGATCGGCTGTTTAAAAAAATAAGAAGTAAATCGGGCGCCGTATTACTACCAGCCACTAACATGCGTAATGAAATGCTGCACTGGCGTGGCCGCCAGTATGCATTGGGCCTGGTGGCCGACCAGGCGCCCCCGGGACCTGAAAAAGCCTTCTGGCTGAATTTTTTTGGCCGGCCCACGCCCTTCATTACCGGTCCTGAAACAGGCGCCCGTGCCGGCAATATTCCCGTGGTATTTGCCAGTATTAAAAAGCCCCGCCGTGGTTATTACAAGGTGCTGTTCACCGTGGGTGAAATGGAACCTGAAACATTACCCCGTGGTGAACTTACCCGCCGTTATGTAGCCCACCTTGAACAAGTTATTCAAGAAAATCCTGATATGTGGTTATGGAGCCACCGCCGCTGGAAGCAGTCATGGAAAGAAGAATACCGCAATAACTGGATTGGTGAATGACCTTTATCGCCGCTTAAAGTTTTATCAGCAACCCGTCAATATCTTAATCCAGATCAAGTAAGGTATCAGGGTTGACAAAAATAACTATAACGGATAGCTGTATTTTTTGATAGAATCAGTTGCAATAATAAATGAAAATATTATTTTTGGTAAGTACTGTCAGCAACCCTCCGGTATCCGTGTAATGCCCCCCCAACCGGACTCTCTTTGTTTTTTGGACCTTTAAACCCGCTTTAAAATGCAAAACCCTAACCCTGTAATGGTGGTTGCCAAGCCCAACAACCTTGTTCGCACCTTACCCGTATTTACAAAACTCCCAGGAAAATTGCCAGACATGTTAGTGAATTGAATGTACGGGAAATTGAATTCCTGAAGCTGGTGTGTACAGAAATGACCTATAAGGAAATTGCCGGCAAAATGTTTTTAAGTGTTCGTACTATTGATGGTTACCGGGATTCTTTATTTGAGAAGCTGAATGTGAAGAGCCGCGTGGGGCTGGTATTGTATGCCATTAAGAATAAGATCGTTTCGGTGTAATTACCCACGCGTGGTCTCTTTGGAGAACGACGCGTGGGTTAACCAACCCAATTTAATTCAACACGCTGTTTTCCTTCACTATATCAATCCCCTTCTGCTCCCTCAATGCATTAAACCCACCCAACACATTACGCAGGTTATGTATGCCCTGCCGCTTCATCAACGAAGCTGCAATCACACTCCTGTACCCGCTTCCACAATACAAATACAAATTCTGGTACTCCTCAATATTCGCCATCGATCCGGGGTCGGTCAATTCGTTCAGGGGAATATTCACGGCGCCCTTTACATGCCCATCGCCATACTCTGTTTCACGCCGTACATCCACGGGTATCAAATTATCATCGAAGGGCATATCCATCGCCATTTCATCGGTTTCTATATCAATGATCATATCTATTTCTTCACCGGCCTTTACCCATGCTTCCAAACCGCCCTCCAGGTAACCCTGCATTTGAGAGAAACCTACCCGGGCCAGCCGCACCACCGTTTCCTTTTCCTGTCCGGCATCGGTAACCAGTATGATGGGTTTATCAAAGGGCAGCAGGCTGCCTGCCCATTCAGCAAAACGGCCCTCCAGTCCAATGCTGATGCTCTCCGGCACAAACCGTTTGGTAAAATCGGTGGGCTTGCGGGTATCCAGTATAATGGTGTCTTCCTCATCTGCCCATTCTTTAAAGGCATCTACCGATAAAGGTGTAAGTCCTTGTTGCAGAATTTGCTCCAGACTATCGTAGCCTTCTTTATTGATGCGGGCATTGATGGGGAAATAACCGGGCGCCGCCGGCAAATCGGCTGTAACAGCTTTTATAAAGTCTTCACGGCTTTGCGGTTGCAAGGCATAATTACTTTGTTTTTCGGCGCCAATGGTGGTATGGGTAGCAGGGCCCAGGTTTTTACCGCAACTGCTGCCGGGCCCATGTGCCGGGTATACCAATACATCGTCGGGCAGGGTGGCAATCTTGTTGTGCAGGGTATCGTACAGCATCGATGCCAGCTCTTCTTTGGCCAGGTTGCCGCTGCTGAGATCGGGACGGCCTACATCGCCCACAAATAAAGTGTCGCCGCTGAACAGGGCATGCGGTACACCGCTTTCATCGCGCAGTAAATAACAAGTTGATTCTACGGTATGTCCGGGTGTATGAATCACTTCTATGGTAACAGCACCCAGTTTAAACTGTTCTCCGTCTTTGGCCAGGTGAATGGGGAACCGGGTTTCGGTGTTGGGACCATAAACGATGGGAGCGCCGGTGGCCTTTTGCAGATCGAGATGGCCACTCACAAAATCGGCGTGAAAATGTGTTTCAAAGATGAATTTAACCGAGGCCTTTCTTTCCCGGGCCAGTTGCACATAGCTATCAATGTCACGCAAAGGATCGATGATAGCTGCCTCCCCCTCGCTTTCAACATAATATGCAGCTTCACTCAAACATCCTGTATACAATTGTTTTATAAACATGTTATGGATTCTTGTTTAATGTAAACAAAAATAAGCCATAACAGTTTAACCAGTAGCCGGTTTGTTTGTCGACTACTGGTTAATCGTTAAAACAGGTGTCTCCGTCTTGTCAGATGTTGAGTTCATCCACGCATTTCATGATATGAGCTACCCGTGAACTGTTAACCGAATAGTAAATGAATTTACCATCGCGGTCGGTTTTCACGATGCCGGCTCTACGCAAAATGGCGAGGTGCTGGGATGCGACGGACTGCTCTAGCCGTAGACGTACATAAATTTCCGTTACGGTAAGACGCTTGTTCTCGTCAATTAATTTGACGATCTGTTGACGCAGCTTGTGGTTCAAGGCCCGGAGGATCATCGCGGCCTTTTTTAGGTTCAGGAAGTCAACTTTGACCGATTCACCATCCCCAC